>Ga0256404_1002589_pt1 | contig 39532 bp, 37 predicted proteins | sample RumenRJG_01DNA_FD_185990 | JGI IMG/M metagenome (GOLD analysis project Ga0256404, IMG submission 185990) | Bovine rumen microbial communities from Lethbridge, Alberta, Canada - RJG_01 | ecosystem: Host-associated > Mammals > Digestive system > Stomach > Rumen | place: Canada: Alberta | collected...
GGCAAATGGAACCACTTGGGTAGCAGGTGCTAATGGTCTTCCGACCATTGAAGGTCTCCCGGCGGATCCCAACGTCAAGCCGAAAGCAAAGAAGAGAGTCAGCGTCATCGGCGACTCGATTTCAACCTTCAAGGGATGGATCCCTTCCGGCTATTCAGCCCATTATCCCGCAGCCGACGGCACTCTGACGCTTGTCAATGAAACCTATTGGTACAGACTTATTTACGATCATATGAAGAGTGCCGAGCTCGATATGAACATAGCGTTCTCGGGATCGACTGTGACCGCAACTACCCCCGAGAACTATGCCTCGAGATACGGGACCACATCCAGCGCATGGTATGGAAAAGACTACACTACGAGATTTATCGAATGCGGTGGCTGCGGCCGTCCGGACATTATCCTCATCCATGGAGGCACCAATGACTGGTCCCACAATGTCGATCCGCTTGCGCCGGGAGTAGCAATACGAAATGACGTTGCCAATAGCTATGGTGGCCACGCTCCTTCCGCAGAGGTGATGCAGAGCATTTTCGATAAGGCTGATGCCGCCAAGACAAGGGAGGCTGTCAACGCCCTTCCGGCCGGCACTTTCTGCGAGGCTTATGTAAAGCTCCTCTGCCAGATTAGAGAGCGCTACCCGCAGTGTAAAGTTGTCTGTATCATAGGCGATTATCTCAGCCAGAGTATCGAAGAGTCTACCCTTCAGATTGCTGCCCACTACGGAGCCAAGACAGTCAACCTTTTCCGCGTCAACGGGTTTAATGACCTCGGAGGCTACAGTCCTGAGACCCTTTCCAACAAGGGTTCCCAACCAAATATGCCAAAGCACGACTACAGCGGTGACGTTTCCGGCTGTCACCCCGGATCTAAAGCAATGGACTTTATAGCCAATAAGATCTATACCGAACTCGGGGCATGGCTCGAGCAGTAGAGAAACATTTATATGACATCTTTAAGGACTATTTTGACGGCGGCCCTGCTTCTTGGCGGGGTCTGCCTTTCGGCGCAGACAAAGATAGATAAGCTCTATATCGATACCAGGGGCATTTTCCACCAGGAAACCGTCAACGGAGTGTATAGCAGCCAATTCCTTGCCGACCACCTCAACCTCAACGTTACCGGAAAGATAGCTGATGGTATTGGTTTTCGCATCAGACAAAGGCTGAATAAAAAGGTCTTCGATGAGAATAATATCTTCAATGCCACCGACTTCCTCTACGTTGACTGGAAGCCGACAGATACTCGCTGGCACTTTCTTTTCGGGAAAAACGCTGTGCTGATTGGCGGCTATGAGTATGACGCCGTCCCTATCGATGTCTACTTCTACAGCCAGTTCTGCAGCAACCTCTACCAAGGTTTCACTTTTGGGGCTACGGTCGGATACTCAATACTTGAAGGTCAAGAACTTGCGTTCCAAATATGCAACTCTCCCCTATCGCTGGGGTTCGAGAACGTATACGCCTACAACTTCGGATGGCTCGGTAGGTTCGCCTCCTGGTGGAGAACCATCTGGACATTCAATCTCGTAGAGGATCCGTTCCATAGGATGATAAGCTACATCTCCCTGGGCAACCATTTTCAATGGGACAACCTCCTTTTTGATGTCGACCTTATGAACCGCGGAGCTTTCTCCCAAAAACGCTATTTCGGGACTGACTACACTCTGATTTCAAAGCTTATCTGGAGCGTAGGAAACTGGAATATCTGCGCCAAGGGAGGACTTGAAGGGAATGCCCTGGACAATGTAGACGCGAACGGGAAGCCTTTTGATGACGTAATCACCCCCGGGACAAAGTACGCCTATGCCGGAGGCGGTCTCGAATATTTTCCCCTCGGACGTGACGGGATCAGGCTCCATGCCGTTTATTACCGCGACAATGCGAAGCACCGCAACAACTTCGATTTCGGAGTGACTTGGAAAATAGATATAATTAAACACTGACACTATGTCCGATATATTCCAAAAGACAGGGCTCCCGAAGAGCCTTTCCTGGGGATTCCTGGGAGTACTGATCTTCATGATGGGTGACGGCATCGAGCAGACCTGGCTCAGCCGATACATCACTGAGCAGGGATTCAATTCCGCCGACCTTTTCACGGTCTATGGCATCACAGTAGCGATTTCCGCATGGTTCTCCGGAGTTATCGCAGAGACCTTCGGAGTAAAAAAGACCATGCTCGCAGGCTTCCTCCTATATGCCCTCGGAGTCGCAGGCTTCGCCGGGATCGGCATTGCCAATATGAACTGGCCGATCCTCCTTGTCACTTATGCCATCAAGGGTCTTGGCTATCCCCTCTTCGCCTACACATTCATGGTATGGATTACCTATAGGGTCGAAAAGAAAAGCCTGAGCTCCGCCCAGGGATGGTTCTGGTTCGTCTTTACCGGAGGTCTGAATGTTCTCGGAGCCTACTACGGGGTATTCGCGGTCAATCATATCGGTGTCATTCCTACCCTCTGGACAGCAATTCTCTTCTCCGCAATCGGCGCCGTTTTCGCCCTCTGGGTCAACAAGTGCGATGAGAACAATCTATTTGCAGATCCGGATGCAGCTGTGGAAGGATCGAGAATCAAGGCCCTCATCAAGGGACTTGGAATCATGAAAAGAGAGCCGAAGGTCCTTATGGGCGGCATTGTCCGTGTCATCAACACTACCTCTCAGTTCGCCTTCGTGGTATTCATGCCCCTTTACATGGCAAAATTCGGCCTTTCCGACGGTCAGTGGGCTTCTATTTGGGGATCCATCTTCATCTTCAACATCCTTTTCAACCTCGTCTTCGGTATCGTCGGAGACAAGTTCGGATGGAATAAGACTGTTGTCTGGTTCGGCGGAGTAGGCTGCGCAGTGACAGTACTTCTCTTCTACTATTCTCCCCAGATCCTCAACCAGTACTGGTTCATCCTGCTCATGGGAATTCTCTGGTGCATAATGCTCGCAGGTTTCGTTCCCCTCTCGGCGATAGTTCCTTCCCTTGTTGATACCGACAAGGGTGCCGCTCTTTCCGTACTGAACCTCGGCGCCGGAGCCGCAGCATTTGTCGGTCCCCTCCTGGTGCGACTTCTTGAGAAACCCATCGGCTACGAGGGTATAGCATGGGTTCTCGCAGGCCTTTACATAGTCAGCGCGGTGATGACCCACTTCATCCGCCCCTCTTCAAAGCCGAAGGCATCAACTTCCGCAGAATAATTTGATATAGTTTGCAGGGAATTTGTTATCTTTGCGGACACTTAAATGATATTTAGTATTAATTATCTTAATAACGTTATGAATTTTCTTACAGATGAGAAACTCGTCATTGTCGGCGCAGCCGGAATGATCGGTTCCAACATGGCCCAGACAGCCATGATGCTCAAGCTCACCCCCAACATCTGCCTTTATGATGTTTACGAGCCTGGTCTCAAGGGAGTTGTTGCAGAAATGAACCATTGCGCATTTGAAGGTGCAAACATTACATGGACTACAGACCCTGCAGTCGCTTTCAAGGATGCAAAATACATCATCTCATCAGGCGGCGCTCCCCGTAAAGCCGGAATGACTCGCGAGGATCTTCTCAAGGGCAACTGCCAGATCGCTGAAGAGTTCGGAAAGAATGTAAAGGCTTATTGCCCTGATGTCAAGCACGTAGTTGTCATCTTCAACCCTGCAGACCTTACCGGCCTCGTAGTTCTTCTCCACTCCGGTCTGAAGCCCGAGCAGGTTACCACCCTCGCAGCTCTCGACTCTACCCGCTTCCAGACAGCTCTTGCTGAGGAATTCGGCGTACAGCAGTGCAAGGTTACCGGTTCATACACCTATGGCGGACACGGCGAAGCAATGGCAGTTTTCGCATCAAAGGTAAAGATCGATGGCAAGCCCCTCGCAGAGATGGGTCTCAGCGCTGAGAAATTCGAGGAGATCAAGCACAACACCGTACAGGGTGGTGCCAAGATTATCGAACTCCGCGGACGCAGCTCATTCCAGAGCCCTGCTTACAATGCAGTCAAGATGATTGAGGCTGCAATGGGCGGAGAGAAATTCACCTGGCCTGCAGGCACATATGTCAATGACGCCAAGTTCCAGAACGTCATGATGGCTATGCCTACCGTTATCGACGCTACCGGTGTTCACTTCTGCGAGCCTGAAGGCACTGCAGAAGAGCTTGCCGCTCTCGAGGCTTCTTACGAGCATCTCTGCAAGATGAGAGACGAGATTGTCGAACTCGGCATCGTTCCTCCCGTTTCAGAGTGGAAGAAAGCAAATCCTTGGCTCTAGAAAGTCTTACCTAGATTAAAAACCGGCCTGTCATCACGACGGGTCGGTTTTTTGGTGGACCTTGCCGGAACCAGCGACCTGATAGTTGACTGCTCCGGAGACCTTAAGGTCACGTATATCAATGTCTCCCGAACCGGCTATGCTGAGTTCTGCCTCTGCTGCTTCTCCGCTGAGAGAGATATCGCCGGACCCCGCTAAAGCGGCTGTGACTTTTCCCTTAACCGAGCCGCTCAGTTCAATGTCTCCCGAACCTGAAAGAGCGAGTTCGCAGTTATCGCAAGAAATATTCACGATATCTATATCTCCTGATCCTTCGAGCGAAAGACTGAAATCTCCTTCGCAACTCAGCGACTCTGCATCAAAGTCCCCGGATCCGGAAAGAGTGACTTTATTGATGGCCTTTCCATACACAGTCACTTTAATCTCTCCTGCCGTGAAAGAAGCGATGGAATCCGATCTGAATTTTAACTGAAGCTCCTCGTTCTCAACCTCGCAACTGAAATAAGGAATAATGTTTTTGGAAGCCATGATGACAAGATGGGGTTCCTCTTCGGTCTGAACGAAAATAATATCAGCAGGAATAGAAGATTGAATCTGAGTGAACGGGGACAGCTTGTGTGTTTCTGTCTCAATATTACCATCAGCCACTATATGGCTTTTTTTGTAGTTTTTATTGACCCTGACAACGCAGGCACTGGCGATAAGAAGGATAGCTGCCAGAATAGCTAAGGTGGATACTTTCATATTTTGATTTATAATTGTTTACATATTTCTGATGGATCTATTCCAAGAAGATGCATTCTGCGAATGAAAGCGGGGAGCTCCTCTTCCATGAATCTGCGGCGGCTCCCTTCGAGAATGATTTCCCGTGCCCCGGAGGCGACAAAATAGCCGATTCCGCGCTTGTTATAGATGATTCCGTCCGCAGTGAGTTTCTCGTATGAGCGCATCACGGTATTCGGGTTCACCCCTATGGATGCTCCATATTCCCTGACGGAAGGAATCCGATCCTCGGGTTTGACCTCACCCGATAGAATCCTCTCCGAGATAGTTTCGCTTATCTGGAGATATATCGGTTTATTCTCACTGAATTCCATCCGGCTAATGCTTTAAAGTTTTCAGGCGGAAATATATAGCAGTGCCGAGACCTCCGAAAAAGAGGATATTCAAGATCCAGCTCCACGTACTTATACTCGAAGCAATCCTTTCGGGATCCATGACATCGGCCCTTTCCATGAGAGACTCGAAGTGCTCAGGAGATTTGACAAAAACGATGAAGGTAATTATCCCCACAACCATCATGATTATAAACAGGGCAAGAATGGTTTTCCCCACCTTTCCCTTCTTGAAGCAGAGGCCGCCCAGAAGGAAAACAAGGATTGTCGCCGCCATTGAACCGAAGAAATAAAGAGAGGAACCTCCAACCATTTCAAACGGGATATCCTCCGGAATATGGAAAGACATGAAGGTTTTCATCGCATCGGAACCAATTATAGCCGGCGAGTAGTCTTTTATGAGAAGACTTAGAATACCATCGACCCCAAGATATACTATCAAATAGGCAACTGGGACAACGATAAGGCAAATCAGCAGCATGGAAATGAACTTCTCCACTCTGGACGCTGGTATCAGGAGCCAGGATGAGCCGTATTTCTTGTCCGTCAGTCCCCCATAAAGCTTCACCGGAGAGGCTATCATCATGAAGAACAGAGCAATGGAGAAAAGAAACATTCTCTCTGTCAGAGAAGGCAGCGCCATTCCTCCGCCAAACACGATAGAAAGAAGAGACTTTATAATCAAAAGTATGACGGGAAGACAGCACATGATAAGGAGCGACAGCCCGAAATTGTTGACTGCATTCTTAAGGTCGAAGGTGAAATAGCGTCCGAAACGCTTTAAACTAAATATCTTATTCATGGCTGGCTAGGCTTTAAAAATGTCCTTAAGAAGGTCCTTGTGGCGATGGACGGTGTTGAACAGGGCCTCTATATTGACCTTACTCTCCTTTCCGGTAGTGTTGGGATACACCTGGATAAAACCGCCCGGGAGCTGCTCGCAATAAAGAGATCCCGGATGGAGTTCGGTGCCGTAGTCGAAATAGAGTTTGTCTGTGATCTCTTCAATGGATGCATTCAGAAGCACATCATGACGGTCCAGAATGACAATAGGATCAATGATATTCTCAAGATCCCTGACCTGATGGGTAGAGATCACGATTGTCGAATCCTCGGCGGTATACTTCATTATAGCAGCCCTGAACTGCGTCTTAGAAGGGATGTCGAGTCCGTTTGTGGGTTCATCCATTAGAATATTGCGCGCATTGCACGCGAGGGCGAAGGAGATGTAAGTCTTCTTGAGCTGACCGGAGGACATTGTCTTCATATTCTGAAGAGGGTCAGTCTCGAATTCTTTCATGATGGAAAGGAACTTCTCATGATCATACTTCGGCCAGAATACTCCGCGGTCGCGGGCGAAAGACTCAGCTTTTTCAGAAAGCGGAGCGACCTCGTCCGGAAGGTAGATTTGTGAAGAAAGGAAGTCCGGCTCACGGGAATAGGGATCATGGCCATCGACTGCAATACTCCCAGCCTGCGGCTTCTTAAGACCACATAGCAGAGTAAGAAGAGTTGTCTTGCCCACACCATTCTCCCCGAGAAGGCCATAAATCTTCCCCTCCTCAAGGTTCATTGAGATGTTTTTCAAGACGGTAAGATAGCCGTAACTGAATCCCAGATTTTGAATTTGGATCATATCTTACGAGTGTATTAGTTTACTATTACACTGCAAAGATAGACACAAATTTTTATTCTGCAAATTTTTTTGTCGCTTTTTTCTACGATTATTTACTGAACACTAATGCAATTACATAATCAACAGATTCGTGTAATCATAATCTGGATAGGGGTCCTCTTCGCATGTATAAAAAGAAATATCAATTATTGTATTATTTTCTACCCCAATATATATAACCTGTAATTCCTCATCGAAAATAGTATAATAAGTTGTACCATCCGGATAATCTGCATATTTCTTAAGTGCATTGCCCTCTTTATTCCTTCCATATTCCGTATGGACAAAGTCGTATGCTTCGACCTTGGATATTGAATCCCCTACTCTTACACCGCCGATAATATAGTCCGACAAAAATATATAATTAGGTGATTTGGTATCGAAACCTAATAGAGCATTGTCATCATAATCTAATACGATACGCGCTCCAAAAGAACAAATACCACTGAAATACTCCTCGTCACCAAGAATCCAAGAATCAGGATACACATCGTCCCTCCACTGCTCAGGCGGATTGCCAAGCAATGCAGAAACGGCTTCAGGACCCACTTTATTAAACAGTGTTATGTCGATTTGGGCATAAGCGCTCAAAACCGACATCATAATTGCAATCAAAATTGAAAGAATCTTTTTCATTCAATTACATAATCAAAAGATTTGTATAGTCATAATTCGGGTAAGGCTCCACTGACTGATTATTAGGTGCTTCCTATTTGCGGCACTTGCAGCAGCAATTACCCTTGGCGGCGAAAGTGTATTCTATTATGGGGTATGAAAGAGTAATCTGCCCATTATCATCTCTTGAGTTATAGTATTACATTGGTCTTCTGACATATATGGTTTGAGAGAACGAAGGTCAATGGCCAGAGGAACCGGGGACTCTGACAAAGAATCCTTTTTCGTTAATAGAATAAGTTTCTAGCTCTCTTTTGTTTTCACTCTCTTCTGGAATTGAGCGTACAATATGACCATTTGACATCTTTTTTGATAATATCGGACCCAGATTAAATTGAGAATATTGTTTGCTGACGGAGGCTAATAATATAGCATCTTTAATCGAACCTTGAACAACTGATAATAGATAATAATCTCTACTCTCAATCTCATCATCAGATACATCCATTATTACAATAGTATCGTTTTGTTTTGTAAGAATCCATTTCCCGACTATATAAAGATGTATCTTGGGAAGAAACCTTTTTTCGAGATCATATTGATTTATATGAAAACCTTTTGGAAAGATAACACCTACGTTTGATTTTATAATTGAAGATACTTCATCTGGTTTAATTTCCTCACCCACAATATTAAACAAGTTACTATCCGAAACAAATAGGGTGTCAGGCAATATAGAGATTGATCGGCTATTATAGATCGTTTGTCGCGTCTGTCCGCTGGCTATGAATAGAGATAGCAAAAGGAATGAAAAGATAATAAGGGTCCGTTTCATAATATATTGGCCATTTAAGCAAATATTTTTTATAAATCTAACTCATCAGAACAACCGATTGGTATAATCATAGCCAGGAGGATCATCCTCAGATGTTGATAAACTTATTTCAATTATTATGTTATCTTGAACGCGAAAGAATATACTCTGAAATTCCTCCTCAAAAAGAGTATAAGAAGAAGTGCCATCAGGATAATTCACATTTTGCTTTAGTGCATTCCCCTCCTTGTTTCGACCATAAGTGGTATGCACAAAATCATATGCCGCCAATCTTGATATCGAATCCCCGACTCTCACTCCTCCATTAATAAAATCTGAAAGAATAATAAAATTTGAAGATCGAGTATCGAACCCAGTCAAAGTATAATCTTCATCATCAATTACGATACGCGCTCCAAAAGAGCAAACCCCTTCTATATATTCCTCATCACCAAGAATCAAACAGTCAGGATAAAGATTATCCTCCCACTGCTCTGGCGGATTGCCAAGCAATGCAGAAACGGCTTCAGGACCCACTTTATTAAACTGTGTGATGTCGATTTGGGCATAAGCGCTCAAAACCGACATCATAATTGCAATCAAAATTGAAAGAATCTTTTTCATTCAATTACATAATCAAAAGATTTGTATAGTCATAATTCGGGTAAGGCTCCTCCTCTTCCTCACCGAAACCTATTTCGACGATAATACCTACCTCATTCACTAAAAAATAGTAATCTTGTAATTCTTCTGAAAAAAGCCAATAATACCTCAATAATTCACCTGTTTTATCTGTATATGAGCCTGATTGAGTCAACGCGTTCCCGCTTTTGTTTCTTCCATATCGCGTATGGACGAAATCATAAGACTCCACTTTTGATATTGGGTCACCTACCCTTACTCCTTCAGGAATAAAGCTTAATAAAAACGGATAAACAGAAGATTTCGTCGCAAATCCGACAAGTCGATAATCGACATCATTCAAACAGATACGCGCATTGAACGAACATGTATTATTATGATATTCTTCATCACCAAGAATCAGACAGTCTGGATAGACATCGTCCCTCCACTGCTCAGGCGGATTGCCAAGCAATGCAGAAACGGCTTCTGGGCCTACTTTATTGAATTGCTTGATGTCAATCTGGGCAGACATCGTGGTCGATATTGCCAAAAAAACAACTAAAAAAAGGGCTATTTTCTTCATGGATTTTAATCACATTTGATATTAGTTATTCTTCCATTATTAACAGTCAAACTATCTGTGTTCAATGTTCCATTGATATAAGGGGACCCGCGCATTTTCTCGCGAGATATTGAAGAGGAAGGCTATTGCCGAAGAACTGAATCCAACGATTATATAACTCAACAATCTGTAATTCTACTCCCCTACTATTCGGAAAATCCTTCCGAAGGATTACGGGCTCCGCCTACGATATAAATAGAAAAAGAGAGGCTCGCTAAAATCGCTTTTTTGCCAGCCTCATAGCATGAAACATTATAACTTTTTTAACGTCTATTGATTATTTGCCGTACGAGATCTACCACAAATATAACGGCTATAATAATCGTCGCCACATTTAGCGGAAGCCGTCCATAAATAATCCCTAGAACGATTCCAACCAACATCACAACGTCCAGAACGGTAGTCAGGCGTATTTCCTGATCGAAGAATTGCTTCAGGGTCTTTGGGTAATTGTTCTTATCCATAATAAATTGAACAAGACCGACAATGCCTATCAGACTAACCAGGCAGAAGAATGGAACAAGGGTTCTCTCTGTGGAAAAATGAGTCCCCTTTATCAGGAAAAAACACCCGCCAAGAAAAAGGAGAGCACTCACCAATAGCGGAGACCTCTCAATCTCCTTAGGGTGCCCTGCTTTAATCTCAATGAGTATTGCGACAAGAGCTAAAAGAAGGACTATCGCAGCCAGGATGACTCCCTTTGTCCCGCTAAAAATAGCATAGAGCAAGCATGCAGCAGCCAATGCCGTCATACAATGCATCAGGCGCTCCAACAAAATCAATTTTTTATCCATAAATACAAAGTTAAGTAAAAAATCGATTTATTGCCAGAACATCAAACTATTAATTGCGATGGACCCTGTCTTCATTACCTCTCCTTTAGCTTCTGCACCCATTTCCGAATTGGAGACAAGGGAATAGAAATCATTTTCATAGCTTGCTAACTCTTCGTCAGACAGACCAGATGTAGCACTAAGAAGACTACTTGTCAAAAGCATGAATCTAGACACACTCGATGTTGGGATTCCCTCCTCTATCAACAGATCAGAGAGACTATCCAAGTAATCCTCTACTGAAGTATTGCTATTTTTGGCATCCACCGTAATATCAATAAAATCTTCACAAAAGGAAAGAAAAGTACTTTGATAGCTTTCATTATGTCCTAAACTATCGACATAATTGCAGCTATCTGCCATTTCTAAAATATCGTTGAAAATGTTTTCAAAATCAATTGAATTATCGTTATTTAAATATGTTTCCCCGTTTGTTCTAACTTGATTAATAAGATAATTATGTAACGACCCATATGTCAAGTTCCCATTATAAATCTTTTGCATAAAGCCTGAATTAGCCCATGGTGTTCCTACCAAATTATTCATTTGTGATTGCGTAAGAAATATTTTGCCTGCTACATAAGAAAGAGTAGCAGATCCTACTACACCTCCAACTTGCCGCCCAATAATATATCCTAAAACACCTATAGCAGGGTTTGCTGTAACAACACCCACTCCAGCGCCTAGCTCTTTTCCTGCCCATTGCCCGATCTTTTCACCAATTAAATCAGCAACCGTTCCTACTGCCATATCTTGAACCGGACTTTTTACCTCAACAGCATTATACTTAGAATTAAGACTGTCTAGAGATTCTAAGAATTTATCAAAAGACGAGTTGGATTCATAAGATTCGCTCTCCTTAATAATAGTTGTTACGCCTGTTTCTTGACAGGCAAAGAAAGCCAAGAGGCTGGATAATACAATAACAAAACGTTTCATAATTTATTTTATTTTATAGATTACTAATAAATGCACCTGAAATAATAATACCTTCTGATAGTAATACCTCTATCGTATATTCTCCCGAGCCAGACAAAGGAAGAGTTTCAGGGATAGATGATATTGAGACATCATCATAGAAAAGGACATCTCCCGTCGAGAGATTTGTAATCTCAACATCTGCTGTTGTTGACAAAGATGAAGAATAGAGAACCACGGAATTCAGAGATTCCAGAAGATAGCAAGATAAAGGGATCTGAGCTGGGGATCGTTGATCTCCACCACTTGTTCCATTCCCGGCATGTAAAGGGATTTCTTCGATTCCGTCATTAATGGCAGGAGATGCGATTGGAGGGAGCAATAGCCCGACAATCGAAATAAAGATTATTAGCTTTTTCATATTTTTTTGTTTTTCCAAAAATATCCGGGATATTTCGTGAAAACAAGAAAATGGGCGAAAAAAGCGTTACAAGTACGATTATTTAATTTGTTGATTATCAACTATTTAATTTTTTACCCCACGGCTTACGTGACGTAAAAAGCACAAATTACGCCTGTGCATAATATTGATTTTCAGGCAGTTACACCTTTGTTTGCCGCGTTGTAACGTTTTTTTTCTAATGAGAGTCGTTTTGAGACTTCAAAAAAGTGTAGTAGAGGTCGTGATTGGGTGTCTCTGCATTAAGGACGATGCCCTTTATTCGAGTTTTTTTCACTCGCGCATTTTCGCGGGAAACATTGCACAGGAAGGCTATTGCCGAAGAGTCGAGTCCTACGATTAAATAACTCAACAATCTGAAATTCTCCTCCCCAATCATCGGAAAATCCTCTCGGAGTTTTTTCATTATATTATCGCACTCGGCATTTAACCTCTCTTCGAACTTGTATTGTTTATCTTCATTTCTTACTTCAGAAACTATCTCTACTATCTTGTCGGCATATTTCTGCATTGTGGCTTTGCTGATATTATCAACGTTCTTCTTATAACCGAGCAGACGATTCACTTCTTCAAACTGTGAATGGAAAATCTGCGCGAAGGCCTTTCTTATATTGTTGTACTTTTCTTGAACGGAACTCTCATTCTCCTTAGCCATCTCCAGCATTATCATTGTCTGTTCGAGATCGTTTTGAAGTACTTCTTTTTCTGCCTTCGACGCTCTAACTCTTAAAACAGCTACAATTGTAACGGCAGTAATCAGAATTAATGATAACATTATTCCAAGCAGTAATTCCATCAGAGACATCTTACGCTCATAATTGGCTTTCTCTGTCTCGTGCCGATAATAATCCGATTCTGCCCTGTAAACAGATTGATTCAATAGACTACGAACAGTCGAATCTACTGCCGAGGCATAGCGCTCATGTTCATAAAGGGCCTCCTCTGTATCATTCAATGCTTTGTACCATCTGTATTTAGAATAGTACGTCTGAGCATCGTCAGGATATTTTGACAATTGCTGTTTCAAAGAATAAGCCTTTTCTTTATCCCCGGCTAGTAGAAGGGCATAAGCGTAGTTATAGTAATCGTACAGGGACATTGATATTCCTTCCGATAGCGCACTAGAATACCAACTAGCGACATTCTCTCCTCTGGGGCAATCTTGAGTGGCTTCATTTATAGCCCTACCTACATAGGCAGCATAAAATGGATGATCTTTAGAACATAAAAATTCGAACAAGCTATCAGCTTTCTCGAAATACCGGTTATTATGATAGGCATATCCTAGATGGAATAGGGCTAGATCAATATGGGAGGAATCGCCATTTTCTCTAAAATTATCATATGCTATTATAGCCCATTTAAGCTCGTCGTCATTATTGTGATTCCCATTATGAGACAGACTCAGAGCTGCAGCAGACATGGCCTTCCAATAACAGTCATTAATTGCTTCAGAACATCTATACGCTCGCTTTAATGTTATGCATGCCCCGGCATAGTCGGCCCCGTTTTGCTGAATTCGGCCAAGATAATATAGCGACTGGGCCTTCTCCAAATCAGTGCCACGCTTCTCATAGTAGTCCACCGCCGGCATTATTACCCCGGCATCAGTAGTATCAATATAATTCTTATCTATGGCCATGGCGTACAGTAATGAATACTTCGCCTTCTCAGCGCTGCCACGGAGGGATAGTGTATCTATTCCCTTAAGAACATTGAATGCGCTGTCAGGGCGAGTCTGGATATAACTGGCGACGTCATCCAGTTCATTCATTACCGCCCGAGTGCAACCACAGAGCAGTGCAAAGACTACGACAAATACTGATGATAATTTCTTCATTTTATTCCTGAACAAATCAGTAGGTCTTTCTTAACCAACGCTCGAAGAACTTGTCTGCTACAGAATACTCCTTTTCGCCGTCTACGACGGTATAGGTTATCAACTGTGAATCCAACAATTTGGCAATGGCTTTCTGTGCGGAGCTCGGAGAGTCGAGGGCATTCCTACGCACGAAGGCCCCTGAAGTGGGACGTCTCGCGGGCTTTTCCTTCGCGACTGCGACCAGCATTTGCTTCTGGGCAATCGTAAGTCCGGACATCACTTCGCTGAATGTGTAGGAGTTTTCCTCAAGGATGCTTTCGACAACTTGTTCGACGGTCTCCTTGTCCACCGACATCCCGTTCCTCACAAAGGCATAGATGTCGTGGAACACCTTATGGTTGTAATAGGTATAGCCGTCAAACTCATCGTAGCAATAACCAACTGTTTCGGGGGAAATCTGAACACCTGCTGATTCGAACTGTGCCACGACGAAGCGGATGTACTCGTCCCGGTCAATCCGCCCAAGGTGGACCGGCTGTGCGCTGTTGTAGAACGGCTTGGCATAGGACGAGAACATCTGTTCGAGAATATGCCGGTCACTGCCCGAGAAGATGAAACAGCAGTTGTTCATCTTCTGAATATGCGTCCTCAAGAGGGCCTCGACATTGGCTTCGGGATAGCGGGAGATCTGCTGGAACTCGTCAATGGCAAACAGGCACGGCTTGTCTGCCTTCTCCAGATAGTCGAAGATTTCCTCCAATGTCAGCTCCGGCGCAGTGATGTTTCCGATCTGGAGGTTGATTCTGGGTTCACCCGTGACAGGGTCCATGCCGAAGGCGGCCGCCAGGGAACGGATGGTCCCCAGGAACAGTTTGAGAGCCTTCTTCTCCCCGGGGACCAGCCGCTGGTAGATCTCCTTTCCAAGGAAAAAGACCAGTTCGCGCAGAGAGGAAGTCGCATAGATGTCCGTATAGAAGGTATGGTACTTATTGCGGATTCTGTCATTGTTGAAGATGTGGCGGATGAGCTGGGTCTTACCCATCCTCCTGGATGATGTCAGAAGGATGTTGCTCTGGTTCTCAAGGTGAGAGATAATGGTGTCTGTTTCCTTTTTACGGTCGCAGAAATACGCATCTGGAATGATTCCGGTAAGGAAAAACGGGTTCATCTTATTCTTCTTTTTTGCGAAGATAATATTTCTATCAACAATATCCAAATTCAGATAATCCAAAATGGATAATCCAAATCGAGATATGAATTAGAGGGAACACTTTTCTTTTTATTCCTGAACAAATTTGAAGTAGGCGTCCATTTCCTTTTTCGTCGAGAAAAGGGCCATGTAGACTTCATCGCAAAGGGCGGAGGAAAGAGCTTTAGGGACTCGGTCGTACATACAGATGGACGAGCCGTAGCGGGCAAGAATCTCTTCACGGGAATGCTTATATGAATGAATATCCCTCCTTCCGGCATAGGCGCAGTAGCGGGAGTCTCCGAGCGGCTTTCGGCGCTCATCAAAAGCAACCATGTCCGCCCATATCTGGAAGACATCGGTGGAATGGGCAAAATTCATCATGTCAGGAGTGAAGCCCCCGGGCGGGCGCATATTGACTTCGAGGCCTACATAATCTCCCTTTTTCCCAAGTCCTTCCCTGTCGCGGTCAAGCTGGAAATACTCGAGATGGACGAACCGGCCGGTCACTCCGAAGGCCTTTACTGTCCGTCGGCCAATCTCGGCAAGAGAGGGAGGAACAGTCTTATTTGTATAATAATCGATGTCCAGTTGCTTGTTGACTATGTCCATAATAGGGGTCGGAAAGACGCTATTGTTCTCGAAAACAGGCTCTCCCTTGCTATTGAAAATGGCATCGTAGGATACCAGAAGGCCTGTTATGAACTCCTCGAGGACAAATGCGCCGGAATTTGGATGGGATGCGAACCATGCTTCGAGCTCACCATCGTCATGGAGCTTGAATGTCCCTTCTGCTCCGACTCCATTATCCGGCTTAGCAATAATCGGATAACCGGTTTTCGCCGCAAAGGACTTCACTGCCTCCAGACCCTCAGAGCCCTTAATCTGCCTGGCGGTAGGGATACCTCCCTTGGCATAATATTCCTTCATCCGGGATTTCTCCTTGATGGAAGCGATTCGATCTGTCTTGAATCCGGTATTTACATTGAAATCCGTCCTGAGCCTGGCATCCTGCTCGAGCCAATACTCGTTGTTGGATTCAATCCAATCGATCTTTCCATATTTGAATGAAAAGTATGCAACAGCCTTGAATACTTCGTCATAATTCTCAAGGTCATTGACCTTATAATAGTCAGTCAGCGAGTGACGAAGCTCCTCTGAGAGGTTCTCATAATTGGTGTCGGCGACGCCTAGGACCCGCACGCCGTTACGACGAAGACCCGCGCAGAAATGGGCATAGGTCTCGGGGAAATGGGGAGAAATAAAAATAACGTTCATAAAAGAATAAGATTCGTTTTCGTTGCATAAATGGTGCATAAGACCGTTTTCAATAGACCACGCTTCACCGCGAAGAATGCAATGCATTTCTCCGGGAGTGCCTCGGCATACTATGTAGCCGCCGTCTCGGAAAGTGATAAAGCGATGGCCGTAGCTGTCTGGGAAAATCACATCCTCAAATAGGCGGCGTCCATCAATGATAGCTGAACGCACCTGCCCTAGGTGAGGGACAATATTGATATCCACGAGGCCGAGGCCTGGGAGCCACCTCTCATAGGCAGGATCAATGCTCTCTCCGGGGAGCTCGGGATGGGAATATACCCTCCGGGCGCAGTTCATGGAACCCGCGCTGCAACCCATGACAACTCCGTCATAGGCCTTCAGGATATCTGCAAGACCGATTTCATGGAAAAATCGGTTCTGAGTAGGGACATGCCCACCACAGAGGATGACAAAGTCGGAAGAAGCGACTAGTGAGGCCGCCGAAGACGCATTATGGCGCTCCAGCATATCAAGGGCACCGTATGCGATGCCTGAACGGCGGATACATTCCGCCATGGATTCTTTTACATATTTGGTGAAGTCGGGGTCATCCGGGGCTGCAGAAATCAGGAGGATCGATGGATTCTCCGGCAAAGCCGCCTTGACTTCGTCGAGAAAGCCGTTGTCCATCGTAAACCTGTCCTCCCCGTATCTTGTCGGACTTCCTGTCAGAAATAGTATCATATTTCAGGTTATTCCTTCTCGTTAAAACTTATATTCAAGAGGCCCTCCCCGGAGAGCAAGCCATCGAGGCCATTATAGGCGAACTCTTTCCAAAGGGCCCTCATCCTGCGGCGGACCTGAAGAGTCGTCACGTCCATCTTCGTGCAAATGCCCTTGAGTGGCCTCCCAAGCAGGATAGGAAGATCGGAGGCATGGCAGCAGCGAAGATGGGATTTTCTCATCTGAGGAGTAATGTAGTCAAAGAGATACCGGCGAACCGGCCCTTTATATGTCTTGACAACATCCTCGACAGGGCCGCTGAAATCGCTCTTTGTAATCGAGTCGGAGAGCCTTCTAAGCCTTTTCCCGACAAAAAGGTCGGCCTCATGCGCCGCCGTCCCGATAAGAAGCGGCACAGATACCTTCGAAAGGCTTTCAACAGGCTTTCCAAAAAGGAATTCTCCATCGACAACTGGAGCAAAGGGACAACGAATATCGCCTCTAAGGATGGTTGAATAAAGTAATAGACGGTTCGCCCTTGCGACCTTACGATGTGAAACATTGAGCACTTTTTCCACCCGTTTTCGGCCGATTCCAAGAAGCCTTAGATACCGTAAAGAGACTTTGCGGCTTTCCTCTTCCGTCCGGACATGATTTACAGGAGGAGACTGGACTATGGCTTTCTGAAAGAGGCCCCTCGAGAGCGGAGACGAAAGCATGGAAAGGACACTCTCCCCTCCTGCGGATTGACCGAAGAGTGTGATATTATCGGGATCTCCGCCAAAGGCTTCTACATTGGCATGAACGAACTTCAAGGCCATCAGCTGGTCATAAAGGCCGCAATTCATATCGAAACGGTCGCTGAGGAAATGGAGATTGAGAAATCCGAAAAGATTGAGACGATAATTGATGCTAACAACGATCGTCCCTGTCTCTTTAGCGAAACCTCCCAGCTCATACTCAAGTACTTCCGTATCCTCGCTCTTTCGTCCTGTCCCACCTGTTGCAAAGCTGCCTCCATGGATCCAGACCATAACCGGCAGCTTCCCCGAGGGTGCTTGAGGGACAAAAACATTGAGATATAGACAATCCTCGCTATTATTCCCGGTTGAGAAGCGGCTCTTTTCTTGAATACAGTTGGCCCCTCCCCTTGTAGCATCGAGAACTCCTGTCCAAGGCTTCGGAGGCAGAGGGTGCCGGAAGCGGAGGTCGCCGACCGGCGGCTCGGCATAAGGTATGCCGAGATACTCAAGGACACCGTCTTTGACGATACCTCTTACAGGGCCATAGGAGGTCACAACCGTAGGAGCTAAAGACATATTCAAAATGCGATAATCTTCGTATTCGCAAATTTAAGGCGATTTGATGGAAAATCATAATGGCAATATTTTTTGTCTTGTTCCAAGAAAATCCTTATCTTCGTATACGGATTGAATATCACTAGTCTATGATTGAGCGCTATTCCCGTAAAGTCATGAGGGACGTCTGGACTGAGCAGAACAAGTTCAGAGCTTTCCTCGAAGTCGAGATCCTCGCCTGCGAAGCATGGAGCAGGCTGGGTATAATTCCTCAAAATGACGCTCAGAAGATCCGAAAATCAGCATCTTTCGATGTTGATCGTATCCATGAAATAGAAGAGCAGACCCGCCATGACGTCGTTGCCTTTACACGCGCCGTCAGCGAGAGCCTAGGGCCGGAAAGAAAATGGGTCCATTATGGACTGACATCCACCGACGTTGTAGATACGGCAAACGGCTATCTCCTGAAGCAGGCCAATGAGATCCTCCTAAAAGATATGGAGGAGTTCATGGATGTCCTTCGGAAGCGCGCCCTCGAATTCAAAGACACCCCTTGCATCGGAAGGACACATGGAATCCATGCCGACATTACCTCTTTCGGCCTCAAGTGGGCCCTCTGGCACGAGGAGATGAAAAGGAATATCGAAAGGTTCCAGTTTGCAAGGAAAGGGGTTGAAGCGGGTAAAATGAGCGGCGCCGTCGGTAATTTCGCCAATATACCCCCGTCCATTCAGGATTATGTCTGCGAGCATCTCGGCATCGCTTCTGCGGATATTTCTACCCAGGTTCTCCAGAGGGACCGGCATGCTTTCTACATCGCCACCCTTGCGGTAATTGCTTCGACCCTCGAGCAAATGGCCTTCGAGGTCAGGAATCTCCAGCGGACCGAGGTCCGGGAGGTGGAGGAAGCCTTCGGCAAGGGACAGAAGGGATCCAGCGCGATGCCCCATAAGCGCAACCCCATCGGGAGCGAGAATATCTGCGGCTGTGCCCGTGTGATGCGGGGATATATGAGCGCCTCTTGCGAGAATGTCGCCCTTTGGCACGAAAGGGACATTTCCCACTCATCCACCGAACGGATTATCCTTCCGGATGCCACCGAACTTCTGGATTACATGCTCTGCAGGTTCAAGGGGATCCTGGAGAATCTCAATGTGTATCCCGAGAACATGCTCACCAATATCCGCCGCACCCACGGCGTCATCTTCGCCCAAAGGGTGATGAATGCCCTGATCGAGAAGGGGCTTTCGAGGGAAAGGGCGTATGATACGGTCCAGCCGATTTCGATGAAATCATGGGCAGAAGGACTTGACTATCAGACGCTTCTAAAAGATAATGAGGAGGTTATGGCCCTTCTCTCTCCGGAAGAAGTAGATAATTGCTTCACTCTGGATTACTATTTCAAAAACGTAGATTATATTTTCAAAAAAACCTGCATATTATGAAGAAAGTAGACGTCGTTCTCGGCCTCCAGTGGGGAGACGAGGGCAAAGGCAAAGTAGTCGATGTACTGACCCCTAATTACAAGGTTATAGCGCGCTTCCAGGGCGGTCCAAACGCAGGCCACTCTCTGGTATTCGACGGAGATGGATTCGTTCTTCATACAGTTCCTTCCGGCATTTTCCGCCCGGATTCCATAAATATCATCGGAAACGGAGTCGTTATCGATCCTGTCATCCTCCAGGATGAAGTCGAGGCCATAGAGGCAAAAGGTGTCGACATTACAGGGAAACTCTTGATTTCCAAGAAGGCGCACCTGATTCTTCCGACCCACAGGATGCTCGATGCGGCCAGCGAGACGGCCAAAGGAAAGGGCAAGATCGGATCCACCCTGAAAGGAATCGGGCCGACCTATATGGACAAGACCGGAAGAAACGGACTCCGCGTAGGCGATGTCCTCTCCGATGCCTTTATCCAGCGATATGAAGCACTTAAATACAAGCATTTCGGTCTCCTGGCCCAATACAAGTTCCCCTTTGACATCACAGACTATGAGATCAAGTGGTTCCAGGCCGTCGAGCAGATGAAGCGCTTCACCTTCATCGACAGCGAGTTCGCCGTCAACCGCTACCTCGACAACGATGTCTCCATCCTTGCCGAAGGAGCGCAGGGAGCCATGCTCGACATCGATTTCGGCACCTATCCGTTCGTCACTTCATCCAACACAATGACCGCAGGTGTCTGCACCGGCCTTGGAGTCGCTCCATGCCGCGTTGGAAAGGTCATGGGCATATTCAAGGCCTATTGCACCCGAGTCGGCAGCGGTCCGTTCCCGACTGAGCTTTTCGACAATGACGGAGAGCGCCTCCGCAGGATTGGCCGCGAATACGGAGCCACCACAGGAAGACCCCGCCGCTGCGGATGGCTGGACCTTGTCGCCCTGAAATATGCCGTCATGATGAACGGCGTCAGTGAACTGATCATGATGAAAGCCGACGTCATGAACGGATTCGACACCATCCGTGTCGCCACCGGCTATGAAATCGACGGAAAGGTAGAAACGGACTTCCCGTTCGAGTGCCCCGACGATGTTACCCCTGTCTACACGGACTTCCCCGGATGGAAGGAGGACATTACAAAGGTCCGTAAATATGAGGATTTCCCGAAAGCATTCAAGGATTATGTTTCCTTCATCGAGAAGGAGACCGGCTGCCCGATTCGCATTATCTCTGTCGGTCCGGATCGCTCGGAAATCGTTATAAGATAGAATTATGAAAAAAATATTGTTAGCGATTGTTTTCGCTTGCCTCTTCCCTCTCATAGGGTCCGCCCAGATTCTCCAAAGTGCAAATCCGGAGGCTGACTCCATTGCTTTTGCCAAAGTAAGAGCACGAATGGACTCTATCCGCCAATATCGACCGACGGTAGGACTCGTTCTTGCCGGAGGAGGCGCAAGAGGTCTTGCGCACCTTGGCGTCATCAAGTATATGGAAGAGCTTGGGATTCCTGTCGATATTGTCACGGGAACAAGTATGGGCGGTCTTGTCGCAGGTTTGTACGCTCTTGGGTACAAGCACGACCAGCTGGATTCTCTCGTGAGGGCTATCGAGTGGCCGATAATGATGTCTGACAATATTCCCAATGCCTACACCGGCTATAAATTCCGTAAGCAGCGCGATAAATATCTGATTAACATTCCTTTTCACTACGACAATAAAGATCTGGCTGATCGTATCGAAAAAGAACAGACAGCCCAGAAGATTGCCGCCGAGCAGGGACACAATTCTTCAGATATGTTGTCCGAAACGGTTGCCAGGATGGGGCTAGGAATGCCAGACGGCTACCTATACGGACTTAATGTCCGCAATACCCTCAGCAGCGTGAGCGTCGGTTATCAAGACGATATTTCCTTCTCAGACCTTCCAATTCCATATGCGTGCGTAGCGACTGATCTTTATTCCCTGACGCCGAAATACTGGACAGGCGGAAGTATTACTGACGCTCTCCGCTCAACGATGGCTATCCCCTTCTATTTCAGGGCCGTTCGAAGAGATGGAGAAGTCCTTTTGGACGGTGGAATGAGAAATAATTTCCCCGTGGATATCGCCAAGGTCATGGGTGCCGACATAATCATAGGCTCCGAGATGAGCGTTCACCGCGAATTGAACGAGCTCAATTCTCCGGCGGACTTCCTCATGCAGACAATCACTCTCCTGTCCTCCTCAACGATGGACGCGACGAAGGAAATGGTGAATCTTGATGTCCACCACGAACTCAAAGGCTACAACATGCTTTCTTTCGACAGCAAGAGCGTTGACGATATCATCAATCAAGGCTATAACAACGCCACTCAGAAAAAGGAGTTGTTCGAGTCCATAGCATCAGCTGTCGCTGGGAAGGCCGATCCGAAGGTCTCGCACCCTAAGCCGGCTGTCAATCTTGCCCAGAAGAAAGTGAAAATCAGTGATATCAGATTCACAGGCATCACAGAAGACGAGCGAGTCAATATCCTCCAAAAGAGTTTATACAGAAGTGATTATCCCTCTGACAGCTTGTATGATCGCTCATCTGTAGAGCGACTGCTCAACAGCCTCTACGGGACAAGCGCCTTTGAGTCTGTAAGCTATCACCTGGAAGGACGGGAAGAGCCTTATGTACTGGTCTTCGACTGCCAGAAAGGACAGGTCCACGAGTTTTCAACAGGCGTCAGGGCTGATACGGATGAAGCTGTGGCCGCAATCGTCCACCTTGGCCTTGGGACTCGAAGGCTGTCGGGGATGCGCTATAATTTCGATCTCAAACTGGGGACAAATCCCTCTTTGTATCTGGACGGGCTATATAAGTTCAGCTCTTGGATTCCCACTTTTGGAGCCTCTTTGAGGGCACGCTTGGTGAATACGACATCAGGATTCTGGTCTTCCATCGAAGATAAGCTTTTTTCGACTGCCGTAGACGTATTCATGGAAGACTCCAGACTTCGTTTCGGAACATTCAGACTAGGACTGACGGCGGAAATGGACCCCTACGAAAGGTATCTTTCTTACGGAGAAGAGTGGCTTGGCTGGGACTGGAAAAGCTATTGGCTCTCCTCTTTCGCCACATTAAAGCACGACACATTTAACGACGGATATTTCCCCACAAAGGGTCTCGCCTGGTCTTTTAATGGTCGATATGTTTTCAAGGGATACTCCATTGACCTTGACCCCGCTAAAAATTTCTCTGAAGATGATGAAAAAACAGAAGACGGAACCGTCCCTTCATATGCGTCTTTACTCGGTAGCTTCAGGGCGGCCATTTCTCCTTTCGAATGGTTCACAATCCTTCCAAGCGTTTATCTAGGCTGGTATTCTTCATGGGAAAGAGACTATTTGAACCCGAAGCACATCATCTCCGTAGGCGGCTTTATTCCGGACCGCTATGTCGAAAGGCAGATTCCTTGGTTCGGCTTCCCTACCGGATACCGATACTGTACACCCCTAACCCTTGCCGGGCAGCTTGATCTCAGATTCAATGTCCTTAGAAAGAATTTCCTGACTGTAAGAGGAGGGATAATGGTGGACAATTATCAATTTAAAGATCTTCCATATACATTCTCTTACTGGGCTTTTGGCGCAGAATACGGCCGCCAGTCCATTGTCGGTCCGCTCAAAATCGCCTTCCAGTGGTGCAACATCTCCGGATTCACCGGCTACGCCTCCATTGGCTTTGATTTCTAGGAGGAGCCGGAGAAAAATTCAGATATGTTTATACGCCTCTAGGCAAGAAAAAACCGGAATCCTCGAGTGGCTCGAAAGATTCCGGTCTGGTGCCCCAAGCGGGAATCGAACCCGCACGGCTTTAAAGGCCACTGGATTTTGAGTCCAGCGCGTCTACCAATTCCGCCATCAGGGCGTTAAGGCACTTAGAGGATGCAAAGATACCGTATTTTCGTCAATTAACAAATTCATATTCATCAAAAAATTAGGTGAAGAATGCCATAATTTTTATAAATTTGTGGGATTTGTTATTTGTGCACACACAACGCCCATACAATGATAGACAGGATACTGCTATTTCCCTATACTCTCACTCTCGCAATCAGAAACGCCCTTTATGACAAGGGCATCCTAAAATCACAGAAAGCAGACGTTCCAACCGTATGCGTAGGCAACATCACTGTCGGAGGCACCGGTAAAACTCCTCACACAGAGATGATTCTAAGAACTCTTCTTAGGAGTGACCGATGGGCATACAGCAATATTGCCGTTCTTTCAAGGGGATACAAGCGCAAATCCAAAGGATTCCAGAAGGTATCAAGGGACGGGACGGCGGCGACATTCGGGGATGAGCCCCTCCAAATAGCAAAAAAGTTCCCTTCCGTGACGGTGGCAGTGGACAAGGACAGAGTCGAGGGGTGCCATTTCCTTTGCAATCCCGAAGATCTTCAGACATCCAAAAAGGCCCGTAAATGCGCTGATAAGGATGTTCCGAAAAGCGACATTATTGTCCTCGATGATGCCTTTCAGTATCGGAAGCTCAAAGCTGATGTCAATGTCATCCTGGTCGACTACAACCGCCCTATCCATAAAGACAAGCTTCTTCCCTTCGGTCAACTGAGAGATCTTCCGAGGCGCATCCGTCAGGCGGACATTGTCATAGTCACAAAGTGCCCTCCGTATCTCGACGAGTGGGAAAAGGGCAAATGGGCTAAATACCTTGGTTTCAGCAGCTATAGCACCTCTACTTGCAAGGGAAAGGACGATAAGGGTCATGAAAGGACTCTCCTTTTCTCCCATATCGGCTACCGTCCGATGAAACCGGTATACGAAGAGGCCGACCAGAGGTTCATTTATGCAAAAAGGCTGGTTCTCTTCTCCGGCATCGCCAAAGACGGACCGCTTATCAACTACCTCTCGGATAAATACAAGCTGGTAAAAAGGATGAAATTCCCGGATCACCACAAGTATTCTTACGGCGACCTCAAGAACATAATGAGAGCTGTCGGGGCAAATCCTACAGCGGTAGTCGCAACCACCGAGAAGGATGCACAGAGAATTGTAGACACGAAAAAAGTACCCGGAAGCCTCAAGGAAAGGTTGTTCCAGGTACCTATTGAAGTAAGTTTTCTCTCTCCCGAGGAGACCGCTATATTCGAGGAAACTCTTCTCGAACTAATCCGGAAATCCTCCAGAGCAGACAACTAGCTCTCCAGAATCTCGTTCTGAGCACGAACGGATTCTTCATGGATTGCATTGAACACCGTTTCGATAAACTCTTCTGAAAGACCGTATGCGCGGCCTTTCTTCTTCATGTCCTCTAGGACAGAATCCCATCTGGAGGTCTGTAGGATAGCGATATTATGCTCCTTCTTGTACTGGCCGATCTTACGGCTGACGCCCATTCTGGTGTTAAGAGCGTAGAGAAGGTTCTCGTCGATAATGTCGATTTGAGCGCGAAGCTGGACAATTCCATCCCGATACTCGCGGCTGTCGGTATCTTTTTCGCGAACGACAATCGACTCAAGCATCTCCTTAAGGGCAGGAGGAGTGAGCTGCTGGTGTGCATCGCTCAGTGCGCTGGAGGGATTGCAGTGAGATTCTATCATGAGCCCGTCGAGACCGAGGTCCATAGCCCTCTGGGACAGCTCCAACAGATAGTCTCTGCTGCCACCCATATGGCTCGGATCAGCAAAGAAAGGAAGGTCCGGATAGCGGGTGCGAAGCTCGATGGCTATCTTCCACTGGGGGTCATTTCGATATGCAATCTTCTGCGAGGTAGAGAAGCCGCGATGGATGACACCGAGCTTACGGACCCCCTCGCGATTGAGTCTCTCGAGCGCTCCGATCCAAAGGTCAAGATCGGGATTGACGGGGTTCTTCACAAGCACAGGAATATCCGTATCTCTCAGAGCCTCAGATATTTCCTGAACGAGGAAGGGATTCGCCGTCGTGCGCGCTCCGAGCCACACCATGTCTACCCCATACTTTATGCACTCGAAAACATGCTTCTCGGAGGCCACCTCGGTAGCGACCTTCATCCCATATTCTTTCTTCACCTTCTGGAGCCATTTGAGGCCGGGAGTCCCGATTCCTTCGAAACTGCCCGGGTGAGTACGGGGTTTCCATATTCCCGCCCTGAAAACATGTATTCCAAACTCATTCAGGCCCTTTGCCGTCTCCATTACCTGATCCTCGGTCTCCGCGCTGCATGGGCCCGCGATTACCATTGGCCTCGGGAGAGTGAAGAATCCCCACTCGCCTACCGGAACTAAATCCAACGTTTTTGCCATAACTATCTGATTATTTTCTTTATTCTGTTTGCATCCTCAATGAGAGACCTGATTCCTTCTTCATCAAAATCCGCGATAGCATTACGGAACTGGGTCATCTTCTCCAAATATGTATCGATGACCTGAAGTACATTGTCCCTGTTCTGGGTCAGGATAGGAACCCACATGTCGGCATTCGACTTCGCCAGTCGCACCGTGGAGGAAAAACCTCCCGACGCAAGGTCGAAAATATGCTTTTCGTCTTTCTCTTTATCGAGCACGGTAAGGGCCAGGGCGAAGGAAGTAACATGCGAAATATGAGAGACGTAGGCTGTATGCAGGTCATGACTGGAGGCATTCATATAGATAGGTCTCATATTGAGGACATCATACATTTCCTCTATCGTCTTGAGTGCCTTAGGAGACGACTCTTCCGGGTTTGCGAAAATACATGCCCTGCCATCGAAAAGATTCGGCATCGCCGCCCATGGCCCCGAATACTCGGTTCCCGCCATTGGATGGGTCGAAACAAACTGTCCGCGGCAAGGATGGTAATGAGTTGCAAGAGCGATCTGCTCTTTGGTCGAACAAGTATCGATGACTATCTTTTCTTTGGCGCCAGCCGTCTGAAAGCGGTCGAGGATATCTGAAACCATCTTCACAGCCGCCCCGACGGGGACCGCAACCACCACGATATCAGCTTCTTCCACACAAGTCTCATAGCTTACCACCTCGTCCACCAGACCTATCTTCCCAGCTGCTGAAGCATTGATGGAGTTGGACTCGACTCCTATGATCCTGTCTGCAAACCCGCGCCTTTTGAGATCGATTGCCATCGAGCCTCCGATAAGGCCAAGGCCTATTATTCCTACTGTCATATTACGCTAATACCTGATTTTCAATTTGTTCAAGATGACATTTTATAAGTTCCGCAGCCTTCTCCAGCTTCGGTACGGGAGCGCAAAGGGAGGCGCGGATATAGTTCTCTCCATTATGGCCGAAGATATATCCGGGAGTGATGAATACGCCCGCCTCATGGAGAATCGCTTCAGAGAGCCTTTCTCCTGCAGTCATTGCCGTATCGCTGCCAGACGCGGCAATTATCTTCTCAGGGACCTTTCCCCATACAAAGAGGCCTGCACTGGCCTTGTCATAGCGGACTCCGAGGACATCGAAGATATGCCCTGCAGCCTCGCGGCGCTTCCTATACTCCGCATTCAATTCGGAGAACCACTCTTCCCCGCATCCAAGAGCCTCAACGGCAGCAAGTTGGAGAGGGCGGAAGATGCCGCTATCCATCTGGCTTTTCACCTTCAGCACCTCCGAGACCATCGCCGCCTCGCCGGCGAGCATCCCCAGCCTCCATCCGGACATGTTGTGGGCCTTGCTAAGAGAGTTTAGCTCCAGGCAGCAGTCCTTCGCTCCTTCTACTTCGAGTATCGAAAGAGGGTCGTCATTGAGGATGAAACTATATGGATTATCATTGACAATCAATATCTTATGCTTGCGGCCAAAATCGACCAGACGCTTGTAAAGCTCCCTTGTAGCCCTTCCTCCCGTAGGCATTCCAGGATAGTTGGTCCACATTAGTTTCACTCCATCGAGGTCCATCCTCTCAAGAGCGTCGAAGTCCGGTTGCCACCCGTTCTCCTCCAAAAGGTCGTAAGGGACAATTTCAGCTTCAACTATCCTTGCCGATGAAGAGTATGTCGGATAGCCGGGGTCAGGGACAAGAACCTTGTCGCCTGGATTGAGGAATGCGAGGGAAATGAGCAAAATACCCTCTTTGGAACCTGTCAGAGGCTGGATTTCCTTCGAAGGGTCGAGCTCAACCCTGTAATATCTTTTGTACCACGATGCAAAAGCCTCGCGAAGTTCCGGAATGCCCATATAGCTCTGATAGGCATGCACTCCGGGCTTGACCGCCTCCGACACAAGCTTATCTATCGCCACCTTGGGCGGCATTCCATCCGGCGCCCCTATTCCAAGATTGATTATCGGGTCGAGGCCGGCCTCTTTCCGAAGCACATTCATAGAAGCAATCTCCCTGTTTTTGCGGGAGAAGTAGTACTCTTTGACCGATTCGGTCCTCTTTGCAGGTTGAATAATCATATCGCAGCTTTATATTCTCCTAAAATATTAAGGTCATCTATTAACGGGCGGACAGCAGAAAGAGCCTGACGATAGCGGTTGTAGTCGTCAAACTTTATGTCCACATAGAAAAAGTATTGCCATTCGCGGCCGGGAATCGGAAGCGACTGAATTCGGGTAAGGTTCATGTCATAGAACGACAAGATGGTCAGTATATGCGCCAGCGACCCGGGTTTATGAGGAAGGGTGAAGCATATGGAGGCTTTATCTATGGCCGACTCCGGAAGCGTCACGGCTTCATCGAAAATGAGAAAGCGGGTGAAATTCTGCTTATATGTCTCAATGCTCTCCCTGAGTATCTCAAGAGAGTAAAGGTCGGCAGCGAGGCTGGAAGCCACCGCTCCTACCCCGAAAAGCTTGTTTCCGGCAATCTCCGCGGCACTTTTTGCCGTATCTTCAGACTCAACAAGAGTTATCCACGGGCACTCCCTCTGAAAGAAATCACGGGTCTGATTGATAGCCATATAATGGGTCCTCACTTCCTTAATATCCTCTATCGACTGACCGGGAAGGGCCATAAGATTCTGCTTAATTCGAAGATATACCTCTCCCTTTATCTTGCGGTCATATCGGCGCAAAAGCTCAAAATTATGAATGAGCCCTCCGGAAACGGTGTTCTCGATTGCCATGACTGCAGCATCGGCAGCCTCGTTTTCCAAAGCCCGATAGAGGCCTTCGAAGGTATCGCACTCGAGAATATCCGGGACTAGACCGGATTGGGCGTAAAAAGTCCGCGCCGCCTCCTCATGGAAGCATCCCTTGTATCCCTGTATAGCTACTTTCTTCATAAAAAAACAAAAGCCGCCCGCATCCCGGACAGCCTCATAAAATACTCTATGACAGTACGACGTCCGGGCTATTATCTTGTAGGATAATAGCTATCATAAGCGGATGCGTAAAATCGGTTGTTCATCATAAACTATTCTAATGACAAATATAATAAAATTTTCTTTTTCGATAATAATATCTCTATTTTTAGAAAGAAAAGAGAAAATCCGTATATTTACAAAATTAGAAAATCTAGATTCTTTATGAAGACTCTTCGTATTCTTGTTGCGGCAGCAGCCGTCTGCATAAGCACTATAGCCGGAGCCGGATTCATTCGTGAGTCCCGTCCTGTCAACGATTCTTCCCTTTCCCTTGAACGCACGGACGGAGAGATTGTCAAAGGGCTCGCGGTGACCACCCCAAAGGATGTTGCAAAAGCTGAGAGGATTATGGAAATAATGGCCTCCCGGGAGGGTTCTACCGCCGACAGGATGATCGTCGCCGCCAAAGAGATGCTCGGAACAGATTATGTGGCGAACACACTGGAAGCAGGTGATAAAGAAGAACTTAGAGTTTATACTACAAAGACTGACTGCATCATTTTCGTGGAGACTTGCCTGAACATGGCACGCACTGTCGGGGCCGGCCATACCGATTTCGAGACTCTGTCTTCAATGGTTGCAAGTACCCGCTACAGGGGGCGAATAAGCAGTTATGCAGACAGAATCCACTACACTACAGAATGGATCCGTAGAGGCGAGGCTGCCGGGATTATGAAGGATTTAACTCTCGAAATAGGAGGGTCGGAGTTCCCGAAGCCTATCAATTTCATGTCTACCCACTACAAGAGCTACAAGCACCTTCGCGATGCGGACACCGACCCTGTCGCCGCCGAGAACCGAAGAATCATCTCCGAGGTCGAGAAAAAGCTGAATGAGAAGCCCCAGAGCTGGATTCCTGCCGCTAAGATTAAATCCATCGAATCAAAAATCAAGACCGGAGACATTATCGGATTCATGACCACCACCGAGGGTCTTGACATAGGCCATGTCGCAATCGCTTATGTCCATGACGGCAAGGTCGGATTCATCCATGCCTCACAGGGAGGCGGCCTCGTGATGGAGCAGCCCCAGAGCATCGCAGACTATGTTCTGAAGGTCAGGAAAGGATGTCAAGGAATAAAGGTTGTCAGGCCTTTGTAATTGTGAGCGGAATTTGCTAAATTTGCGGCACTTTTAAAGAAAACAACAATATTTAAATTATAATTCATTATGCAGATTGTATCAGTTACCGGCAGGGAAATCCTCGATTCAAGAGGCAACCCTACTATCGAGGCGGAAGTTATCCTCGATTCTGGTTTTGTAGGTGTAGCAGCCGTTCCTTCAGGCGCTTCAACAGGTGAAAACGAGGCTCTTGAGCTTCGCGACGGCGATCCCAAGCGCTACGGCGGCAAGGGCGTTCTCAAGGCTGTCAAGAACATCAACGATGTCATTGCTCCCGCAATCGTCGGAATGGATGCTCTCCAGCAGAGGGCTATCGACCAGAAGATGATCGAGCTCGACGGCACCCCTACCAAGTCTAACCTCGGTGCTAACGCTATCCTCGGTGTTTCTCTCGCGGTTGCCAAGGCTGCTGCAGCTGAGCTCCAGATCCCTCTCTACAGGTATCTCGGCGGCACCAACACATATGTCCTCCCGGTTCCTATGATGAATATCATCAACGGCGGTGCTCACTCTGACGCTCCTATCGCATTCCAGGAGTTCATGATCCGTCCCGTCGGCGCTGCTTGCGAGGCTGAGGCTGTCCGCATCGGTGCTGAGGTTTTCCACGCACTCCAGAAGGTTCTCAAAGGCCGCGGTCTTTCTACCGCTGTCGGTGATGAAGGCGGTTTCGCTCCGAAGCTTGAGGGCATCGACGACGCACTCGATTGCATCATGGCTGCCATCAAGAACGCCGGCTATGAGCCTGGTAAGGATGTAACCATCGCTATGGACTGCGCTGCTTCCGAGTTCTGCTTCAAAGAGGGCGACACCTTCTACTATGACTACAAGCAGCTCAAGGACGGCAAGAAGAAAGATCCCAACGGCAAGAAGCTCACCTCAGAAGAGCAGATCGCTTACCTTGAAGAGCTCATCACCAAGTATCCTATCGACTCGATTGAGGACGGTCTCAGCGAGGAAGACTGGGAAGGCTGGGTCAAGCTCACCAAGGCTATCGGCGGCCGCTGCCAGCTTGTTGGAGACGACCTCTTCGTTACCAACGTCAAATACCTCGAGAAAGGTATCAAGATGGGTGCAGGCAACTCTATTCTCATCAAGGTCAACCAGATTGGTTCCCTTACCGAGACCCTCGACGCTATCGAGATGGCACACCGTCACGGCTACACAACCGTAACAAGCCACCGTTCCGGCGAAACTGAGGATACCACTATCGCAGACATCGCTGTCGCTACCAACAGCGGCCAGATCAAGACCGGTTCCCTCAGCCGTACCGACCGTATCGCCAAGTACAACCGTCTCATGAAGATTGAGATTGAACTTGGTGACACTGCTGCTTACGGATACAAGAAACTCAGATAAAAGTCGTTTTTTCCTACCCGGATCGCTTGAAATCAAAATATTTTGATTATCTTTGCGGTCCGGTTCGGAAAAAGACCGTTTTCTGGATGTGGCGCAGTTGGTAGCGCACCTGGTTAGGGACCAGGAGGTCGCTGGTTCAAGTCCAGTCATCCAGACCTTTTTAAACCAAGCACTTACGGGAACGTAGGTGCTTTTTCTTTTGACGAGGGTTGTGAAAAAGGTGTGAAATCAGCGTTTTATAACGTTTCTTATATGCTGCTTTGAAGGGTAGAAAGACTGCCTTGAAGTGGATATAAAAGCAGTCAAATTCGATATAAACTCCACCGTTACACCCTGGTCCTAGAGGGAAATGCGATGATTCCGCTTTAGCATCACAATTCTTAATCAAAAAAACTAAAACGGAAGGTCTTCACTTTCTTTATATTCTTTCTCTTGGACTGGAAATGCTTTCTTTGGGGAAACATAGACACTCCTATAGGTGTCTTTGGGTAAGTATTTTAGTCGATAGTTTGATTCCGCCATTTGTTTTGACTCATAATAATCCCAATGCTTTTGAGAAAATTCCCACGTCATCGGTATATTACATCCCTTGTGGGTCAGAATACTTGAGCAAACAGTCCTGATGTATGCCATGCAAATATCTGGGAATCTTATTACTTGTTCCTCTGTAAAACGGAGCACAATCCAATTATCATCCACTAAAGCATGGTTTCTGTCGTCATCATCTTTATAACAATGAATTGGATCACCCGTTTTTGCGATATATGGCTCATCAATTTCAATATCTATCATTAATCCTGTTGGCTTATTTCGAAGCGCAATGTCTGGATAATAATAAATCTCTCCTCCATCACGGAAATAGTGCTTGGTCTGGATATTAGTTAACAACTCAAAGTCATTACCCATTCTTTCTACCAAATAGCTATAGAAATAACGCTCTGCGGGACCTTGTCTAACAGCCGTCAACCTTGGCTCTATGGTAGGAGGTATGTATTCGTCAAAGCAAGCCTCCAACAAATAACTAACATACTCCGAATGAGAATACTCTTTATAGCGAAAATCAAGATTTTCATAGACAATCAACTCCTCTTGATACTCTTTTAGTTTTTTTTCATATGTCTCGAGAGCAATCTTATATCGTCTATCTTCACGATCCATCTCCGAAGAGGCAACCAGGTTATGTTTTGAAACCACTTTTGCTCGAAGAACAAATCCCAAAACCACTCCTATCAAGATTGCCCAAAATATACCACCATAAAAACGAATGGCTATGCTCAACACTATCAGAATAGTTGAAACCAAAACAAGCGGCACCCACAGTAAAAGGGACAATAATGAATCTTTTATTGGGCGCCCTTCTGGTTTCTTAGGGGGAAAAGGTTTATTCGGTTTTTGTGGCGGCAAACCACTCACGGCATCTTGGATTGCATCAGGCAAGAACAAATAAGGATACTCTTCCTTTCTGTCATCGTACATGGATGTCTCATCCTTATATGAAATACGGCAAGATCGATCGACCAAGGTATCAGGACCAACATCTTGATAGTGGATAGTCTCGCAATAGAATAACTGTCTCTGCATAATATTCTCGCCTGCCCAATACTTTTCTGCTAGCTCATATTCAAGAATGGCCTCCATCTTTGTGCGTGAATCTAATACCCAACAAACTTGAACAGAAGATGGACAATCATCATCACCTTGATAGAAAACCGGATCCATTGATTCTTCATCAAACTCGGGTTGAATATCCAAACAACTTACCGGTCTATCACCCAGTAAGAATTCCAAAGGAATAGAATAAGAGCAAAAGGCACCCATATAGCTTCGAAAGATGTTCAAATATACGTCTTTTTGATAAGCATTCCTAGGATAGAATAGCTCTACGGGATTAATGATCGTTTATAGGGAGGCAAACTGTTTTGCTTGGTAGTCTATACAGAAGAAACCTGTGATATTATTCTTCTTTGTATCTCCAACGAAACCCGTATGCGGTTTTTTGTCTGCCTTTTAAAACATTCAGAACATTATCAATCCGAACAACGTTCAGGGCCTCGGCTACATCTTTATTTGAATGATATTCTCTAATGACATTACCGGCCATGTCCAATTGCTGGATAACTTGTTTTCTTAATCTTTGATGAACAATCTCTTCCCTGTTTTCATAAAGGTATGATTCGATTTGCTCTTCTGCATTTTCATCGAAATTCATCAAAAACTCTTGATATACCTCTCCCATCCAAAAGCAGTCATCTTCGCTATTTGCAGAGAGATCATCAAGATTGAAGTCTTTCACTTCATCATGAAACAATAAGTCTGGAGCCAATAAAGATTCGCGAACAAATCTCTTTTCGGCCTCAGTCAATGGTTCTGTCTTGCCAATCATTTTATCAAATACTGATTGAAAGAAGGCATGATAGGGTTCAATCTCCTTTACCCAAATATCATGAAACTCATCATGGATTATTGAGTCTTCTCGTGATGCAACCGTCCCGGCTGATTTTTTGTTATAGCCAAACTCTGGTTCAGAAGCCCTGTATTGAGCTATATAAAATGTTTCTGCCTTGTTTAGGGTATTAATTAGATCAACTTCACGTCCCTCCTCAAATGTATCAATAATCTCAAATCTTGGTTCTCCTAGTCTCTGATAGGCGTCCCAAAAACCAGGATTCGTTTTTCCGATAGACTTGCTTATGTGTTCTCGATGTCTAATCTCTGGCATCCTTCGTGTTTGACCGATATAAACCTTTCCGTCAGAGAATGTATATTTATAGATGTAGCCCTTCACGGTTTGATTTTAATTTGTTAAACACCCAAATTTAGGCACTTTTCCCTGAAATTTCGCTATTTTTGTAAATACACTGAATATTCACCAACATGGTAACCGGAACGAAACAACAGAAAGCAGCCAATGACCTCGCAATCATCGAAGCCTATGAATTTCCCAAGGCTTCATGCGAGTCCGACACAGTGGCCAGACTGTTCAAGATGTACCAGAAATTGACGAAATAGTACTTTCATCGTGGGATATACCAGGAAAGATAGAATGATGAATGGGATGTGGTCTAAATCATCTAAGAGATATGCGGACCGCATGGAAAGGAACGTCATCATATTAGGGTTAGCGCTTGGCGCAAGTCTTTTATCCGCCTTTTCCTCAATAAAAGTTCCCAGTGCTATCCCCCCTTCAGTTTCCAATCTTACGTCAACCCAGCAAAAGGATACGGTGAAGTCTTCACGAAGATTGTGTATTGTTCTTCTTTTTTTTGCCCCCATTTTACAGGTTTTAGGTTATGTCTCCTTTGCTTACTGGGGGTGGTGGGCTTTCTTTTCTTTACTTGTCTTCTCATCACTGTCGTTATTGTTTCTTGGAGTTGCCGGAACGGAAGCATCTTTCCTTGGCAAATTTAGAATAGACGTTTACAAACGAATACTAGTTTTTGTTATTATTGAAGCGTTTTTATATTTCATTTCTAATCTGTGGCCCGTTTTTGTCTGGGATGATGATGTAACAGCTTTTTCTTATATTCTAATGAGTTGTCAGTCAATCCTTTCTATCACCCTTATTTATTACTCATGGAAAGAGTATAAAGACAAAATAAAGAATATTGAGTTGACAACAAATCATCCGGAGACTGAAGAGGATAATACTCTGCAATGATAGGCTTAAAAGCAGCCACTTTTTCGAATGTCTGCCAGTTGTCCGGTGCCCCAAGATGTGAAGCATAGTAGCATCATTTCCGGTATGGGATGTTATTAGTCTTTCTTTAGTGAATCAAGCTTCTTTTCTAACTCTTCAAGTTTATGAAGTACCTCTTCATTGTTGTCACCAGCCATCGCGTCGACGAAAATGGAGTTGACTAAAGAAAGCCCCAAAATGCCTCCGACAAAAAACAAAATTGCAAAGACGATTCGTACAATTCGTCCCGTCAATTCGGTGCTATTTTCTGCAATTTGAGTTGGAATCTCACTCCAGCCATCACCAGTAAACAGCCTAAAGATTGTAAACAAAGATACACCAGGATCACCAAAGAGATCAGGAGCAATTCTTCCAAATAGTGTCGATGACAGGATGGAGATAATAAGTAGAAGAACGACAAAAGCAATTGTAACAATTAAAGAAGCCTTCATAGCCAAACCGATCCCTTTAAGTAGTCCATTAATATCTGGGATAAACTTTAACAATCGGAAAGACTTGAATATTCTCAATGACCTTAATGAGAGCAAGACATTAGTAGCGACTCCGGTATCAGCGAATATATTCATCAAAGAGGGGATCGCAACTAGTGTTATGATAAAATCGAATCTGTTCCATCCTTCTTTCCAATACTCTTTCCATCCGTATACCCGTATTTTGACGAGTGCTTCGAAAAGAAAAAGAAGTGTAAAGAATGAATCAATCCATAAAAATACAGTTGCTGCAATACCATAACCGCCAATAAAGATGGTGATTGTATTAATCACCACCAAGATAAGCATAATCTTATCATTCGTGAAGAATGACCTAATAATGCTTTTTTCGCTCATTGTAGTTACTTCTTCAATACTCTGATGATTCGATCTTCCTGAACAAGGATGTCTCTAGAAAGCATCTGAAGAGAGAACCGGTTGGTCCCCGTTTCAATCACGGCATGATAGATACAGGCAAGAGATCCCGCCTTTAGGAGGGTGATAGGAAGTGAATAATCATCACCGCAGTCAGCGACAAAATCTTCTGAGAAATCTGGAGCGACAATGATTATCCTATCAACTTGGAAGTTGTTCTTTTCGAGCAAAGACTTATAGGACTTAACCTGCCTGGAAATAGAACTAAACTTATTATACCCGTTTTCTTTGACAGTTTTACATTCAACAAGTACAACAGAGTTGTCCCCTGTACGGAGGAGAATGTCCATCTTGTCTTTCTCGGTGTTCAATTTCTTACGGAGCTTCTCGTCGACTTCTAAACCTAATTTCGCAAATATGTACTTAGTTACGTCTTCGAACGTAGTGCCTAATTCGGCTTCAGAGATTGCAATTCCATTTTCCTTTAACGTGTTAAGATCCCGGAATCCTATGCTCTCGTAATTTTCCACAAGAAGATCTTCGGTATCTTTATAAGCGGCAAGAATATTCTCCACTATATTCCCGCGAGTTTTGATTTCCCGAGCAGCGCAAAGATCGGCAAGAGCTTCTGCGCTGAATAACTCAAGTACATCCCGGGGCATGATGTTATAGTCAGTGAGGAACTCTCCATGCATGACTTCCTCCTCCTGGAACTGGAAAGTACTACGGATGGTTTTACTTGCTCCCTTCACATAGGAGTCAAGATCGAGAAGCATCCTCTCATATCCTCCTGAGGAAATCCCAATCTTTTCTTCACTATACTGCTTTGCAAAATAGGCGATCAGATTATCAACCTTATCATCAAGAGTAGCACCTTTAATTGCTGGGCTTATCGCCAGCTTTTCATCACAGAATGATGTGATAGCTTTTTTCTTGTCGATTAATTTGACATCAGCTTTATGGATATCTTCCTTGAGAACATCCGAGAATGAAACGCCAGATGAAATAATCTGCTCTATCTTTTCGTTGTACTGTAGTCTGCTATCTATACCATGCTTCCGACAGATCATGTTAATCTGTGGCTCCTTAAACTGGAGTAATACACGACGGAAATACTTATCAGCAACTTCTCTTCCTCGAATTTTCCTTGCTAAAGAAACCACTTCATCTGCAACATAGATGACATTGTTCTTCTTGGAAAGGAAGACGAGACCTTTCTCCTTAAGTTCAGCGACAACGTCTTCAATGTTACTGGCTTTCTTAATTCCAAGGACAGAATACTTTATCATCGTCCTTTCATCAAGTGAAAGCTCTAGGGCTTTTGCAAGGGCGTCAAGGATAGACTGCTCGTCAGACGTGATCTTGGGAGAGAAGTTCGAATCTGCATCATTGAAATAAGCCTTCTTCAGGCATGCGGCAAACACCTTGTAGTCCCGAACTCTGGATGCGTCCATAGAAGGCTTATCCGCATTTACATCTTCCTTGAATGCTTCTATCGCTTTCTTCTGTTTCTTGATTTCCTCATCATACAACTTCGCGAACCAATCAAGCCTCATGATGCAATTACCATCCCTGGTAATAATGTTCAAAAGGATATCAAGTTGGGAGGTTACCTTTGAATAATCCTCCATGACATAGTCCACAAAACGATTTGATAGAGCTTTAAATGCTTGAGTGACTTGGATTGCATCAGCATTCTTTAGGTTAGAATCAGCTCTGCTTAAAATAGCCTCAAGCTTCGGGTTGTCTCTCTCTTCAGCAGACAGGTTGTTGATTATCTTAAGGAACTGGCCCTTCTCCAAGGAGTTTAATCTCTCAAGTATTCTCTCAAGTTTCATGGCGAATTGATTTAGCGTTATTGTATTCGGCAAATACAAAGTTAAAAAATTAATCGTTTTTATTCTCAACCATCAAATAAAAAGGCCGCCCCGAAGGATGACCTTGAATAGACATAGGGTTCCTATCGCTAAACAGATGAATGATTATGTCGCGAGCTACGAGATCCCTTATATCGTTTCGACGACCTGGAGGGAAGTCGGCCATTGAGCAGGGACACTGCCGCACTAATGAAAAAGCCAGATGAGCATGCTAATAGCCATTCATATTTGTTTGCTCCGTCTGATAAAATGAATCTTTGTATTATTGGGATACTCGGTTCCCAGAAATGTGTTCCTGGATTCTCGATTTGTGCATAACCAAGTGACACCAGTGTCATTATGAGTAAAATGGAAAAAGCGTATAATACAAAGATAAGTAATAGCCCGGACAGATTCACCTCAAAGAAACCGGTATCGCACTCATCCCGGGTGTAGACCAGTTTGAGGTTGTGAAGTAAGGAAGAACCCGCGCACGAGCGCGGGTTCTCTTGTTTTTTGTTTTGTTGATGACGAAATCGACGGGCAGTAATAATAGGATTATTCTTACACTGTCTATAGTGATTTTCTTACTCTCTTGCCAGGAACGACACTGTATCCTACCTTTGCAACGTTATTATTAAAAAATTATAATATGGAAACATTTGAGTTAAAAGAAATCCTTCGCAGGTTAACAGAACTGGAAGACAATTGGTACTTAGCCCAACGCACAAAAGACAAAAGGAAACGGGAGAAAAACCTTTCGGCTGCCAGAAGTGCGATTGCTGATTATGCCCACTATCTTCCCGACGAGGTCGTTGTGTTCCTTGAGAAAACAATCGGGACAAACGCATTGCACTACCAACATGCTGGCGGTGACATCGCTCAAAGCAGAAGAGCGATTGAAGGATGGATACGCCAACTTTCAAAGGATTCCAGTGCGCAACTATAACGCGTCTTCGTCCTTCTGCACGGCGCTCATCCTGTCCAATGCCTCCATCGCCTTCTTGAATTCCGTCTCGACCGTTGGCTTCAGCTTGCGGCCGGGGCGTTTGGGTTCAGGCGGGGCAACCTCCTGGATGCGAGCCGTGAGCTTGTGGAACATATCGAGAATGTCGTACCCTTCCACGGCGTAGATGGCATCAAGCCGCTCCGTCAGTTTAGTAAAACCCCGAACAACTCGCGAACGGATGGTCTGGACACAGACGTCTTTCTGGGAGGGCATCGCGGCGACCCGCATATTGCAGCGAAGGTATTCCACTAGCATTTTCCCGTCCCTATCCTCGCCTAGGAGAGTTTCAATGAGGCGATAGAGGCCTTCCCGCGGCCTGGAACAGAGAAGGTGGAAAAGCCTTGCTCCAGAAACGTAAAAGACTCGTGATGGAATTGGAAAGAGAGACGCATGTTTCCGCCGGCAATATAAAGGCACCCGGCAAGTCTGCAGCTCCTGCCATGTATCTTGCTACATATCAGCGAAATATGACTTTTTCCCTAGGGCGGCGGGAGTAGGGAAAAATCCGGAAGTGATTGGGTATTAGTCATTTGAGGAGCAGGCCTTTCCGCCCCGAAGGGCAAATATGTCATTTTCCGGTAGCTGCCGGTGGAGAAGGTTCTCACGAAGGCACAAAAAAAGACCCCCGGGAGTCGTAAGACTCTCAGGGGTCCCGAAGAACGGCAGCTACCTACTCTCCCAACTGGTGGGTCAGTACCATCGGCGCTGGTGAGCTT
>Ga0256404_1002590_pt1 | contig 39526 bp, 31 predicted proteins | sample RumenRJG_01DNA_FD_185990 | JGI IMG/M metagenome (GOLD analysis project Ga0256404, IMG submission 185990) | Bovine rumen microbial communities from Lethbridge, Alberta, Canada - RJG_01 | ecosystem: Host-associated > Mammals > Digestive system > Stomach > Rumen | place: Canada: Alberta | collected...
CCTTCGATAATGTACTATGTCTTTCACTATCCACGCTATGCATCCTGCGCACGCATAATGGAATCCTAATGGTAGAGATGCCAAGGCTCTCATCAAGCCTTCAAGTAGTATTTCAGTAAATTTCCTCACGATAATTGCACATATCATCACAAATATAAAAAATCGGAATGAAAAACATAAAGATTTGGTAGCAAACGAGAGAATTCATAAATTAGGGGAAATATTTATTGAGTCACAAATTTTTATTCAATATGTTTAAGAACCACCCTAAAGGGCTTATCGCGGCAGCCTTAAGTAATATGGGAGAGCGTTTTGGCTACTATATTATGAACGCCGTTCTTCTCCTCTTTCTCTGCTCCAAGTTCGGCTTGGACGAGGGAACAGCCGGAGTCATCTATTCTGTTTTCTATGCGGCAATCTACGTGCTCAGCCTTGTCGGAGGACTGATAGCTGACCACAAGCAGAATTACAAAGGCACTATTCAGTGGGGCCTTATCGTAATGGCCATGGGATACGTGCTGATAGCGATTCCTATCGTGGCCACGCAGAGCAATCATTCATGGCTTCTGGCATTCACTTGCCTGGCTCTGGCACTCATTGCTTTCGGAAATGGCCTGTTCAAGGGTAATCTGCAAGCAATCGTCGGGCAGATGTATGACAACTTGGAGACAGAGGCTGCGAAGAAAGGTCCAGAGGAGCTTAGAATCGCTAAGAGCAAAAGGGATTCCGGATTCCAGATTTTCTACGTATTCATAAACATCGGAGGCTTGATCGCTCCATTCGTAGCCCCTCTGCTTCGTCAGTGGTGGCTTGGAGTCAAGGGCATGGTGTACAATGCTTCTTTGCCAGCCCTTTGCCATCAGTATATCAACAACCCTGACGGAATGAATGCACAGAACCTCACCAACCTCACTGACCTGATGAACCAGGTAAATGCGGGCGGACTGGACGTCAGCAATCTGGGAGCTGCTTGCGGCAGTTATCTGGAGGTGTTCAACACTGGCGTGCACTACAGTTTCTTCGCTTCTGTGGCGGCCATGTTCATTTCCCTCATCATATTCCTTGCTACCAAATCCAAATTCCCTACTCCTGGCAAGAAGTCATCTGCCGAAAGACAAAGCTACACGCCAGAGGAAGCCAAAGAGATGGCCAAAGAAATCAAGCAGCGCATGGTGGCTTTGTTCGCCGTGCTGGGCGTCTGCATATTCTTCTGGTTCTCATTCCATCAGAACGGCCAATCGCTTTCTGTCTACGCCAGGGACTATGTCAACACGACCAAAGTGGCGCCTGAGATTTGGCAGGCTGTTAACCCGTTCTTCGTGATTGTGCTTACCCCTATAATAATGCTTATCTTCGGAGGACTGGCAAAGAGGGGCAAAGAGATATCCACTCCTAAGAAAATCGTCATAGGAATGTTCATCACGGCTTGCGCCTACATATTCCTGACAGTTCTCAGTGCCGTGAAGGGCCTTCCCGGAGGAGAAATTTTCCGTTCGCTGCCAGTTGCCGATCAGGATGCGATGAAGAGCGAGTGGTGGGTGTTAATCGTCACATATTTCTTCCTTACGGTAGCGGAGCTATTCATATCGCCTCTTGGCCTGTCATTTGTCTCAAAGATAGCGCCGAAGAACCTGCAAGGCATCTGCCAGGGATTGTGGCTCAGCGCCACTGCTTGCGGCAACCTTCTGATCTGGATTGGGCCAGTGATGCTGAACAAGATGCCGAAGCTTTGGATGTGCTGGGCTGTGTTCATGGTAGTCTGCCTGCTTGCGATGGGCGTAATGTGGGGCATGGTCAGCTGGCTGGAACGCATCATCAACCAGCCTGCGCATGAAGCCGCAAAGACGGCCCAGGCACAAAAAGCGTAGCACATGACCGATGAAACGAGACAGCTGCTCCTGGAATGGGCGGAGACATACAACGACCCGCTCTATTTCCAAGAAGACCCCATAGCTTTCCCGACCCGATTCGCCTCGGCGATGAAGGTCGGGAAAGCCTGCCTGCAGGATGTAGAGGTGGCAGCGATCTTCGCCGCGCATTTCGCTTGGGGCAGGAGAGCAATGATCGTAAGGGATTGCGGCAGGCTTTTTGACGAGATGGGATGGAAACCTTACGATTATGTCATGCGCAGTGGCTGGAGGAACGATGACAGCAGCATCCACAGAACGGTGAAGTGGAGCGAAATAGCAGCAATCTGCTCTCGCCTGCGAGAAGCATATCTTCGCAGCGAAAGCCTTGAACCGATGAATCAGGCGCAGATGAGGACATTGATTTTCGGCCAGAAAGATGACCCTAAGGCTCCCAATAAAAAAATCAACATGATGAGGAGATGGATGGTTCGCAACGATGGGAAAGTGGATTTAGGAATATGGAAAAGCACAGATCCGGCCTCGCTGCTGATCCCCCTGGACGTACACGTTTATGAAGTGGCAGTGGCTCTCGGGCTGACCTCCCGGAAGCAGAAGGACATCGTAACGGTGAAGGAAATAACGGATGCATTTGCCGACATATTTCCTGGAGACCCGTGCAAAGGAGATTTTTCGCTATTTGGTTATGGAGTGACTCATCCAAAAAAGAAAGAATAGAAACACATGCCAAGGCTCTATATCATATCGGGCTGCAATGGCTCTGGAAAGACGACTGCATCGTACTCGATGCTGCCAGGCATCTTCGAATGCACTCAGTTCGTGAATTCGGATGAGTTTGCGAAAAGCCTCTCACCTTTCAATCCAGAAAAAGCTTCGATTGGAGCCAGCCGCTACATGCTTCTGAAAATCCGCTATCTCTTCTCTAAGAAGAAGGATTTCTGCATCGAAACGACTTTAGCCACAAGGTCGTTGCTAAAGATGATAAAGGTTGCTCAGGAACAAGGCTATTACGTGACACTGCTTTTTTTCTGGCTCAACTCCCCGGACATGGCAGTCAAGAGAGTCAAGGCCAGAGTGCAAGCAGGAGGACACAATATTGACGAGGATACCATCAGAAGACGTTATTACGTGGGCCAGTATTATCTATTCAAAGACTACATGCCACTTTGCGACCACTGGATGCTTGCGGACAATTCCAAGACGCCTTACACGATGATAGCCGAAGGCGGTGACGACAACATAAAAATATACGATAAACGTAAATATGATAAGATTCTGAAAATGAACGAGGAATACGTAAGAGAAAAAGAGGGACGCAGGAATGAGAACGAAGATGGACACTGAATATTATCTCTCGGCATTCGACACATCGAAGGAAAACTTGGAAAAGCTGGTTTCCGAAGCTCTTAAGCATGGTGGAGACTGGTGCGATTTATTTTTCGAGAACACGGTCAACGGAAACATAGCATTAAGAGACGGAATAGTTTCCGACGGAGGCTTCAACGTTGATTACGGAGCCGGAATCAGGGTGCTGAATGGCGAAAAAACCGGTTACGCATATTCAGAGAACACTGACATGAAATCTATGGCAGCGGCTGCGCATGCTGCCTCTGCAATTGCGGCAGGCTCTGCTGACATTCCACCTGTCAATGCTGGCTCTATGAATACATTGCAGCACGGAGATCGTTACCAGATGCTGAAAGACTGGCAGCTGGGAGAATGCAAAATATTTTTGGAAAGACTTCAAGACAAAATATTCGTAAAAGATTCCAGAATAGCCAAGGTGCTGGCAGGGGTCTTTTATACCATCACTGACGTTCTCATGTACAATTCTACCGGTGAAATGACTTGCGACACAAGGCCTTATGGCACAGCATACGCATCCGCAGTGTTCATGCAGGATGGGAAACTGGAAACGAAGAGCGTCAGCCGAAGCTATATGAAAGGCGGGGAAATGCTTTCAGAAGCACTTGCGGACGAAATTGCCGCCGAGGTCGTGAAAGGAATCGACGACCGATTCGCCGCAAAGCGTCCGAAAGGCGGGCAGATGCCTGTCGTAATGGGCTCCGGAGCCTCCGGAATATTACTCCACGAGGCAATGGGGCATGCCTTTGAAGCGGATTTCAACCGAAAAGGCCAATCGATTTTCAGCGACAAGATGGGACAGAAAATCTGCGATGGCAGCATTACCATAGTGGACGACGGGACCATTCCTGGCAACCGTGGGGCAGTGAATTTCGATGATGAGGGAGTTAGAGGCCAGCGCACGCAGATGGTGACAAACGGGGTTCTGACTTCGTATCTTCACGACAGGATAAGCGCAAAGTATTACGGGACAGAGCCGACAGGGAACGGCAGGCGCGAGGGATTCCGCTTCAATCCGATTCCCCGGATGAGGGCAACCTACATGGAAAGCGGTGATGCCTGCAAGGAGGGAATCATAGCATCCGTGAAGAATGGCATTTACGTGGACGAATTCACGAACGGCCAGGTAAAGATTGGCGAGGGAGATTTCACATTCTTCGTGAATAGCGGCTATCTTATCGAGAATGGCAAGCTTACGCAGCCAATCAAAGACATAAACGTGATTGGAAACGGCCCTAAGGCCCTTGCTGACATAATAGCAGTTGGGAATGACTTGAAGATAGATGAGGGTTCATGGACCTGCGGGAAAGGCCAGAGCTGTCCAGTCTCATGCGGCATCCCGACGGTGCTGGTCAAGAATTTAACCGTGGGAGGCGAATGAAATGATTGACGAAAAGTTATTGCTGACAGCAGAAGAAATAAGGTTTGCTGAGAGATGCTTGGAGAAAGCTATCGAATATGGCGCCCAGAAAGCCAGGGCATCGGTCGCCAAAAGCGTTTCAGACGAATTCAAGACACTGAACGGCGAGCTGGATAGCGTCACGCACTGCCTCGACAGGGGGCTCTCACTGAATGTTTTCGTGGATGGACGATATGGGACTTTCACGACGAACAGGCTGGATGCTGCCCATCTGGACGATTTCGTAAAAGAGTCCATCCGTGCCGCGAGGCTGCTCGAGGAGGACAGGTGCAACGATCTGCCAGACCCTTCCAGGACGGCCAAAGATGCCATCAATGGCGATGAATTGGGGCTTTGCGACAATGAATATGCTGCCGTCACGCCCGAGCAGCGAAAGAAAACGGCTCTGGAATCCTCCATCTTCAATGAATATGAAGACAAATCTTTGATTTCGGAAGAGGGGGAATATTCTGACTCCGTGAGCGACAGGCTCGTCCTCGATACTCAGGGGCTTCGTGCGCGGCAGTCGGAAACCAGCTTCAGCTACGGATGCGAATCGACCATAAAAGATGTGGCAGGAGCCAAGTTCAGCGGCTACTGGTGGGACCGAGCCTCCAGGCTGAATGATTTGGATTTTAAGAATATATCGAATAAGGCATATTCATTGGCGATGTCTCAGGCCGGTCCGAAAAGCGTCAAAGGCGGGAAATATGATATCGTCGTTGACCCCAACTGCGCCTCAACCCTTCTGAATCCTCTCCTGAGCGCCTTGAATGCATATTCAATCAATCAGAAAAGGTCTTTTCTGATTGATTCGCTCAATAAGAGAGTATTCTGCGAGGGTCTCTGCGTGATTGATGACCCTCGCAGAAAGGGGGAAAACGGCTCCAGGCTTTTCGATGCAGAAGGGGTTTCTGCCATCAAGGCTCCAATCATCGAGAATGGCATCATAAAGGAATATTTCGTCAGCACTTACATGGCGAACAAGATGGGCATCGCTCCTACCATCAGCACCCCTTCCAGGCCGTTGCTGTTACCATATAGGGTAAATGGGGGCAGGGATGCAATCCTTGAATATATTGGCGAAGGAATTCTCATAACCGGCTTCAATGGGGGCAACAGCAACCCTTCCACCGGTGCATTTTCCTTCGGAATAGAAGGCTTCCTGTTCCGAAACGGGAAAATCGTTCATCCAGTCAGGGAGGCCCTTTTGACTGGGAATTTCCTGGATTTGTGGAATAGTCTTGAGGCGGCAGGAAATGATTCGAGACGATGTATGTCAAAACTTATTCCTACCTTAGCATTTTCAAACGCAGACATTAGCGCATAATATTATCATGAAAGTAGACAAAAACAAAGTCGTCAAGCTCGCCTACGAACTGGTAGTTGACGGAAAAGTTGCTGACAAAGCCACACAAGATCGTCCATTGGATTACATACACGGGACGCACATGCTGCTCCCGAAATTCGAGAGCGAAGTTGAAGGTAAAGAACCTGGGGATTCGTTCGAATTCACGCTGACTCCTGCCGAGGGCTATGGAGAAGTTGATCAAACTCAAATAATCGACCTTCCAAAAACGGCCTTCATGGTGGATGGAAAGCTGATGGAGGAGTTTCTCGTGGTCGGTCAGATGGTTCCTATGATGAGCCAGGACGGCAGAGTGGTCCAGGGAATCGTACGCGAAGTGTCGGACGACTCAGTGAAGATGGACTTCAATCATCCTATGGCCGGTAAGACCTTGAATTTCAAAGGGAACATCGTGGAAGTCAGGGATGCGACAGAGAAAGAGCTGACGGAGGGGCTTCATGGTGAGTTCCTGCCTCCGGAAGAGCATCATCACTGCAAGCACCATGGCGATGGCGAGTGCTGCCATGGCGAAGGTCACAAAGATGGTGAGTGCTGTCATGGCGAAGGACACAAGGACGGCGAGTGCTGCCATGGCGAAGGTCACAAGGACGGCGAGTGCTGCCATGGCGAAGGACATTGCAAAGACAAAGAGTAAAGCGACATGCGGACTGCCATCGTCATATTGAATTGGAACACTGCCGATTATCTGCGGCGATTCCTACCTCCCCTTCTGGCCTCGCTGCCAGAAGGAGCCGAGGTAGTGGTCGCCGACAGCGCTTCGACTGATGAGTCTATGAAAGTGATGGACGAGCAGTTCCCTTCTGTAAGGAAAATCCGCCTGGATAAGAATTACGGCTTCACTGGAGGCTACAACAGAGCTTTCAAGGAACTTCAAGATGTCCATGACATGGAATATTTCATATTGATGAACACCGACATCGAAGTTCCTGAGGGCTGGCTGGAACCACTCATAGAGTGGATGGATGCCCATCCTGACTGCGCCGCATGCGCCCCGAAACTACATTCGTGGTACAAACGGGACACTTTCGATTATGCCGGAGCGGCTGGCGGAATGCTGGATCATTTCGGCTACCCGTTCTGTCGCGGCCGGGTGCTGAAGAAAGTGGAGAAAGATTCTGGCCAGTACGATTCGACCCATGAGGTTTTCTGGGCAACAGGAGCATGCCTGGTGATGCGGAAGTCTGCATATTCAGAAATGGGAGGCCTGGACGACAGGTTCTTCGCTCACATGGAAGAGATCGACCTTTGCTGGAGGCTTCAGCTGGAAGGCATGATAATCTGCATCGTGCCGTCATCGGTGGTGTACCATCTTGGCGGTGGCACTTTGCCGCAGGATTCCCCGTGGAAGTTAAAGCTCAATTTCCGCAATGACCTGCTGATGCTGGAGAACAATGCAGCTAAGACATATTCATTGGAAAATATGTCAAAGGGACTTTCTCCGCAGAAAGCGGCATCCAAAGCCGTTCGCAAGGCGCGGAGGCTAATATTCATAAGAAAGTGCCTCGATCGCTGCTCTGCCGCCGTTTATCTGCTGACTGGGAAAATTGAATATTTCAAAGCGGTCCTTCATGCGCACAAAGAGTTCAAGCAGCTTAGGCGCGGCATTGAACTTGCTGGCATAGAAAGATTTGCGGAAAGCCACCAAGGCATCCCAGCCCCACGGCTATTCCGCAGATGGATTATCCCTCTGGCTATGGCGAAGGGGAATGGTATTTTTGAATATTTAAGGAAAACATTATGAAAATCGTCATCGACGGCGCTGGTGAAGTCGGCTCCCATCTCGCAAAGATGCTCAGCCTGGAGGCAAACGACATCACTGTGATTGACAGCGATCCTGCAAGGCTGGAGAGAATCAATTCGGAGGCCGACGTGATTACGTTCCAAGGCCCGCCATCTTCCATTAAAGTGATGAAAGAGGCACAGGTCCAGAGGGCGGACCTGTTTATTTCAGTGGTGCCCAACGTCCCTCAAGACGTAAACATAGTGAGTGCTCTGATAGCCAGGAATCTCGGTGCGAAGAAAGTCACTGCAAGAATCGATGACGAAGAGTTCTTGGCCCCAGAGAACAAGCTGTTGTTCAAGCAGATGGGCATCGAGCTCATGTTCCATCCAGAGAAGCTGGCTGCAGACGAAATCGTGGATATGCTTAAACACTCACAGGCTACCGATGCCATGGACCTTGGGCATGGGAAGCTCCAGATTGAAGTGTTCAAGATAGAAGAGGACTCCCCTCTCTTGGACCTGAAGCTTGCAGATTTCGCTGCCGTTGCGGCCACATCTGGTTTCCAGTTCAGGGTCATCGCCGTATCCAGGAACGGGAAGACGATAATGCCGAAGCCCGACACGAAATTCATGTACAACGATAGGGTTTTCATCATCTCCACCCGCGAGGGAATGACGCCTCTGATGAAATATCTCGGGAAGAACACGCTGGAGATAAATTCAGTGATGATAATCGGTGGCTCGCAGATTGCTGAACTTGCCGCCGCTCAGCTTTCGAGAAAACTGGAGAGCGTGAAAATCATCGTCAAGGACATGGATAGGGCGACTGAACTTTCAGAGAAGCTGGACGACAACGTGATTGTCATCAACGGTGATGACAAGAACACCGATTTGCTTCTTGAAGAGGGAATCAAGGATATGGATGCTTTCGTGGCGCTCACTCAGAATGACGAGGCGAATATCCTGTCTTGCGTGGTTGCCAAGAAGTTTGGAGTCGACAGGGCCATTGCCGAGGTCGAGAATAATGAATATGTCAGATTGGCTGAGGAGATGGGGGTGGACACTGTGATAAATAAGAAGCTCATTACGGCGGGCAGGCTGTTCAAATACACTTTGAGCGGAAAGGCCCGCCTAGTGAAATATATGAGCGGCACCGAGGCTGAGGTCCTTGAATATAACGTCGCTCCGGGAAGCGCCATAACCAAGGCTCCGCTGAAAGACCTGGGCTTTCCTCGCGATTCCATCATAGGCGGAGTCATTCGCGGGGCCGAATCCCTGATTGCCGTCGGCGACACCATCATCCAGCCATACGACCGCGTAGCTGTCTTCGCCCTCCCTTCCGCAGTCAAAGAGGTCGACAAGTTTTTCAGATAAACGCCCCACGGCTGCATTCTTGTGAATATTTCGTAATTTTACGGCAAAAGAATTGAGGTATGGCAGACAATCAGTTTGATAAATATCAGAAGAATTATTCCGACAATCAGTTTTGGGAAAAGATCAGGAAGGTAGCGAAGAGCGCTGGAGTGAAAGTTGTCTATGCAGCTCTTCTGCTTTACTATGTGATGAAGAATCCAGCCACTCCGAAGGCAGACAGGCTGAAAATCATCGGAGCGCTAGGCTACTTGATACTTCCGATGGACTTGATTCCCGATTTCGTGCCTGCGGTAGGCTTCACAGACGACTTAGCCGCATTGATCTGGGGAATATATTCCGTATCTAAGAATATAACGCCGGAAGTTAAGCTACAGGCAAAAGAGAGGCTGGGCACCTGGTTCAAAGAATATAGCGAAGCCGACTTGGAAGGGCTGTTCTGATATATCGCATCATATAAAGATTTCTTATGCCCAGCTACCTCCAGATAGAGAATATTTCCAAATCATACGGGCCGAAAGTTCTTTTCGACCACATAGCTTTCAATATCAACGAAGGCGACAAGATTGCGCTAATCGCTCCTAATGGCACTGGGAAGACTAGCCTGCTGCGCATAATCGCTGGCAAGGACAGCTCCGACTCTGGCGGCAAAGTGCTGTTTCTGAAGGACATAAGGATAGCTTTCCTGGAACAGGAATATTTGTTCGACCCTGAGCTCACTGTCATTGAGCAGGTTCACAAGGACTCGCTGAAATGGACAGAGCATTTGTCGCCAGAACATCTTTCCGAATATGAGATCAGGATCAACAAGCTGGTAACTTCTTTCCATCTGAATTCGTCGATGAAGATGAAAGATCTTTCTGGCGGCGAAGTAAAACGGGTCGCATTGGTGGTCATGCTGGCCTCCGAGGCCGATTTCTATGTGATGGACGAACCCACTAATCATTTGGACATAGATGCGATAGAGTTTCTAGAGGACTATCTCACCCATGCCAGATGCACTCTGCTGATGGTCACTCACGATCGTTATTTCCTGGACAGCGTGGCGAACATCGTGATGGAACTGGATCACGGCCAGGTCTACATCTACAAAGGCAATTACGAGAACTACCTGGAGAAGCGTCAGGAAAGAATAGATAACTATAATGCCGAGACAGACAAGATACGGAATGTGCTGCGCAGAGAGCTGGAGTGGATGCACTCATCCCCTTGCGCCCGTACTGGAAAGGCCAAATACCGCAAGAATGCATTCTACGAATTGAAAGACAGGGCCGAGCAAGTCTATCGGAGCAATCAGATGGACCTGAGCGAAATGGGAGGGGCTTCGAGACTCGGCACGAAGATCATCAACTGCAAGGACGTGAGCTTCTTCTACGGTGGCAAATGTTACTTGAGTCACTTCTCTTACAATTTTCAGCGGTACGAGAAAGTTGGGATAGTGGGTGGCAACGGCGTAGGCAAATCCACTTTCGTGAACATATTGCTGAACAATCTGGATCCTGCCGACCCAGGCATGCTCACCGGCACGATAGAAAGGGGAGAATCCTTGAACATAGGCTATTACAAACAGACCGGAATGTCCTTCGATGAGGACCAGACGGTACTGGAGACGGTGAACGATACTCACCTGCTGGGCCAATTCCTCTTTTCTCACGACATGCTGAATAACCGCGTAGGCTCGCTCTCGGGAGGAGAGCGAAGAAGGCTATACCTGCTCACAATCCTCATGAAGCAGCCGAATTTGCTGGTGATGGACGAGCCGACCAACGACTTGGACATAGTGACTATCAATATATTGGAGGAATATCTCAAAGACTTCAAGGGTTCGCTGATCATAGTATCCCACGACAGGCATTTCCTGGACAGGCTGGTCGACCATCTCTTCGTGTTCTGCGGGGATGGAGTAGTGAAAGATTTCATCGGGAGCTACAGCCAGTACAACCAGTACCTGAAAGATTACAAGGCTGCACAGAGGGCACAGGCCCGCGAGGCGGCTCGCTCTTCAAAAATCGGTGGAGCGTCTAAGTCCGGTGATGCGAACGAGGCCGATAGAGGCAGCGCTCCTAAGAGAAAACGCCTCTCCTACAAAGAGCAGAAAGAGTTGGAGCAGCTGGAGAAAGACATAGCCTCACTTACTACAGAGAAAACAGAGCTGGAAGCCAAGCTGAACGGTTCGCTTACTGATTACGAAGAGATACAGAAAGCCACCTCTCGCTTCGGCGAAGTCTCAGCTGAACTTGATGCCAAGGAAACCCGCTGGCTGGAATTATCAATCTAAAGGGAATCGTCGTGGAGCTTCGGATTTGCCGAAAAAAGGAAAAGTATTTACATTTGTAAGATTGTACGCTAAGGAAAACACATGAAAAGCGTCCTGAAGAAAATATGGTTCCCGTTAGCAGTGGTGTGCTTCCTGGCACTCCAGACTGCAGCAATGGACATGCACTCTCCGAAAGCCCCATGGACTAGTCTTTTGGAAAGCATTCAAGACACTATCAAGTACAGGAATCAGTTCATAAAGCGTGGCGGAGGGAGCGTGGACGACACTGCTTATCTTAAGGCAATTCAAGACACGACGCCTGCCTTAAGCGCACGAGACACGATATTCCCGCCAGATTCGCTTAAAGACATAGACCCTTTCCGCTACAGATACTACGTAGCCCTGCTTGACTCCGCGACACATGTTTTCGTAAGAGACTCTTTAAAGGAAGCTGGAGATTCCCTGGACTGGCCGAAGCTCGACTCTCTCTACGCCATCGATTCCACGATTCGCGCCAAGGAGGCTTTCGACGAATGGTACGCAAGTCTTTCCAAGACGGACAGGAAGAAGTACGACATCCAAGTCAAGGAGAACATCAAGAAGCATATCGCCGACAGCGTGCTTGCGATCAAAGACAGCATCAAGGCCATCAAAGACAGCATCCGTGAATACACTCCGAGAATTCTGGAGACTTTTGCCCTGCCAGATTCAATGCAGTACAAACGCATAATCCAATGGACGCACGAGAGGGAATTCCACAAAATGCATCTTCAATTCCCTGATACAGGCTATAATTACCGCTTCTACGACTACCCTATATTCAGAAAAGACGTGAATGCCACATGGCTCGGCGTTGCAGGCTCGCCGGTGCAGTACTACGACTATTTCAAGCGAGATAACGAGAACGGAGTTTCTTTCTATCAGCCGTACGAACCTTGGTCGTTTTCCCCTGCCACGTTGCCGATGTACAATACGAAAACCCCGTACACAGAGCTGGCTTACTTCGGGACTTTGTTCGCAAATAGCCAGAAAGAGTCGGACAACCTGCACATAATGACAACGCAGAACATATTACCTGAGCTGAATTTCACGCTAGAATACGATAGGTTCGGAGGTAACGGCATGATGGAGAATGAACGGACTGCCAACAAGACTTTCATCGCCTCAACCAACTACCTGGGGAAAAGATACATGATGCACGTCGGCTACATCTACAATAAGATAGTACATAACGAGAACGGAGGAATCTCGGACAACAAGATGGTCACCGATACGACTCTGGATGCAAGGGAATATCCTGTCTATCTGACCAGCGCATCATCGGTCACCAAGAAAAATACAGTCTTCATAGACCAACAGTACAGGATTCCTTTCACTTTCCTGAAGAAACTTAAATACAGGAAAGAGGTGAAGGCGGACGAGGCATACAGAGACAGCATCACAGCCACTGGTGACTCTGCCGAGATAGCAAGCATGGAGAAGTTGCTTGCCGAGAGGAAGCTGGCCAGAGAAGCGAGAGATACCACAGGGAATATGAACATTACGAGCGCTTTCATCGGCCACAGCTCTGAATATTCCGTTTTCACTCGCATGTATCAAGACGAGATATCCAGCTCAGACACGGACGGGCGCAATCTTTACAGGAATAACTTTCTATATAATCCCACGCAGTCCCACGATTCTTCCAGAGTCATGAAACTGGAGAACAGGATATTCATAAGGCTGCAGCCTTGGTCCAGCGAAGGCATAGTTTCCAAACTTGACGTGGGGGCTGGCAACAGGCTGCTGAATTTCTACAATTTCGATTACTCATCTTTCCTGGGCCTTAAAAAGAATACGACATGGAATTCCACATTCCTCTATGCCGGAATAGAAGGCCAGCTGAAAAAATTCATCCAATGGGATGCCAAGGGAGACTTCGTGCTAGTGGGTCCTGAGTCGCAAGACTTCAGCGTGAAGGCTAATGCTAAGCTGAATATTTTCCCTTTCAGGAGACAGAGATACAGTCCTGTCTCTTTCAACGCTCATTTCGAAACAAGCCTGAAAGAGCCAGATTACTACTGGCAGCGCTATTACTCAAACCATTATGCATGGAACAACAATTTCGACAAAATTTCCACGACTAAAGTCACTGGCTCTATGTCGATTCCTCGCTGGAATATCAGTCTGGACGCCGGGTATGCGCTCCTTAAGAATAACATATATTTCGACAGCACTGGCATTAAGCAGAACACATCGCCTATGAGCGTGCTTTCAGCTTCGATGACTAAGAATTTCAATATTTTCAATTTCCTGCACCTGGACAACAGAATCCTCTTCCAGGTTTCCTCCGATGAAGACGTGATTCCAGTGCCTACCGTTGCCATCAATGCGCGTTACTACATTCAGTTCAATGTCAAGAGAAACATAATGCAGATGCAGATCGGAGCGAACGCATGGTACAACACAAAGTTCTACGCTCCAGGCTGGAATCCAGCCATAGGGCAATTCTATAATCAGAAAGAGGCCAAGTACAACAATGGTCCTTACATTGACGCATTCGTGAACGTTCAATGGAAGCGTGCATGCATATTCATAAAAGTTGAGAACGTTGGGCAAGGATGGCCTGCCAGCAAGAATGACTATTTCAGCGCAAACCATTTCATTCGGACTCAGCGCGCTCTTAAATTTGGAATTTACTGGCCGTTCTACCTGCAACCAAGTCAGAACAAGAAAGTTAGCGTGTCATCCGGAAGCATGGGCGGCGGAAGATCTTCTGGAGGAGGTTCCTCTAGCGGCGGATTCGGAGGAATTGGTGGCGGACTCATGAACAATTCAACTTCTATCGGCGGCGGAGGAGGCACAGAAATATATTAGCAGAATGAAAACTACTGCTTATGGGCCTAAAACGAGTTACCAAAAAATTCTTGAGATTCTTAATTCCAACACTCATCGTGCTGGCACTTATCCCGCTTTCAGTTGGAGAACTATCTCAGTCAGGCAAGAACCCTTACGAAAATGCCCAGCTACGCTGCGTCATTGCCCTCGATTCGATAGAAACTCTCAGGACTGGATATCTGACAGATTATAATTACGAGCTTCTGAAACAGTTTGCCTCCGACAATTCGGCTAAAATAAGAATAACTCTGGCTGGGGATGGGGCTGACTACTCTGACTCACTGCTTTGTGACAGCATTGACATTCTAGTCGCTCCTGCAACTTGGAAGGGCGAGGCCACTTTCCGAAAAGTGATGATGACGGACAGCACAGGCACGTGGTTCATCAAACCAGACAGGAAAAAGATGAAGTACCTGGACTTGTGGCTGGGGCGGTTCGTGAGGATGGAGAACTATTTCAGCTTCTACAACCGTTTCTTCGCCTGCTACAACCCTTATCGCAAAGGCAGGGATAAGAGGATTCTGACCCCCTACGATGACCTTCTAAAAGAATATTCCAAAAGCATCGGCTGGGACTGGAAACTGCTGGCCTCGCTCATGTGGAATGAGTCCCGCTTCAAGATAAGCGTAAAATCAAAACGTGGGGCACAGGGACTGATGCAGGTCATGCCTGCCAGCGCGGCGAAATTCGGAATTACTGACCTTCTGGACCCTGAGGAGAACATCAAATGCTCTGTCCAGATTCTGAGCCGGCTTCAGGATATTCTTAAAGGATACGGAATAGAAGGGGCCGAATTGACGAAATACACCCTGGCAGCCTACAATGCCGGATCGGGGAATATTACAGATGCAATCTCCACGGCCCGCAGCAAGAAAGTCGATGTCAGCAGGTGGAGCAATTTCGCAGAATACTTTACCGGCGAAAGAAACGATGCCCTGAGATTCGAAGGTCTGGAGACAATCGCTTACGTCAGAGTCGTTCTGGGACGATACGACATATTCAGAGGCGTCGTGCCACAAAATTCTGCTCAAGAAAAAGAGATAGAGCTGGAAGAACAGCAGGTAGAGCAGATGATAGACTCACTGGGCTCTGACAGTCTGGGCGGGATCGACCCTGGAAATGAAGAGACACGGGATGAGGAGCAGGAGCAGGATGACAAGATAAGAGACAGCGTCGGCAAGGAGGATTCCAGATAGGCTCACGCTGACTGGCACGAAAGACACGAAATAATTCTCTGGATTCAGCTTTATGAAATGAGTGAATCCCTGCACGGCACAAAAAGCAAGCGCCACCAGATTGCCTATGAGCATACCTTTGAATACAACCTCGGAAGCAACCCTAAGGAATATTTTGGAAATCGCGCCGTCTGTCATGCCCATGGCTTTCAGGGTTCCGATAGTCGATATGTTCCTGAAAAGCATTATCAGGAGCCCCGAAATCATATTGAAGCCAGCGACTATCGTCATAAGGATAAGGATGAACAGAACGTTGAAATCTATCAGGTCCAGCCAGTCGAATATCTGGGGATAACGATCCATCACGGAAGTAGCAACCAGGCCGATCTCCTCACTTTCGTCCCCCGTCATTGCCAGCATGCCAATATGCCGAGTCAAATCTTCCATGGAAGCGGCGTTCTTGTAGCCTTTCTTCAGGGTGATTTCAAGTTCCGAGACCTCATCCTCTCCCCATCCGTTCAGGCGCTGAATGTCTTTGATGTCAGCAAGCATCACCAAATTATCGGTGCCGTCCATGACACTCTCGTAAGTGCCAGAAACGGTGAAATTCCTTACTTTAATGTTATCGCCAACGAAATAAGCCAGCAGCTTATCGCCAGCCTTGACATTCAAAAGATCTGAAAGCCTCTCAGGAATAAGTATGCTCAGCCGTGAAGTATCCGAGGCTTCCCTCTGGACGCCTTTGAAAACCACGCCGTGGATATTGTCATCCTTTTTTATGATTCCAGCCCTATACACTGCAGGAGATATTGACTTTACTCCTGGCAGAGAATCAATGAGCCTTTTAAAACTCGGGTCTGCAGGAATGGATGAATCCTCGCTCACGTAATTCATGTCTTCACGCATTAGCTGGATATCCCCGGTGAGCTTGGAAATGCCATCTCTGATGTCTGTCCTGAATCCTGAAGAAATGGAAACGGCGATTATTATGATAAAGAAGGAGATAGCGATGGATGCCATCGCTATCTTCCCCCCGAAACGGAGGCGTCTGGCTATGAAGCGGGACGCATCCATGGATATTTTACCAGATGTGGACTCTCTCGCTCTCCGGCCTCCACATAGGGTCTCCTTCCTTGATTCCGAAAGCGTCGAAGAAGCTCTGGAAATTGCGGATTGACATGTTCACCCTGTTGACCGCCAGGGAATGCTCGTCAAGTTTCGTCAGACGAGCCTTCTCCTCGTCGGTGATGTTCTGCGCCCATATAGTCGCATATGACAGATAGAATCTCTGCTCTGGAGTGAATCCATCTATCAGGCCGACATTCTGCCCGGCAATGGCATTCTGCATGGCAGTGAAAGCGATGCTCAGACCGCCATGGTCGCCGATATTCTCGCCGAGAGTGTGATGACCATCAGCATGAACGCCAGGCAGCACCTCTACGGAATCGAATTGGGCTGCCAGCACCTCTGCCTTTGCCTTGAATTTTTCTTCGTCTTCCTTCGTCCACCAATTGGACATGTTACCGTCTTTGTCGAACAGGCGGCCCTGGTCATCGAAGCCGTGAGACATCTCATGTCCGATCACTACGCCTATGCCACCATAGTTCACGGCATCGTCGGCATCCGGGTTGAAGAACGGAGCCTGAAGGATTGCCGCAGGGAAGCATATCTCATTTGTCGTAGGATTGTAGTAAGCGTTCACCGTCTGCGGAGTCATCCCCCATTCAGTCTTGTCCGTCGGCTTTCCAAGCTTTGACATATTGTCGGCAACGTACCACTGGCTGGCGGCACGCAGATTCTCGTAATAGTTCTTGCCGCCACCCACCTCGAGCGTAGAATAATCTTTCCATTTGTCCGGATAGCCAATCTTGATAGTGTAATTGTCCAGCTTCTCGTGAGCTTTAGCCTTCGTGGAGTCGCTCATCCAATCCAGCTCGTCGATATGCTCTCCAAGAGCCTTCTGCAGGTTGTGGACGAGATCCAGCATCTTCTGCTTGGATGACTCCGGGAAGTATTTCTCAACATACATCTTTCCCACGGCCTCTCCAAGGACGGAATTAGGAACTCTCATGGCTCTCTTCCAGCGAGGTTTCTGTTGCTGGATGCCGCTCATCTGCCGGCTGAAGAAATCGAAGTATGCATTGTAGAAATCATCGCTCAATGCTCCGCAGCCGCCAGTCAGAAGCTGCCCGGCCAGATAATCCTTCAGCTGCTGCAAATCAGCTTTGGCGAAATATTCAGTCAAACCTTTGAAATAGGAAAGCTCCCCGACGACAAGTTTATCCTGATCCGGAATATTCCTTTCAGCAAGATAGGCCTTGAAATTGAAGCCAGGATAATTCTTTTCCAGTTCTGCTGTGCTCATTGGGTTGTACTGAGCCTGAATGTCTCTTTCCTGCACCTTCGTCCATGAATATCTTGCTATCACGTCCTCTACAGCAAGCGCATTTGCGGCTGCCTGCTCAGGATTTTCATTGCCTGCAAGCGAAAAGAGCTTCGTGAGCATATTCTTATAACCTTCCTTCAAAGCAGCGTTAGCAGGGTCAATGTAGTAATCCCTGTCGCCGATTCCCAGGCCAGACTGGCCGAAATAAAGGATCTGCATGTTGCTGTTGGCCAGGTCGGCGCCAACGTATGCCCCGAAGAATCCGCCTTCGCCCACATCGTGAAGCTTGGCGAGTTCTTTCACTAGCCCGTCTTTGTCGCTTACGGCATAGATTTCATCGACATATTTCTTGACAGGCTCGGCTCCTTCCTTGTTGAGAGTCACCGAGTCAAGCCCCTGCTTGTACAGAATGACGATTTTCTCTTCCGTAGAACCAGCTTCCGCCTGCATGTTCTCCATGCTCTTGAACAGCCTGTTAAGCCTTTCCTCTGAAGAGTCTCTCAAAGCATCGAATGTGCCATATCTGGCATATTCAGGCTTCAATGGGTGATTCTTCTGCCAACCGCCAGTGGCATATTGGTAAAAATCCGTTCCTGGAGCCACCGTGGAGTCAAGATTCGAAAGGTCCAAGGCTGGCGTTTTCGGGGACTGAGCAGTCTGGCCGCATCCAGCCATAACCAATAGAGATGTCATAAAAAATATTGCTTTTTTCATAAATCCATGTGATATTATAATATTTTCAAAGTCATTTCGGGGTACAAATATAAATATTTTGGCGATATTTGCAGCCTATGAAAGACGCGAAGACATTCTTGGACACGTGGATGCTGCCTCTAGCGCTAACGACTGGCATCACGGTTTATCTGCTTTTCCGATTCGTCCCATTCATGATGCCATCCGAACGAGCAGTTTCCGCTTTTGCGAAAGAATTCCAGCCAATCGCCGTTGCCTGCATGCTTTTCCTTCAATACAACAAGGTATCTCCACACGACATCAAGATTCAGAAATGGCACATCTGGCTGCTGGCTCTGCAAGCAATCGGCTTCGTGTTCCTGGCCCTCATCACGTCTGGAATGGAAGAGGGAATATGGAAGATACTCATGGAATGCGCCACGCTCTGCATAATCTGCCCTACGGCGGCAGCAGCGGGAGTGATAACCGACAAATTAGGAGGGAGCCTCTCGCACACAATCTCTTACACCGTGCTTTCGAACTGTCTGGCTGCAATAATGATTCCGTTGCTGATTCCTGTGATAAATTCCACGGACGGAGCGACCTTCGGCTACAGTTTTCTAAGAATATGCAAACGAGTATTCCCGCTCCTCATCTTCCCGCTGCTCCTCGCATGGTTCATAAGATACTGCATTAAGCCCCTGCAGCATTTTCTGATGCGCTACACTTTCCTGGCTTTCTACTTATGGGGGATCAGCCTCACGTTCGCAATGTTTTTGGCAACCAGGGCCTTGCTGAATAGCGGAGTCTCGGTATCCGGTGCCATGCTGATCGGAATAGTATCGTTTGCATGCACTTTGTTCCAGTTCTATGCCGGCAGGAAAGCCGGGAAACCATACGGAAAGATAGAATCCGTCACTGCGGGACAGGCGCTCGGACAGAAAAACACTGGCTTCCTGATTTGGCTGGGATATTCCTTCCTGACCCCAGTGACTTCTGTGTCAGGAGGTCTCTACGCCATATTCCAGAATCTGTTCAATTCCTGGGAGCTACACGAGCATGACGAAGAAATAGAAGCTAAAGAGCCTGGAGCCTGACTTTCGCCGATGTCCTTTCTGTCTCGTCGGTCGTGACCTCCACGAGCTTCTGAAGGTATTTTTTCTCAAGTTTCGCGTTTTTTTCATTTCTTGCAAGCAGCACGCAATTCTTGATGGCCGCGTAATCGTCCGGCTTGAGCTTCAGAACCTTGTTGTACATCTTGAGAGCCGCCTTATCGTTATGCTCTGCAACCAGATAGTACGAGCCTAAATTCGTCATGAAAAGCGTGTTCTTTGGCTCGTAGCTTAGCACTTTTTCCGAAAGGTCCTTGAAAGCCTTGAATGTCTGAGGCGTGCCCATCTTGAAGAAGGCGTAGCAGTAATCTTGAAGCAAAGATGCGAATGAGTCATCCTGCATCTCCAACCCCGGATATGTCCATTTCGGATGCTTAGCGTAATTATAATCGATCAGTCCTTTCAGGTCTCTCAGAGCCATGTCAGGACTCTCCCCCTCATAATTTATCAGGGAGGAGACTTTTATGAGCCGTAAGTCCAGCCTGTCTGGCGCCATCTCAATCGCTTTGTCAATAGCCTGTGAAGCCTTCCCGAACAGTTCATCGTCGTAATGAGCTATCTGGTAATAATATACGTTTTGCCCAGTGGAATCCTTCAGGCTAATCACCGGCTCATTCCCGAGATATTTCGAGACTCTCAGGGAATCTATCGTGAAACTTTGGCTCTTAGCAAGGTAGAAATTAAACAGTCCGACTTTCGGATTCACGTCGTCAGGATAATCCTCTTCCCAATGATTCAGAAGAGTTTCCACTCCAAGCCCGTTTGCCCCTACCCTCGATACCAGATTCTGATATCGGGCAGCATACTCGTCAGTTGTCGGCTTTTCCTGCGAAAGACCTGTGACGCAGGATATTACTAAAGAGAGCGAAATAAAAAATATTCTTTTCATCATGATTCAGTTTTCTCAATATCCATTCTAATCCTCCTGCCATGAGGCAGCAAGCTGTTCCAGCGATTACCAAGATTCTTCACGAACCCTAGAGGATGACCCTGAAAACATATCAGCAGATACCCCTTGGGATAGCCTTCTACGAATATATTGTCTCTGTGCAGGAATTGCAACGCCATGCCTTCATCTACCTCTGCTCTAAAATAATTAAAATCATGAACATTCTGCACTATGCTCTCGTCCGCTGCGAGCGCTAAATCAGCAGATGGCACGAAATCGTTCCCCTTTCTCGCACCCAAAGGGATCCCTATCCTGAGCGGCCGGAGCCAGGCAAGCGAGCCAGCATCCTTCCTGATGGATTCCGGAACCCAAAGCATTGAGTCATCAGGACGAACTCCTTTGCTATTCCATGAGCTGGCCACAGAAGTCTTATGGAGCAAAGCGGCGAACTGCCCCTCACCTTTCACAAACCCAGGCACTAGCAGCGCTCCGCCATTACTAGTCCTGAATATGCCTCTGAACATCTCGCATTCCATTATTTCAGCGCCCAATTCAGCCGCTATCCAATTCACGTTTCCCTCATTCTCGGCAGCCTCGAAAGTACATGTGGAATAAATCAGGAATCCACCCGAACGAAGAGCCGGCCACGCATCCCCTAGAATTCTTTTCTGCCGGGAAGCGCACAAAGCCACCACATCCTCGGACCAGCCTTCCAGAGCCTTCGGGTCTTTCCGAAACATTCCCTCTCCAGAGCAAGGAACATCTGCGAGAATCACATCGAAAAAGCCTTCCATTTTTGCAAATGCTTTTGGATCGGCACTCGTCACGACCACATTCGCATCGCCCCACAGAGTCACATTTTCAGCTAGGATGCTTGCCCTGCCTCGCATCACCTCATTAGCGACCAGCATGAAGCCATCGCCGAATTTCAGCCTCAGCGAAGCCGCCAGATCGGTTGTCTTCCCACCAGGAGCAGCGCAAAGATCCAGCACCCTGACTGGTCTCCCTAGACCTTCCAGCTTATTCAAAATATTCCTGAATATGCGGCCGACGTACATTGCGGAGGAATCCTGCACATAGTAACAGCCGGCATGGAATAACGGGTCCAGAGTGAACCGAGGCCTGTCTTCGAGAAAATAACCGGATTGGCACCAAGGCACCTGCGCAATGTCTTTCCCGAAATGCTCTTTAGCGAAATCTGAAGAAACTTTTGCTGGGTTCAGCCTTACTGAAACAGAGGCTGGTTCCTCGAACGCTCTCGCTGCCATGGCAGCATTCTCACGCCCCACAGCCCTATCCAAGATATTCCAGAACCTGTTATCCCCCAGTTCCAACATATTCTTATTGCTGGCGATTCTTGTCCAGCTCTTCCTTCATCTTTTTCAAAGCATCTTCGTCCATGCCTTCCGGCATCCGTCCTTCAGACATTGCCACCAGAGCATCCACGACCTTATCCATCCCCTCTTTCAGCTTTTTTCCAAGAAGCATTTTCATCATCAAATTCAGGTCTGCGCTGAACTCGATATAGAAGTCGGTCTTGTATGGGTCAGATGCGGCTGCATCGAAATGCAGCGAGCCACTGAACTGGAACGGAGCTCCGTCATCTATGAAGTCTATCCTGGAATAAGGAGTTCTTTCTTTTATCATGATGCCTATCTTGAACCCTTGCACCGTGGCAGTGATGGAGTCATAATCCGCTGTGACATCGCCTCGATTGCCCTCCGGTATGAACTGAAGGAAATTGCGCAAATCAGCAAACGCCATGTACAGTTCCGCAGGCTGCTTCGATACTATGCCATGCTTGCTATCAATATTCGTCGTCATATTCTTTAAAAATTAATTATTTCCCCATTCGCCAGGATTCAGCCTCCACTGCTTCAGCATTTCTTTGTCCGAATCCTTTATGAACCCTTCTTCAGAAGCTTCCTCTATCAGGGCGCTGTAATTCGAGAGGGTGTGCAATTTTACGTCGGCATCTTCGAACTGCTTCATAGCCGTTTCGAATTCGTATGTGAATATAGCCACCATGCCGCAAACCTCTGCGCCAGCCTCTCTCAATGCCTTCACTGCAGCCAAGCTGCTCATCCCCGTCGAAATCAAGTCCTCGATCACGACGACCTTTGCCCCTTCGGGCAGCACGCCCTCGATTTGAGAACCTGTGCCATGGTCTTTCGGCTTAGGACGGACGTAGACGAAAGGCTTCCCTAACCTGTCAGCGGCGAGCACTCCGTGGGCGATAGCACCGGTAGCAACGCCTGCGGCCACTTCAGCTTCAGGGTAGAGTTTTCTAGCATCTTCAGATAGCCACGAGGCCACCTTTGACCTCAGCTGCGGGTCAGACAAGATTCGTCTGTTATCGCAATATATCGGTGAATGCCAGCCTGATGCCCAAGTAAAAGGGGCATTCGGGCGAAGCAGGACTGCACCTATCCGAAGAAGCTCGGAAGCAAGTTTTCTAGCTACTGTTTCCATTTTCAATGAATTGGATTAAATTTGCATGCAATATGCAAATATAGTCATTTTAACATACGATGCACAGGATTTACCTTGAAAAGAGATGCGTGATAATCTGCTCTCCGGGAGAGAGCTCGCTTTCAGACCCCAACTCGATAGAATTGCATTTAGGTGACTCCAAAGCTGATATTTCAAAACTTGTATCTCTATTCGAAAGCTCCGATTCCCTTCAAAGAATATTCATCCCAACTGAAAACGTGGAAAGCACGTACGAAAATTTTTGTTCTAATTTTAAAGAAGTGACTGCAGCAGGAGGGTTAGTGTCCAACCGCCGGAGTGATGTACTGATGATTAAGAGAAATGGGCTCTGGGACCTGCCCAAAGGTCATCAGGAAGAGGGAGAGGATATTACTGTCACGGCGATGCGAGAGGTTCAGGAAGAGACAGGGGTGAAAGAACTCGAACTAGGAAAGCTAATCTGCGTCACCGACCATTGCTATTTTCGCAACGAGAAATGGCACCTGAAGCATACCTGGTGGTATGAAATGCTTTACACGAAGCCGATAGACCTCATTCCTCAGCGAGATGAAGACATCACGAAAGCCGTGTGGATTCCTCGCTCCTGCATAGCTTCTTATCTGATTGACACTTACCCTTCGATAATAGAGGTTTTCAGAAGCTCAGGAATCTAATCTCCAGGACTTGAAACATTTTCTCAACATTCACCGTATAATAATAGTCTATACAAATAGATTATATGAAACTTTCGCAATTTCAATTCCTGCTACCTAAAGACAAGCTAGCAAAAAACCCAACGACGTGGCGTGACGAATGCAAACTGATGGTAGTTCACAAAGACACAGGTGAAATAGAGCACAGAATCTTCAAAGACATCATCGATTATTTCGGGAAAGGAGACACTTTCGTTTTCAATGACACGAAAGTTTTTCCTGCCAGGCTGTACGGCAAGAAAGAGAAAACCGGTGCCGACATCATGGTATTCCTCCTCAGGGAACTCAGCAGAGAGCAGCATCTCTGGGACGTGATTGTAGACCCTGCCAGAAAAATAAGAATAGGCAATAAGCTTTATTTCGGCGAGGATCAGAGCCTTGTCGCAGAAGTAATAGACAACACTACTTCCAGAGGCAGAACCCTTAGATTCCTCTATGATGGTCCATACGAGGACTTCAGGAAGCAGCTTTTCAGCCTGGGAGAGATACCTGTGCCAAGATTCATCAAGGACAAGATAACTCCAGCTGACACCGAGAATTATCAGACTATCTTCGCCAAGAACGAAGGCGCCGTGGCAGCACCTGCAGCAGGCCTGCATTTCAGCCGCGAGCTGTTTAACAGAATGATATTGAAGGACATCGATAAAGCTTTCATTACCCTCCACATGGGAATTGGCCAATATCGGAGAGTTGACGTAGAGGATCTTTCGAAGCACAGGATGGATTCCGAGAGGTTGATCATAACTCCAGAGGCTTGCGATGTCATTAATAAGGCTAAAAATGCCAGACATAAAATCTGCGCCATAGGAGTCACCGTTCTGAGAGGACTCGAAGCATACGTCACGACAAACAGCGAGGTGAGGCCGTTCGATGGATGGACTAACAAATTCATCTTCCCCCCATACGATTTCTCTATTCCGGACGCTCTTGTCTCGAATTTTCACATGCCAGAGTCCACTATGCTCATGGCCGTCGCAGCATTTGGCGGGTTCGACAACGTAATGAATGCATATAAAATTGCGCTGAATGAAGATTATCGCTTCGGGCCTTACGGCGACGCCATGCTGATAGTTTAGAAGTTGAATATGGTTAATATGCCTCCGAGATTCTGATTATTTCACAGGTCTCGGGGGTAATTTTTACTGTTTCATCTATTCGAGAGCAAAGTATTGCCGCCACGTGTGAGGCGTTCTCAGAATCTGGGAATTGCAAAAGAAGAGCATTCGCCTTATCTGCGATGGAAAATTTCAAGTCCGTGAATATGTCTTGCAGCTTCTTTCTGCCAAGTCCTCCAAACTGAGTTCTTACGCCTAGTGGACACATCCAGTCGCCTTCGCGCCAAGAACGAACCTTGAGCGGGAAGCCTATTTTCCCAGCATCTAAGGCGACAGTGCCCTCTGGTTGTCTTAAGGGCATGTTTTCTGAATATGCCGTAACGACTACAGAAAATTTCCGGCCAGCGATCTCATACTCTCCAGGACAGGGAATCAGGAAAGCCCCCAAAGGTTCGCCACTATGTTTATGACTGATTATTAACTCATTAGAAGAAACGGATAAAGAATATTCACTAGAGAAGAAGTGCTTCCCCGCGATATTTCCTCCCGAATGCAGTCGCTTTACCAGATCTTCGATTACAGCAGCTCCGAAGCCACGCTCAGTAAGGAAACTGAATATGAAATATTCCCATGCGTGGTGTTCCCTTAATTTAGAAATTCCAATGGCGATGCCTCCATCTGTCCGTTTCGTCACGGAATATTCTTTTATTCTGTCGCTCCACTCGTCTGCGGCCCTCTGAGCCTGGGCATAATTTGCCATATCCTTTGAAAGGGTGCTCAGAAACGCAGGATTTAGCTTCTCGAATAGTGGGAATATCTCGTTCCTGATCAGGTTCCTCTTATATGCCGAGTCTGCGTTCGTCTTATCTTCGTGCCATTTAATCCCCTGAGACACAGCATATTCATAAATATCTTTCCTAGAAAATTCCAGCATCGGCCTTAGCAAGACTGTCCCTGCGCCTTTCACCGGCACCTTCGAAGAAAGCCTCATTCCTGTAGCTCCTCCTATTCCGCAGCCTCTCAACATGTTCAGAATCAGCGTCTCCGCATTATCATTCTGATTGTGTGCCACAGCCACTGCTACGTAACCATCCCTCTGACAGACCTCCTCGAACCAAGAATATCTCAGCTCCCTTGCTGCCATCTCGATGCTCAAACCCTTCGAAGCGGCATATTCTTTAGTGCAAAAGTCTTTTTTCTTGAATATGACACCTTGCGTTCCGGCATATTCCCTGACCAATGCCTCATCGGAGTCGCTGTCGGCTCCTCGCAAATGAAAGTTGCAATGAGCTATGGCCAAGCGGCATTTTATCGCAGAATGGCTGAAAAGGCAGGCCATGACCATTGAATCCACTCCGCCGCTGACAGCAAGCAAGACGCTTGAGCCGCTGCTAAGATTCAGCGATGACAGTATCCGGTCGAAATGAGCCTGGCTGATCATTATTTCGGGCGAGGAAACGTGTAAGAGAATCCGAATCCTATCAGTTCCCTGAACTGAATCCTCTTCTTGCCCTCAGGGTACTTGTCAATGTCACTCTCGTCTTTGATCAGGACATTGTCATCGTAAATCATGAATGTCGTGAGCGAGAACGTGAAATATTTGGCCAGGACCCAATTGAAACGATTGTCCCAGTTCACCCTGAGATTCTGAGGATTATCCAGGTAATCAGAGAAAAGCACCAGCTGAGAGCTGTAATTTATGTTCGAATTTATCCTCAGCTTCAAATCGACTTTCAGCTGAGCTCCAAGCTGCCATTTGGCTGACTTATAGTAGTTGCCATGATATCCGACCACGGCCCCCGAATCGTCCGTGATGTTATAGGGGTACTGCGTCTCGTCTTTATATTTGCTCTTGCGCTCAAGACCATAACCTTTCCTGAGACTCTCGTCAGTGACCATGGTAAGACCGCCCGTAATAGGAGCGAAGTTTACTACCAGCCAGTTATTCTTAGGATTCGGCACCCAGTCGATACCTAGGCCGACCGTGAAATAGGCTGGCGAGAGAAAACCTGATTTCAAAGTCCTGGCATTCATCCAATCCCGCCTGGAAGGCTTGTCTCCTTCGTAATCTTTCGGGCTGTTGTACTTGTAACTGTTAGTAAACTGCGAACGGAAGGTGAACTGACCTGAATAATTCAGTTTATCAGTGATTCTGTGACCGTATTTGCTCTCCAAATAAATCCTGTCCGTGTTTTTCTGCACGAATGGCTTATCGTCTTGGTAGATGAATCCAAAATCTACCTGCAGCCTGTTGTTCCAGAACTTCTTGTCTTGCGCATAATTGGCATTAGCGTCTATGTAAGAAGCCAAGGTCACGTTGTCGATTCCTCCCGCCGCCCAGTTATTGAATTTCGTCTGGCTGAACTGGATGCTGGTGAGCAAGGATTTCTTCCAGTAATTCGGCTTAGGAGGCACGACCTGCGTCTGCGGAGCGTTTACAAGCGCGGCAGCGGCGGCGGCAGCAGCTGACTGAGCGTCTTTCTTCGTCGTGTCGGTCTGAGCTTGGAGCGAAACCGGCCCTAGCAACGCCGATGCTAATGTTATAGCAGATATAATATTCTTAAACTTCATCTTTGTCTTTTTTTATTAATATGATATAGCGAACACCACTCTTTGGTGCGATGGCTTTCCTGAATATATGTCCTTCCCTTCTTCTTCGCAGACGAAACTATCCACCGGAATGCACCTGATAGTTGCCTTTGTCTCATCCTTTATCTTCTGCTCAGTCTCGGCAGTGCCGTCCCAATGGCATAGCAGGAACTTTCCCGTCCCGATCTTTTCTTTGAACTCGTTCCAATCGTCGCATTTTTCTACGTTGGCGGCACGGAAATCGAATGCCTTTTTGTAGATATTCCTCTGAATATCCTCAAGCAGGCTCTCGATTGAATCTGCCAGCCCGTCTAAAGCGACTGTTTCTTTTTCCATGGTATCTCTCCTGTGCACTTCAACCGTGCCATTCTCCAAGTCGCGAGGGCCTATTGCCAGACGTACCGGAACACCCTTCAGCTCCCATTCTGCGAATTTGAATCCAGGGCGGAGCGTATCTCTGTCATCAATCTTCACGGTATGGCCTTTGGCTTCAAGCTCTTTTTTCAGGGCTGACATTTTGTCAATGATGGCAGAATGTTCTTCGGCAGTCTTGAAAATTGGCACCATCACCACCTGAATCGGTGCAAGCCTTGGAGGAAGAACCAGCCCGTTATCGTCTCCGTGTGCCATGACGAGAGCGCCCATCAGCCTCGTGGACACGCCCCATGAAGTAGCCCACACGTATTGCTGGCTCCCATCCTTGTCAGTGAATTGAACGTCAAAGGATTTGGCGAAATTCTGACCGAGGAAATGCGACGTGCCTGCTTGCAATGCCTTGCCATCCTGCATCATGGCCTCGATTGTCAGAGTGTCCAGCGCTCCGGCGAATCTTTCGTTAGGACTCTTATGCCCGACGATTACCGGCAACGCAAGAAATTCTCGGGCGAACCTGGCATAAACTTGCACCATCCTTTCCGCCTCTGCCTGAGCCTCTTCTGCCGTGGCATGAGCCGTATGCCCTTCCTGCCAGAGAAACTCGGACGTGCGCAAGAACAGCCTGGTGCGCATCTCCCAGCGGACTACGTTCGCCCACTGATTGCACATGATAGGAATGTCTCTCCAAGATTTAATCCAATTCTTATAAGTGCTCCAGATAATTGTCTCGGAAGTAGGCCTCACAATCAATTCCTCTTCAAGTTTAGCGTCCGGATCGACCACGATGCCTTTGCCGTCAGGGTCATTCATGAGCCTGTGATGTGTCACCACGGCGCATTCTTTGGCGAAGCCTGCTACATGCTCCGCTTCCCTGCTGAAAAAAGATTTCGGTATGAAAAGCGGGAAATACGCATTCTGAGCTCCTGTTTCCTTGAACATGCCATCCAGCACAGACTGCATCTTTTCCCATATGGCATACCCATAAGGCTTAATGACCATGCAGCCTCTGACAGGAGACTGCTCCGCTAAACCCGATTTAACCACCAGATCATTGTACCATTGGGAATAATTCTCTTCCCTGCTTGTAATTTCTTTTGCCATATTATACTAAAATTCAAAAATTCAACCTATATTTATGCAAGAAATCCACAAGGTATGGATTTTGTTCTTGATTAGAATCGATAAAGATTCGAATCCTTGCACCTTTGACAGGTGCGAAGTTAAGAATTATTATTAAAATACAGGAGGTCAATATATGAAAACACGCACATTAATAATCATCTCGACGCTCCTTGCGGCACTGACTTCGTGCGGTTCGGCAGCGCAGTATGCTTCTAACGCCTCCCACCAGAGGTATCAGGACGGAGTCTATTACTCCTCTACAGATAATATTCTGAAGCCAGAGGCTAAAGAGCAAAATAATCAAGCCGTGCAGGTGGAGACGACTGATACAGATCCACTTGTAGCAAAGACTAAAAGTTCCCCGATTTTCATGAAAAGCGGAGAGAAGGTCGATACTCTTTTCATTCCTACGGACAGGACGGCCAAGATATCTCTTAACGGCAGCAACACTACCGTGACTCTGTATGACAACTCATGGGATACTTGGCATTCATATCAGCCATGGTACGCATCGTCCTGGTATTACGGGCCTATGTACTCTCCATATTACTGGGGATATTCTCCTTGGTACTATAACAGATGGTACTACGATCCTTGGTACTACAGGCCTTGGAATTACGGGTTCTCATGGAACTGGGGCTGGGGTGGCCCTTGGGGCGGTTTCTCGATAGGATTCTATGACCCTTGGTATTGGGATCCTTGGTACTATAGCGGATGGTACGGCGGCTGGTATGGAGGATGGGGCTGGTATGGCGATCCATATTACCATCATCACTACTGGCACGACGACTTCGGTCATGGCTTTACTTCCAGAGTACATACGCCTAGAAATTATGCTTCGGGCTCTTCATCTCGCTCTGGCATAGGCTCGTCCACGACTTATGGAATGCCCCGGTCAGGATATTCCACCAGATCGTCCGCTCCTCAGGTTACCAGGTCCGGGAATATCTCCAGGTCTGGCGCAGTCAGGACTTCAGGTGCTTCCTCATCCGTAAGGTCCTCAAGCACATCATCATCCTCGTCCATCAACAGTTCTGCCTTTTCAAGAGCGTCGAACAGCAGATCTGCGATAAGCAAGAGAACATCAGCGACTTCTGTGGCAAGAACGCCTATGAGTTCTTATTCAACTAGGGGTTCTGTGGCTCGCAGCTCGGCTGCCGGGTCTTCCTATTCCGGAAGGTCTTCTTCTTACAGGTCAGGCAATGGCACAGCCACGAGTTACAGCCGGCCTAGCTATTCAGGAAGCTCTTCAACAAGCAATCAGACTTATTCCAGGCCATCGACCTCAAGGTCTTCTGTCTCAGTTCCAAGCAACTCGTCATATTCCACCAGGAGTAGCGGAAGCTATAATAATTCAAGCAGTTACGACAGAAGCTCCAGCAGCAGCTACAGCAGAAGCTCAAGCTCCAGCAGCAGTTATAGCAGAAGTTCCGGAGGTTCGTCAGGCGGATCTTTCGGTGGCGGACGCAGCTCAGGAGGATCGTCTGGAGGCGGTTCACGTGGCGGCGGCGGCAGAAGGTAACAGCAGTAATTATAGATACCTTCCTAAATTTATTCTATAATACGAACTAAAATGAAAAAGACATTACTAATTTCTCTGTTCTCTTTTGCGGCAATCGCCGCAGGGGCTCAGACTGCGCAAGACGCATATACATTCAGCCAGAACACTTACTACGGAACTGCCAGATCCATCGGTATGGGCAACGCAGTCACTGCAGTTGGCGGGGATCTAGGCACCATAGGCTTCAACCCTGCAGGCTCGGCGGTAATGGGTTATTCGCAATTCACGATCACTCCAGGAATTTCCTTCGGCAGCACGAGTAACTCGTACAGCCCTTACGGCGACGGGAAATTCTCTAACGAGAATAACTCTTCCATATCCAGATTCAACATTCCGAATTTCGGTGCCGTGATTAACTTCAATTTGGGTAATGACCGAGGCCTTAAGAGCATTTCCTATGGCGTAGTCATGAACAGCACCAACAAATTCCTGAACAAAATCGTCGGAGGAGGAATGAACGACAAGTCCAGTTACCTAGGAGCCATGTCCGTCCTTGCAGAAGGTTTCAATTCCGGATTTCTGAATGGCTATCTAGACGCTAACGGTTCAAGCATCGATGACGGAGATTACCCGTATTACCACGGGGACGACAGAGGTTATTATGCTCCTTGGACCTCAATCGTGAACGCACAGGCGGGAGCCATAAGCAACTATGGAGACTCGAATGACCCGGCTTACGTTTATCGCTATATTGGAGCTACTGAGGTCTTCACCCCGACAGACGAACATGACAAAGACGGGAACCGAATATATAACGTGCACATCGGAGGGCCTCTGAATCAGACCTACGGGCGTAAGGTGACAGGCAGCAAGGATGACATAGTGTTTAACGTCGGCTTCAACATCTCTGACGTATTCTACTTTGGAGCAAATCTTGGGATTACGACCATAGATTACAACTATCACGAATATTTCAAGGAATATGCGCAGAATCCATCTGATTTCCCGATTGTTCTGACCGACAATAACGGCAACAATTACACGATTAATTTCGATAACTATCGGGCTCGCTATTCTTATTCCATGGATGCGACCGGGGTTTATGGGAAGTTCGGTTTCATAGCCAGGCCTGGCGGAGGACTCCGTTTGGGTGCCGCCATTCAGACCCCTACCCTGTTCGATGTTCACGAGAAGTGGCAGAACGCCGCCGATGTTCAATATAGCGACAGGGGCAACGATGGCAGCGCCTATTCTCCTGAAGGAGATTTCGATTACAAGCTGCGCTCTCCTTTCATCTTCAATGCCGGACTCGCATACACTTTCGCTGGAATGGCAATGATTAGCGCAGATTACGAGCTGACCGATTACAGCCTGATGAAATTCAAGAATAACAACAATCACGAGTATGACAACGATACTTTCGATGCGGTAAACTCCAGCATTAAGGATTTAATGGGTAAATCGCACACACTGAGGCTAGGAGCGGAAGTTAAACCAGCCGCAGACATTGCAATCCGGGCCGGATACAACTATACGACTACCCCTATAGGACAATATATAAGCGATACCGGGAAGGAAACAGCCACCTCGCATCACAAGTTGAATGCATTTTCCGTCGGACTGGGCTACTCCTCCCCTGGCTCATTCTTCTGCGACCTTGCAGGAAGGCTGACGAGCTACTCGAATGAATATATCTCCCCATACATCAATTACTTGAGCGATGCAGATTCACCTCTTCTCAAGAGTTCTAGAGATCGCTGGGACGTTGTCCTCACTCTGGGCTGGAGATTCTAAATATTCTTTAGGTAGAGTATCGAGTCGGGACCTTCGTTGAACAAGAGGTCCATTATAGATAGGTTGGAAACGAAACCGTACTTCTGGGCGAAGACTTGGAAGTACGGTTTTTTCAGGCCCAGCTCATCCAAGACATTGTCAGGTCTCTTCGGGTGGAGGATTTCCCTGTAATCCAAGCCGTACTTTGTAGGAAGGGCTTCAGCGTACGATGCCACTTGAACATATTCATTTGTCAGCCTAATCTCAGCTGCGATGCCTGTTTTAGCAAGGAAGAAACGCAATATGTCCATGTCCAGCTCGAAAAGGGTCTCTGGATGGGCATCCAAAATCGAGAACAACTCATCTTTATAGTAGTCGAAATAAGCTGAAGTCTTGTAAGCAGAGACTATCGCTCGTTCAGTGCGAATGATCCATCCTGTCTTATAATCGACCTTTATCTGAGTGATCGGCAACTCGTGCGAGCCTTCATGGACGATTGGGAAATTCAAATACTGGGGGCCGTCAGAAGCATAAAAACGACATCTGTTGCGCCAGCTCTGCTTCTGATAATTCTCGCAAGCTTCAATATATACGACAGAAGGCTCGACTTTGTCCGCTGACAAAACCAAGCCTTTAGCTATCAGTGCGAAATAGCTGATCGGAGGAAGATAAGCTATGCTTAGCAGCAGGGCCATTTCCTACTCTATCTCGCCTTTTTCCTTGGAATCATTCGCTCTGATTATTCCTCTCTTAGAGTTCTTGATGAAATTCAGGATGGTGTCGCGCTCTTCGCTCTGAGGGAATCCGGCCTCGACCTTGGCGCATCCATCCGAGATGTTATAGCCCTGGAAATAGATAGTATCGTAAATATCCCTGATATTGCGAATTACGTCTGAAGAGAAGCCGCGACGGCGGAGACCGACGATGTTGACTCCTGCGTAACAGATAGGATCGCGGCCACAAAGAACGTAAGGGGGAATGTCTTTGTTAATTTTCGACATGCCGCCGACCATTGCATGACATCCTATCTTAGAGAATTGATGAGCCTTCGCACCACCCCCGAGGATCGCCCAGTCATCCACATTCGTCTCTCCTGCCACTCCGGAATAGCTTACGAGGATGCAATGCTTTCCTATCACGCAATCATGCGCCACGTGAACGTATGACATTATAAGCGAGTTGTCCCCTATTTTGGTGACAAGTTTGCCGCTGGCCTTCGTGCCTCTGTTAATGGTCGCACACTCACGGATAGTGACGTTGTCGCCAATCTCCACATGGGTTATCTCTCCCTCGTATTTTAGGTCCTGAGGGATTGCCCCGACAACTGCGCCGGGGAAAATCTCGCAGTTTTTCCCCATCTTGACATATTTGAATATAGTAGCGTGAGGAAGGATTTTGCAACCGTCCCCTATTTCAACGTCATCATCGACGAAAGCGAAAGGTCCGATTTCTATATTATCGCCTAAAATGGCTTTCTTGCTTACGCATGCAAGTGGTGAAATATTATTCATGACTTTTAGATTTTACTTATTTTGAACATATTGTCTCACAGCCTTGGTCAGCATGCTATTGATGGAATGACCTGGCTTGAATGCAGAAACTTTTCCTTTAATGAAACCTCCGCAGAGCCTCACGTCCCCGATGAGATCCAGCAGCTTGTGACGGCCGCATTCATTCGGGAAATGGAGCTCGAGGTTATTCAGATACCCGTTTCCATTCACGGAGATATTCGGATGGTTGAAGACCGCTTTCAATTGCTCGAATTGTTCCTGCGGCAGAGGGTGCTCAACTATCACTATTGCGTTGTCTACGTCCCCACCCTTGATAAGGTTATTCTGGAAGAGGTACGCCACTTCGTGCAGGAATACGAACGTGCGGCAATAACCAATTTCGGTCGCATAATCCAAGGAAGGGTCCCAATGCGCCTCCTGTATGCCGAGCACATTTGACCCGAAATCTATGGTAGCATCATAACTCACTTCTTCAGAGGGGGTTATCTTAACCCATGAGCCAGACTTCTCATCGGTTACCATTATTTCTTTATCCAAGGGGATATATTCCCTCATGGCATCTTGCTGCCTGAGCCCATCCCTTTTCAGAGGCTCAACATAGAATCTTGCGCTTCCGTCAAGAATAGGAACCTCGGCATTGTCGAGTTCCACCAAGACGTTATCCACGCCCATTCCCGTCAGAGCGGACATCAGATGCTCCAGCGTGAGAACGGAGACTTTGCCGTCCGTAATGGTAGTATTCCGGGAAGTCGAGGTGATATATTCAGCGAGAGGCTTAATGAACGCATTTTCACCGAGGTCAGTCCTATGGAAGAGTATTCCTGTATTCTCAGGAGCCGGTTTCAATGTCATGTGGGAAACCTTGCCGGTATGCAAGCCTTTTCCCTCGTAATGATATTCGGTGACCAGAGTGGATTGTTTCTGTGGAATCATTTATTCTCAATATTTTCTGCTAGTCTTTGCCCTGATTCTTGAACACAGCGTAGCTTCTTAAGTAATTCTTCAAAGGGAGAGACGGCGAGCCCAGGAGCACTTGGCCTTCTTCCTTAACATTGCCGATCACGCCAGCCTGCGCGCCTATCGTAGTATGGTCTGCGATGACGAGGTGGCCGGCGATGCCTACCTGGCCAGCAAGTACACAATTCTTGCCAATCTTCGTGGAACCGGCGATGCCGCATTGCGCAGCCATCACAGTGTTATCACCAATCTGCACGTTATGAGCGATTTGGCAGAGATTATCAATTTTCACTCCATTGCCGATGATAGTGGACTCCATCTCGGATTTGTCAATCGTAGTGCATGCGCCAATCTCTACATTATCGCCAATCACCACGTTTCCGATATGTTCGATTTTTTCCCAGGAGCCGTCTTTAAGAGGTGCATTCCCGAAACCATCGGATCCGATTACGGCATTTGCATGAATGATGACGTTGTTCCCTATAACCATTCCGGGATATATCACTACGCCCGGATAAATAATGCAGTTCGAGCCTATCTTAGTGTTGTCGCCAACATAAACGTTCTCGTATATCTTTGTATGATCTCCGATTCTGGCGTGATGTCCAACGTAAGAATGACTGCCTAGATAAACTTTCTTACCGAATTTGGTGGTAAGGAACCATGACGAGCGAAAGCCTCTGTGTCTCCTGTCCGTACGTCTTTTCGTGGCGACATACTTCAACAAATCGGCGAGCGACTTGTAGGCATCCTCAACTTTCACCATCGTAGGCTGAACCTTTTCTTTAGGAGTGAAACTCTTGTTCACCAACAGGATGCTAGCCTTGCAAGTATATGCGTAATGCTCGTATTTAGGATTCGCTAAGAAACAAAGCTGCCCGGGCTTCCCATGCTCTATCTTGGCGAAAGACGTCACTTTCGCATCTGGGTCTCCCTCAACCGTTCCTTTCAGCAACTGAGCCAACTGCTTTGCTGTATATTCCATTACTTTCTACTTCTTAAGGTTCGAAATCGTCCACAAAGTAAGCAATTAATTTTCATTTTTGCTATAATATAATTGCATTTGATAGTTTAGAATCACTAAAAAATCATAAATTTTCATTTATAGATATATTAGTGAAAAATTTTAATATTCATTAGAGCATCATGAAAAATATTAAGTAACTTCGCAAAAAAAATAACGCAAAATGACTGTAACTCTCAATACCCGACGTGGCGTAAACATGGGCTACGTTGTCTTTCTATCCATTGTAGCGGCACTTGGAGGCATTCTTTTCGGTTACGATACCGCCGTCATCTCCGGCACTACCACAATCGTTGGCCAGCAGTTTCAGTTGAACGACCTGCAAGTGGGATGGTACGTAGGCTGCGCCCTTATTGGCTCCATTGCAGGAGTGCTGGTAGCAGGAATGATGAGCGACGGTCTCGGGCGAAAAATCACCATGCTGATTTCAGCCATCATGTTCAGCATCTCGGCAATCGGATGCGCCGTCTGCGCAGACTTCTCCCAGCTGGTCGTCTACAGGATCATCGGAGGATTCGGAATTGGCGTAGTGTCGATAGTCTCACCTATTTATATATCAGAGATTGCAATCCCCGAAAAACGCGGCACGCTAGTCTCACTTTACCAGCTTGCCGTGACAATAGGGTTCTTGCTAGCCTACCTCATCAATTATTTCATTCTAAAGAATGCGACGAGCGACGATGCCACAGCCGGTGCCTGGGGAGATAAGCTGTTCCACTCGGAATACTGGAGAGGGATGCTCGGATGCGAGACTATTCCGGACCTGCTCTTCCTCATAGTGATATTCTTCATTCCAGAGAGCCCCAGGTGGCTGATTGTAAAAGGAAGAGAAGATAAAGCATCGAATATATTATTAAGAATATTCAAAAGTCCTGATGCCGTCAGTGAGCAAATTGCCCTCACTAAGACTTCCATCCAAGGCGAGACGAAATCGGAGTGGAAGGCTTTGCTGGAGCCAGGCATATTGAAGGCCGTCATATTCGGCTCAGCCATAGCCATCCTAGGACAATTCATGGGAGTGAACGCAGTCCTTTATTATGGTCCGCAGATATTCCAGGATGCTGGCCTTTCAGGCGGAGATGCCCTGTTCTCGCAGGTTCTAGTCGGAATCGTGAATATGCTGACGACAGTCATCGCCTTGCTGATCATTGACAAGGTGGGGCGCAAGCAGCTGGTCTACTGGGGCGTGAGCGGAATGATATTCTGCCTGCTGATGACCGGGCTCTATTTCTGGAAAGGTTCAGCAATCGGACTGGGAAGCACCTTCCTGCTGGTTTTCTTCCTACTCTACGTTTTCTGCACGGCGATTTCCATCAGTGCTGTCGTATTCGTGCTGCTCTCCGAGATGTATCCAAACAAGGTCCGCGGCCTAGCGATGAGCATAGCTGGCCTGGCGCTATGGGTAGGCACTTACCTTATCGGCCAGCTGACTCCCTGGATGCTTTCAACGCTTACTCCTGCTGGCACATTCTTCTTGTTCGCCGCAATGTGCATACCTTATATGTTGATCATGTGGAAAGAAATTCCAGAAACTACTGGAAAAACACTCGAAGAAATAGAACAATACTGGAAAAACAAAAAATAAAGATGGATAGTTCTTTTTTAAACGATTCGGGCAGCAAGAGTTCGATCACTAAAAAACAAATAATAAACCTGTGCATAAGCGAAGAAAGCTGGAGCATAGCTGACTTCAGCAAGGAACTGAATGCTAGCATTCCTACGGTAAGCAAACTAGTCAGCGAATTAGTAGATGACGGCTTTCTAGAGGATCTCGGCAAGGTGGGCTCTACTGGTGGCAGACGTTCAAGCATGTACGGCCTTAACCCGGATGCTGGCTACATTGCAGGAGTCGACGTCGGAAGGAGCCACATTCATTTAGCTCTCACAGACTTCAAAGGCAGGATGCAGCTTTACAAGGAGGATATCCCTCTCAAGCTGGGAAGCACGCCCGAATCACTCTCTGCTCTTGGAAAAGAAATCAAGGCCATCATCAAGGAAGAAGGCTTCGATTTCTCCAAAGTGCTAGGGTGCGGAGTGAGCGTGACTGGCCGAGTGAACACAGACACCGGCTACAGCTTTTCTTACTTCATCGGCGAGGAGCAGCCTTTCAGCGACTTGCTCAGCAAAGAACTAGGCATACCTGTCACAGTTGAAAATGATTCCAGGGCAATGGCATTCGGGGAATACAGGTGCGGAGTGTGCAACAACGAGAGCAATGTCTTGTTCATTAACCTGAGCTGGGGTCTGGGAATGGGCATCATCATCAACGGAAAACTGTATTACGGGAAGTCCGGCTATTCCGGAGAATTCGGTCACTTCCCCATGCTCCACAATAATCAGATATGCCAGTGCGGAAAAGTCGGCTGCCTGGAAACCGGTGCGTCAGGCTCGGCAATGCACCGGATGATAATAGAGAAACTGAAGCAGGAAAGAGCCTCGACGCTCAGCGAGAAATTCAAGAAAAACGGGGACTTGACCATGGATGAGATTTTAACTGCCGTAGAGGAAGAGGACGTGCTCGCAATTGAAGTCATGGAAGAAATAGGGACTAATCTTGGCCAAGGGATAGCCGGCCTCATTAATATATTCAATCCCGACCTGGTGGTGATCGGCGGCCGTCTCATTATTGGCAAGGACTACTTGATGCTACCTTTGAAATCCGCAGTCAATAAATTGTCACTGAACATCGTAAACCGCGACACGACCATTAAGCTTTCCAAGCTGGAACGCCGCGCCGGCCCAATCGGAGACTGCATGCTCTCCCGCAGCAAGCTTTTGGGGCTGATGTAGAATATACATAAAAATATTCATTATTTTTTCTTAGTCCAGGCGAAAGACTGGACTTTGTTGTAATATTTTCTCATAGTTCGTAAATATTTTTAATATTATATTGCCAATTAGTAAAAATATTAATATCTTCGCATAGGAATGCGCTTTAATAATCAATTATGAGCAACACATCAAGAAGGGAATTTATTAAGAAATCAGCTCTCGCTGGAGCTTCAATAATTGCCGCTCCTTCTCTGCTGCATGCCAGCCAAGCAGGCAAAGAGGCTAAAATTCTCAACGAGAAAGCGAATGGCGGGCAGCTGATAGTGCCAAAAAACAACGGGCTTAGAATCACAGGAACGTTCCTGGATGAAATTTCCCATGACATACCTCACCAGAACTGGGGAGCAAAAGAATGGGACAAGGATTTTCAGTATATGAGGGCCATCGGCATCGATACAGTGATCGTCATCCGCTCCGGTTACCGCAAATTCATCACTTATCCATCTCCGTACCTGCTTAAGCAAGGTTGCTACATGCCCTCTGTGGATCTCATAGAATTGTTCCTGCAACTTTCAGATAAGTATGGGATGAAATTCTATTTCGGCTTGTACGACTCTGGCAAATATTGGGACACTGGCGACATGTCTTACGAAGTCGAAGCAAATAAATACGTCATCGATGAGGTATGGAGAATGTACGGCAGCAGGCACAAGAGTTTCGGCGGGTGGTACATCAGCGGGGAAATCAGCAGGGCCACGAAGGGAGCCATAGAGTCGTTCAGGACAATGGGAAGGCAGTGCAAGGACGTGTCTGGAGGCCTGCCGACGTTCATCTCCCCTTGGATAGACGGGAAGAAAGCCGTGGATGCGGCAAGCGGGAACCTTACCAAAGAGCAAGCAGTCTCTGTCGAGCAGCATGAGAAAGAGTGGAACGAGATATTCGATGGGATCCATGAATATGTCGATGCTTGTGCTTTCCAGGATGGACACATAGATTATGACGAGTTGGATGCCTTCTTCTCCGTAAATAAGAAGCTGGCAGACAAGTACGGCATGCTATGCTGGACCAATGCAGAAAGCTTCGACCGCGACATGCCTATCCATTTCTTCCCTATCAAGTTCGACAAGCTGAGGCTGAAACTGGAGGCCGCCAGACGCTGTGGTTATGACAAGGCCATAACCTTCGAATTCTCCCATTTCA
>Ga0256404_1002591_pt1 | contig 39518 bp, 34 predicted proteins | sample RumenRJG_01DNA_FD_185990 | JGI IMG/M metagenome (GOLD analysis project Ga0256404, IMG submission 185990) | Bovine rumen microbial communities from Lethbridge, Alberta, Canada - RJG_01 | ecosystem: Host-associated > Mammals > Digestive system > Stomach > Rumen | place: Canada: Alberta | collected...
CACTGCTGTCCGGAGAAAATTTCTCCGATAGCTTTTTAACTGTTTAATCTCAATAACTTACAAGGTTCAGAAAATTTTTCGATTAGAACTCTGTAGATTTGCGGACGCATCCTAAGACGCTATCCGCAAGCCATGAACAAAGGAAAAACAGTCTTCGCCCAAATCATGTCTCTCTTTGACGAATATGAGTTCAAGAAGTGTGTCGACCGCTACAAAGGCGACCGGCATGCCGTCAGGTTCAATTGCCGAGACCAGTTCATGGTGATGAGCTTTGCCCAGTTCACCGACAGGTCTGGGTTGAGAGACATCGAGACTACACTTAACCTCTGCGGAAACCTCTATCGGTCGGGAATCAAGATAATGCCCCGATCCACGCTTGCGGAGGCCAACGAGAAGAAGGATTGGCATATCTATCAAGACTTTGCGATGACTCTGGTGAAGGAAGCCACCTCGCTTTACAAGGAGGAAAAGTTGCGGATAGGCCTTGAGGAGATGATATATGCGTTCGACAGCAGCACCATCGAACTGTGTCTGAAGTTGTGCCCATGGGCAGAGTTCCATCACGGCAAAGGCGCCTTCAAGATGCATACACTGATGGATCTTAGAGGCTCCATCCCAACCTTTGTCCTGCTCACGCCCGGCAAGGTCAACGATGCCAAAGTGATGGACAAAGTCCCGGTAGAGGCTGGCGCTTTCTACTTGATGGACAAGGGTTATGTGGCGTTTGAGAAGCTTCATAAGTACTTCCGTCAGAAGGGCGCTTATTTTGTCACCAGGGCCAAAGACAACATGGCCCATGATGCCCTTGAGTCCAGGCCGGTCGAAAAAGGCTCTGGAGTCCTTGCCGACGAGACAATCCGACTCTCCGGATATAGCTCTTCCAGAAAGTATCCCGACACGATGCGGCTCGTTGTGTATGAAGACTTTGAAACGGCAAAGGTATACCGCTTCCTGACCAACAACTTTGCAATCGAAGACCCGCTCACCATTGCAGAATTGTACCGCGAGAGGTGGCAGATTGAACTCTTTTTCAAATGGATCAAACAACATCTTCACATCAAGACCTTCTACGGGACCACCCAGAACGCCGTTTACACGCAAATCTGGATCGCCGTTTGCGACTATCTTCTGCTCATCATTGCGAAGAAGCGGTTTGGATTGGTACCGAGTCTTCATTCTATCTCAAACTCAATCGGACAGGTCCTTTTCCAGAGGACCAATATCCGTGATTTATATAATCAGCCGACAGCTCCTGCATGTGTTCCGGAGGCGGAGACTTTCGAGCAACTTACTTTGTGGTAAAATTTCTCCGGACAGCAGTGATTTGGGAAAAACTTTCATGATATGAAAAGTACTATGCGGATTGCGGCGACGCTGCTTGCGCTTTCCCTGTTTTTCGTGGCGGAAAAATCTGCCTCCGCCCAGATCCTGCGTTGTGTCACGGACGGGGTAGCAATGAATGGAAAGATTGATCCAAATTCCTGGTACATAAGCCTTTCAGCTTCCACCTTCATGTTCCTTTATGAGAACGGCTCGATTGGAGAAGACGAGGTGACAGGAACCTACTCCATGAAAATATCGACAGGGGAGACGAAGACGGTGCTCGGCCTCAAGCTGAAAAAGTTCATGGTAGAAGGCAAGAGCTACGATGGAATCAGGGCCTGTGTCATCGACAACCAGAACGTCCCGGTGCTCATCGGCCTCAGCGCCTTGCCAGGAGAGGAAGAATATATGGAGGACTTGATAACGAAGGCGAAGGAGGATGAGGCTGTAAAGGCATGGTCTGATTCTATGGCTCATGCTAATAAGAATCTGGCCATCAGGTATTTCAACGAAAAATCCTATAATCTGGCGGCGGACAAGTTCGCCCGTCTTAAGGACGCGCGGCAGCTTGATTCACGCTCGACATATTTCTATATATGTACACTGGCCTTTTCGGGGGATTACCGCCGTTGCGTCGATGAGGGGGAGGCTTGGCTGAAGGAGAATGACGGAAATCCGAACCAGGCCACGGTTGAAATGCTTGTCGGGGCTTCATATCAGCAGCTGGGAGAGAAGGACAAGGCCATAAGGTATAAGAAACTTTACCTGGAGAGGACGGCGCCTGACAAGGATTACGGGACTTATGTCAATGTCCTGCTGAGCCTCGGATCCTGCCTTAACGGAATTGACGAGACGGAGGCCTTGAATTACTACAAGAAGGCCTTTGAGCTTGTTTCGGATCATGGCGGATTCACCGAGAAGATGGTTTCGGACGGGCTTGTCCAGGATGAGGCCGCGGCTACGGCTCTTTATGGTATGGGCATTTCGGCTCTGCGTTCGGGCAATAAGAAGGATGGCAGACGCTGGATGGTCGATGCGGCGCTATGCGGTAATGCCGATGCCGCGGATTTTTGCCGGAAAATATCTTGGCGTTTGAAAAGGTGAGAGTCGGTGAGCGCGGTGAGGCGTGGTTTGCCTGGCAGATGAATGTGGTTGAGGATTTTCGGTGTCTTGGCTATTGTGGTTATATTTTCGAATAATTCCCTTGTCTTAGACTTTTAATTTGCTATATTTAACGTTCGAATAATGACGATTCCGGACGTGAGGGAAGGGATGGTATTTGAGCGTGATCGAGATGACGATGTCCGGACGATGAGGGTGAGGGGTGCGAAAACGTATTGACCATAATTAATAACACTATATCAACATATGCCTAGACTTTCAGAACGTGGCATTCATATGCCTGCTTCACCGATAAGGAAACTTGTCCCGTTTGCGGAAGCCGCAAAGGAAAGGGGAGTGAATGTCTATCATCTTAATATCGGACAGCCGGACCTCCCGACGCCGCACAAGGCGATGGACGCCCTTAGGCAGATACAGCTTAAAACGCTAGCCTACAGCCCTTCCGAAGGGAACCTCTCCTTGAGGAGGGAGCTGGTCAAGTATTATTCCCGCTATGGGATCGGTCTCGATCCGGATGAAATCATCGTCACGGCAGGAGGATCGGAGGCTGTTCTGCTGACCTTCATGGCCTGCATGGACCCAGGCGACGAAGTCATTATGACCGAACCGGGCTATGCCAACTATATCGGCTTTGCGATGATGGCCGGGCTTACGATCAAGACGGTACCTTCACGCATGGAGGATGGTTTCGCCCTGCCTCCGGCCTCAGAATTCGAAAAGGCTATAAGTCCGAAGACTAAGGCCATTCTGATCTGCAATCCGAACAATCCTACAGGCTATCTCTATTCTCCTGAAGAGCTCTTTCAGCTCAGGGACATAGTCAGAGATCATGATCTCTTCCTCATCTCGGACGAGGTCTACAGGGAATTCGTCTACAACGGGGAACCCTACGTGTCGGCGCTGACACTTTTCGGAGTTAGTGACAATGTGATAGTAATAGATTCGGTGTCAAAGAGATATAGCGAATGCGGAGTGAGGGTCGGAATGCTTGTATCCCGCAATAAGGCGGTCCTCCATTCGGTTCTGAAGTTCAGCCAGGCCAGACTCAGTCCTCCTTTGCTTGGCCAGCTTGTGGCGGAGGCCTCGGTGGAAGGAACGGAGGAGTATTCGAGAGAATGTTTCGAAGAGTACAAGGCCCGAAGAGACTTCTTTATCGATGGGCTTAACAAAATCAAGGGAGTATATTCTCCTATGCCTCAGGGTGCCTTCTATACGGTGGCAAAGCTTCCGGTGGATGATGCCGAAGCCTTTTGCAAGTGGTGCCTGACGGACTTTTGCCTTGAAACCAACGGAAAGAAGGAGACTGTGATGATGGCTCCGTGCAGCGGATTCTGCGTGACTCCCGGGCTCGGGAAGGATCAGGTGAGATTGGCCTATGTTCTCAAGATTCCTGATCTGGAACGCGCCTTGATTGTGCTTAGAGCCGCCCTTGAGGCATACGGGAACAGATGAAGGGAGAGGAAATCATGATGGGGAGATGAGGAAGAACCCTTGAGGAGAAATTAGAGCGAGGGGCGCGGAAGAAATGAAAAAATGATGCAGGTGAATCAGAAATTTGTTATAATAGCTGCATTGACATTGATTTTGACGACAGTGAACGCAAGAGGTCAGAAACTTAGTCCGAAGTGGCTGGTAGAAAATTACACAAAGAGAGAGGTCATGGTCCCGATGAGGGACGGAGTAAAACTTTACACGGCTGTTTATGAGCCGGTCGAGGGGCTTACGGCAAAGCCCGACAGCGCCTGGACGGGAGCTCAGGCCGCTCCCGGAGGCCCTCACCCCATAATCATGATGAGGACGCCATATTCTCTCGGTCCCTATGGCAAGACCTTTTCGGATAATCTGAGAGTTTACATGAGGACATATGCCGAACAGCGCTATATTATTGTCTATCAGAACGTCCGCGGAACCTATCTGAGCGAAGGTGACTTCGAGAACGTGCGCCCGGTGGGGAAGGCGGAACCAGACGATGCCACCGACACCTACGACACCGTGGACTGGCTTCTCGCTAATACCCACAACAACGGGAAGGTAGGGGTGAAGGGCATTTCCTACAACGGCTACTATTCCACGGTAGCCGCCCTCTCAGCCCATCCGGCAATAGCCGCAGTCTCCCCTCAGGCCCCTATAGCGGACTGGTTCGTAGGTGACGACGCCCACTTCGGAGGAGAATTCCAGATGGGCATGTATACTTTCGGACTCTCCTTCATGCGCAAGCGCCGCTCCCCTACGATACGCCGGGCCGCTCCTCTGCTGACGATAGACAAGGATGTCTACGACTATTTCTATGAATATGAGGATGCCTCGTCGCTTTTCGCTACGCTCAAGGACAGTCTCGACTTCATCAACCAACTTCGCAGACATCCCGCTTATGATGACTTTTGGGCTGAGAGGAATCCTCTATCCCAGCTAGGAAAGGCAAGGGCGGCGTTGCTCGTGGTGGGCGGATGGTACGATGCCGAGGACTGCTATGGCAGTTTCGAGACTTATCGGAAGGCCATGGAACTTGGTCCTGAGGGAAAGGTCTTTCTTGTCGCGGGGCCATGGTCTCATGGAGCCTGGAAGTCGCTGGATTATGATCATCTATCGGATGCATGGTTTGGAAAAGGCCTGGCTCTCGACTTCCTAAAGGACATGGAATATCCCTTCTTTGCCTATTATCTCGAGGGCAAGGGCGAGAGGCCGGCTCCGGTGACGATTCTGCCTTCGGGGGAGACCATGAAGGATAAAGTCGGCGGGACGGAGTGGGAGCGGACAGAGGCCTGGCCGAAACAGGAAGCCAGGCCGGCCAGACTCTATCTCTCCGAGGGCGAAACCCTCTCCTTCGATGAGCCTGAAAGCCTTAAATTCTCCTTCAAGTACGTCAGCGACCCCCGCAGGCCCGTTCCATATTGCGGAGAGACTTCTTCCGACTGGAACCGCGGCTCCTGGTGCGGAGACCAGAAATTCGCCACGAGGAGGACCGACGTCATCTCCTTCCTCAGCCCCGTGCTGACCGATACTCTGAAAGTTGAGGGCGTAATCAGGGCTCATATCAAGGTCCAGGCTTCGACGACGGACGCAGACATAATTGTCAAGGTCGTGGATATCAGACCGGACGGATATCAGGCCCAGATTCGTTTCGGCCTCATGCCGCTTCGCTTCCGGAAGGGTTTCGACAAGCCGGAGGCAGCAGTGCCGGGGGAGACGGTGAGCCTGGATTTCGCCATGAACGATCTTGCCCATCATTTCATGCCGGGGCATCGCATCATGGTCCAGATTCAGAGCAGCATGTTTCCTTTCGTCTGGATGAATCCGCAGAAATTCATGGAGAATCCGTATTTCGCAGGGCCGGAGGACTACCAGACGTCGGAAATCAGTATCATTTCGGGCTCTGCCGAAGAAGCCTCATATCTTGATCTCCCTATTATTCGATAGAAGGGCCTTCTCTTCGGAGAAAAGGCAGTGGTCAAGGGCGGCGGAAGATGGTTGGGAAAGTGACTGAACGCAAGATGAAAATTTCAGGAATATTCAGTATATTTGTGACTTGTTAACGAAATAAAGACGCAAGTGGAAAAGGTAGAGATCATAGATAAGCTGAGAAACCTGCTTTCGGAGGAGTTTGAGACGGATTTGGACAAGATTCAGCCGTCCGCCAACCTTATGAAAACTCTTGATCTCGACAGCCTGGATATCGTGGACGTTGTCGTGTTGGTTGAGAAGCATTTCGGCTTCACGATGAAGAAGGAAGATTTCAAGTCCATCAATACTTTCCAGGATTTCTACGATTTCGTCTCCAAACGCCTGTCCTAGTCCATGGCCGGAGAATGGGAAGGCAAATCCCGTGGCGGCGGAACAGGCTACCGCATTTTCATTTACGTAATCAGGCATCTTGGCGTGAGAGCGGCCTATGCTCTCATGTCGCTTGTCGTCATCTATTTCATCCCCTTCTCTCCTAAGGGCACAGCCGCTGTCTGGCGTTATTCGAGAAGAATTCTCGGTTACGGTCTCTTGCGTTCAGCCTGTTTCGTCTACAGAAATTATTACTCTTTCGGCCAGAATCTGGTAGACAGGGTGGCGATTTCGGGCGGCCTTCAGGGACGTTACCGTTTCAAATTCGAGAATGAGGATAGTCTCAGAGCCTTCCTTGACAAGAAGGAGGGCTGCGTCATCATGGGTGCTCATGTGGGAAGCTGGGAAGCGGGGGCACCCTTCTTCATGGAATATGGCAGGGAACTCAATATCGTCATGTACGACAATGAGCATGAAGCCATAAAAAAGGTAAGGAAGAGCAACGAAAGGCTCTTTCCCGGTTTCAAGGTGATCCCCGTCAACAAGGACAGCCTGGGCCATGTCTTCCTGATAACGGAGGCCCTAGAAAGAGGGGAGGCCGTCTGCTTTCAGGGCGACCGCTACGTGAACGAAGACCGTCTCCTGGGGGGCGTCCTTCTTGGCCATGAAGCTTCTTTCCCCCTCGGCCCTTATCTGCTTGCGGCGAAGCTGGGGGCTCCTGTAGTCTTCTATTTCGCCATGAGGGAGGCCCCCATGACTTATCGTTTCATTTTCCGGCAGGCGTCTCCAGTCTTCGGAAGATCGGCTCCTGAGAAGCTTCTCTCTCAGTTTACTTCGCTTCTGGACGAAATTCTGAGGCGGCATCCGGAGCAATGGTTCAATTTCTACGATTTCTGGAATCTGAAACAGCACGGTCGGGAAATAGAACGGAAGGCTTAAATTGAAATTAATACATTACTGACATGGATGACAGGTACTCAAAGGACAGGCTTTCGGCGCAGGTTGCACAGCAGCTTGCCCACATGATCGCATTCGGCCCTGAGGTCTTTCAGGTCACCAGAATCATGCTGGAAAAGGGCATATTCAAGGCCTTGGACGAGTCCTCGCACGGAGACGGACCAAAGGGACTGACCCTCTCACAAGTCTCTGAAAAATCGGGACTTTCTCTCTATGCGTGCAAGGTTCTTCTGGAGTCTTCTCTCACGGCCGGGACCCTTCTTCTGCGGAACGGACGCTTCCTGCTTTCGAAGGTGGGCTGGTTCCTTCTCAATGACCCGATGGTTCGTCCGGACATCGAGTTCAACCATGACATCAACTACAAGGGACTCTTCCATCTGCAGGAGGCCATGGAGAAGGCCGAACCATCAGGATTGAGGGAACTGGGTCCATGGCCTACCATCTACGAAGGCCTTTCCTCCCTTGCTCCGCGTGAGCAGAAGAGCTGGTTCGCCTTCGATCATTTCTATTCCGACGTCTCCTTCGACGAAGTCCTTCCTCTTGTCTTTAGCCGCAAGCCCTCTACGCTTCTGGACATCGGAGGTAATACGGGTCGTTTCGCCTTGCGCTGTACGGCCTTCGATCCTGAAGTTGAGGTCACGATTCTGGACCTTCCGCAGCAGATCGGCCTCATGGAAGAAAATATCAAGGGCAAAGAAGGCTCTTCGAGGATTCATGGACTGGGCGGAAACCTCCTCTCCGAGAACACCGCCGTTCCGGAAGGCTTCGACGTCGTGTGGATGAGTCAGTTCCTGGATTGTTTCTCCGAAGAGCAGGTGCTCAGCATTTTGCGCCGTGTGGCCGCTTCGCTGAAGGAAGGAGCTTCTGTCTTCATCATGGAGACCCTGTGGGACAGGCAGAAATATGCCGCCGCCTCCTTCGACATCGCCCAGACCAGTGTTTATTTTACGGCCATGGCGAATGGAAATTCGAAAATGTTTTATTCGGAGGATCTTTTCGCTCTAATAGCTGATTCGGGGCTAAGGGTGGCTGAAATCAAGGATGGCATCGGAGAGGGCCACTCCTTGATCCGCTGCGTGAGATGAGCAAGTAGACGGTAATGAAAGATGAGGAAGGCTAAGACATATTTTGCAGGCGAGGCCATGGTGACGGCTCTCGGTGCCGGGGTGGCCCATAATGTGGCTTGCATAGAGAAGGGAGAGAGCGGCCTTAGGGTCTGCACGGATCCTCGCATCACCCAGGGGAGGCTCATCGTCGGCGAGATTCCGGACCTTGTCTATGACAGCCTCTGGGAACGCTTCGGCTACAACTGGTCCCGGGCGGAAGTCCTGGCCATAGGCTGCATCAATGAGATTGTGTCCGAACTCTCCGATGAGGCGCTCTCGGCCCTTAATGCGGAAAATACTATTCTGGTGCTTGCTACGGCCAAGGGGAACATCGACGCCCTTCCGGACACCGAGGCGGCTTCGATTCCGGCGATGACGGCAAGAATAGCGGCGGAGTTCGGCCTGAGCCGCACAATCTCGGTTTCGAATGCCTGCATTTCGGGAGGAAGCGCCCTTACCGTGGCCAAGAGGCTCATTGAGGAGGGCTCCTGTTCCAACGCCATTGTCTGCGGAGTGGAAGTCCAGTCGCGCTTCATTTCGAGTGGCTTCGCCTCCTTCAAATCCCTGAGCGACAAGCCTTGCCGGCCTTATGACGCGGCCAGGGACGGCCTGAACATAGGGGAAGGCTGCGGGGCGCTTCTTTTGGTTTCAGACCCGGCCTTCGCCCGTAGAACTCCCGGCGGAAGAGCTGTAGTCCTCGCCGGAGGGGCCATAAGCGATGACGCCAATCATATCTCCGGCCCTTCCCGCACCGGCGACGGTCTCTTCTTCGCGATGAGGAACGCGCTAAAGGATGCGGGGCTCGGAGCCCGGGAAATAGACCTTCTCCAGATGCACGGAACGGCTACGGTCTATAATGACGAGATGGAGAGCAAGGCCGTGGGCCTGGCGGGGATGCAGGAGGTCCCGGTCCAGAGTCTAAAGGGGTATTACGGCCATTGCATGGGGGCGAGCTGTGTGATAGAGACCATACTTTGCGCAGAGCAGATCAGGCGCGGGGAGATTTTCGCGACCAAGGGCTTCGAGACTCTCGGAGTTCCTGTCGGCATCAAGATCGTGGCGGAGACAAGACCTGCGGAGCTGAGGTCTGTACTGAAGACGGCATCGGGCTTCGGAGGCTGCAATGTCGCCCTCGTTCTCTCTTCGGAAGAGGTGGCGAAGGATGTGGAGCGCCCGGCTCCGGTGGAAACAGAGGTGGCGGCGGAGACGGAATATCACGGCACCGAGGGCTTCGCTGATCTGGCGAGGGCAAAGTTCCGTGAATCCGAAGACAGCAAAGACATCCGTCTCGCGGCCAAATTTTCCAAGATGGACAATCTCTCGAAACTGGGCCTCATCGCCGCCGCGGACATCATGAAGGGCGTAGAGTGCGGAGAGGAAGAACTCGGCGTCATCCTCTGTGGCCGCCACTCCTCCATGGACACGGACCTCCGTCATCATGAACTCATCTCAAAAGGTGGAGACTCGGCGGCTTCTCCCGCCGTCTTCGTCTACACTCTGCCGAACGTGGCTGCAGGCGAGATAGCCATCAGATACAAGGCGAAGGGGGAGGAGACCTTCTTTCTGGCGGACTCCTGCGATGAAGGCGCCCTTCGCTCTTATGCCGCCACCGCCATGGGCCGGACCGGCATGAAATATTGCATCTGCGGCTGGCTCGATTTCTATAGAGGAGAATATTTTGCTAAATTTGAACTTCTTAAGCGATCCTAAAATGGAAGAGAGAAACGAACTCGTACAGAAACTTAAAGGCGAACTCATAGATGCCCTCAATCTCGAAGAAATCGACCCTGAGGGGATTGGAACCGATGAATCCTTGTTCGGGGCGGAGGGCCTTGGGCTCGATTCCATCGACGCCCTTGAAATCATCCTTCTCCTTGACAGAAACTACGGCATCAAGATAAAGAACCCGGCCGAAGGCAAAGAAATTTTCAAGACCGTAGGCACCATAGCTGACTATATCCTCGCCCACAAAGCGGAGTGATGAACAGGGTCTATGTCATAGGCGCCGGAGCAGTCTGCGCAATCGGCGGAAATCTGGAGGAAAGTCTCCGCTCTCTTGAGGCGGGGGAGTCGGGGCTTGTCCCGGCCCCTGCCTCGCTGACCGGCACGGGACTCCCGGTCGGTCTCGTGAAAGAGTCGGATGCGGTTCTCGAAGCGGGACTCGGGATTCCTTCCTACAGGCTGATCTCAAGAACCGCCCTCCTCGGGATGAAGGCGGCGAGGGAGGCGTGGAAGAGTGCTGCGCCTAAAATCCGCCGCGTCGGAAGGATCGGCCTTATCAGTGGAACTTCTGTCGGAGGGATGGACCTTTCAGAAAAATATTGGAAGGGGCATCGTGATGAAATCCGCTCCGGAAAGCCTCTGGAAGAGGCAGCGCTGGATTATCTTCGGATGCACGCCTGCGGAGAAGGCACCGCGGCAATAGCCGAGTATCTCGGTCTCGGCTTCGACTTCGTCACGACCATCAGCACCGCCTGTTCCTCTGCCGCCAATGCGATAATGCTCGGCGCGAGACTCATAGCCGCCGGAGAATTGGAAACCGCCATAGTTGGCGGTGCAGACGCCCTGACTGCCTTCACGATTAACGGCTTCAACTCTCTGATGATTTATTCTGGAAAGCCTTGCAGGCCTTTCGCGGAGGAGAGAGACGGCCTCAATCTCGGCGAAGGAGCCGGCTACCTGGTCCTGAGCTCTTCTTCGGAGGGGGCTCTCTGCGAGGTCGCGGGCTGGGCCAACGTGAACGAGGCCTTCCATCAGACGGCCAGTTCTCCTGAGGGAGACGGCCCTTATTCCGCCATGACCAAGGCTCTGAGCCTCGCCGGACTCGACCCTTCGAGAGTAGGCTATGTCAATACGCACGGGACGGCCACCCCAGGCAATGACGCCTCGGAATATGCCGCCCTCCGTCGTGTCTTCGGCGCGAAGCTGCCGCCTTTCGGCTCGGTCAAGAATCTTATCGGCCATACCCTCGGAGCGTCCGAAGGCATAGAAGCCTGCTTCTGCGCCGCCTCAATCGCCGGACTGACCTCTGCCTGGGGCAGGCCTGACTGCATCTTGTCCAACGCCTTCGGTTTCTCCGGCAACCAGACCAGTCTCGTCTTTTTGAAGTGCGGAGAGCCTTCGGAGGCAGTCACGGTAGACCGGAAGGAGATAGAACCTGTGCCTCCGGCAGGTTTCAAGAGAACCTCGCGAGGGGACTACGATCTGGTCGCTGAAGTGAAGATAAGTGAGGGGGAAGAACCTGATTACAAGGCGATTATCAAGAACGCCAATCTCCGCCGCAGAATGTCTTCCCTCATAAAGAGGGGCGTGGCTGCCGGTCTGGAGTGCCTTTCCTCGGCCGGAATGCTCGATAGCGAAGGAAAACTCAAGGAGGAGCTCGGCGGGCTCATAACCGCCACAGGCTTCGGCTTTCTCGAAGACACCCTGAAATTCGGGGACAGCATAATTGACCAGCAGGAGAAGGCTCTCAACCCTCAGCCTTTCATGCAGTCGACCTTCAACACCATCGGCGGCCAGCTTGCCCAGCTTCTTGGAGAGAGGTGCTATAACATGACTTATGTCCATGGCCGTTCCGGTTTCGGCGCCGCCCTCGCCGACGCCGCTCTCCTTATGAAAGAGGGTTCCGGTCCCGTGCTTGTGGGCTGGTTTGAAGAAGATAACGCAGTGAGCGATTCCGTCCTCAGACAGCTGGGGCACAAGGAACTTCCTCATGAAGCGAGATTCATGCTGCTGAGAGCGAAATGATCCTGGCCCTCATCATAGTCTGCGCCCTCTCTCTGGGCTTTCTCTTCTGGGCATCCTACGATGTCGGCAGCCAGGTCTATGTCAAGACCCTCTGCCGCGTAAAGACAGGAGAGAAGGTGGTCTACCTCACTTTCGACGACGGCCCCGCCGGAGAACAGACAGAGAAGGCCGTCTCCATTCTGAAGGAGCACGGAGCAAAGGCCGCCTTTTTCCTCATCGGCAGTAAAATCCCCGGGAATGAGGCCTTGCTCAAAAGACTGGCGGAGGAAGGTTTCACCCTAGGAATCCACACGATGGAGCATAGCTGGCGCGGGCCTTTCGAAACCCCGGCCCGCATGGCCGCAGAACTGAAGGCCTGCTCGGACCTTATCGAGGCCGCGGCAGGAAGCAGGCCGAGATTTTACAGACCGCCTTTCGGGGTCACAAGCCCGCGGATAGCCAAGGCCCTCCGTCTGCTCGGCGAGACCCGTCCCCGGGCTATAGGCTGGACGGTGAGAACTTTTGACACGCGCAGGCCTGATGTGGAACATGTTTTGCGGAGACTTCGCCGTGGACTCAGACCCGGAGCTATCATCCTGATGCATGAGAAGATGCCGGGCTCGGAAAATTACGTTGAGGTTGTGCTGCGGTACCTTGAGACTCAAGGTTACCGCTGCGCCAGCCTCGCTGAGATTTGAAGATGATGAAGAAATTGATAATGATGTTGTGGGCGGCGCTCCTTTCTTTGGCCGCCTATGCCGGGGACTTCACCGCGATGCGTGACCCTTCGGCGTTCAGACGTATGCTCTCGGAGAAAACAGAAGCTGAGTCTTCCATAGACTGCCGTTTCTCCCAGACGAAATATCTTAGCGTTTTCAGCGAGAAGGTAGTCTCGAAAGGTAGATTCTGCTTTGACAGGGGAGATGTAGCCCTGCTCTACGACTCCGGTTACCAGATAATCATCGCAGGCACCAAGCTCAAGACCCTCTCCGACGGCAAGACTTCCGTGGTGAACCTCGGGGGCAACCCTGTCATGGGACAGATGAAATCCCTTCTCTCGGCCACAATGGCTGGAGACCTCGACCGTCTCGGGGCTTCCTATAGGCTTGATTACCAGGAATCCTCGAAAGAATATCTGGTGAAGTTGAAGCCCTCTTCTCCTTCGCTCCAGTCCTACATCGCCTCCATGGACATATATTTCGACAAGGCAGATTGCTCAGTCAACAGGCTTGTCATCCATGAGAACGCTTCGGATTACACCAGTTATGACTTCAGCTCAAAAAAGTTCAATACCAAGATAGATGAGAAGATTTTCAGCATTCATTAGCATCCTGGTCCTTTCGGCCGTGCTCTCCGGCTGCTCGGTAGGGGTAAGCGTAATGCATTCCAGGTCCTCGGAGGTTCCGCAGGCCGTGGAGGGCGCCGACAATGTCGAGGACTTCAGCCTCAATCTCGGACGCCGCCGCTCCCTGAGCGGGACCCTTGTCTCAAAACCGGTCGAGGGAGGCTTCAGGGCCGTGGGCATGTCTCGCTTCGGCATGAGCCTCTTCGACATCACTGTCTACCGGGATTCCTACGAGGTCAATTCCTGCGCCGACTTCCTGAAGAAACGCAAACTCATTGACAGCATAGCCTCCTCCCTGAGGAAACACTTGATGGACAAATACATAAGCTCGTACTCAATATAGTTGGACCAGAGTCTTGACATAAGAGAAAGAAGCCGCAGGGACGGGGTGGCCGTGGTCATTCCGACTTACGGCAACGCCTCCACCATCGCTTCAGTCGTGAATGAAGTCCTCGAAGGCTATTGCTGGAACGTCATAGTCGTGAATGATGGCAGCACCGACTCGACGGCCGAAATTCTCGCCTCCTTCAAGGACAAGATCACCGTCCTGACCCATCCCGTCAACTGGGGCAAAGGCGCGGCGCTCCGCAACGGCCTGCAAAAGGCCCTGGAGCAGGGCTGGCGCTATGCCATCTGCCTCGATGCCGACGGACAGCATTTTCCTTCGGATATCCCGGCCTTTCTGGACGCAATTGAGCAGTCGCCCGACAGCCTCATCGTTGGAGTAAGGAATCTCACCGCGGACGGAATGCCTCGCAAGAACACTTTCGCGAACCGCTTCAGCAATTTCTGGTACCGCCTCTTCACCGGCCACAAACTGGCCGACACCCAGTCGGGCTTCAGGCTCTATCCTCTTCTGGCCATGAACCTTGAAGATCCTCGTTTCACGGACAAATACGAGTTCGAACTCGAAGCCATAGTCTTCGCTTCATGGGACCATATCCGCGTCGAGGGTATTCCTGTCCATGTCAAGTACCTTCCCCAGAAGGAGCGGGTCAGCCATTTCCGTCCTTTCAGGGACTTCATGAGGATCAGCCTTTTCAACACCTGTGTCCTCTTCTACTGCTTTTTCTGGCGCTGGCCTTATAAATTTTTCAGGGCGCTGAACCACAGGAGAATCAAGATGTTTATCGACAAGCACATTGTCCATGCCCCCGATACCAATTTCGAACTCTCGCTAGCCGTGGGCCTTGGCGTCTTTGTCGGCATACTTCCGATCTGGGGTTTTCAGATGGTGGTGGCTTACTTTCTTGCTTCGGCTACGAGGCTCAATAAGATAGCTATGCTGACAGCCTCCAATATCAGCATCGCGCCCCTCGCGCCCTTCATCATTTTCGCCAGCTATTGGACCGGCTGCCAGGTGATGGGGACGCCGCTGATCTTCTCCCCGGATGATTTTACCGCGCAGGATGCCGGCCAGGCCCTTGTACAGTACCTCATCGGCGCCGGAGTACTTGCCGTGGCCGCCGGACTTTCCTTCGGTCTTCTGACCTGGCTGGTCTTGAGTCTCTGCGGCCGCAAAGTTTCCGACAGATACAAGAAATAGGTACATGGGCAGTCTCTCCATATCTATCTATCGCTTCTTCCGCCGCAACAGGCTCCTCTTCTGGACCTTGCTGACGGCTTCGGTGCTCATCCTCGCCTTCATGGCGTCAAGAATCAAGATAGAAGAGAACCTGACCGCGTTCTACCCAAAAACGGAAGGAGGCGAAAACGTCACGGATGTCTTCACCAACATGAAGACAAGCAACAGATTCATAGTGATGTTCTCTGACAGAGACTCCTCTTCGGCGGACATCGACACTCTGCTATGCGCCGCGGACAGATTCAAAGAAATCTGCACGGGAGAAGGCGCGAAGGGGCTCGTAGAGTCATGCGAATCTTCCTTCGGCTCCTCCCAGGCCGGAGAACTCACATCTTTCGTCACGGCGAATCTCCCCATCTTCCTGGACTCAGCCCTCTTCGCCGCTCTCGACTCCTTGACAAGTCCAGAGGCGATTGCCTCGAGACTCGCCCGCGACAAGCGTACCCTTCTTTCCCCGATCGGCTTTGCCACCAAGGATGCGGTCATGGCGGACCCGCTCGGCCTCTCGTCGGGAGTCCTTGGCAAGACTGCGGAGCTCAGCGTTGATTCCGACTATAAGCTGGATTACGGCCACGTCTTCACTTCAGACGGAAAGACCCTGCTCGTCTTCGTGGAACCCTCCGCCAAGAGCGGCGACATGGGCAGGAACGATGAGGTGGTGACCTTCGTGGAGAGTGCCCTGGACAGTCTGAGGACGGAGTATCCCGGCATAGAGACGACTTATTTCGGGGGTCCCGCGGTGGCGGTCTACAATTCCAGGCAGATAAAGAAAGACACCCTGCTGACCTCGATTATCGCCCTGCTTGTAATCACCATATTCATCCTCATGGTTTTCAAGCAGAAGCGCTCAATCTTCCTGATTCTGCTTCCCGTCGCCTACGGCAGCCTCTTCGGCCTCGCCGTCATAGCCATGGTCAAAGGCAGCGTCTCGGGCATAGCCGTCGGAGCCAGTTCAGCCATCATGGGCATAGCCCTGAGCTATTCCATCCATATGCTGGCCCATCTGAACCATGTCACTTCCATAGAACAGCTCCTTGAGGATCTCGCCGGCTCCATGACAGTCGGGGCTTTCACTACGATAGGAGCCTTCTTCGGCCTGCTCTTCACCTCCTCCAATCTTCTGCATGACTTCGGCCTCTTCGCCTCCTTCATGCTGGCCGGCACTACCATCTTCTGTCTTGTCTTCCTGCCTCAATTGCTCCGGGCCAGGCCTGATGTCAAGGAAGGACGCATCCTGAGGGCCATTGACAGTTTCAGTTCCATCCATTTCGAGAAGAAGAAGCTGCTTGTCCTCTTCCTCTCCATCCTTTTTATCGTATGCTGTTTCAATTGCGGCAGGGTCGGTTTCGACAGCGACATGAGCAAACTGAACTGGTGGGAACCGAAACTCAAGGCGGCGGAAGAGCGGCTGGAAGCATCCTCCGACAAGGACTACAAGAACGTCCTTTTCGTGAGCGTCGGGACGAATTCGGACGAGGCCGCGGCGCAGTACGCCAAGACAAACGCCTTGCTTTCAAGTCTTATGGAGGAGGGAAGGCTGGAGTCCTGGTCCAACGCCTCGGCCTTCGCCGTAGGGGAGACCGAACAGAGGAGAAGGATAGAGCGCTGGAAAGCCTACTGGTCGGACGCTAAGGCGGAAGAAGTGGCCTCAGAATTACGGGAGGCCGGAAGAGCCGAGGGCTTCAGACCCGATGCCTTCGACTCTTTCATCGCACTCCTCACCAAGGACTACCGTCCGCTTGACCTTTTTGCGGAAGGAGCCGTGCCCGAGGCCCTCGGAACATTCTTCTCCCGTTCAGAGAAGAACGACATGCTGGTCTCTCAGGCCCGCATTCCGGTGGCCGACAGGGAGAGTATCTACGCTCTGTTCGGTGCCGACAAAAATCTCGTCGTCTTCGACCAGGGCTGGTTCGTCAACAAGGCCGCAAGCACGATAAACGATGACTTCAATTTCATCCTCTGGTTTTCGTCCCTGCTCATATTCATAGTTCTGTGTGTAAGTTACGGAAGGTTGGAACTCGCCCTCCTATCTTTCCTGCCCATGGCCATATCATGGATCATCATCACGGGCTCCATGGCCATCCTGGGGATAAAATTCAACATCGTCAGCATTATCCTCTCGACCTTCATCTTCGGCATGGGCGATGACTTCAGCATCTTCATCCTGGACGGCCTGCTGAGCCGTTACAAAAGCGGAAAAGACCTCCTTCCTTCGCACAAGTCGGCCATCTTCTTTTCGACCTTCACCCTGATCGTCGGTATAGGCGTCCTCATCTTCGCGAAGCATCCGGCCCTACATTCCCTGGCCGTCATGACCATCCTCGGCATGCTGGCCGTCGTGCTGTCAGGCTATATAGTCGAGCCTCTGATCTTCTGGTGGATGGCCTTCAGACCGCTTGAGAAGGGGATGCCTCCTTTCACCATCACGACTCTTCTCGCCGACCTCGTAGGCTTCGGCACCTATGTCGTAGCGAGCATTCTCACCGCTCTCTTCCTGATCCTTCTCCTGCCTTTCGGCAGAAAAGTCCGCGAGGAAGGCGGAGCCCGTCTTGCCCACATCCTCAGCAAGGGTATCAAGGCGGCCTTCTTCTGGGTCGGAACAGTCAGGCTGGGCGAGACGCCGGACAAGAAGAAGCCAGCCATCTACATAGCCAACCATCAGAGTTCCATCGACATAGTGGAGTTCCTCTCAGAACATCCGAAGATAAAGCTCATGACGGCCCATTGGGTCCAGAACTATCCTGTCTACGGGCAGGTCATCCGGCTGATCGGCTATTACGACAAGTCCAAGGGGATAGAGGCCCAGATGGAAAAAATAAGGAAGGACCTCGAAAACGGCTGGTCTGTGCTCATCTTCCCTGAGGGGACGAGATCGCAGGACGGAAGCATCGGCCGTTTCCATAAGGGCGCCTTCTATCTTTCCATGGCCACGGGCTTCCCTGTGCGTCCTGCCGTTACCTACGGTAATTGTCTTGTTATGCCTAAGGCGATGCCGGCGAATGTAGGAAGGGGAACGGTGGCGCTTAAATATCTGCCGGAAATCTTGCCGACGCAATTCTCTACTTATCAGGAGTTTGCCAAATACGCCGAGGCGCTTTTCAAGTCCGAGCACGCGGCCCTGAAAGCTCGTTTCACTTCTCCCGAAAATTCTTGGTTCCGCTTCGCTCTCTGCCGCAACTACATCTACAAAGGGCCTGTGGTTGAATGGTATGTCAGGGTGAAGACCGCCATGGAGCATGACTACTCCTTCTTCAACGAGGTGATTCCATCGGACGCCCGCGTAACCGACCTCGGATGCGGGATGGGCCAGTTGGATTTCATGCTCTCGCTATATTCTCCCGATAGAAGAGTCCACGGAATAGACTATGATGCCGACAAAATTGCTATAGCCTCCCATGGCTGGCTCATGGCCCGCTGTCCCCGTCTGAGTTTCGAGGAGGCAGACGCCATGTCAGCCGAGCTTCCGGAAAGCGATGTCTTCGTGATCAGCGACATGCTCCATTATCTCAAGCCTGAAGACCAGCAGACCCTGATCCGCCGCTGTGCCGAGCGTCTTGCCGAGGGCGGTATGATCCTCCTCCGTGACGGGAACGATGAAGATAAAGCCGGGCAGAAGATGACTGACTTTACGGAAGTGCTCTCTACCAAGATCTTCCGTTTCAATAAAACGGTCGGAGCTCTCTCCTTCACCGGAGAGAGCGAGCTAAGGCACCTCGCCTCTTCCTGTGGTCTCTCATTCAGCCACAGGGCCAGCGACAAGCTCACCTCCAACACATTTTTCATATTGAGGAAATCATGAATTTTATAATGAGGAAATCATGAAAGTCCTGAAAATCATATCGAAGTCCCTTTTCTGGCTTTTTGTCATCCTCTTGGGCCTCTTCTCCCTGGCTTTCCTCTGCTGCGTCTGTCTTTACCGAAGCGCAGACTATATGGAGCCTCAAATCAGCCTCAGCCCGGACAAGGCAGTGGTGACAGACAGCCTGCGCACCTACAAGGACGACTGGCTCCGCCACTCAGAGACCGGCCTCTGGGAAATGAAGCTTTCCGGCGGCCCCATCGAGAGGGGAGAGGCCTTCGGGAAAATGGCCGGAGACCTCCTCTACCGCCAGGAAGAGGTCTTCGTCGATCAGCTCCATCGTTATGTGCCAGACTCGTCCTATTTTTCTTTTCTCCACAAGGCCACGGTGATCTTTGACAGGCGGCTCGCTCGCAACGTGCCCGAAGAATACCGCAAGGAAATCAAGGCCATGTCCGAGTTCTGCACCCATGATTTCGATGTCTTTGGCAATCCTTACGAGCGTCAGCTCCAGTACCATTCCGCCCATGACATCGGCCACGCCATGCAGGATTATATGCTCGTGGGCTGCACTTCTTTCGGGGTCTGGGACGGGGCCTCGAAGGATTCGTCTCTTCTTATCGGCCGTAATTTTGATTTTTACGTCAGCGATGCCTTTGCGGAGAATAAAATCGTGATGTTCTTCGAGCCTTCGGAGGGCCACAAGTTCGCCTCTGTAAGCTGGCCGGGGATGATAGGCGTTCTTTCGGGAATGAATGACGCTGGACTGACGGTCTGCCTTCTGGCTTCAAAGTATGAGCCGCCTCATTCTGGGACGACCCCGGTCTCCATTCTTGCGAGGGAGATTCTGCAATACGCCTCGACTATTTCCGAGGCCTACGAGATTGCGGAATCCCGCAAGACCTTCGTCTGCGAAAATATCCTCATCGGCTCCAGCCGGGATGGCCGTGCCGCCGTAATCGAGAAGACTCCTTCTCATATAGACCTCTACGACGTAGCTCAGGAAGAAGGCCTCCGAAAGGATCGCATAGTTTGTACAAATCATTATCAGTCTGAGTCTTTCCGCTATAAAAAGGCCAACATTGAAAATCTCCGTTCTTCTGACAGCGGTTTCCGTTTCAGGAGGGTTGAGGAATTGCTTGATTCTCTCGGCCCTGCCGGGCCTTCCGAAGCGGCCTTTATACTCCGAGACATGAAGGGACCTCGGGGAACGGATCTGGGTCTGTGCAACGACCTCTCCGTCAACCAGGCCATAGCCCACCATTCTGTGATTTTCCAGCCCGGGAAACTGCGGATGTATGTATCGACTTCTCCATGGCAGTTCGGAAAGTATGTCTGCTATGACCTCGCGAAAGTCTTCTCTGATTCGCTTGATTATCATTCCGAGATCTATTCCGATACCCTTGCCCGGGACAGCGCCGCCTTCTCCTCCGGGCTTGTCGGCCGCATCCTGAAATACAAGGCCATGACCGCCCGTATCCGGGCCGACTCCGCCATCACCGAGAGCTTCCTTCATGAATACGAAGCCGTGAATCCGAATTATTACGGGACCTATCTCAACGTGGGCGACTATCTTTTGCGCCATGGCTCCGACCCTTGCCCAAGTTGGGAAAAAGCCATAAATTTACAAGCTAAGCCATCAGAGTCTGAGGCAATCAGACAGAAACTCTCTAAATACAAAAACAAGCATAGACATGGAAAAGCATCCTGAAATCCAGTACCTTTCAAGGGAGGAAATCAAAAAATATCAGGAGAAGAGGCTCGAGGGTCAATTGGAATATATCGCCGCGAGGTCGAAGTTCTACCGAGAGATGTTCGCGGAGAACAAGATCGACTGGAGGAAAATCCGCACGCTGGAGGACCTGTCTCTGCTTCCCGTGACTACCAAGAAGGATCTTCAGGTCCGGAACGAAGATTTCCGCTGCGTCCCTCCTTCCGAGGTCATTGACTATGTCACTACTTCCGGAACGCTTGGGGATCCTGTGTTTTTCACTGAGACCGAGGCTGACCTTCAGCATCTGGCATATAACGAACAGCTCTCTTTCACGACGGCAGGCTGCACCAGGGACGATGTCATGCAGCTGATGACGACGATCGACCGCCGCTTCATGGCTGGCCTGGCCTATTTTCTCGGGGCTAGGGAGCTTGGAATGGGCATTGTCCGCGTCGGCAACGGCATCCCGGAACTTCAATGGGACACCATAAACAGGATCCATCCTACCGTCGGCATGGCCGTACCTTCTTTCCTGATGAAGATTATAGCCTTTGCCGAAGACCATGGCATCGATTACCACAAATCTTCCATGAAGAAGTGCATCTGCATCGGAGAAGCCCTGCGTGACCCGAAGACTTTCGAATTGAACACCCTGGGCAGAAGAATCCATGAAAAATGGCCTGAGCTTCAGCTCTATTCGACATATGCGTCCACGGAGATGCAGCATTCCTATACCGACTGCCAGTATTTCAACGGCGGTCATGTCCAGCCGGAGCTGATTATCGTGGAGTTCCTGGACGAGAATGACAGGCCGGTGCCGGAGGGAGAGCCGGGGGAGGTGACTGTCACCACTCTCGGAGTTACGGGGATGCCACTTCTGCGCTTCAAGACCGGGGACGTCGTCTACCATTTTGACGAGCCATGCCGCTGCGGGCGCAATACCACTCGTCTGGGGGCAGTCCTGGGCAGAAAGGGTCAGATGATAAAATTCAAGGGAACGACTCTTTATCCGCCGGCGCTCTATGATGTGCTGGACAATATTCCGGGTGTCGTCAACTACGTCGTGGAGGTCTATACCAATGACCTCGGGACGGATGAAGTCGTGGTGAAGGTCGGGACGGAGTCACCGAACCCTCAGTTCGAGAAAGAGATAAAAGATCTTTTCCGCGCCAAGGTCCGCGTAGCCCCCTCCGTGGAGTTCAGTTCCCCTGAGTTAGTGAACAAGATAATATTCCCTGCCATGAGCCGCAAGCCCGTCAAATTCATAGACATGCGCTAAGCCCGGCGCGGCCCGTGCGACCCTCGATCTGTTCTACCACGCACCTTCCGCCCGCACCCTTGCTTTTGGCAAGGACCTTGCATGCAGAACGTTGCCATATTCCATAGCAAAAACCTATATTCATAGCAAGAACCATATTTTTTCGACCATGAAAAAGATTTTTTCCGCTCTACTAATCAGCCTTCTCGCAATGGCTGCAACTCTTTCCGCTTCCGCACAGGACATGCAGGTAATACGTGATTCGGACCGCCTCTATTTCTATGGCGTAGATTTCGGCCCTGTAAAGGTAGTAGCCGCTGCAGAATCTCCCGCAGCTTTCAAAATGGCCTTTGCCGGGATCAACGGCCTCTTCGAGACAGAACCGAACAAGTACATTCTTCCTCTCCAGAAGAAACTTCAGCATGTTTTCAATTCGGTCGATCTGAACGCCGTTGCGCAGAACAATGCGTCCATTGATGAGGAAGAAATGCTTACCTACAAGCCGGCTCAGGCTCTGACAAAGGAGGAACTCCATCAGGAAGTGCTCGTATGTGATATCCCGGAACGTGAAGGCGTCGGCCTGCTGATTGTCTGCGGAGAGCTGAACAAGACCACAGACCTGGGAACTTTCTACTATGTCTTCTTTGACAACAAGACTTTCGAGGTAAAGACGGTCTGGGCCTACTCCGGAAAATCAGGCGGCATAGGACTGAGGAACTATTGGGCAAGCTCGCTCTGTAACACCTACAAAGCTATCCGCCCGACAGACCTCTATCTTAAGTCGCAGGATGTCAAAGGAAAGATTGATTCAGGCTTCAAAAAGGTGAAGAAAGGCGTCAAAACTGCGGCCCAGGGCATTGCCGAAGGAGTCGCCGACGGTGCCGAGCAAATCTTCAGCGCCGACACCGTCAAAGTCAAGTAGCACCACCCAATTTCCGCTGAGTGCACTCCGGGAAAGGGTCGGCGCTCTTGATTGGCTGTGGATGGAGCGGAGCGGGGCGCTGGCGGTAGAATGCTTTACTGGAGAGAGCCGAAGAAGAGAAGAATGAGGGAGATGGTGATGAAGAGGAGGTCGATGGCTTTGCTCTTGAGGTTGTGCTCGTGGAAGAGGATGGCGCCGAAGGTGAAGCTGACCAGGACGCTGCTTCTACGAATCATGGAGACTACTGCGATGAGGGCCGTGGAGTCTGTAAGTGCATAGAAGTAGAGGAAATCGGCGGCAGAGAGGAAGATGGATATCAGCGGTATGGACCAGCGCCAGTGGAAGCTGGTATCTAGGCGGGTGACTTCCTGGCCGGGAGTGTCGATGCTTTTGTTGCCGGAGCGGGCTCTGCGGTCGTAGATGGTGGTGAGGAGGAAGATGGCGAGCATCATCCAGAATTGGTAGAAGTTGTACCAGCCTTGGGTAAAGAGGCGGTCCAGGCCTGCCCCTCCATTCTCAGGAGCCGCCATGAGGTATTTGTCAAATAGGGCAGATACGGCGCCGAGAAGAGCGGCGGCAACAAGCAAAGAGACCCAGCGATTATCACGGAAATTTATTCCTTCCTTCTTCTCGGTACGGCTGAGCCCCAGAAAAGAGAAGATGGCCACGGCGACTCCAGCCCACTGCCAGAGGTTGAGGCTCTCTCCGAAAATGAGAAGCGAACCTATTAGCGTCCATACTGGGCGCGTGGCGTTGACCGGGCCGACGAGAGTAAGCGGCAGATGTTTGGTTGCAAAATAGCCACAGACCCATGAACTTAGGACAATCACAGCCTTGAGAACGACGAGACTATGCTCCCGCCATCCTCCCGACGGGACGAATAGACCGGAAGATTCCGAAAGAGCTCCGCAAGCTGATAGTATTATGAAGGGCAGAAAGATGCAGCTGCAGAAAAAAGTGTTGAGCGCAAGTACGGGAATGACAGCATTGCCCGTGAGGGCCTGCTTTTTAGAAACATCGTAAAGACCGAGAAGAAAGGCCGAGGCGAGAGCGAGAAAGACCCACATTCTAATTTCCTGTGTGCTGCAGACGCTACTTCAGCGGATTTTTGTCAGACTTGAACCATTCGGCGAAACGGCCGATTCCCGTATGGAGATCCACTCTGGGCTTGTAACCGAAATCTCTTTCAAGTTTCGAAGTGTCGGCGTAAGTCTCGTAGACATCTCCAGGCTGCATCGGCATGAAATTAATATCAGCCTTTACTCCGAGGGCTTTCTCAAGCTCGCTGATGAAGTCCATCAGGCGGACAGTATGCCCGCAGCCTATGTTGTAGACCCCGTAGCGGAGTCCGTCTGAGTTGACCTCAGGAAGGGTGTCTATTACCCTGACCGTGCCTTCTACGATGTCGTCGATGTAGGTGAAGTCACGGAGCATGTCGCCATTATTGTAGACGTCTATGGTCTTGCCCGAGGTGATGAGCCTTGCGAATTTCATCGGGGCCATGTCGGGCCTTCCCCATGGGCCGTAGACCGTGAAGTAGCGGAGTCCTGTGGCCGCGAAGCCATAGAGCTTGCAGTAGGCATGCGCCATCAGTTCGTTGGACTTCTTCGTGGCGGCATAGAGGCTTACAGGTCTCGTGACTATGTCTTCTTCTGAGAACGGGACATTGCTGTTGAGACCATAGACGGAGCTAGAGGAGGCGTAGATAAGATGCGGAACGGCGAAGTTGCGGCAGCCTTCGAGGATATTGAGAAAGCCTTCGAGGTTGGATTTAAGGTAGGAGTACGGGTTTGTGATAGAGTATCTTACGCCTGCCTGTGCGGCGAGGTTGACTACTTTGTCGAAGTGTTCGGCTTCGAAGAGGGCATCGAGGGAAGGCTTGTCGCAGAGGTCCATTTTGATGAATCTTGCGTTTGGCCATTTTGAGGAGACCAGCGCGGCCGGAGCAGGGGCGGAGGCTTGCGTTGCAGCAGTGTCAGTGGCGGAGGAGCCTGCGGCCGAGGCCTGGAAATCGGCCTTGAAGCCGTTTTCTTCGAGTCTTCTATATTTCAGGACTACGGAGTAGTAGTCGTTGATATTGTCTATGCCGATTACTTCGTCTCCTCTGGAGGCGAGGATGGAAAGGAGTCTGGAGCCTATGAATCCGGCGGCGCCGGTTATCAGAATCTTTTTCATTATTTGGAGTTATCATTTGAGGCGCCGACCGATGCATCTGAGGCATGGGATGAGGAGGTGCCTTCGGAACCACCCGCGCCCTCGGCGGGCTTGAGGTTTATTATTACGTACTCCCCGACAACCTGGTGAGAATGAGTGCGGATGAAGTCTGCGGCGGAAGGCATCTTGGAGAGATGAGACGTCCCGATAATCACGGTGAGAGGCCCGTCCGCCACAGTCCTTCCCTCAATCTCAGCCTTGTAGAACGCATCGAAATCCTTGCCGTAATCACTTACGTCACGCCCGAGGTAATAGTCCATGTTCTCCGGCCTTGAGACCCGCACTGTTGCAACCTCAGTCCCCTCTGGAACCTCGCGGCAGAGATTCCCGTAACCGATGAAGGTATTGATGTGTGGCATATCCATACCCATGATGTAGATGCCCATGAGGATGGAAGTCGCCAGCATGAATATGGTCTTGTCGAGCCGTTTTCCCTCAAGCGACCAGACGAAGGCAATGAGAGCGCCGATTCCGAGAATCGCGATTCCACCCCAGATCACTCTGTCAGCCAGGAAGTTATAATGCGTGAAAAGCTCATCGACCGGCCCCCAGGACCTAAAGAAAAGCCGCATGGTCCATGCGCCCAGAGCGATGGCCAGCACCAGACCTGAAGTCAGACTCATCGCAAGGCCCATCCATTTTCTCCAGCCTATCCTCTCCAGCACGAGAGGAAAAAGTCCCGCGATAAAAGGAAGGACCGGAAGCAGGTAGATGGAGAGCTTGGAGGAGAAGGCGGACAGCATCACTACTGTCAGGCAGATTTCGGTCAGAAAGAAGATCTCCAGGTCGGATCTTTCGCCTTGAGGGTCAGCTTGATAGAGCCTTCTGTTTTCGGTCTCACGCCTGAAGATGGGCTGCTTGGTGCATTTGCAGAAGGAGGCGATGAGCCCTCCCAGAAGGAGCAGAGTCCATGGCGCCAGCGAGTAGGCGAGAGCCGGAAGATAGTACCAGAATGGTTCTTTGTGGTGGAAGGCGTTGACTGCGCGGCCCACGGTCTGGTGGAAAAAGAGGTTGTTTATGTAGGCCTTACCTCCGTCGATCCAGGCTCCCAAAACCCAGAGGCCGAAGAGAAGGGCGAGAATGCCCCAAGTTCTCCAGCCCAGATATTTACCGATTTGGCGGCCTTGCCCCTTGACCAGAAGGAAGCATACTATGGTGAGTGGCGGCACAAGGAAGCCGACCGGCCCCTTCGTGAAAAGGGCGAAGAAAATCCATATCGGCAGAAGGATGCGTTGGGCCTTCTGGTTCCCTATTCCTTTGTAGAGCTTCCAGAAAGAGTAGAGGGCCAGCACGATGAACATCGTCATCAGCATGTCCATGCGCAGGAAGATTCCTGAACCCATGAAGAGGCCCAGGGTCAGCATGATCATGGCGGAGGCGGCTCTTTCCGCAGGCCGCTTCATCTTCAGCCAGTCGTCCATCAGCCAGATGCAGACGAGCATCGGAATGAAGCTTAGCATCATTAGCCATATGCTGCTGTAGGAACCTGTGAAAAGCTTTCCTAAGGCCATGAGCCAGAAGAATAGAGGCGGCTTGTCGGCATATGGCGCACCTTGGTTCGTCAGGGCGAAGACGTGGCCGTTCTGGATAAGTTCATCGGTGATGTTGAGGTACCTCAGCTCGTTGGACGGAGAGAAGTCCCTCATTGCCATGATGGGGAAAAAGCAGATGGCGGCGAAAATGAAGGCCGCGGCAAGAGGATGGCTGCTGATGAATTTATCCGTTTTCATGTTCCTTGTGGCCTATGATGAGATTTCTTATGTAAGTCGTAATTCCGAAGACCTGCGAGAGGATGAGGACCGGATCGCGGCGGATGATGGCATAGATAAGGATGATGCCTGATCCACTAATGCTGACGATCCAGAAATCCCTCGGAAGAAGGGAGACTCCGCCGTGGCGGCTGGAATACCACCACTGGTAAGGGAAGCGGCAGGCGAAGATGAGCTGGCCGGCCGAGCCGAGGATTATCAACCATAGAGGAATGTCCTCGTTCTTGAAGAGATTGTTGATGACGACTCCGCTGTTGACTATCAACAAGATGATTGCAGCTACAGGAAGCATCCAGAGGACCCCTCTCACCACGATCTCGATCTTTCCCCATATGCCCTTGGCCTTCAGATTCCATATATATACATAATATGAAACCAGCTGGCCGAGAATTATGGAGAAGTCGTCCCTTAAGACTCCATAGACGAACTGGAGGCAGGAGCCGATCACACTGAAAATCCAGAAAGAAGCCGGAGACTGGACCTTTTTAGTCTTCTCAGAACTCAGCCATTGGATCAGCATTCTCAGCGTAAAGAAAATCGAGGCTGAGAATCCTATTGTGTAGATCAGCCAATGCGGGACGATATCGAACATAGCTTAGCGGATATTGTTCTCTCCAACCTTGTAATTGATGTAGCGCGGCTTCATCCAGCGATAGGCGAAGCAGTCGTTCAGAGGACCAAGAAGCCGGTTCCAGAGACTGAACTTGGAGACTCCTGCCGTGCGCGGAAAGTGGCGGACGGGAACTTCTTTGTAGCTCCCGCCGTCCTGAAGCAGGATCAGGGCAGGAAAGAAGCGGTGCATGCCCTTGAACATGGGGATTCGCTTGGCCGCGTCGGAATGGAAGACCTTCAGCGGGCAGCCGGTGTCGGTCGCACCATCATGGGTCATGGCCCTGCGGAAAGAGTTCGCAATCTTCGACTGAAGTCTCTTGCCTAGGGAATCATTGCGCCTGGAGCGGATGCCTATAACGGCGCTGTAAGAGTCTATGTCCTTGAGCAGCAAGTTGAAATCCTCAGGAGTAGTCTGGAGATCTGCGTCCATGTAGCCTACGAGAGGGGAGTCCACGTAATCGAAGCCGGCCTTGATGGCGGCGCTGAGGCCGCAGTTCTTCACGAAACTGATGTAGAAGAAAGCCTCGTTGGTCTCGCAGATGCGTTTGAGCGCATCGAGACTTCCATCACGGGAGCCATCGTTAACGAAAAGCACGCAGGCCTTCCGCGAAGCCTTCGGCAGATAGTCCGCAAAGGCCTTTTCCAGGTGGGAGATATTGTCCTCCTCGTTAAATACGGGGACAATGATGGTGAATTGGTATTCTCCTGTCTTGTTCATCTTACAGCGTGTCTATCCTCGCAGTCTGGGAGGCCTTCAGGGCCGCTGCAGAGGCGAAATCTTCGTCGGAAGAGGCATATAGTATCGCCCTCGAGGAGTTTATCAGAAGACCGACTTTGGAGTTCGCCCCATAGCGGATTACTTCTTCCGCCGAACCTCCCTGAGCCCCTACTCCAGGCACGAGCAAGAAGTTGTCCGGGCAGAAGGCTCGGATTTCCGCAAGACGGGAGGCCTTTGTGGCGCCGACCACGAACATCATGTTGTCCGGAGTCGAAATCTCCATCATCTTCTCCATGACCCTGCGGTAGAGCGGTTTGCCGTCTTCGCCAAGCTCCTGGAAATCAGCCGATGATGGATTTGATGAGAGGGCTACCGTGATTGCGTATTTGCCCTTGTACTCTAGAAAAGGCAGCACCGTCTCCGTCCCCATATATGGGGAAAGCGTCACGGCGTCGAAGTCCATGGTCTCGAAATAGGTCTTGGCGTACATCTTGGCCGTGTTCCCGATGTCTCCGCGTTTCGCATCCGCGATGATGAAGGACTCCGGATGGTGCTCCCTGATGTAGGCGACCGTCCCGTCGAGGGCCGCCATGCCCTCCGAACCGAGAGCCTCATAGAAGGCGAGATTCGGCTTGAAGGCAACGCAATATGGCGCCGTGGCATCGACAATCGCCTTGTTGAACTCCACTATGGACCTTGCCACCCCTCCGTAGAGGTGACCGTTAAGGGCGATTTCGCTTCCGTTCCTGTAGAGCGTCTTTCCGTCCTTGACGTAGGCGTCTCCTGCGAGATCCTTTATCTTCCTTGGAAGCTTGTCGAAATCCGTGTCCAGGCCTACGCAAAGGCAGCTTCCCTTCTTCTTTATCTGTTCGTATAAGTCTGATGTCTTCATATTGTCAAAGGATGTTCATGCTCTGTTCCCTGATCTTCTCCAGCTCGTCCTTCATCCTGACGACGCATTTCTGGATGCCTGCATGGTTGGCCTTAGAGCCGGTAGTGTTGATCTCGCGGCCCATCTCCTGGATTATGAAGCCGAGCTTCTTGCCCGGGCAAGGCTCGCCGTCAATCGTGTCCATGAAATATTTGCAATGCTGGCGTAGGCGGACTTTCTCCTCGTTGATGTCGAGCTTCTCAACGTAGAAGACCATCTCCTGCTCGAATCTGGACTGGTCCGGCTCCTGCTTGAGGTCGTCCAAGGCTTTGAGTATCTTGGCCTTGACAGCCTCGATTCTTTCCGGCTCCAGGCTTTCGACCTCGTTTTCGAGATTGAGAATGTTCCCGATTCTGGAAGTTACGTCCTTATAGAGGGCGGCGCCTTCCTTGGCCCTGTAGTCGTTACAGGTGGCAAGAGCATCGTCAATGGCCTTTGAGACGAGCGGCCAGTTCTCCTCTGTGATTATGTCGGCGGAAGCGTTGCTCATCACGTCCGGGAAACGCAGGATGGCCGCCAGAAGGACGGAATCAGGCTCATTTTTCTCCCCGTGCGGCCCGAGCCTGTCCTCGATTCTTGAAATCTGGGCGTAATAGTCGGCCACAAGGTCGGAATTGATGGTTTTCGCGGCGGAGACGGTGTTCGGCTCCCAGGTAATGTAGAAGTCTATGGTACCTCTTGTCAGCGAAGTGGCTATTCTTTGCCTCACTTCGAGTTCCTTATCCTTCGGAAGAAGATATGTCTTAATGTTGACATCGGCGCTTTTGCCGTTAAGAGTGCGAATTTCCACCGTAAGCTTTCCAGCCTCCAGCGCGGCTTCGCCCTTGCCGTATCCGGTCATGGACTTTATCATAATTCACAAAATCCCTATTTCAGGGTTCAAAATTACGAAAAATTCATAAATTTGTATGTTTGCCATGCAAATAAGGCAATAACAGCTTATGTCAGAAGAGAATAAAGCTACACAAACAGAAGAAAAGAAGAATTTTCTTGAGGAGATTATCGAAGACGACCTGGCTTCGGGAAGACTTGACCATGTACAGACCCGTTTCCCTCCCGAACCGAACGGCTACCTTCACCTCGGCCACGCCAAGAGCATCTGCCTCAATTTCGGACTTGCACAGAAATATGGCGGTAAGACGAATCTCCGCTATGATGATACCAACCCTACGAAGGAGGACACGGAATATGTCGATTCCATCAAGGAAGACATCAAGTGGCTCGGTTTCCAGTGGGACAAGGAATGCTATGCCTCCGACTATTTCGACCAACTCTACGAGTGGGCTGAAGAGCTGATCAAGAGGGGCCTGGCCTATGTCGACGACCAGACTCAGGAAGAGATCAGCAAGGGCCGCGGGACAGTCGAGACCCCAGGAGTCAACAGCCCTTGGCGCGACCGCAGCATCGAGGAAAATCTCCGTCTCTTCCGAGAAATGAAGGCAGGCAAATATGCCGACGGCGAGAAGGTGCTCAGGGCAAAGATCGACATGGCGTCTCCGAACATGATGTTCAGAGACCCTCTCCTCTACAGAATCAAGCACGCCACCCACCACAGGACAGGCGACAAGTGGTGCATCTACCCTATGTACGACTTCACCCACGGCCAGTGCGATTCCATCGAGCACATCACCCATTCCATCTGCACCCTGGAGTTCGACGTCCATCGTCCGCTTTACGACTGGTTCATCAAGACTCTGGGAATCTATCCTTCGCACCAGTACGAATTCGCGAGGCTCAATCTCACCTACACGCTGATGTCCAAACGCAAGCTTCTCGAGCTTGTCCAGAAGGGCATTGTAAGCGGCTGGGACGATCCGCGTATGCCTACCCTCTGCGGGGTGCGCCGCCGAGGCTACACTCCGCAGGCCATCAAGATGTTCTGCGAGAAGATCGGTGTCTCCAAGAGGGACCAGCTCATGGATATCCAGCTTCTTGAATGGTGCGTCCGTCAGGACCTGAACGCCCGCTCCAATAGGTATATGGTGGTTCAGGACCCTCTCAAGGTCACCATCACGAACTGGGAGCCAGGAAAGGTCGAGTGGTTCGACTGCCCTCTCAATCCTGCTGAGCCGGATGGAGCCAAGAGGTGCGTGCCTTTCACCGGGGAACTCTACATCGAAAAGGCTGACTTCATGGAGGATGCTCCTAAGAAATTCTTCCGTCTCAAGCCGGGAGGAGAGGTCCGCCTGAAGTATACCTATATAGTAAAGTGTGAGGAGGTGGTGAAAGATGCCGAAGGAAACGTGGTCGAGTTGAAGTGCTCCTATGATCCTTCTACCCATCCGGGAAACGGCGAGTGGCGTTCCGTCAAGGGGACTATCCACTGGGTGTCCACCGCCTATGCGAAGCCGGTAGAGCTCCGTCTCTATGACAGGCTCTTCACCCAGCCAGACATGGGCTCCATCCCTGAGGGCCATGACTATAAGGAGTATCTGAATCCTGATTCTCTGAAGGTGGCGACCGCTTATGCCGAGCCTGACCTTCTTGCGGACAAGAGCGGAATCGCCGTCCAGTTCGAGCGTTCCGGCTATTTCTTCAAAGATCCTGACTCTACGCCAGAGAAAGTTGTTTTCAACAAGACGGCTTCGCTGAAGGATTCATACAAACCTGAATAACAGGTCTCTGACCGAGATGTTTCAAGCCCCCTCCGATGCGACGTTCCGCCCATCGAGGGGGCTTGGCGCAAATTTTCATGCAAGGTTTGCCTCGCCTAGGCATTTGATTAAATGAAAACAAAAAATCAACTGTAAAAATGAAGATATATAAATTCATTTGTCTCGCAGCCCTGGCAGGACTTTTCGCCTTCCATGCCTGCGATATTTCTTCGGATGGAGTAAAAAGCCTCACCCCTGAAGAAAAAGCATACTGTCTGAACGAAATCCAGGGCAGCTACCTCGGCCACGCCTACCATATGATTATTGACGAGAGCGGAATCGCAAAAATCGACAGCTCAATAGTCGGCGGCACACCTTCGAGGCTGGACACGACCCTGTCACTCTTCCCGCTTGAAGCCAAACTTTTCACCGCCGGCATGGCCGACACAACAATGACCCGCGCCATCAACTCGGCCGAGGGCAAACTCAGTTTCAAAATGTATTTCTACAGCACCGATCCTATCGCTTTCTACGGGGATCTGGTTCAAGTGAAATATCCTTTCGTATATGAAGGAAAAGAGCATGAGGCGGTCTTCAGTCTTGATCGGCTTGCCGCTCAGTGTGGAACCAACGCATATGGAAAATATGTCATGCTCCTGACTTTCCAGCCTGTGGGAGGGACCATAGACGGGGCCACGATAGAGTACGAAAGTCAGCAGAATCCGGTCACCATTCTGATGGAAAGGGACGACCAATAACAGGCTTCTTTCCTCCTCTGGATGTCCGAAGAGAAGATAGTCAGAATGTTCTCCAGTGACGCGGATAGCGCCATGGAGAACTTTTATGCTGTCTATTCCGGCTATCTGGCCGGAATCTGCTCGAGGTATATCCAGGACTCTGACCGCAGAAAGGATATCTTGCAGGAAAGCCTTATTAAAATTTTTACGCAGATAGGACGCTTCCGCTATATGGGCGAGGGTTCTCTGAAGGCTTGGGCTGCGAGAATTACGGTCAATGAGGCTCTGCAGGAACTGCGCCGAGAGGGACGCTCGCCTCTGTCGCGCATGTCTGAGGGGATGGATCTTCCCTCGGAGGATTCCCTCGGGGATAGTGAGAGGCTGTGCAAGGGGCTGGATCTCGACAAGGTTGATGCTGGTACTCTTTCGGACATGATTTCGAGGCTCCCTGCCGGCTATAGAGCGGTCTTCAACCTCTACGCCATAGAGGGCAAGAGCCATAAAGAGATAGCTGATATTCTCGGCATAAGGCCGAATACTTCGGCTTCTCAATATCATAGGGCCAAGACGCTGCTTGCGCGATGGCTGTCGGATTATCTTAAGAAGAAGGAAAATGAGTGAGGATTTCGAGAATAAGTTGAGGTCAAAAATTGGTGACAGCCAGGCGCCGGTCCCGGAGGGTCTTCTCGATGCAGTGCGTGCCGAGATGAAGCGTCGCGGCCTAAAGCCTGGCGTGCCGGGCGAGGAGTATTCCGCGAGGCGTGGCGAGGCGAATTCCCCGGCCAAGACCGTTGCTTCTGGCGCGGCCCCGGCCAAGACCGTTGCTTCTGGCGCGGCCCCGGCCGCCGGGGCGGTGGCTGGCTCCTCCGAGCCTCATAAGCAGACCTCTGCTCGAATAGTGATATTCCGCTGGCTCTCCGCCGCCGCAGTCATTGCGCTCGGAGTCTTCAGCGCCATCTGGCTCGGCAAAGATAAACACGTAGGCGACAAGACCCTTGCCATCGTCCAGACAGACCCAGCCGCCGCATCCCCAGCAACTCCTGGCGCCATTTCCTCTTTGACTCCGGCCGCCACTTCCCCTGGCGCCATTTCCTCTGCCCAGTCTTCTGCTCTCGCATTGGCTCAGTCCTCCGCAATCACATCCTCCCGGTCGGTGGAATCTGTCCACGACATGAACACAAAGCCTGCAGACACCCAAAAGTCAGCCGGCCCTCAAGAGGCGCAAAAGTTGGCCGGCCCTCAGAAGTCGCAAAAGTCAGCCGGCCTTCAAGAGGCGCAAAAGGCGGCCAAGCCTCAAAAGCCGCAACAGCAGGCCGGCCCTCAAGAAACAGCCATTGACATAGAAGACTATCTTAGGCAAAACCCTGAACCCGAAAAACGCAAGACAAAAATACTTCTGGCCGCATATACCTCCGCCACAGGGGGCTCAAGCGCTTCAAGTCCAATGGTCAACAGCGCTGACTTGGCCTTCGCTTCAGCCCTGGCCATGAGCAAAATCACCCTGCTGAATGACTTCTCTCCAGCCCGGTCGATGCTTCTCTATCCCTTCGACCCCGGCTCTATGAAACACTATATGCCTCTGAGATTCGGGCTCAATGCGGATGTCGCCCTCAACAGAAACCTCTCTGCCGCTATGGGTCTCAGCTATAGTTTCCACCATTCCGAAAATGACGGAGGTATGGTCGACTATGACCAGAAGCTCCACTATCTCGGCATCCCTCTTGGATTGAACCTCACTTTCTGGCGCAATGGCAATTTCTCGGCCTACGCTTATGGCGGGGCTGAGATCCAGTGGCTGGTCAAAGGTAAGTTCAAGACCGAAATGACCACGACCTCCTTGTCTGAAGGGAAGCCGCAACTTTCTGCCAACGCCGGTCTCGGGGTCAGCTATGCCTTTACTCGCTGGGGCAGATTCTTCATCGAGCCGGGAGCCTCCTACTACTTTGATAACGGCACTGAGATAAAGAACATCTATAAAGAGCGCAAATTCGACTTCCTGCTAAATGTCGGCATCTCTTTCGAGCTCTTCGGCAAGTGAACCTGCATTCACCTTTTGTAAGGTGGATTATGGGTGCTGAAATGGACGTATAGGATGTGGCTGGGTTCGGGACGGTGTGCTTTTCCGAGCAATTGATTATATTTGCGATAGGCTTAATACTATCGAGATATGAATTTTGTGTTCATTTCGCCGAATTTTCCGAAGTCCTATTGGAACTTCTGCGACAGGCTCAGACATCTCGGGGTGAATGTGCTCGGAATTGGAGACGCCCCTTATTTTTCGCTTGAAAACCAGCTAAAGAGCTCGCTTACCGAGTATTATAAGGTCACGGATATGCGGGATTATCAGCAGATGTTCCGTGCTCTTGCTTTCTTTGAGTTTAAGTATGGTAAGGTGGATTGGATTGAGTCCAATAATGAATTTTGGCTTTCCTCGGATGCTCGTCTGCGTACTGACTTCAATGTGACTACCGGGGTGGGGGCCGACGGCATAGTTGGTTTTCAGAGCAAGGCGCTGATGAAGCTTTCTTATGCGAAGGCCGGGGTGCCTTCAGCAAGACAGCTGAAAATCGCAGCCCCGGTGGAGAGTGATTCGGCAAGCGAAGGGACTGAGAACCCATCTGGCGGAGAAGAGCGGAACTCCGCGGCCGGAGAGGCGAGGCTGAAGGAGGAGGTGAAGGATTTCATCGCGGAGGTCGGTTATCCGGTCATTGTCAAGCCTGAAGTAGGAGTCGGGGCGGCGGCCACCTATAAGCTGGACACTGATGAGGAGGTTATGAATTTCCTCGACAGCCGTCCGCATGTTCCTTACGTCATGGAAGAATTCGTCCAGGGTGACATTTTCTCCTATGACGCCATAATCGACAGCAGGGGAGAGCCTCTTTTCGAGAATTCCTGCCATTTTCCGCCTTCCATAATGAATATAGTGACCGAAAATCTCGACTGCTCTTATTACGCCCTGAAGGAGGTTCCAGAGCAGCTGAGAGAAAGGGGCCGCGCTACGGTCAAGGCCTTCGGGGTCCGGAGCCGCTTCGTCCATATGGAGTTTTTCTGCCTGGATCATGCGAAGAAGGGCCTCGGCAAGAAGGGGGATTTCGTCGGCCTTGAGGTCAATATGCGCCCGGCAGGAGGGTATACGCCTGATATGATGGATTTCGCCCATTCTACGGATGTCTATCAGATATGGGCGGAGATGGTTGTCAAGGACAGGCGCGAGACGATGCAGAACGGCTCGGATCATTTCTGCGCCTACTATGGCAGACGCGATGGAAGACAGTATGTTCATGGTCATGATGATATTGTGGCCAAGTATGCCAGCCGTCTCGTGATGTGCGACCGTATGCCGGACGCGCTGTCGGACGATCTCGGGAACCAGATGTATATGGCCCTTCTTGACACACAGGAGCAGCTGGACGAGTTCATGGCCTATCTCTCGGAGACGAGGTGACAGAGACGAGGTGGCAGAGACGGGGTGACAGAGACGAGGTGGCAGAGACGGGGTGACTGAGACGAGGTAGCAGAAAAGCATCGGCAAAAGCACGGTGCAGTATCAAAACAAGGGGGCCGGGATTACGGCAGTCAAGGCGATGGCAAATGAAGAGGTCTGGGATCCGCTGAGAAAAAAGATGGTGGCGCTGACAGCGGAAGAAAGAGTGCGTCAATGGTTCATAGGCTTCCTCCGCGACAGCCTCCATGTGCCAGTGTACATGATGATGTCGGAGGTCGGGATGAAATTCGGGGACGGCCCTCGGAAAAAGACCTTCCGCGCCGACATCCTCGTCTACGACCGAGCCCAGAATCCCCTCATGATCGTGGAATGCAAGCGTCCGGACGTGCCTCTGGACAAGACAACCATCGAACAAGCCTTGCGCTACGATCTGGTGCTGGGCGTCAGATACATCGTGATAACCAACGGAAAGAATTCCTATATTTGCAGAAGAAACGGGACCGAGGTCGAATTTCTCGACAAGGCTCCCTCCTGGCAGGAGATGGTCTCCGTAGGCCCGGAACCAGGCCGGGAGCAGGGGACCGAAACAGATGAGAAAGATGAGTGATTCCGTTACAAGACTACCCCAGGCTCTAGACAAGCCCATATTCCAGATTGTATCTTCAGCGGCCGCCGATATGGGCGTAAGAGCTTTCGTCATAGGAGGCTACGTCCGTGATTTCTTCCTCGGAAAAGCCTCCAGCGACATCGACATAGTGGTAGAAGGCAGCGGCATAGACCTCGCCAAAGCCGTATCCGATAAAATCAAGCAAAGCGAAAAACACGGCTGCCGCGTCAGCGTCTTCAAAAATTTCGGCACCGCGATGCTGAAATACCATGGAGACGAAATCGAATTCGTCGGAGCGAGAAAAGAGTCATATCGCCATGATTCCCGAAAGCCGATCGTCGAAGACGGCACCCTCGAAGACGACCAGGCCAGGAGAGACTTCACCATCAACGACATGGCCTTCAGCCTCCAGAAAGAGGACTATGGAGCGCTTGTAGACCCTTACGGAGGCATCAGAGACCTCCAGGCGGGAGTAATCAGGACCCCGCTCGACCCTGGGATCACCTATAGCGACGATCCTCTGAGAATGCTCCGCGCCATCCGCTTCGCCACCAAACTCTCGACCCTGGAGCACACTTTCACCATAGTCCCTGAGTCGCTCCAGGCCATGAGGACGATGAAGGACAGGATGAGCATCCTCTCCAAGGAAAGAATCGCAGAGGAACTGAACAAACTGCTCATTTCCCCTGCCCCCTCCATGGGCTTCAAACTCATGGACGAGACCCTTCTGCTGCCATATGTGCTGCCCCAGCTTTCAGACCTGAAAGGCATCGAAGTCATCGACGGCATGGGCCATAAGGACATCTTCACGCACACGCTCCAGGTCGTCGACAACGTCTCCAAGGAGGAAATGGATGAAATCGCGGCCGGACGCCTCAAGAATTATACGCCTACCCCGGACGGAAGCGGCTGGGAAGAAGAAGTAAGGAAGGAGCCATATGTCTGGCTTCGCTGGGCGGCTCTTCTCCATGACATCGGCAAGCCTCGGAGCAAGAGATTTGTTCATGGCGAAGGCTGGACTTTCCATGGCCATGAAGTCATAGGTGCGAGGATGGTTCCTCAAATCTTCCAGGAGCTCAAGATGCCTCTCAACGAGAAGATGAAATATGTCCAGAAGCTTGTCGGCCTCCATCATAGGCCCATAGCTCTGGTGGACGGAGAAGTGACCGATTCCGCAGTGCGGCGGCTCCTTTTCGATGCAGGCAACGAAATCGACGACCTCATGCTCCTTTGCAACGCCGACATCACCTCGAAGAATCAGGCTAAGGTCGCCCGACTGAAGAAGAATTTCGACCTCGTCCGCCAGAAGCTTGCAAACGTAGTTGAAAAAGACGCCATCCGCAACTGGAAGAACCCGATAACTGGGGATTACGTCATGGAAGTCTTCGGCATAGGACCATGCAACCTCATAGGCCAGATCAAAGAGGCCGTCAAGGAAGCCATCCTCGACGGAAAAATAGGCTATAGCTTTGAAGAGGCCGACGCCCTAATGAGGAAGAAGGCCGCCGAGCTGGGTCTGACACCTGTCAAGTAGCCGTTGCGCCATGAACCTGGCATCGAAATATCTTGACTATATAGGGGGAGTGCGAAGATATTCGACCCGCACCCTGGCCATCTATTCCGACGTCCTCCAGCGTTTTTCTGACTTCGTCATGGGTCAGGAAGCTTCCATCTTGGAAGATGCCTCCCTAGTAAGCGCCACAGCCATAAGAAATTATGAAGTTTCCATGCTGGATGGAGGCAAAGAAGGCTCCAGAACCGTCAATCTCCATCTCAGCGTCCTCAGCAGCTTCTGCCGTTTCCTTATGAAAGAAGGCCTTCTTTCCTCTAATCCTGCCAAGTCGGTTCCGCGTCCGAAAATGGAAAAACGGCTTCCTGACTTCTACCGAAAAGAGGCCATGGACGCATATTTCGATTCCACTGCCCCCTTTGCGAGCGAAGAAAATCTCTCCCTCATAGGCGGCCAAGACCGCAAACTCGCCGCCGACATGTACCTCAGGCGTCTCCGCAGGCTGGTCATCATACTCCTCTACGACACTGCCATCCGCCGATCCGAACTTCTATCCCTGAAGGTGGCAAGCGTGGATTTCGGACGTAACGTAATCAAGGTCAGGGGAAAAGGAGATAAAATGAGAGAAATCCCCTTAATCGTTTCACTTTCAAAAGAAATTTCATTATATTTGAAATCGAGGGAATTGATGGTGGGAGACGCGGCACCTGCCGACGCACCGCTGTTAGTGACCGAGAGGGGAAAAGCGCTCTATCCCGTTTGGGTAGACAGATGCGTAAAGCGAGAGCTTGGACATGCTGAAGGTATCACGGGAAGGCGTTCGCCCCACGTTCTGAGACATACGCTTGCGACCGAGCTCCTTGATGACGGGGCCGATCTCAATTCTATCAAGGAACTCCTCGGACACTCTTCGCTGGCGGCGACTCAGGTCTACACTCACAACACCATCGAGAAACTCAGGAAAGTTTATAATAACGCCCATCCAAGGGCAAAAAACGGAGGTAAAGATGGAGATTAATTACAAATCCCTGAAATTCGATGCCGACCAGAAGCTTCTGGATTTTGCAGCGAAGAAGGTCTCGAAATTGGAGAGATTCAATGACCAGATCATCAGCCTGGACGTAATTTTTTCGCTTCAGGAAAGGCCTGAGAACAAGTCTGTAAAGCTCCAGGCCAACCTGCCGAAGGGCCCGATCATCATAGAGAGAAACGGCTCGTCCTTCCAGGATGCCATCGACGCGGCTGTCGACGCCATGAAGGAGAAGATCGTCCGCGACAAGGAGAAGCGCAGTGAGAAGTAGCGTCAGGGCGCTGGCGATCGGCGCTGCGAAAGGCGATGCGATCGGTGATGGCGCACTTAAAATACAAACCCATGCTGGCGGCCCGCAAGGCCGCCATTTTCTTGCCCTCCCCACAACTCTCCATATTCCCGACCACCCATGAATGTCGCCGTATCCGATGATAAAAGCGAATAGAGGAGACTGGGGCAAGACCACGACCAGACCGAGACAAGACCACCACCGCTGCCACGACCAGACCGTGACAAGACCACTGCCACGACCAGACCGAGACAAGACCACGGCCAGACCTGGACTTCTCTAATAATCCAGGAATTGTTAATTTTGCGGGACACTTGCAAACTTCCGTGGCATAATGTGACATAAACATATACTTGAAGGTAGGTTTGTGTATCAAAAGACCTTACCTTTGAAGTATGGAAGACAACACATCTGCAAAGTTTGAGTTCCTTGCG
>Ga0256404_1002592_pt1 | contig 39510 bp, 29 predicted proteins | sample RumenRJG_01DNA_FD_185990 | JGI IMG/M metagenome (GOLD analysis project Ga0256404, IMG submission 185990) | Bovine rumen microbial communities from Lethbridge, Alberta, Canada - RJG_01 | ecosystem: Host-associated > Mammals > Digestive system > Stomach > Rumen | place: Canada: Alberta | collected...
TCATTGATGCCGACGTTGACCATGCTGTCGCCGTGAACCGTCAGAATAAAGTTGTTTCCCGGACCTACGAATCTTGCCGGCATAGGGAACTGGTCAACAATATTCTGTTCGGCAAGGATCGGCTCACCTGCAGCTACCTGTCCGATCACAGGCAGGGATACAGTGTTGATGTCATCCTCTGTCGTTCTTGAACCTGCAGCCGGCATCATATCAACAGGAAGCACGGTACGTGGCTTGGAAGGGTCCTTCTTAACAAGGCCCTTATCCTCAAGCGCCTTGATATCACTGTGTACTGTAGATGTCGACTTGATGCTGAGAGCCTGACATATTTCTCTGACAGTAGGAGAGTATCCCTTGGCAGCGATTGTCTTCTTCATGAAGTTCAGGATATCCTGCTGACGCTGTTCGCTCTTTTTCATTATGAATCATCTCCTCATTTCTGAACTCTACTGTCCTCATCCCGGTAGGGCAGATTTTTCATTTGATGTCTGATAGTGTGTGTTACTTATACTGATGTGTAACAAGATCGTTTATGTTCAGTTCATGTCCGTACTCGTTCCAGTCATCATAGATGCGGCCGGTCTGACGGATTATGATGTCTCCTACGACTCCGTCTACCTTGGCGAACGGAAGTGTCTTATGATAGGTGATCTTGCTGCCGTTTCTTTCAAAAACATAGCCTGTTCTGAAACGTTCCTTCTCAAGAGGATACTTGTATTCGCAGATCTCAGATATCAGCTTGAACAGGTTGTCATTCTCGGTATCAAACACATTCTCAAGTGTGAGATATGAATAGTTGGCTCTGAGCTGTATCTCATGGCCCTGGAATCTGTCAAGGAACTTAATGAGCTTTTCTCTGGTTTCAGGATCCTTGGCATCTTCGAATACTACACAGTTGATTCTTGTTCTGAACTTGAACAGTTTGAATATCTCATCCGGACATTCCTTGACATAGTGCTTGAGGTGTCTGGATACATTGATGCAGCTGATCCTGTCAGCATACTTGTTGAGGATGTCAGCAACATCCTGAATGGTCTGTCCTTCACCTACAGGCATGGTTGTGTTGATGTAGATATGATGACCGTCTGCTATGTGGTCAAGGATGTTCTGAAGTGCACCGAGCTCTGCCAGAGGCTCTCCGCCTGTAAGAACTACATCGTTGTGCGGAAAGATCCTGTCCATGAGATCAAGTGCCTGGAAACATCTGTTAAGGTCAAAGGAAGAGGTGTCCCGATACTCTTTCTTATTAACGCAGAATGGACATGCATTATTGCAGTCATAAGGAACAAACATGGTCACTGTAGGACCAATCTTAGGAAAATCCTTCTTCATCAAATACTCCCCGATACTGAAGGTGCTGCAGCACCCTGATAGTGTGTAATTATACGGTTATGCCGTATTATAGATGAAGTAATTATAGCATTCGAACAACTGTTTGTAAACATATGGGAACGATAGTTTTTGAATTGTCAGAGGCTTTCCATGTATGTATAAATGTCCGCTTTTTACTGTAGATAGAACTGACGCTGATAGTGTATACTATGTATATTCTTTAGGTTAACAGAGGGGAAATGAGTAGTGCGGAATAATCATCCCGTATTGAACTGGACAGGAACGGCAGTGCTGATGATGGTGCTGTGGTTTGTAATGTCGGAAAAAACGGAACCTAAATTCCTCATACTCGGCGCTGTTTCAAGTATGCTGATAGCTGCAGTATGCCTCAGAACGCTTACTATGCGCGGCGCTAAAACAGACAGAAAATATTATCTTCTCGGAGTCAACCTTTTCAGATTCATAGGGTATTTTGCATGGCTGCTTGTGCAGATTGCCAAGTCGGCCATTTATGTTGCCCGGATATCCCTATTTGACAGGAAAAAGGTGAATCCTTCGGTCACATGGTTCAGGGCTGATTATGATAATCCTGCAGCATTATCCATGCTGGCCAATTCAATTACTCTGACACCGGGAACTATAACTATAGATATTACGGATGAAGGGGTTTTCTCTGTTCACGCACTTACCGGGGTACTTCGCGAAGGCCTTCTTGACGGGTCCATGCAGGCCAAGGTCGCATGGCTGTACGGCGAGACGATCGAGTTTTGCCCGGTAGATGAAAAGGAAGTAAAACGTGAGATCCCACAGAAAAGGCCGGAACTTGTACGCAGGAAATATAAAGTCAGGAGGAAGAGCATATGATGACGAACTTCTGGCAGTATGTGCTTGCGGCACTCATATTGATACTTGCAGCAATGGTAGTCCTGATGTTCAGAAGGAAGGCGCTGCTTGACAAGCTCAACTACGTTTTCGCGATGAACACTGTTATCGTGCTGCTTATTCTTGTTGTCGGATTCGTTGGCGGCAGGGAGGACATGTTCATAGACATAGCACTCAGCTATTCGATCCTCGGATTTGTGACATCCGTCATCCTTGCGAAGTATATAGGAGGGCGGAAAAAATGACAGCTACAATGATCATTACGGCCGTTCTCATAATACTTGGACTCCTGTTCATGCTGGCATCGCTCATAGGCATAGCTGCACTCCCTGACTTCTTCACGAGGCTGCATGCCCAGGGCGTTGGGGATACTCTCGGAGCATTCCTTATTCTGGCAGGTATGATGGCTGCAGTTCACGGCGGCCTTCTTTCAGTCAAGATATTCCTGATATTCATCATCATAGTCCTGACAAACCCGATCGGCACCAATCTTATGATGATAGCGGCTATCAATAAAGAGGACTATCTTGGCTACCGGACCAGGATGTCAGGCGAAGAGACTGCGGCTGAGTATGTTTCTCCTGATCCTGAACCGGAAGACGAGCCGGAAAAGGCTGAGGCAGATAAGCCGGCTGAAGAAAAACAGGAAGAGACAAAGGCAGATAAGCCGGAAGACAAGCAGGATAAGCCTGACAAAGAACCTGAAGGCAAGACTGAAAAGAAACAGGTACCTGAGAAGAAATCTGAAGGCAAAGATGAAAAGAAGCAGGCTTCTAAGAAGAAGCGCAGAAGAAAGCCTTCAATGAGTATGAACAAGGCTGAACTCATAAAGGCCGCAGAGAACAGAGGGATCAGCGTACCTGAAGGAGCAACCAAGAGAGACATACTTGACCTTATTTATGCAGACAAGGATAAATAATCCGTTTCCGTCCGTAACATTTATTACACACAGAAAGAAACAATGACACTCATACTCCAGGCTGTCCTTCTTATAGGACTGATAGGAATAACGATCGCGATCATATTCGGCAGGGATCTGATGACCTCTGTTGTGATTTACTGCGCTTTCAGTTTCCTGACCATGCTGCTGTACAACATCATGGGTGCGCCTGACGTTGCCTTTACCGAGGCAGTCATCGGTGTCATTTCGACAGTATTCTTTATCATAATTCTGAGATCTATTGACCGTAAGACCAAGTAGGAAGATGAGAAGAGCGATCACTATCATACTCTTAATAGTGTCTATCACCGTGCCGTTCATCGCATTCGATGTACTGCCGGCCATCGGGGACCCTGCATCGGCCCCTAATACTCACGTGTCCGATTATTATATCGAGCACGCTATTGAAGAGTGCAATTCTCCTAACATGGTTACCGCGGTTATCGTCGATTACAGGGCTTTCGATACCATGTTCGAGACTACCGTAATGTTCCTCGCAGGACTCTCGGTAGTGATAATACTTGCTAACCGTCCTAAGAGCAGGATCCCGGCTCCGGCATCTCTCAAGAGACTAAGGGACACATCCGGAAATCCTGTCTACAGGACTGTCAACAAGGACGTAATGATATCCATTATTGAGCCTGTCATCCTGATATATGCGATGTATGTTCTTTTCCACGGGGAGATAAGCCTTGGCGGAGGATTCCAGGCAGGGGCTCTTATTGGCATGACATATCTTCTCGATATCATGGTAGTAGGAAGGAAGAGACCTATCTTCAACCTTCCTAAGGATAAGTCAGCTGCTCTGGCCGGTATCGGTCCTTTCATATATGCTCTTACCGGATTCATATCGATCATCGGCGGAGGGCTGTATCTCGAATACAATAAAATGCCGCTTCCGGTCCATCAGGCTGAGCTCCATTCTCTCGGTATTACTGCAGTAGAGATAGGAGTTACCATCGGAGTTGCCGGAACGATAATTACAATACTTAACGCACTTATGGAGAGGATTTCCTTCGATGATGACAACGATTGATGCCTTCCTTGCAGCAAAAGGAATATATCTTCTTACATTACTGCTTCTCTCACTCGGAGTGGCGGGTGTAATAGTGTGCAACAATTACATGAAGAAGCTGATCTGCATGAACGTCATGCAGGTCGCAGTAATATTCTTCTTCCTGTGTCTCGGACAGAAGGATCCGGGGACGATCCCGGTCGCGATGAATGAGGCGGTCAAAGCGGCAGAGTATATCAATCCGCTTCCGCACGGACTTATGCTTACAGCTATCGTAGTCAGCCTTGGTACTACGGGAGTAGGTCTGTCGCTTCTTCTGAGGATCAAGGAAAAGTACGGGACCATTGAAGAGGATGATCTGCTGAAGAAACAGGCTCAGCAGGCCAGAAGAGATAAGAAACGCAGAGAGCTTCATCATCCGGGCGATGATGAGTGAATTTACAGATAGGAAACAACTGAGAAGGAGAAGGAACAGACAGCATGACAGCTAACATACCTGTACTGGTAATACTGCTACCGCTGTGCTCAGCACTTCCTTGCCTCGCGCTGACTAAGGTGAACAGACACCTCGGCAACGCTGTAGTCAAGATAGCCTGCCTGGGCTCTTTTGTGCTGTCTGTTATCCAGCTGATCGAAGTTGTAAAGAACGGTCCTGTACATTATGCGATCGGCAATTATGCAGTGCCGTACGGCATTGAGCTCGTTATCGACTCTCTGAATGCTGTTCTCCTCGTTGCATTCTCACTCATAGGATTCATGACGCTTATCTTCGCAGGCAACTTCGGAGACAGAAAGCGCCCTATGATGATCGCTGCAGCCAACGCAGAGATAGCACTCCTGATCACAGGCCTTCTCGGAATGACTTCCACAGGAGATGTATTCAACCTGTATGTATTCCTGGAGATCACCTCGCTTTCAGCATACTGCCTCATATCTCTCGGCGGAAGCAGGGGTGTAGTATCCGCATACAGATACATGCTTGTAGGAACGATAGCAGCTACATTCTATCTGCTTGGCATCGGTATCCTGTACGGAGCGACCGGAACTCTCAACATGGGAGACATGGCTAAGATACTGAATGAGGGCGGACATGACAATGCCATGCTCGTTGCGATGTGCTTCCTGATCCCTGCATTCGGCATCAAGATGGCGCTGTTCCCGTTCCACGGATGGCAGCCATCGGCATATGCTCATGCTGAACCGGGCTCAAGACCTCTGATCACAGGCGTCATGGGCAAAGTGCCTGCACTTGCAATGTTCAGATTCTTCTTCTGCATATACGGCACGGATTTCAGATTCGTAAGACTGTCACTTATACTTCTCGGAGTATTTTCAGTGATCGGCATGCTCTACGGATCGATCATGGCCATGGGGCAGTCAGATATACGCAAAATACTTGCTTACTCTTCGGTGGCACAGATCGGCTACATATCGCTTGGTTTTGCCATCGGAACACCTGTAGCTCTTGCAGGAGCATTCCTTCACATGCTTGGTCATGCTTTCATGAAGGGAGGACTCTTCTTCTGCACCGGAGCCATCAGGTATAAATACGGAACAGCGGATATAGACAACTTCGGCAGGATATACAAGAAGATGCCGCTTACATGCGGGCTGCTTGTGATAGCTTCGCTTTCGATGATAGGCATCCCGCCGACGGTCGGATTCTTCAGTAAGTGGTATCTCGCACTCGGCGCAGCCGGAAGGCATGAATGGATCTACATAGCAGTGCTTGTGATCTCCAGTCTTCTCAACGCAGTATATTTCTTCAAACTGATCGAGAAGGTATTCATCCGCCAGAGCGCAGGCCTCAAGGAAAGATGGAAGAGCGAAGAATTCGAACTTCCTGTCAGCATCATTCTGCCTGTAGTTGTGTGCTTCCTTGCCATACTCGGGCTTGGTCTCTTCAATGTCAGGATCATAGGTATACTCCTGATGACGCTTGAGGGGGTGGGCTTATGATGAACTACCTCACAGCACTTGAACTGAGACCTCTGTATGCTGTCCTTGTATCGCTCATTGCATCCGGCCTGATATATGTTCTCGGTGAGCATATACGTCCTAATGCAAGAGAGGGAATAACCCTTACAGCAGCAGTACTCAAGATAATCATCGTATATTCAATGATCCCTGCCGTTCTTGCGGGTACAGAGATCAGGCTTGAACTTTTCAGCATCGTGAAGGGAGTATCTTTCGCATTCAATGTCGATGCGGCGGGAATGGTCTTCGCGTGCGTCGCATCCACGCTCTGGATACTGACATCGATCTATTCGATCGGATACATGAGAGGGCACGGAGAGCAGAACCAGACAGGCTACTATGCAGCATTTGCAATGTGCCTGTGCGCAGCTACGGGACTCTGTTTTGCCGCCAACCTGATAACATTCTTCATCTTCTTTGAAGTGCTGACAGTAGCAACTTATCCGCTCGTTGTGCACTACAGAGATGCTGAAGGCACGATGTCGGGCAGAAAGTATCTGGCATATACGCTTATAAGCGGACAGATATTCTTCGCAGGCATAGTAATAGTCTATGCAGTCACCGGTACGATGGAATTCACACCGGGCGGATTTATCAAGCCTGATATGATGCCGATGCCGTGGATGCTGCTCGTGTTCTTCATGATGGTAGGAGCAGGTATGGTCAAAGCAGGTGTTATGCCGCTCCACAGCTGGCTTCCTGCTGCGATGGTCGCGCCTACACCGGTAAGCGCGCTTCTGCATGCAGTAGCCGTAGTCAAGGCCGGAGCCTTCTGCACTCTCAGAGTGGTGCTGTATGTATTCGGTCCTGAGGCTGCGAAAGCCTGCAAAGGAGCTGAAATACTGGCGTGGATGGCCGTGTTTACAATAATAGTTTCATCGTTTATCGCGATGAGAAAATACAATCTCAAGGCAAGACTCGCATTTTCGACTGTCGGACAGCTGTCGTATATCGTTCTCGGTATATGCATCCTGACTCCATACAGTACTGCGGGAGCGCTTTACCACATAGTTGCCCATGCATTCATGAAGATCACTCTCTTTATGGCTGCAGGTGCTATATTCGTTACCACACATAAGAAAGATATCCGTGAGATGGTCGGTATAGGCAGAAGGATGCCTTACACAATGATCGCATTCACGGCTGCTTCTATAGGTATCGCGGGATTCCCGTTCTTCGTCGGATTCGTAAGCAAGGCGAATATCATTATGGGTGCCGTTGCAATGGGCAAGCCGGTATTCGTTGCCACGCTTATTGCAAGCGCTCTTCTGGCTCTTACATACCTGATGCCGGTGGTGCTGGTTGCATTCAAGAAGAATGTCGACAATCCTGAGTTTGAAAAATACGGAGAGGCGGCTCCTGCAATGCTGGTACCGCTGATCATCACAGCTGTAATATCCATAATCCTTGGAGTATTCCCTAATGCGGGACTTCATCTGTTTGACCTGGCTGTCATGGCCGGCAATCAGATATTCATGCCATATATGTAGGTGCAGATGCAATGCTTCTTGAAACTCTTGAGTATCTGGGAATAGCGTTCATATGTTCAGTAATTCTGATCATCATGAGCAAGATAATACTGCAAGCCCTTATAAGAAGGCCTGCAGACTATTACAATGCCCGCGAACTCAGGGAGGAGGAGCTCATGCTGAATGCCGGAGGCATCAGTATCACCAAAGAGCATGAGACCAACCCTGAAGGTGAGATCATAGAGGAGAAACACCTTGAAGCTCAGCTCGGTGATATTGAAGCAGCAGAACCTGAAGAAATCATGCTCGAGGTACCTGATGCGATAGCTGAGAGCATAGAAGTTCATACGGAACAGGAAGAGGACGTCGCAGAGACAGTTTCTGAGCCTGAAAAGTATGAAGAAGAAGCGGCTGAGCCTGAAAAAGAGGCAGAAGAGGTCACTGAAGAGCCTGAACCTGAACCGGAAGTGGCTGAAGAAACTGAAGCAGAGCCTGAGCCTGAACCGGAAGTGCCGGAAGAAACCGAACCGGAGCCTGAACCGGAACCTGCAGTTGAAGAACCTGAAGCTGAACCTGAAGAACCGAAGACTCCTGAAGAGACATTTGGCTTCAGCATCAAGGCCAAGACAAGCAGGACTAAGAAACCTAAGAGAAAAGAAGAGGAAGAGGCTGCTGAAGAACTCGAAGAGGCTAAGGCGGCTATGGATGAGGCTAAGGCCAGGGCAGCGGAGAACGAGCCTGTCAGTGAGTGGACAGAGTCGTATGCTGAGATACGTGACAGCCTCGAGAAAGCCTTTACAGAAAGAAGACGCAAGCCTTCGATGCACATGAATAAAAAGGAGCTCACAGAAATTGCCATCGGAATGGGAATAGAGCTACCTGATAAAGTTACCAAGAGAGAAATACTCGACCTGATCAATGAAGCAGCTGAAGAACAGGCTGCTGACAGTGAACTGTAACAGATATCTTAAGAAAAGCAGGGAGGACGCCGTTTGGCAGGATTCACAGCTGACAAGTTAATGACTATACTGCATCCGGGGATCATAATGATCCTGTTCGGTATTCTTGTCATGCTTCTTCCGAGGGGCTTCAGAAAGCCTCTCAGCATTTTCGCGCCTGTAACTGCGGCGTGGGCATTCCTGCAGATGACACCTGACAGCAGTCTTACGTATGAGCTTGCACCGTATATTCAGATGGAGTTCATACACCTCGACAGTCTGGCATGGACATTCATGCTGGTGTTCTGCATCATAGCGATCCTCAACGGAATATACGGTATAGGCATCCAGCACAGATATGAGTGCGGAATGTCGATGGTATATGCGGGCAGCGTAATGGGGGTCATACTTGCGGGAGACTGTATTTCGCTGATCGTTTTCTGGGAGATATCTGCATTTGCATCGATGTATGTCGTTTACTGCAAGCATGACAGGGCGTCTGCGAGAGCATCGTTCAGATATATACTGGTACACGCTTTCGGCGGCAATATGCTGCTTGCGGGACTCATCATATACATGTTCCACTATGACAACAATCTCGGACATCTTTCAGACTGCATAGGTGAGCCGTGCTTCTGGCTGATCGCTATCGGTATTGCTGTCAACGCAGCTATCCCGCCTCTGCATGCATGGCTTCCGGACGCTTATCCTGAATCAACTGCAACCGGAACTGTATATCTTTCATCATTCACTACCAAGGCTGCAATTTATCTGATGCTGAGGATGATGAGCGGCATGACAGACCTCGTATGGATAGGAGCTATCGTCGCTATCTATGGCGCATGTATGGCGATCATGGAAAACGGCATCAGAAGACTGCTGGCATATCACATCGTAAGCCAGCTCGGCATGATGATAGCTGCAGCAGGTGCCGGCGGCGCGATCGGAATAGACGCCGCAACAGCACATGCTTTCACCAACATCCTGTTCAAGGGTGTGCTTATGATGGGTGCCGGTGCAGTCATATATGCTACGGGCAGGAGCAATATCACCGAGCTCGGAGGACTTGCGAAGAAGATGCCTGTCACGGCGGGATGTTTCCTTATAAGTTCACTTGCTATAGCAGGTCTGCCGGGTCTTTCGGGATTTGTGAGCAAAGCGCTTATCATGGATGCGGTCCATGAGGCGGGTTATACTATCCCGGCTCTGCTCCTTACTGCAGGCGGCGTCGGTACACTTCTGTCCATCACACTGAAGATCAATTACTTTGTTTTCTTCGGACCTTGTGATGATGAGACAGTCTCAGAAGCGGATAAGAAAGTACCGTTCTCTATGAACTTCGCTATGGTTCTCGGCACGGCCGCTACCGTTGCGATCGGCATATTCCCGGATAAATTCTACGCTCTTATGCCATATAAGACGATCGTAGAGCCTTATCACATGGGACATGTTCTTGAATACATCGCCATCTTCATCGGAGGATCGATACCGTTCTTCCTTTATCTGAAGAAGATGAAACCACACGACGAAGTGACCGTGGATTTTGACTGGTTCTACAGAAGACCGTTCAACACCCTGATGCTGAAGATCTCACATGTTATTGAAGGCATTTTCAGATGGTGCGGCATCCACAGCGGCAGAGCCGCAGAATACCTCAGACTGCACTTCGGAGATCCTACTCTCTGGACTAAAAACAGCAGCAGTGTCCGCATTAAGAACTTCTCATTCGAGAATGAAGACAGACTTGTCGGCGACATAGTGACTGCAATAGTCACAGTATTCGCTGCTATGCTGATAATTGCAGCAATAGTGGCAAGATAAACGATCAACAGTCAATAGCTGCCTGCCGGTCTCTCCGGCAGGCTTTCACATAAGGAGAACCTGAATTGGAAATCATAAGAGCAGAGCACTCCGGATTCTGTTTCGGAGTAGACAGAGCCATCAATCTGGCTTTTACAGAAGCTGAGAAGCATGCCTCCGCGAAGGACGGTACGGGCAGGCTTTTTACCTGCGGACATCTCATCCACAACAGCGCTGTCGTTTCACGGCTGGAGTCGATGGGAGTCAAAATGATCGGGTCGCTGTCCGAAGCAGAGGAGGGCGATACAGTTATAGTCAGGTCGCACGGTGAGCCGAGAGAGTTCTACGAGGAGGCTGAGCGCCGCGGGATCAGACTTGTGGATACGACATGCGTTTTTGTCAAAAAGATACATGATATCGTCAGTGAGGCGCATGAGGCCGGAAGACCTGTGATAATGGTAGGAGACAGAAATCATCAGGAGGTCAGAGCCACCTGCGGCTGGTGCGGATATGAGGCAGAGGTCATAGGCAATGCGGAAGAAGCTGAGGACTATGTCTCAGGGCATAAAGATGCGGACACTCCGGTGATCGTATGCCAGACTACCATCAAGGCAGAACTTCTTGAAGACATACTTTCAGAGTTTGACAGAGCCGGCAAAACCTATGATGTGCGCAGGACGATATGCAACGCGACGAGGGACAGGCAGGAGAGCTGCCGTCAGCTGGCCCGTCAAGTTGACATGATGGTCGTGGTGGGAGATAAGCACAGCTCCAACTCGGGCAAGCTGTATGAAATAGCTAAAAATAATTGTGAAAATAGCATTTTTATTGAAAATGCTGACGATAAGCTATTGAAACAAGCTTCAAAAAGTAATAAAATTGGCGTTATAGCGGGCGCGTCTACGCCCGAATGGATTATCAAGGAGGTTATTTCTAGTATGAGCGAAAATGTCACTAAGAATATGGAACAGAATCCGATGATGGATTTCATGGATGACATTGAGAAATCTTTACGTTTACCAAAGCCAGGCGATGTTATTGACGGTAAGGTTGATCAGGTTATGGACGATGCAGTAATCGTCAACATGGGATGCAAGAAAGACGGAATCCTCAGAGCTGATGAGGTTGTTCTCGAAGAAGGACAGAAACTCTCTGACGTATTCAAGGAAGGCGATGACATCCAGGCTAAGGTTATCAAGTCTGATGAGGGAGAAGGCGGAATCCTCCTCTCCAAGAAGAGACTCGTAGCAGTAGAGAACTACACTGAGCTCGAAGAAGCAATGGAGAATAAGGATGTTATCAACGTTAAGCTGGTTAGAGCCGTAAACGGCGGTGTTATCGCAGCTTACAAGGAGATCACAGGTTTCATCCCTATGTCCCAGCTTTCCGACAGATATGTTGAGAACGCAGATGAGTTCCTCGGACAGAATGTCGATGTAAGAGTTATCAGAGTTGATACAAAGCGTAACAGAGCAGTATTCTCTCGCAAGACAGTACTAGTAGAGGAAAAGCGTAAGGCAGTTGCTGAGATCTGGAGCAATCTGAATGTCGGCGATGTAGTTGAAGGTAAGGTAATGAGATTCACCGACTACGGTGCATTCGTAGATATTGGCGGAGTTGACGGACTTCTCCACATTTCCGAGATTTCATGGGGCAAGCTCAAGCACCCTGAAGAAGTTCTCAAGATCGGTGATATCATCAATGTCAAGATCCTCTCACTCAACGAGGAAAAGGGCAAGATCTCTCTCGGACTCAAGCAGACTCAGCCTGAACCTTGGACTCTTGTAGGGGACAAGTACCAGGTAGGCGATGTACTCGACGGAAAGGTTGTTCAGACCAAGGAGTACGGTGCATTCGTTGAACTCGAAGCAGGACTTGATGGACTGGTTCACATTTCCGAGATCGCTAACAAGAGAGTTGAGAACGTAAGTGATGAACTCAAGGTCGGCGAGACAGTCAAGGTCAAGATCATGGAGATCGACCCTGAAAAGAGAAGAATCAGCCTGAGCATCAAGGCAGCTCTTCCTGAAGAGGAAGCAGCTCCTGAAGAAGAGGCACCAGCTGAAGAGGCTGCAGAGGTTGCTGAGGAGGCAAAGGACGAAGAATAATCGTCGTTTTCCATAAGTATTCAAGACCGGGTTCATAAGAGTCCGGTCTTTCTCTTTTGAAAGACAATTCGTGTCTTTTTACTACACAGAGAAGCCTTTTCAAGGTATACTTATGAAAATGAATAATACAATAAAAAAAGGAATTGATAGATAATTATGAGTTTTAAAACAACTGCAGGCATTACAGTAGGAAAGCTCGGGAATCTGGCGATAAGTCTGATCGCGAAGAACAGAGGGACCAACTGGGCAGGTGAGACTGCTATGCGCATTGATCCTGAACTGATCGCCCATATCAAGGGTATAGATGCCGATAAGGTGATTTTCATCACAGGAACTGACGGCAAGTCCACAGTTACCAATCTTGTCGCTCATATCCTGAGATATAACGGTTTCAGCGTAGTATCCAATCTTGAAGGCGCCAACCTTACAACCGGAGTTGCTACATCTCTGCTCAAGGCTTCTTCGCTTGGCGGAAATGTCAAGGCCGATTATTTTGTCTTTGAGACTGATGAGAGATATCTCTATCAGATCAGGGAGCAGCTTCCCTGCAACAATCTGATCGTTACGAACATCCTCAAGGACCAGATGCAGCGAAACGGAGATCCGGACTACATCTACAGAAAGATCAGACGAGTCATTGAGAAATTCGGTATGAACGTTTTCCTGAACGGCGATGAACCGAGATCCTGTTCTCTGGCTGATTATGCTCCTAAGACAGTATTCTACGGTGCGGAGAAGCACTCACAGGCCTTCACGAAGGACGATACATTCGTGACTCTTCCGTGTCCGAAGTGCCAGTGCAGTATCAAATTTGATTACTACAACAATGACAGTCTCGGCTCATTCCACTGCGATAAATGCGGATATACGAACAATAACGGCAATCTTAAGGAAGGCCGCAGAAGACAGGCAGACTACAGGTCAACAAATGCTGATTTTGCCGCAAGAACTTTCCGCATCAACGGAACAGAATACACAATGCCTTATGATCCGCCTCATATGCTGTATAACTATGCTGCAGCCACTGCTGCATGCAAGGAGATAGCAGGACTCACCGAAGCACAGTGCGCAGAGGCTCTGAAGAGCTTCAAGCTTCTTGCAGGAAGGATAGAGTCGGTAACATATAAGGGCAGACATATAAAGTTCATGAGATTCAAGCAGGAGAATCCTGAGACATTCCAGAACTTTATCAATACTATCGCAGCGGACAAGGAAGACAAGGTAGTGATCATCGGGCTGGATACAGTCAACGATATAGATCCATTCTATATGAATACCTTCTACGCATTCGACTGCGACTATTCACAGCTCATCAGATCCAACGTAAAGCGGTTCTATTTTGTTACTGATACAGTTGCATATGATGCAGCGAACTGCTTCATGTACGGCGGTGTTGATCCGTCCAGGGTCGATATCATACCTACCGGTGATGAGGAAGAGATACTCGATATAATCGAGGACTGCGGCTACACGAATATTTATCTTGCCGTCACACTTCACAAGTTTGAGATTATTCAGGAAATGGTCAGGAAAGGGAAGTAAGATGGAAGATAAGAACAAGAAGAATAAGAATAAGAACAGAAAAGATACACAGCTTCTGACTGTTGAGGACATCATCAGGGAAGAAGGTGCAAGAGACGAAAAGAACAAGACCAGGATCATCAGCATGCTGAAGCCGGAGATAGACATCGCATGGATGTATCCGGACACTCTGTATCTCCACGGAGACAGAGGAAATGTCATGGCGCTTGTACGCTATGCTCAGAATCTCGGCCTCGTGCCGAAGGTCCACAGGATCGATCTGGGTTCGGGAGACTTTAATCCGCTGGACTACGATATCCTGTTCTACGGACCGGGAGAGATCAGCTCGTTCGAAGCCGTCATGAAGGACATCGGCACATATACAAGAAGCCTTGCAGAGTACGTCGCGTACGGCAAGGTAATGCTTGTAACAGGAACTACAATGGCGATGTTCGGAGAGAGGATAAGAAGATTCGATCCTGATTCAGCAAACGGCCTCGGAGAGACTATTGACGGGCTCTGCATGATCCCGGCAATCTCTGAAGAGAGGGAATATGTTTACGGTAATGACCTCGATATCAGAGCTGAATACGGCGGATATTCCATGGAACTCATCGGAACACAGATCCAGATGGCCGATGTGGAGTTCTATGAGAACACCAATTACAGCAGATTCGGCTCAGTAATCTACGGCAGAGGCAACAACGGACAGGACGGCATAGATGGTGTTGTATATAACAATGCTATATTCACCAATCTTCTCGGGCCGGTTCTTGTTGCAAATCCGTGGCTTGCCGTAACAATGCTGAAGACGGCTGCAGATCTCAAGGGTATAGAGATCCCTAACGATAATCCTGATTATGAGCTTGAGGTCAAATCCTTCAGACTCAAGAAACAGTTCGTTGAGGATAAAATGTAGGGTAACAGGAAAGAGCAGGGGCATAATTTGGAAGCGAAGGCGGAATCGAAATTCAAAGACAGATTATTCAAAATGGTATCTGTCGGAGTCGTGGATGACAAGCTGAACCAGGGATACGACATCCTCAGTACAGTGCTGCTGATCATCAACCTCGCGACGGCTTTTGCCATGACATTTGAAGATTTCTATAAAGCACATTATCAGATGCTTCACTGGACTGAGGCTGTGACAGTCGCTTTCTTTGCGTTTGACTACATACTGAGGCTGTACACCTCGGACAGACTGTATCCGCACAAGAGCAAGCAGGATGCAGCCATTTCGTATATTTTCTCCGGCTACGGGATCATAGACCTTCTGTCATTCCTGCCGTACTACCTGCCGGTATTCTTTCCGGCCGGAGCAGCAGTGTTCAGAATGCTCAGAGTAGTCAGGATCTTCAGGCTGTTCAGGATCAATGCGTATTATGACTCGCTGGGGATCATCGGTAAAGTCATCCAGGGCAAGAAAACACAGCTCATGGCATCCGTTTTCATCATCATTCTGCTCATTCTGGCATCAAGCCTGTGCATGTACAGCGTGGAACACGAGGCGCAGCCTGATGTTTTCAAGAATGCCTTTTCAGGCATCTGGTGGGCGACATCGACTCTTCTTACAGTCGGTTATGGTGACATATATCCTGTTACTGTAATGGGACAGATACTCGGTATCCTCATAACTTTCCTCGGCGTAGGCATGGTTGCCATCCCTACCGGTATCATAAGCGCCGGATTCGTTGAGGAATACCAGAGGGCAAAACGTCTTTCTGACGTACAGCGCGAGGAAGCTATACATTTCATAGAAGTGGATATAAGGCACAACGATAAATGGAACGGCAGATTTATCAAAGATCTCGGCATGCCGAAGGCTTCCATAATCGCTGCTATCGTAAGGGAAAACAGGACTATTATACCTAGAGGAAATGTACAGGTCCTTGAAGGCGATAAGCTGATCATATGCGCTGAAGCAGTCAAGGGCGACTACCTTACGAATCTCAGGGAAGTAGAGCTCAAGCGCAGCCACAGCTGGAACGGAAAGATGATAAGAGAGATAGATATGTCCAGACAGTCATTTATTATCCTCGTAGACCGTGGTGGCAATATGCTGATCCCGGACGGTGATCTTGTTCTCAGGGCAGGAGACAAAATTCTTCTGTATACCAAGGAGAGCAAGGAGAAATATATCGAAGAGCCTTCATTCTAGAATTAACAGTATAATTACAACAATAAAAAACAGACTGTATCCGGATAACCGGAAAGCAGTCTGTTTTATTATCTGTTGCTGTCAGTCCTCCAGAAGCTCTTGAAGAATAGCATCAGGAACGGATATATTTCCAGTCTACCACACAGCATCTCAATGGACATTACTATCTGCGAAAGAGGGGAAAAACCACTGTATCCTCCGATTCTGGTCATATCTGCAACGGTAGTACCCGTATTGGTGAGCATGGCCTGGGAGTAGTTGAGCGCATCGAAAACGCTCTCGTTTTTATTGTCCAGACTCAGAAGCAGGGCGCCAAGGATGTAAACAAGCATGAACAGTGCTATGTAGATGTTTGTGCCGACCAGCTGCTCGGGTTTTACGGTCTCGCCGTTGATCCTGACGGGCCTGACTGCATTCGGATGAACATGCCTGAAAAGTCCGAACCTCATGGTCTTGAATCCTATCTGGATACGTGCAGTCTTGATGCCGCCTGCGGTGGAAGCGGCACAGGCACCCACAAACATCTGAAGAAGAATCAGAAGCTCGCATATAAACGGCCAGCTGCGGCTTCCGGACACGATGTAGCCTGATGTGGACAGATATGATACTGTCTGCATCAGTGCGTCAGCGACGGCTGACGCTGCGCCCATGCCTCTTGTGAAGCAGAGTACAGCAGCGATTAACACAGATGTTATGACGACCCTTAACGTGTATACGCCTATTTCTGAAGTTCTCCTGAAGTTGAAAGATCTCCGGAAGAACATCATCAGAAGGAAGGAGACGTTGAGCGACGAAATGAATGAGAAAAAGACGATGATCGCCTTCTGGGTTCCCGGAAGTGCTGTTATATCACCGTTGCTGATATGCTGCAGCCCGGCAGTGCTGATGTTGCTCAGGCTTGTCAGAAGGGAAGTATAAGGTGTCATGCCTGCAATACACAGCAGCACAAAATGAACCGCTGTAAGGACTGCGTAAAGTCTGATAATATGCCTGTATGTGTATCTGAAGGTCTGTGTGGACTTTAGAAAATCCGGCCCCGGAACTTCAACGGATACAAGAGCGCGGCCGCTGAGCTGTCTCCCTGAAATGAAACTGAAAGCGATGAGTATTATCCCGACTCCTCCGAGCCAGCTCAGGACTGAACGCCACAGCATGAGTGATTCAGGCAGGCTTTCTATTCCGAGATTTCCGACACCTGTAGTTGTGAGGCATGCTGTTGCCTCAAATATCGCAGTCGTTACAGAGAACTCAGCCACGCTGAAATAGAAGACCGCAGATGTCAGCGCTATGGAGGCAAGCCAGCTCATCATAACAGCCATGTAGTTCATCCTCGGGCGGACAACGGAGGCATTCAGGTCATATAAATGACGTATGATGATTCCGCATATGATCGTTGCTGATGATACTATCGCAAGTGGTATCAGTGATCTGTCATTACCGAAATACAGAGCCGCGAAAACAGAAGGCATCGCAGCGATACCGTATGCGATCATGACCGCAGAGAAGATATTCAGGAAGAATTTTCTGTTGTTGGTCAGTTTCATACTCTGTCAGGTTTCCAGAAATAACGTGTGAAAAGTATAAAGAAGGTAGATAGTTCAAGCCTTCCTGCAAGCATTATAAACGACAGCACATACTTGCTGAATGTTGAGTAGAAGTGGAAGTTGCACTCAGGACCCACCATGTCAAGTCCCGGTCCTACATTGCTGATGCAGGTAAGGACAGCGGTGAAATTAGACACGAGGTTGCCTTCACCTGTAAGCGAAATGAGAAGGGTGCCGGCAACAAGGGTGAGTATGTATGTCGTCATGAATGTCATTATATAAGTCAGTGTCTCAGGCATCATCCTGCGTCCGTTGTAGCGGATATCGTCTACGATATTCAGATGGAGGAGCCGCTTTACTTCGAATTTGATCATCCTCAGGAAAATAAGGATCCTTATCTCTTTGATGCCACCGGCAGTCGATGAGCTGCTCGCACCAGTGAACATCAGAAGGACCAGTATCATCTGTGCAAATGCCGGCCACTCTATGTAATTTGCTGTTGCATAGCCTGTAGTACTCATCAGAGTCACTACCTGAAATGCTGAATCAGTAAGTGCTGCTCCAAAATCCGTATAACCGCCTTCGGTCATGAGAGAGATGACTACAAGAGCAACAGCTGTTATGACAGTCAGGAGATAGAACCTGAACTCTTCATCGGCAAGAGCTTTGCGCGGACTGCCCTGAATGGCTACAAAGAACAGGTTGAAGTTGGTTCCTGCTATGAACATGAAGACGGTCAGCACCCAGTAGATATAGTAGCTGTTGAAATGAGCGATCCCGTTATTGTATGTGGAGTATCCACCTGTAGCCATAGCTGTCATAGCATGACATACTGCATCATAGAAACTCATGCCGCCCGGCAGCAGGAGAAGTACAAGAACACCCGTGAGTATGATATATGCCATGTACATAAGACGCGCAGTCTCAGAAAACCTTGCAGACACTTTGCTTGAAATAGGCCCCGGGGTCTCTGCGCCGGCAATGTTCTGAGCCTTGATGCCGAAATTCGGAAGCAGCGCAACGAACAGAACTATTATTCCCATGCCGCCGAGCCACTGCGTAGCGCAGCGCCAGAAGAGAATAGACTTTGGAAGTGATTCTATTTCCTGAAGAATGGTCGAGCCTGTCGTCGAGAACCCTGAGCAGGTCTCAAAAAAAGCTTCCGCAAAATCCGGGATGCTTCCGGAGATAACATACGGAAGCGCTCCTGCGACAGAAGCGATGATCCATGAAGATGTGACTATAAGATAGCTGTATCTGGCCTTGAGCCGGCCTTCCTGAAATCCTGTGCTGTTCCTGCTGTAAATGATTATTCCCGGCAGGGCGCATAGGACAATTGATACAAGAAATGATACGGCACAGTCATTTTCGCCGTACAATAAAGCAACAAGGAGGGGAACCATAAGGCACCCCGCCAGAAAAATGAGAAAATATCCATAAAAACCGAGAACGTTTTTCTTCATTTATAATTGCTGCCTGTATCAGCTTACGGAAGCTTGTGAAGGAATTTTGACTGCTTGAACAGCTTTTCTACATATCCTATATGAGATACCAGGCATACGATGACTACTCTGTCGCCAGGGAGCATCCTTGTATTACCATCAGGTATGATCGTCTCAAGCCCTCTGTGGACAGCTGCAACGATGATGAATTCAGGCAGCTTGAAATCCTTCAGAGGTATGTTGGTGCAGCTCATCCCTTTGTCAACATAGAATTCCATCAGTTCAGCCTGACCCTGGAGCAGGACAGATGAGATGACACGCTTGCTTCCTCTGATCGTTCTCAGCATTGTGGATGCTGTTATGTCAAGCGGATTCAGAACCATGTCGAGATCCAGAGTAGAAATGAGGTCATTGTAACTCTCGTGGCTTATTTTGGAGATGACGTCTTCAACACCGTGATTCTTGGCTGTAAGAGCGAGAAGGATGTTCTCCTCGTCATATCCTGTTGCTGTAACGAAGGCGTCCATTTGCTCGAAGTTTTCTTCCTCGAGAAGGGAAATGTCAGCACCGTCACCGTTCAGTACCATTACGTTTCTGAGACGCTCGGAGAGGTAGTGGCAGCGCTTCTTGTCCTTCTCTACGATCTTGACCTGTGAGCCGTACTCTGCGAGTCTTCTCGCAAGATAGTAACCCGTTTTGCCTCCGCCGATGATCATGACCTTGCGGGCGTCAGAGGATCTGAGCCTAGCATGAACAGTTTCGGCAAGAGAGAATACATCCTGCTTGTTACCCATGAGGTAGAGCAGATCTCCCGGATTGATGACATCGTTGCCGTGAGGGATGATAAGCTTTCCTCCGCGCGAGATAGCGACCATTATCATATTAGGCACGATCTCACGGAATTTGATGAGGTTGAGTCCGACTATCTGAGGGAAACGCGAAGCCTCGAACTCTATAAGTCCGATATTTTTGGATGTATAGATTCCGTTGCTCAGTGTGTACTTTTCGATAAGATAGCGGTAAATCTCAGATGTGATGAGAGTATCCGGGTTTACAAGCAAATCTATGTTCATGTGATCGCAGATGAAATCCATCTGGCTCATATGCTCAGGATCCCTTACTCTGGCTGCGACTTTAGGACAGCCGAGCGACTTTGCAAAGGATGCTGCAAGTATATTGGTGTCGTCAGATGTAGTACAGCTGAAAAGAAAATCAAATGTGCTGACATTGATCTGTCTTAACAGCTCAACTGTCTTGGCATCACCTGTGACTGTCATCACATCGTACTGCTGGGAAAGCGCATTCAGCTTGTCCTCATTAGTGTCGACAAGCGTGATATCATAATCGCCGTCCAGAAGGGCTTCCGTGATCCTTATTCCGAGCTTTCCTGCTCCGAGTATAGCTACTTTCATGTCTGTTGCTCCGTTGTGGTTATATGTAACTATGTCTTGTGTATTTGCAATATCTGTTTATGAGATATATAATCTGCAATGCTGGTGTGCATGATGCACCCACAGATTGTAATACTAAGAATAGTTATTTTCAATCAAAATCCGAATTAAATGTGTACAATGATTTCGAATTAACAATGTGTCATCGGGTAAGGCCCTTTTTGACACATAATGATGACAGTGAGAACCGTCCCCGTTATCATCACGATAAGGAGTAAGGACAATAATGAGCATTAAGATGGTAGCGCTTGACCTTGATGGAACGGCGCTGAACAGCAAAAGAGAAATAACACCGGGAACACTTGAGGCTTTCAGAAAGGCTGCTGAAAAAGGCGTGCACATCGTAGTGTCTACAGGAAGACCTTTCACATCGCTTCCTGACAACGTTACTGAGATCCCGTGGATAGAATATGCGATCACATCCAATGGTGCGCATATCAACTATATAAAGACAGGGGAATCCGTGTTTGACTCTTTCCTGTCCGAAGCAGCTATAAAGAGAATCGCTGAGCTCGCGAAGAAAATGGATGTGCAGCTTGAGCTCTTCTACGACGGACAGGCATATATGGACTATGACTTCTATGAGCAGATAAAGAAGTACGGCTGCGAGTACAGGAGCGCTGAGTATCTTCTGTGGAGCCGCAAGCCTCTCAAAAATCTCGTAGAGGTCATGCTTGAGAATGCGGACCGTATAGAGAACGTGAACTTCAGCTTCAGGACCGTTGAAATGCTTGAAGCAGCAAGGGCGGAGATAGAAGCTATACCGGAAGCCAATATCACGTCATCTTTTCCTAACAATCTCGAGATCGGCGGACCTAAGACGAGTAAGAAGGATGCTCTTGAGGAGCTGACTAAGATGCTCGGAGTCGACCGCTCTGAACTCATGTGCTGCGGTGATGCTCCTAATGATATCGGCATGATAGAATACGCCGGTCTCGGAGTAGCAATGGGAAATGCATGGGGCGGCACCAAGGAGCATGCAGACTATGTAACTGCATCAAATGACGAGGACGGAGTGGCTAAGGCTATAGAGAAGTTCGTGCTTTGTGACTGAATGACACCGACGGTTTTATAGGCTGGTAACAGCGGTTTTCTGCGGAATATGGCGGATAACCGCTGTTTTGTTTTGCACTTTTTTACAAAGGTGTGATTTATGCAGGAAACCGTGATTATTCTGTTCGACACATTTTCAGATGGATGCTACCATTACGTACCCGGAAGTGAAAAGGCGTCACATGAGTATGGGATTATTGAGAATTGAGCCGGAGGTGGATCATGAGAAGATACTGCAAGATGGTTGGAAATGCCGGCGAGGAATTCGCTGCAAAGATCCTTGAGGATGAAGGCTACATGATACTCGAGAGGAACTACCGCACAAGAATAGGAGAGATAGATATCATCGCAGCCAGGGACGGGGTAGTCCATTTTATAGAGGTCAAGACCAGGACGAGCGATGAATACGGATATCCGGCGGATGCCGTTACTGAAGAGAAGCAGAACACGATCAGGCGCTCGGCAGAGATATACATGGCCAGGAGGAGACTTATGTGGAGGGCGTACTCCATCGATGTGGCGGAGGTTACTTTCAACCTTATTGAGGATTGTATATAGGAGGGAGCCATGTTCAGCAGGATACATACAGCAGTATTCAGAGGTGTTGAGGGGACAGAAGTATATGTAGAGACGGACATTGCCAGGGGCCTGCCGGGGATATACATAGTTGGACTTGCTTCAACAATGGTCATGGAGTCAAGGGAGAGGATCAAGAGTGCGATAATCAATTCTGATCTTGAATATCCGCGCGGCAGGATAACGGTCAGTCTGACACCGGCAAGCCTCAGAAAGAACGGCAGCGGTCTTGATCTGCCGATCGCGGCAGGGGTGCTGGCTTCCTGTGCATATATAGATGCGGTCAAAGCATGGGAATACGGGATCATAGGTGAACTGTCACTTGAGGGTCGCGTGCTCGGTGTCAGCGGTGTGCTGCCTATGATCATATGCATGAAGGACGCAGGGATCAGAAAGGTGATAATACCTGCAGAGAATGCAGCGGAAGCATCTCTTGTGAGCGGACTGGAAATATATCCGGTGAGGAGTCTGGCGGAATGCATTGAGATTATCAACGGCGGAGGAAATGCAGAAAGCATCAGTATAGCTGTTGATGAGGACGGTGTTGTGATCGAAGCCAGTGCTGGCCATTCAACCGGAGACTTTGCTGATATAAAAGGACAGGAAAACGCCAAGAGAGCTCTTACTATCGCTGTGGCAGGGAGACACGGAATCCTTATGGTAGGAAGCCCGGGATGCGGCAAGACGATGCTGGCAAGCAGACTCCCGGGCATTATGCCGCCGATGACTGAGGATGAGTGCCTGGAGACCGCAGTGATATATTCAGCCGCAGGCAAGACGCGCGCGCAGAAAGATCTGCTGACAAGGCCTTTCAGGAATCCTCACTGCACTATAGGGAGAGCAGGCCTGGTCGGTGGCGGCAGCATTCCTGTGCCGGGAGAGATCACTCTTGCTCATAATGGTGTCCTCTTCATGGATGAGGTCTGTGAATACGATACGAATACCATTGAGGCTCTGAGAACTCCTATTGAAGAGAAGAAGATAGTCCACTTCAGAAAGGGGGACAGCTATGTCTTTCCCTGCAATTTCCAGCTGGTGATGGCGGCCAATCCCTGTCCCTGCGGATACTTCGGAGACAGCAAAAGGATGTGCAAGTGTTCAGAAGCACAGCTTGAACGCTACAGAAAGAAGCTCAGCGGTCCTATGATGGACAGGATAGATATGCGCATCAGCATGGAGAAGGTCGAGTTCGAAGACCTCAGGACTGAAGGACCATTAGAAGGAGATGGACGGAATTCAGCCAGCGTCCGTATCAGTGTTGAGAGAGCAATTAGTTTTGCCCATAGAAACGGGAGAACAGGGTATAACGCTGACATGTCTGAAAGTGAGATAGATATGTACTGCGCGCTGGGGCCAGCTGAGGAGAAGTTCATGAAGAGGGCTTATGATGCTCTTAAGATGACACCAAGGTCATATAAGAAGACCTTGAAGGTTGCAAGGACGATTGCAGATATTGCAGGCAGCAGAGAGATACATGAAGAGCACCTTGCAGAGGCCTTAAGCTATAGAATGCTCGATCAAGTAAATGAGTGATACAGAGAATTAAATATGAAGACAAATGATGATTACATTCAGCAGGAACATGAGGTTCTAGAGTATTTTGGAATTACAAGAATCAATGATTACATTCATGTCCAGAAAAGAGTATTAGCCACACTACCTGAGGAATTTTATGGTGAGGTCCTGATTAAAGAAAATGGAATGGCTGTTGATGTCGGGAAAAGAGGGATAAAAGAGACCTTTGGGGATAAGAGACACTATGAGTACCTACCCAGGTGGTTTAAAATTGCAAAACTGGCAACTGTAACTGAGATACCTGATCTGCTTAGAAAAGCTACTGTGAGAGATTCTAATATAGATAATTATCACGAAGGGAAAACATCAAAATATGATTATCTCGAAACGGAAACTGAAGTATTGGGAACGGAATGTATCGTAGGATTTGATATTAAGAAAACGGAAATTAAAAACAGATTCCATTTACATAGAGTAGAAATAAAAAAGCGACCAGAGGCTTAACCTCTCTCACTTTCGCAAGAGCATTTCGAAGCCTTCTGCTCGCATGTGTAATATATCATTAACGCATTGATAAATCAATAGGTGGAAAAGATGAGTACCATTAAAGATATCGAGAGAATAGATATAACCTCGCATGAGTATCCGGACTTACTGAGAGACATACCGGATCCGCCCAAACAGTTGTACTGTGCAGGCGACATATCTCTTCTGCAAGAGATGTCAGTCTCTGTGGTTGGATCACGCAAATACACGCTATACGGCAAAACGGTTGCGGAGATGGTCGGCAGGAGACTTGGCGAATGCGGTATCCCGGTTGTCTCAGGACTGGCATACGGGATAGATGCATTCGCGCATGAAGGGGCTCTTGATGCAGGCGGCAGAGTTATAGGTGTGCTGGCGAGCGGAATAAACAGAATGGCTCCGAAGAGGAACTATGCTCTGATGATGAGAGGACTTGAGAAGGGCGGGCTTGTTCTCAGTGAATATGAGCCTGATGAGCCGGCAGAGAAGTACAAGTACCCGAGGCGGAACCGGATCATAAGCGGGCTGAGTAAATGCACAGCAGTAATTGAAGCCAATGTCAACAGCGGCTCTCTTATAACAGCACAGCATGCTATGGAGCAGGGCAGACCTGTATATGCAGTGCCGGGCAACATCAACAGCCAGTTCAGCATCGGGTGTAATCTTCTCATAAGAGACGGAGCCTTTCCGCTCGTGGTAATAGATGATCTCATAAGGCACATCGGGATCGATCCGGGCAAAACAAGTGATCCTGTCATGCAGCTTGGCGCGGATGAAAGACGTGTGTATGATGCTGCTGCGAGATACAACGGTGCTCCTCTTGACCGGCTTGCAGAGGATACCGGCATGAGCGCCGGATCACTGAATGCGCTGGTCACGGTCATGGAAATCAAAGGTATCTTCAGTACGTATGCAGGCAAAGTATATATTGCGTGAAGAAAAATTTTCTTGCAAAATGATACACAGGATAGTAAAGTATTTTCCCGAAAGACATTTTACATATATATAAGGAAGAAACATTTATGGCAACAGCAGCTACTAAGACAACTGCAAAGAAAACGGCCGCAAAGAAGACGACCAGAAAGACTGCTAAGAAGAAAGCTCCTGACAAGACTCTTCTTGTTGTTGAGTCTCCTTCGAAGGCCAAGATAATAAGTAAATATCTCGGGTCAAAGTACAAGGTAATGGCTTCCGTCGGACACGTTAGGGATCTGCCTAAGAGCAGGCTCGGCGTTGATGTGGATAACAATTTTGAACCTGAGTATATAAACATAAGAGGCAAAGCACAGACGATCAAGGATCTCAAGAAGGAAGCACAGTCCGCTAAGAACGTCCTTCTCGCTACCGACCCTGACCGTGAAGGAGAGGCGATATCCTGGCATCTCGCTTATCTTCTCGGACTTGACGAGAATGCAGACTGCAGAGTTATGTTCAATGAGATCAACAAGCAGACTGTACAGGAGGCTATCAAGGAACCTAAGCCTATCGATCTGGCACTTGTCGATGCGCAGCAGGCAAGGAGAGTTCTCGACAGACTTGTAGGCTATCAGATAAGCCCGCTTCTGTGGAAGAAGGTATCGAGAGGCCTGTCAGGAGGAAGAGTGCAGTCAGCTGCTCTCAAGCTCATCTGTGACAGGGAAAATGAGATCACAGCATTCGTGCCGGAAGAGTACTGGTACATCGCTGCTGACTTCGGAAAAGGATTCGTTGCTGAACTTAGCAAGATCAGCGGCAAGAAGGCCAAGGTCACTTCAGCTGAGCAGGCTGAAAAGATAAAGGCTGAACTTGACGGCGGCAGATATATCGTCAAGGATATAAAAGAAGGCAAGAGACAGACCAAGCCTTATGCTCCTTTCACAACTTCAAGCCTGCAGCAGGATGCATCCATCAAGCTCGGTTTCCAGACCGCAAGGACTATGCAGATCGCTCAGCAGCTCTATGAGGGCGTGACCCTCAAGGGTATCGGAGCAAGAGGTCTCATCACATACATCAGAACAGACTCAGTCAGAGTTTCCGATCAGGCGAGAGGAATGGCCAGGGGCTTTATCCTTGAGAAATACGGAAAAGAGTATACAGCCAATAACCACTATGCCAACAGGAACAAGGCAATGCAGGATGCACACGAGGCGATCAGACCTTCGGACATAAGCCTTGAACCTGATATGATCAAGGATTCGCTGACTGCTGAACAGTACAAGTTGTATGATCTCATCTGGAGAAGATTCGTTGCTTCCCAGATGGCTGCAGCAAAATATGATACAGTATCAGTAGATATTGAGAACGGAAAGTATGAATTCAAGGCCAACGGCTCAAGAATGACTTTTGACGGCTGGCGCAAGGTGTATAAGAGCCAGAGCGGAGAGAATGAGGTCACAGTGCCTAAGCTCAGCGAAGGAGATATCCTTGATCTCAAGAAACTGCTGATGGAGCAGAAGTTCACTCAGCCGCCTGCAAGATACACTGAGGCAAGTCTCGTCAAGGAAATGGAAGATAAGAATATCGGCAGACCGAGTACTTATGCTTCAATCATTTCAGTACTGATAACAAGAAGGTATGTGAAGAGGGTCAAGAAGAGCCTGCAGCCTACCAAGCTGGGATTTGATGTCATCGGTATCCTTCAGGACTACTTCTCGGATATAGTTGACGTACAGTTTACCGGTGAGATGGAGGATAAGCTCGACAGCATAGAGCTCGGAGACGCCGACTGGAAGAGCATCATTGCTGACTTCTATAAAGGATTCAGTGAAGAGCTGAAGAGAGCTGATGAGGAAGTCGAGAGGATCGAAAAGGAAGTCGTCCTCTCTGATGAGGTGTGCGAACTCTGCGGACGTCCTATGGCAATCAAGGAAGGAAGATTCGGAAACTTCCTCGCATGCACGGGATATCCGGAGTGCAAAAATACCAAGCCTATCATCAGGGCGACTGGTGTCATGTGCCCGAAGTGCGGCAAGGAGATCGTGGAGAAGCGTGGCAGAAAGTCCGGCAAGGTATTCTACGGATGCAGCGGCTATCCGGAATGCGATGTTTCATACTGGGACAAGCCGACAGGCAGGATGTGCCCGGACTGCGGATCCATGCTGGTCGAGAGCAAGGGAAGAAATGCAAGCGTAAAGTGTTCCAACCCGGAATGTAAGTATAGAGAGAAATAGTGTTATCTGAGGAAAGGAAATCACAATGATAGAATTCCATGCAACAACAATCTGCTGCGTCAGAAGACCGAATGGAGACATTGCTATCGGCGGCGACGGACAAGTCACTATGGGCCAGTCGACTATAATGAAGAACGGCGCCAAGAAGGTAAAGAAGATCTACAGGGACAAAGTGCTGACAGGTTTTGCCGGCTCTGTTGCTGATGCTTTCAATCTTACAGAGAAGTTCGAGAACAAGCTCGGAGAGCACGCAGGAAACCTGAAAAGGGCAGCTGTGGATCTCGCTCAGTACTGGAGAACTGATAAGGCCATGAGGAATCTCGAGGCTCTCATGATAGTTGCAGATGCTGAAGACCTGCTTGTAATATCCGGAAACGGCGAAGTCATCGCACCTGACAAGGACGTGGTAGCCATCGGATCAGGCGGGAACTACGCATACTCGGCAGCTGTCGCTCTGTACGACAATACGGATCTCGATGCAGAGACAATCGTAAGAAAGTCTCTTGAGATAGCATCGAGCATCTGCGTTTTCACTAACGACAATATTACAGTTGAAAAGCTCGGGGAGGCAGAATAATGGCAGACAACATCAAGAACATGACTCCTAAGCAGATAGTTGCGGAGCTTGATAAATACATCATCGGTCAGGATGAGGCCAAGAAGTACGTAGCGATCGCTCTCAGGAACCGCTACAGAAGGAGCCTCCTGTCTGAAGAGATGAGAGAAGAGATCTTTCCTAAGAACATCCTTATGATGGGACCTACCGGTGTAGGAAAGACTGAGATCGCAAGGAGACTTGCCAAGCTCATGGATGCTCCTTTTGTCAAGGTCGAGGCTACAAAGTTCACAGAGGTCGGATATGTCGGCCGTGATGTAGACTCCATGATCAGAGACCTTGTTGAGGCCAGCATGAGACTCAGCAAGCAGAAGAGGATGGATGAGAACTCTGAGATAGCTGAGAAGATAGCTGAGGACATCATCGTCAAGGCTATCATCCCGGGCGGACCTGAGGAGAAGCAGGGCAGCGGAGTGCAGCTCGGCAATATCTTCGGCAACCTCGGTTACAAGACTCAGAAGCAGGAGTACGAAGAGAAGCAGAAGGCTCAGTACGAGCAGAGCCAGGAGTACTCTGATATACAGATGGCAAGGGAGCAGGTGAGAGAGCAGCTTAAGAGCGGCGCTCTTGAAGAACAGCTCATCGAGATCGAAGTCGATGATGTTCCTAAGACCAACCAGCTCGACATGCAGAACGAAGGCATGATCGCTATCGGCAATATCTTCGACAGCATGATGCCTAAGAAGACAAAGCGCAAGAAATGCAAAGTCAGGGATGCAAGAAGGATCCTCAAAGAGCAGGAAGCGCAGAAGCTGATCGATATGGATCAGGTGACTGACGAGGCTCTCCAGAACGCTGAACAGAACGGGATCATCTTCATAGATGAGATCGATAAGATCGCAAGCGGCAATTCGATGAGATCTGGCGCTGACGTATCCAGAGAGGGCGTTCAGAGGGATATCCTTCCGATAGTCGAAGGAAGCGTTGTAAACACGAAATACGGCCCTGTGAAGACCGATCACATGCTCTTCATAGGAGCAGGTGCTTTCCATGTTTCCAAGCCTTCAGACCTCATTCCTGAGCTTCAGGGAAGATTCCCTATTAACGTTGAGCTGAAGAATCTCGACAAGGAAGACTTCAAGAAGATCCTCACAGTTCCTGAGAACGCTGTAACCAAGCAGCAGAAGGCACTTCTGGAGACAGAAGGAGTCCATCTTGAGTTCACTGAAGACGGCATCGATGAGATCGCAAGCCTGGCTTATCTCATGAACGAGGAGACAGAGAACATCGGAGCCAGAAGACTCCATACGATCCTCGAGATACTTCTTGAGGATATCAGCTACAGCCTGCCGGATCCATCGATCACAGATGTTGTGGTAGACAGAGAGATGGTGCAGGAGAAGCTGCATGAGAAGGTCAAGGAAGTAGACGTAGATAAGTATATCCTGTAAACATTATGTATATAATCTTCAGGTGATAATTCTCGAAGAGCTTTACGCAACATTTTTGTGTCCTTACGGGTTGCCCGCTCTTCTGCGAAATCACCATTCAAATTATATACATAATTAACAGAAGTAATGACATTATATAAATCGATATACCAATATGGTGAAGCAGAATATGTAATAGAGAAGTCCAGGTTCATCGCTCATGCGATGCCTGTGGCTTCTTTGGATGAGGCAAAGGAATACGTAGCATCTGTAAAGGAAGAGTACCGTGATGCGACGCACAATGTTCCTGCGATCATCGTAGGCGCAAAACAGGAGGTGCAGTGGGCGAGCGATGACGGTGAGCCGAGCGGCACCTCGGGCCTTCCTATGCTCAAGCTCATAGCAGGCGAGGGACTCACTAATCTTGCCGTTGTGGTAACAAGATACTTCGGAGGCATCAAACTCGGCACAGGAGGCCTTGCAAGGGCTTATACGGCATCAGCAAAACTGGGTATAGAAGCAGCAGGGTATGTGATGTCATGGAGAGCGCGCTTATAAGATATGAATTCGATTATTCATATCTCAGCAAGCTGCAGAACATGGCCGGCTCAGGCATGGGGACCGGAGCAGGGCAGGGAAAGTTCGAGATCATAGACCCTGAATACTCTGATGTGGTCAGAGCCGGTATAAGATGTCTTGCAGAGGACGAAGGGGAGATCCGCGGTATGATGACCAATCTGACAAGCGGACAGGCTAAGATCTTATCCGAGGAAAAGAGCCTCATAAGGATTAGACTGTAATATCAGGACGTTTTATACAGCCTCCAGTTTCCGTTGTAAAATGTCACAAAAAGAGTCTTTTAAAATTTGTCAAATTAATGATTGACACGCTATAGGTGCTGTGCTAATATAATGGGGCGTCAAAAAAGAGACGGACGCGGACGCATAGCTCAGCTGGGAGAGCACCTGCCTTACAAGCAGGGGGTCATAGGTTCGAGCCCTATTGCGTCCACCATAAATGGCCGGGTAGTTCAGCTGGTTAGAATGCCAGCCTGTCACGCTGGAGGTCGACGGTTCGAGCCCGTTCCCGGTCGCCATTTCGCTGATGTGGCTCAACGGTAGAGCAGCTGATTTGTAATCAGCAGGTTGGGGGTTCGATTCCCTCCATCAGCTCCAAGATCCGGAGATGCAAGTTTATTAAAAAGTACTTGCATCTTCCGGTTGAAAATCACATAATAGTAATTGCCAGTTTTCCGGTGACCCAACTGCCGGATGACTATATACACAAATTTCGAGGGATTCCCGAGTGGCCAAAGGGGGCGGACTGTAAATCCGTTAGCTCAGCTTTCGATGGTTCGAATCCATCTCCCTCGACCATAGTGCGGAAGTGGCTCAGGGGTAGAGCATCGCCTTGCCAAGGCGAGGGTCGCGAGTTCGAATCTCGTCTTCCGCTCCACTTTTGCGGATGTAGTTCAATGGTAGAACTTCAGCCTTCCAAGCTGATAGCGTGAGTTCGATTCTCATCATCCGCTCCATTTTTTTAAAACACATAGTTGGGCATCGTGGGTCCATAGCTCAGTTGGATAGAGCAACGGCCTTCTAAGCCGTGTGTCCGGGGTTCGAATCCCTGTGGGCTCACCAATTTTTTTTACTACGGTTTGACGACTATCCTGTTAATGGGGTATAGCCAAGCGGTAAGGCAACAGACTTTGACTCTGTCATTCGTAGGTTCGAGTCCTGCTACCCCAGCCAGTTGTGACCCATTAGCTCAGGCGGTAGAGCACTTGACTTTTAATCAAGGTGTCCGGAGTTCGAGTCTCCGATGGGTCACCATTTCACCTTATCCCGGCTATGTTTGTGGAGAGGTGTCCGAGTGGTTTAAGGAGCTGGTCTTGAAAACCAGTGATCCCGCAAGGGACCGTGGGTTCGAATCCCACCCTCTCCGCCAAGATCATACTGGTGAACGTTTTTAACAGCTTTGGAGAAGTACTCAAGTGGCTGAAGAGGACGGTTTGCTAAACCGTTAGTGTTCGTATAGGGCAGCATGGGTTCGAATCCCATCTTCTCCGCCATATTATAGGGGTATAGCTCAGTTGGTAGAGCAGCGGTCTCCAAAACCGCGTGCCGTGGGTTCAAGTCCTACTGCCCCTGCCAATTCATTGAATATGTTATCACTTTCGGGGTGTAGCGCAGTTTGGTAGCGCAACTGGTTTGGGACCAGTGGGCCGCGGGTTCAAATCCTGCCACCCCGACCATTGAGAATACTTCGGGGTGTAGCGCAGTTTGGTAGCGCAACTGGTTTGGGACCAGTGGGCCGCGGGTTCAAATCCTGCCACCCCGACCAATTTCTCAGACTCTCGTGGGCCATTAGCTCAGAGGTTAGAGCAACCGGCTCATAACCGGTCGGTCCTTGGTTCGACCCCAAGATGGCCCACCAGACAATATGCCCAGATAGCTCAGTTGGTAGAGCAGGAGACTGAAAATCTCCGTGTCCTTGGTTCAATTCCGAGTCTGGGCACCACCCAAGATCCTGACGCGTTCAGGATCTTTTCTTTTGCCTTAAAACACTCTTCTTTAAAGCTGTTAAGGTACGGCTTAATACCTGTAAAGATTCGTTTACATTGAATACCCCGATGCCTAGAATGACGATAACACTTAATCTCGGGAGGTTATATGCGTCCCGGGGCAGTTATTGTTTTGCGACAGGATAGGTAGATATTATGGAAAACAAATTAGCACAGATTCGCAGAGAAAAGAAAATAGGGCAGAGCTACCTTGTTGACATGCTCGGAGTAAGCAGACAGACGATCAGCTCGATTGAAAACGGCAGATGCACGCCGTCGCTTGAACTCGCCCTTGATCTGGCTGACCTTCTCGGTCTGCCTCTGGAGGAACTCTTCGTTCATGAGAACAGATTCATGCAGCAGAGTTAACACAAGGAAAGTAGAGCTTTTGGGATTATGAAACAATTCACATCGTTAAATCTTCACAGAAAAGGGATGATCCATGCCCTGGTCATAGTGATGTTGCTGGCAGGTATGATGCTGATACTATCAGCTCATACTTTTGCTGCTGCCAGTCCTCAGGCCATAGGTCAGGTCAATGCATCGGGAGGAGCACATCTGAGGAAGTCGTCTACGACCAGTTCCGGAAAAGTTGCTACACTTGCCGACAACACTTCACTGACTATCTACAGGGAGATATACAAGAGCAAGACAAGCACCTCAAAGAGTAAAATCTGGTACTATGTCAAAGCATCAAACGGCAAGAAAGGCTATATCCGTGCTGATCTTGTTGACAATGTACAGTATTCACTGGTGTCCGGTACGATCAAAAGCAAGGTCAATATCCGCAAGGGTCCCGGCACTAAGATGAAGAAGAATGGTACACTCAAGAAGGGCACCAAGGTAACGATCTATCTTGACTCGAGACCTGTTTATTCGACAAGAGGCAGGAGCAAAGTCTGGTACAGGATCTATCACAACGGCAAATTCAGCTTTGTATGCTCCCAGTCCGTCAAAACGGGAGGCGTTATCAACACTGCAAGCGCTGTAAATTATGAGAGCTCTTCAAGTTCAGGAAGCTCAGCGCAGCCTTCACCGGCGCAGGTCACCCAGGTTGTCAGCTCCACAACAGGAGCGATCAACACACTGTCCAATGCACAGTTTGAGTCCTACCTTACAAGACAGGGCTTCCCTGAGGATTACAAGAAGAGCCTCAGAGCCCTTCATGCAGCACACCCTAACTGGGTATTCGTGGCACAGAAGACAGGACTGAACTGGAATGACGTACTGAAGAAAGAGACCGCCAAGAACGTATCTCTCATACAGAAGAGCTATCCGTCATCGTACAGGTCAACGACTTACAGAAGTCAGGCCGAGCCTGGCTGGTACAATGCTAACGCGACTGTCGTAGCTTACTATATGGATCCGAGGAACTTCCTCAATGAGGACAGGATCTATATGTTTGAGAACCTGGCATACCAGGGCGAGTATCAGACAGTCAGTGTCGTTAACAAGATCATCAGCGGAACCAAGCTTGCAAGCTACGGATTCAATGCGAATGTATTCATGGCTGCAGGCAAAACGTATAAGATCAGCCCTGTATTCCTTGCTGCAAGAGTCAGACAGGAGACGGGCGGGGACAGCGCATCAGTCAACGGTTCAAAATCCGGCGGCACCGTCGTATACAACCCGTTCAATATCGGAGCATACGGATCCAACCCTGTATCTCAGGGTCTGGCATATGCCAAGAAGCAGGGATGGACAACACCTGCCAAGGCTGTAAACGGCGGAGCGTCATATCTCGCAAGCGGATACATCAACAAGAACCAGAACACTATCTACCTGCAGAGATTCAATGTGGCCAACGGACTCAAGAACGCCGGCACACACCAGTACATGACCAATATAATGGCTCCGTACAGCGAAGCGCACATCACCAAAACATCCTACGCAAAGCTTGGGATCGACAAGGAATCCCTCGGATTCATCATTCCGGTATACAACAGCATGCCGGCCAGGACCAAACTGCCATAAGAACAGATAACATAAACGGATAATATCCCGGTTCACATATAGTGGGCCGGGGTATTTTATTGCTCTGAATTGTATATATAAGGGCAATAATGACTGCGAAGATAATATAGAAATGACGCTATATCTGACGGTTAAAAATCTAAGATTTAATAAAAAAAATAGTGCTGCAGATACAGCGAAAACGAGATTAGCAGGATACGAAAAATTTCGGAAACAATGTAAAGCAGACTTTAAGTTTTCGTTGAAAAATCAACGGGAGGTGGTTAGTAATGGTAAAAAATCGATAATAATCGAATACGATTTCGATTTGTTCTCAAAAAATACATAAAATATGTTAATTGTACGTTTTTTTTACCAACCGGGAATTGACGCAACAAAAGCGCATGCTATACAATTAGACAAATGATTGAGAAAGTCTAATTATAGCCAGTTTTCGCACTTTCTAGCCTGCATCCCCGATTTGGCAGGTCGATGTGTTTTACTGCAAACGATCAGTTTACACAAACGAGGGGGTAGACTTTGCTCAATATTTTCGTGCGTCTTTGCAAAATAAGACAATAGATTAAGTCACAACTTTAACTGAAAGAGTGGGGAATATTTATGGAAAAGAACAGATTTATCAAGACAGCCCTGTGCCTGGTTCTTGCATTCGCCATGACGTTCGCTCCGATCTTCAGCAGTTATGCAGTGATCGCGACCGCGCTCGCCGGTGAAGTTCAGGCCACTGAGTCACAGGAGCCGGCTGCCGGTGACAAGGCAGCACCTTCTGATGAAGGCACCGTTGCGGAAGATCCTCAGTCCGGAGGGGAGAATGAGACAGCCGCACCTTCAGAAGAAGCTGCAACAGAAAAGCCTTCAGCTGAGGAAGGGACTGTGACGGCACCTTCCGAAGGACCGATGGAGGAAGCGGACTCTGCTGAGGAGGAAGCTGCTGAAGAAGTAAAAGCCACTAAGACTGAGTATGTCTGGAAGGATGACAAGGTCATAGTCACGGCTGTCCTTTCTGATGCAGAAGCAATTCCTGACGATGCAGAGCTGATCGCTACAGCTATCGACAAGGATTCAGAAGACTACAATTATGATGCTTACATGAAAGCTCTTAATGACAGTTCTGAATCAAGCTACACAGAAAAGAATACTCTTCTATATGATATTGCGTTCATAAAGGACGGAGTAGAGCTCCAGCCGGAATCCGGAAAGGTTTCGGTCAGATTTGAATTCCTCGACAAGCAGCTTGCTGATTCGATCGGAGCGAAGAAAGCTGCGGACGTTAACGTCATCCACCTCCCACTCACGGATGATGTAAAGGAACAATACGACACAACTGCCGATGCGAAGGATATCAAGGCAGAGGATATCAACGTAGAGGCACTTACACCTGCTGACAATGATCTCAAGGTCAGCGTAAAGAATGAGAAGGTCGTCTTCAAGACAGACAGCTTCTCTGTTTTCGCATACACAGTAGACTTCGAGTACAACGGCTACCAGTTCAGCATACCGGGTGGAACAACCATCAAGCTGAGTGAAGTATTCGAGCAGCTTAATATCGATAAGGATATTAAAGATGTAGAGAAAGTGACATTCTCCAATCCTGAGCTTGTTGAAGTAAAGGAGCCTTCACTCTTTAACAGCGAGTGGAGACTGGAAAGCAAGAAAGCATTCAGTACAGAAGAAACATTGACTGTTGAAATGATAGGCGGAGAGAACATCATTATAAATGTCACAGACTCACAGTCTGCTCTAGAGGTCTCAATTAGCCTATATGATTATAGTGACACTAATACGCTGGCGTTCCCTTCAGCTTTTGGTGAAGTTGACGGTGAAGCAGATCATATATTCCTCTTTGCATGGGTTGGAGGTAGTAATGTCCAAGCTTTAGGAGAAAATGATCCTTGGACATGTATTCCTATGGACGATATTAGAGGAAAATCAAGTCCATATAAAGTGGATATCGCTTCTTTTTCAACCAATCAATGGTACAACGCAAATAATAAGAGCTATGCATCACTAACTGATGCAGAGAAGGAAGGTATAAGAGTCCGTATTATTCATACTAGTGACGCCAATGCACCGACTCTTGGAAGTATTAAAAGCATGAGTGTAGGTAGTTATGAAGAACTGTGGAACGGAGGATTCGATGGTTATCCGATTACTACAGCTCACGGAACAGGGCTTCAGCCTGGAGGCAATTACTCTGTTAACTTCAAGCAGGGAGATAAACATGAACATGATGTAGTTCTGAAATTCGCAGATGGCGTTGATCCTGCTGCTATTCCTGAAGGTAGTTATATTATGCTTGAGGCATTATCTGCAGACGGAAGCAATCGATACTACTATGTTGTACCTGCTGTCATGGATGGTTATACAGACAAAGTGGTCATTCCTGTTACAGGACATTGGTCTCAGAATCAGCCGTTTTCTAGCAACTGGCAGAAGATAATACCGCACGTTATTACGCCAAAAGACGGGCAACAGATCAGTACGGGTGGTAATAAACCAGCTGATAACAGTTACAATACTGTCTACACTATTGGTGACTATGCATATACATACAGCACTACAGAAGAGAGAGATTCGTCAGATGAACATCTCATTCACTCAGAGTTTGTCTTTGAACTCAAACCAGCAAATTTCAAAGACGCTATAGATCCTTATGATGTACTTGGAGAGGGTGCAGAATTCGGTGTAGTTGCCAGTACATATATTCAGAGAGATCATACAGAGACAAACTTTGCTGCCAAGAGATATGAGAACCCTAATTACAAAAATATAGAGATCGACGGCAGTGGAGATGGAGACATGCCTTTCTATGCAGGAGAGATAATTGAGCATGTGTGGTTCTCCGGTGCTAACAATGTAAACCTGGATATCTATGTAAGTGAAGAATACAGTAGCATATCGCGTGGTCATCAAGGTGCGAATGTTCCTGAACGCATTCACGATACTACACCTGATACGATTGATGTTAAGGTGATACCGATGTCACAGGCAGCTGTCAACGCTAAGGTGGATGAGCTGATAAACACTTTGAAGGCTTCTTCAAACAGAATGAAGGAAGAGCATTCTTATCATGTTACTTTCTCATCCAACAGGACTGTTGATACAACTTCATTCCCTGATGGGAAGACTATATACATTGATGCTTCAGATCTTGACTTCGGGTCAGGAGGGTGGACCCTCAAAAAACTTCCGGGTCAGACAATAGTGTTCAATATCCCTGGAACAGCCCCTGTAACTATTAGAGAGTTTCACGTAATAGAAGTTGACAGCAATGGCACTCAGATCAGGGATGTCAGCTCAAATTCCGGTGGTAACGGCGGCTACAGTCAGGACCTCGAAGAAGCTATTCTTGATCATGTCGTTTTCAATGCGTATGAGACAGAACTGTTAAAGCCTGAAAGCGGCCCTGCAGGGTTGTTCCTTGTACCTAACGGTAATGTTAAGGAAGAATCTGGTTCAGGTACCGGTTGGGTTGCTACTGGCGGAACGTTTGATCAGGTCGGGGCTGAATGGCACTTCTTCCGTACTAAGAGATATTACAATGCAAAAGGAGATTTTACGCTTTCAGGTAAAAAGAGAATTGTAGATTCTGCAGGTAAGGCTCTTGATTATTCACAGTTTAACTCGATGGACTTTGCATTTGAGCTCTATGAGTGTGACGAAGATGGCAATATCACAAACAACGAATATATTGAGAGAAAAACAGCTAATAAAACTACTGGAAACTTTGATTTTAGCAAATTAGACTTCGACGAAACTACTGTATCACAGGATTCTGAAGTAGTATTTTATTACCTTGTTAAAGAGGTGATTCCTAGCGAAGATAGTGATCAAGGTGTTGCTTATAATGCTGTTCCTTTAATTGTAAAAGTCGTTGCACATGATGACCCATCTGATGAGACACATGGAGACATTACGTTTACTATTTCTGTCAAGCATAAAGACAGCGAAGAAGATTGGACAACAGTTACCGGTGAAGGTGATGACCATAAGATCTATGAAATTGGAAACTTCGATAACACTTATGAAGAGCAGGCCAAAGGAAGTCTTAAGATATCAAAACATGTAACTGTTAATGGAAACGATACAGAAACATCTTTAGCAGATGGCAGATATACTTTTACTGTTACGAAAAAGGAAGATGATAGTTTTGCTCCTGTCACAGTTGTATTTACAATTACCGATGGAGCGGTATCATCTGCGACAGTGAATGGTGAGAATGCTGAGCTGGATAGTGAGAAATGTGTGACATTAACGGATCTGGAGGCTGGAACATATGTCATTGAAGAGGCTCAGCCGACTAACGGAACACATCCTGTGCAAGCTAATCCATATGAGGTAGAGGTAACGGCAGGATCGGAGTCTAATCCGGCAAAGTTTGCATTCACAAATGATTATGAAACAGTGTCTGCTCAGGTAGAAAAGGTATGGGAAGGTAATAATGATCTACCTGAATCTCTGACAGTTGTTTTGTATGCAGACGATAATGCAACTAATAATGTTGTTACATTAGATGAGAATAATCAGTGGAAATCTGATGTAATAACAAATCTTCCAAAATACAGATATGATAGTGATCTTAATCAGAATGTAGAAATTAATTATCACTGGGTAGAAGGAGTGGTTCCTAATGGTTGGTTCCTTACTGGTTCGAGCAAATCTGGCATTTTAACCACCCTTACTAATACATATCAGGAATTCGGCCTGACTACATCCTATATAGGAACAAAAACATGGCAGGATATTGAGGCTGATAAAATACCTCATGCACTGACTGTGGAACTGTATCAGGATGGAGTGAAGATGAATCCACAGCCTGAAATGGAGTGGACAAAGAATGGTAATGTTTGGACATATGAGTTTAAACATCTTCCTGTTTTCAAACCAGATGGTTCAGGAGTACATGAATACTATGCAGTAGAGACACTTTCTGAGGGGTATTCCAAAGCTCAGGATGATGAAATCAGACCTACTGACTATCATCAGGGTGAAGCAACATTGCTTGATGACATGATCACAACTTGTGCTGAAACTGAAATTGATATTCAGTTGAATTCAAAAACAGACCTGGCTTGGGCAATTGTCAAACTGACGCATGGATCTGGGTATCTCATTTGGACACACAGAGTACCATTGCCATCTGAAAAGCAATCTATTTTGGATGCGGGTTCGGAAATGTATTCAGGATCATTTAATAAGAATAAGTATTATGTGAGTGGTCACGAAGGTTCATTTGATACATATGCCGGAAGAATAACAGTTTCATATGATGATACAAATAGAACTATTCATATTCACTTCCCTGGTGAAAGCGCTTGGGCAACCTTGGGCTACGGTAATTTCGGGGAAGACGTAGAATATGAGCCAGGCAGTACTGCTTTCTTTAACACTTATGGAGCATCAGGCGAAGGCGAGATCAAGGTACAGAAAGTACTGAACGGACGTCAGTGGAAGACGGATGATTCGTTCACATTCACACTTGCAGGTGTCAGTGCACCGACAGGAGTAGATTCGGTACCGATGCCGGTCGATGCCGACGGTAACGTAGTTGATTCGATCACGATCACAAATGGCGACGCAGAACACACGAAG
>Ga0256404_1002594_pt1 | contig 39501 bp, 33 predicted proteins | sample RumenRJG_01DNA_FD_185990 | JGI IMG/M metagenome (GOLD analysis project Ga0256404, IMG submission 185990) | Bovine rumen microbial communities from Lethbridge, Alberta, Canada - RJG_01 | ecosystem: Host-associated > Mammals > Digestive system > Stomach > Rumen | place: Canada: Alberta | collected...
CATCTGGCCGCCTCCCTTCTTCGCATGATGTACATGCCAGTTGTTGCGGCAGGCAGGCTCGAATGTAACATTGTATACAGGCACCTGCTCTGTGGAAACAGGAGCGAGGTAGCTCTGTCCGACGAAGAACTGTCCATACGGGTTGGCCTCACCAATCGGGAAGCAGATGGTGTTCTGGTATCTGTCCTTCTCTGTGACTTCAGGAACCTCTTCATTCCAGACTTCCTTTGCAAGGCGGAACACTGCCCAGCCCTTAGGCCAGCCAACGTACATAGTTGCGTGTGTGATGATCGCAGCTATCTCTTCTTTGGTCACGCCATGCGCCTTTGCATTCTGCAGGTGATATGTCAGGGATGAATCGGTGATGCCCGAAGCCATCAGCGACACAACTGTAATGATGCACTTTGTCTTGACATCGATCGCTTCCTCATTCCACACTTCGCCGAACAGCACATCATCATTGAGGTGTGCGAACATAGGCGCAAAATCTCCGAGCTGCTCTCTTCCTGCTGTCTGTACGATCTTCTCACTCATTTCTTTTCCCCTCCTTGGTTACTTTCTTATAAAATCCTGATCCTTCTGCGGAACTCCCTCCGCATCGGACACATAGCGTTCGACCCTCATGTGAAGGTCATATTTATCTCTCAACTTCGCGATCTCGGCCATCATAGGCGACGCATGATGGATGTCGAGAGATTCCTGGTCTCTCCAGCTGTCGATCAGAAGCACGGTCTCTGGATCCTTGAGCGGAATGAAGTATTCATACTTTTCATTTCCGTCTTCAGCTCTGATCGCATCCGCGACACCGCGCTCTTCCATTTCCTCCGCGAATTTGCGCGCGCTGCCGTTTTCTCCTGTATAATACAGATTTACTGTGATGCTCATACTCTATTTCATCTCCTTTTCCGGGTCTTCTGTTTCCGGAATATTTAACAGTAAGTTTTCAGCAATAGTTCTATTTACCGGCATGGCTGCTGCTCAGCAGCTTAGCCAGGCAGTTATATGTGATCTCATAGATTGTCTGGTATTTGTAATCGACTTCAGCTTCTGTCATGGCTTCCTTCTGCTTGGCCGTCACTTCAGCGTACGGGTAGATGCCGAACATGAACGGGAAGAACACATACATTATCTGCTCAGTTTCTGCCTCTGACAGTTCCGGGCAGTGTTTCTTCAGGATCAGTCTGAAGTTCTCCAGTGACTTTCCGTATGCGCGCTTGAACGATACGAGAAGTTCCTCTCTGCTGTTCTCTTCCATGTCAAAGTTGTTCATTGAGAGGAGTTTGAGAAGCTGCGCTCTTTTCTCAAGAGACTTTGCGATCAGGTCAGCCAGCTGCTGCCCTGAATACTTCTGATCATTGTTCAGGATCTCTTCAAGGTCAGCGTTCCATCTGTCATATTCACGCTCAAACAGTGCAAGGAATATCTCTTCCTTCGTCTGGAAGTAGTTGTATATAGTCGGGCGCGAGAAGGATGTGACCTTTCCGATCTCCTTGAGAGTTATGTCCCTGAAGCTCATCGTCTGGTACAGCTGCTCGCATGCACCCACGATTTCTTCTCTTCTCTGCGCGACAGTTTCCGGAGTTCCTTTGAACATGATTCTTTTCTCCCTTCGTTCAGTTGACACCGTGTCAACAATTGAATTATAGCAATGGATTGACACCGTGTCAAGCCGCGGATCCGGAGCAAGAAAAAAGAATTCAACCGCTTCATCGATAGTTATCAGTTTCCTGTCCGCAACCGGGAAATTCTTCCCCGATTGTGCTAAAGTAAGTAAAACTGTTCTTAAAGATTACTGATTATATACTTCACTTAATACCGGGGCTATAATCTAGACAACAAGAGATGTTAAGTAAAACTTAAAGAGTTGAGCGAAACGATCTTGTCAGATAGAAAGTAACGCCTGGTGCTTACAGGCGTCAGGCTGAGACAGTCATGAGGGCTCTGCTGCAGGGTCCGGGCAAAACGATCCGGACAGACAAGGCCGCACCCCTGATGGCAATACAGAAGGAGGAAACATCATGTTAGTAGGCGGAATCGTAGTAGGAGTTGCTTGTGCAATGTATGCAGCTGCAGTAATGGACATGGAAGATGTCGAAATGGAAAGAGAAAAGAAGCTCAATAAATAGAGCGGATACATAAAACCACAACATATTGCTAACTTTCAAAATATAATTACAGATAAGTGCGGAAATACCCGGTCGGTCCCGACCGGGTATTTCATTTCAGTTGCATATCTGTTGTTATCATTTCGCATCAGGTGCATCATCATATCGACTCTTCAGTCCGGTATCAACAGCATTATTTCCGCTCTTCAGCCCTTGTCAGGTACCTGACCGCATAATCGAGGAATTTTTTCGCAGCTGCTGTCATGTGTTCTTCATTAGTATATGCGATACCGAAGGTTATCTTCGAAGGCGGATCCAGCGGCAGCTTGACCAGATGATTATTCCAGTACTGCGCCGCGAGCTCGTTGCACATAGTGACGCCAAGCCCCATCCGGACCAGCGCGAGTGCGGCCGGAGTGTCGTAAGTCGTGTACTTGACCAGCGGAGATATATCGTTTTTCTTGAAGACTTCAATGACCTCTGCATCCTGCCCCCAGGATGTCATGATGAAGTCGTCTTTTTCAAAATCAGCTGCCGGATAGCTGTCTGCTCCCGCAAGCGGATGCGTCTCCGGTATGACTGCTATCATCTCTTCATCTGCGAGCGGGATCCACTCGTAATTCATCGGTTCGGCATAGGCGAGAAAAGCAAGATCCGCTTCATGCTGATCAAGGTGATGGAATATCTCCTGGCGGACGCCTTCCATTATGTTAAACTCTATCGACGGAAAGTCCTTCTGGAAATTTCTGACGATCCCCGGCAGCCACGTAGTCGCGACACTCGGATAAGCTGCGATCGTAAGATTGCCGACTGACAGCCCCTGCATCTCGCTCGCCAGCTCATACATCTCCTTCTCTCTCGCGAGGTACGACCTGACGATAGGAATGAGTTTTGCCCCTTCCGGAGTTGGCTTCACGCCCTTCTTTGAACGGATCAGCAGATTGAGTCCAAGGTCATTTTCCAGCGCAGCTATAAGCTGGCTGATGGCCGACGGCGTATATCCCATGGCCTCGGCTGCAGCCTTAAAACTCCCGCGCTCAGCTGCTTCCAGAAACGCTTTGCATCTTGCACTTTCCATACTTCTTCCCTCTCTCCATGTTCACATACTGCATGAGCTGCAGCTAAGAGATGCTGAATCATTATGATTTAAGACCATTATAACTTAAGCCAGACTGAATGCACCGTTAACTTTGTATTAATTTAAGTGCAATTTAACATCATGGCAACAAAGCTTAACTTTACTTATGTTTCGATCGAGATACAATATAGGTGAAAGGAGAGGAGTGGAGGCCTCTTCTAAAAGAAAATATGGAAATGATCAATGGTCTAAGGAGGTGGCAGTCATGTTATCAACAATTATCGTAGGTGGCGCGTTTGTCGCAATTCTGGCCCTTAAGTGGAAGTTCTACTCTGATTACTACAACAGAAGAAATCACACACACAAGGCAGCATAAAATAGTCATTGAATAGCAGCAGATCCCGGAGAATACAGCATCTCCGGGATCTTTTTATATATGGAAAAAGCGCGCTGACAACGCGAAATAATGACTTCCGTCCGTTAAAAAATAGTTTTAACGATTCTTAAGAGCGGCTTAAACGGGGTGTTAAAACTATTAAATTTACTTATAACAACCTTTGCATTAGAATGCACTTGTAAATACAGAGCAGCAAGCGTTAAGCCCAATGCAATGTATCGTCTAAGGCATTATTTTTATATTTTATGGAGGTAAAGTCAATGGTAGCTAACATCATCGTAGGCGGCGCATTCGCAGCAGTACTCGTAGCAAAGTGGAGATTCTTCTCAAAGGCTTACGCTAAGCAGTCCAGATAGTTATCTGCTCTGTAGAGAGACAACCGAATCAAAAACGCCCAAAAATCCCGGAACTCATGTCCCGGGATTTTTTCTTTGCCCGCAATGCTCAGTGCGCCGGTGTCAGCTCCGGTGTCAATGCCGGTGTCAATTCTTATCGGTTGAATATATGCGTCCTTTTATTCTTCAATGAAATCGATCGCGAACTGCAGGAACTTCTTCGCTGCATTGGTCATGTGCTCGCGGGACGGCACCGCAACACCGAAGGTAACGGTCTGCGGCGGGTCGAGCGGCAGCTTGACCAGATGCTCGTTCCAGTATCTCGCACTCAACTCGTTGACAAGGCTGATTCCGAGCCCCATCCTGACCATGGCCAGAGTCGCCGGCGTGTCGTACGTCGTGTACTTGATATCCGGGTGAGTGTCATTTTTCTCAAGGATATTCAGGATCTCGATCTCTCTGCCCCATGAGCCGAGGATAAAATCGCTGTTCTCGCACTCTTTGATAGGGAACTTATCCGCTTTGGCAAACGGGTGGTCTTCAGGCAGTGCAGCCAGCACCGGGATCTCGATCAGCGGTATCCATTCGTACGGCATCGGCTCCGAGTAGACCATAATCCCCATATCAGCCGTATTCTGCTCAAAGTTCTGGAACATGTTCTCCCTGATGCTCTCACGGATGTTGATGTGGATACCCGGGTATTCGCTCTTGAAACGTCTTACTATCTCCGGGAGCCAGTTGGTAGCGACACTCGGATAAGCAGCGATCGACAGATTACCCTTTACGACACCCTTAAGCTCAGATGCGATGTGATAGATGTCCTGCTCTTTTGCGATATATGACCTGAAAGCCGGCAGCAGAGTCTCGCCCTCCGAAGTAGGCTTGACACCCTTCTGCGAGCGGACCAGCAGCTTGAGCCCCAGTTCCTTTTCGAGCGACGTGATCAACTGGCTGATAGCGGACGGAGTATATCCGAGCGAATCAGCCGCAGCCGAAATACTTCCGCGCTCTATACATTCTATGAATGCTTTACACTTATTATTTTCCATCTCTTCCGCCCCATTTCTGCTATGTATCAGCAATTAAATACAATCATATTTATTCAGTTCTCCGCAGCTCAACATGCGATATCAAAGTGTCTTTGCACTATGACAATTAGTTAACTATCCTGTGTTCTTAATATACCACACCTCTGTAACTATTGCTGCACATATTTAGTACATTGTTAAGTTTATCTTAAGATGCATTTCGCCGAAGTGGTCCTCTATCTATGATTCGCAGCTCCTCAGGACCATAGAGAGGACCAATTTCGTAGCAAAATGCATTATCTAATGCTCTTCAGGACCACGGGGAGGACCAAATCGTTAGCAAAATGCAGGATAAAGTGACTCACAGGACCACGGGGAGGACCAATTTTGCAGCAAAACATCTGTATAAGTGACCGGGAAGGCCACTCGCAGGACCAATCCTGGTTTAGTCCATGCATGATTCACAGACGGCTCAGATCACTCTGCAGCGATGTGCCTTCTTAAAGAGAAGTTTATGCCATGAAAAAACGGCGGACATATCGCCCGCCGTTCACTATTATAGTCCTGTTATTCGTGTAATCAAGCGTTTAAGTCCAGCTCATTCCGGACTTTATAAAGTGTATGATTCTACTTGAAGTATCTTACTGCGCTCTCGAACATCCTGTTGAAGTAGTTGCCCTCGACATTCTTGTAGAGGCCTTCGCCGACTCTCTCTGCGTGAGCCATTTTTCCGAAGACTCTGCCGTCAGGTGAGGTGATTCCCTCGATAGCCATTACGGATCCGTTCGGGTTGAAGCGGATGTCTGCAGTAGCGTTGCCTTCGAGGTCAACATACTGAGTTGCGATCTGGCCGTTGATCGCGAGCTTTCTTACGAGCTCTTCGTCAGCGATGAATCTGCCCTCACCGTGGGATACAGGTGCGGAGTAGATGTCTCCGACGTTGGTGAATCTCAGCCATGGCGACTTGTTCGAAGCGATCCTTACTCTGACGATCCTCGACTGGTGGCATGCGATAGTGTTGTATGTCAGTGTCGGGCAGTTCTCGTCAGTGTCGATGATCTTGCCGTAAGGCACGAGTCCGAGCTTGATGAGAGCCTGGAATCCGTTGCAGATACCGCACATGAGTCCGTCCCTGTTGTCGAGGAGGTCTGTGACAGCATCCTTGATCTCAGCGTTGCGGAAGAATGCAGTGATGAATTTTGCCGATCCGTCCGGCTCGTCTCCGCCTGAGAATCCGCCTGGGATGAATACCATCTGGGAATCTCTGAGCTCTGCCGCGAACTTCTCTACCGACTGCCTGATATCCTCGGACGAGCGGTTCCTGATTACCATGATCTCAGGCTTTGCACCTGCTTCCCTTACAGCGCGCGCACTGTCGTACTCGCAGTTGGTGCCAGGGAATACCGGGATCAGTACCTTAGGCTCTGCCTTCTTGTAGAGTGTGGTGCTCCATGTCTTTGCCTTGTAGCTGAGGTTCTGGACAGGGCCGACCTTGTTCTCTGCAGCGTTGTTAGGGAAAACGCTCTCGAGCTTGCCCTCGTATCTGAAGAGCAGGTCGCCGATCTCGACTCTCTCATCTTCCCATGTGATGCTCTGGCTCTCGGTGGTCTTACCGAGGACTCTTACATCAACACCTCTTCCGATCCTTGTGTCTTCATCTGCCAGCTCGAGGATGATGCTGCCGTAGTTGTAAGCGAACATCTCGTCGAGTGTGAGTGCGTCTACTCTTGAAGTCTCATCGTCTGCCTTGCTGCTGACGAAGTCAAAACCGATGCCGTTTCCGTAGGTCATCTTCATGATGGCTTCAGCGATGCCGCCGATGCCAGGTGTGTATGCAGCGCAGACTTTGCCCTCGCGGATGAGGTCAGCTGCCTTCTCCCATACTCTGATGAGTGAAGCCGGGCTCGGAAGGTCTGTTCCGACGCCGCTGTTGTCCTGCTCGAGGTCAGGGCTGAGCATTACGACCTTGTGGCCTGCTGCCTTGAACTCAGGCGAAACGATGCTGCCCGTTTTGCCCATCGTAACTGCGAAGGAGATGAGTGTAGGCGGTACGTCGATGTTCTCGAAGGTTCCGCTCATGGAGTCCTTGCCGCCGATGGAACCGATGCCGAGTCCCATCTGAGCCTCGAATGCTCCGAGCAGTGCTGCCAGAGGCAGACCCCATCTCTTCGCATCGTGTCTGAGTGACGGGAAGTACTCCTGGAACGAGAGGTATACATCCTTGAACTCAGCGCCTGTAGCGATCAGCTTGGCTACCGACTCGACTACTGCGAGGTATGCTCCGTGATATGGCGAAGCAGATGAGATGTACGGGTTGAAGCCCCATGACATCAGCGAGCAGTCATCAGTGTGACCCTTCTCGAGAGGGATCTTGTGTACCATTGCCTGGATCGGTGTCAGCTGGTTGCGTCCGCCGAACGGCATCAGTACGGTGCCGGCTCCGATAGTCGAGTCGAATCTCTCGGACAGGCCCCTCTTGGAGCATGTGTTGAGGTCAGCTGCGACATCAGCGTAGAGCTGTGCAAAGCCCTTCTTCTCTTCGCCGTCTGCGTATTTGTGATACAGATCAGTTGCCTGCCAGTCTCCCGGTGCAGCAGCTTCCACTTCGATGTGCTTGTCTGCTCCGTTGGAGTTCAGGAACTCTCTGCTTATATCTACGATCGTCTTGCCGTTCCAGTGCATAACGAGTCTCGGTGACTCTGTCACTGTAGCGACCTGTACACACTGGAGGTTCTCGTCTGCTGCGAGCTGCATGAACATGTACTTGTCCTCTGCTGCTACTACGCAGGCCATTCTCTCCTGAGACTCGGAGATAGCGAGCTCTGTTCCGTCGAGTCCTTCGTACTTCTTAGGAACTGCATCGAGCTCGATCTCAAGGCCGTCAGCCAGCTCGCCGATAGCTACGCTGACTCCGCCCGCGCCAAAATCGTTACATCTCTTGATGAGTCTGGTGGCGTCTCCGTTGCGGAAGAGTCTCTGGATCTTGCGCTCTTCAGGAGCGTTACCCTTCTGTACCTCGGCGCCGCATGTCTCGACCGAGTGCGAGTCGTGTGCCTTGGATGATCCGGTTGCTCCGCCGATGCCGTCGCGTCCGGTCGAGCCGCCGAGCAGCAGGACAACATCGCCCGGCTCCGGCCGCTCTCTCCTGACATTGACAGCCGGAGCGGCCGCCATGACGGCGCCGACCTCCATCCTCTTGGCTGCATATCCCGGATGATATATCTCGTCTACCATACCCGTGCAGAGTCCGATCTGGTTGCCGTAGCTGGAGTAGCCGCGGGCAGCTGTAGTCGTGATCGATCTCTGAGGGAGCTTGCCCGGAAGAGTCTCGCTTACAGGCTGCAGCGGATCAGCCGCACCTGTGACTCTCATTGCGGAGTAAGCATAAGCTCTTCCGCTCAGCGGGTCTCTGATGCATCCGCCGAGACATGTCGCCGCTCCTCCGAACGGCTCGATCTCAGTCGGATGGTTGTGTGTCTCATTCTTGAAGAGGAGGAGCCACGGCTCATCCTCACCGTCAACTGTAACGTTCACTTTGACCGTGCACGCATTGATCTCCTCGGACTCATCGAGCTTCTCGAGTCTGCCGCGCAGCTTGAGATACTTCACTGCAACAGTCGCAAGATCCATCAGGCATACCGGCTTGGTGCGGCCGAGCAGCTCGCGGGTCTTGATATAGTCGTCAAAAGCATTCTGCAGCACTTCGTCCTCGAACTTAACATCGTCGATGACAGTGCCGAATGTCGTATGCCTGCAGTGATCGGACCAGTATGTGTCGATCATTTTGAGCTCTGTGATGGTCGGCTCCCTGCGCTCGGTATCTCTGAAGTAGTCCCTGCACATAGCGAGGTCAGCCTCATCCATTGCAAGCCCCATGTCCTTGATGTATCCGCCGAGCATGTCGTCTGTCATATGTGTGAATCCGATCAGAGTCTCGACCTCCTCAGGGATGTCGTACTTCTGCTCAAGAGTCTCAGGCTTCTCAAGGCTTGCTTCCCTTGTCTCGACAGGGTTGATCACATAGCCCTTGACAGCGTTGATGTCAGCCTCGCTCAGGTCGCCGTACAGAGCATAAACTCTTGCGAACTTGACAGTCGGCCTCTCGCCCTGCGACAGGATCTGGATGCACTGCTCAGCAGAGTCAGCTCTCTGATCGAACTGTCCCGGAAGAGCCTCAACGGCAAAAATGCATGCCGCCTCGCCCGCTCCGAGCAGCTTGTACTGACTTTCCGAAGTGTTGTCCAGCTGAGGCTCAGCGAACACCTTGTAGATGCAGTCGTCAAAAAGCTGCGCATCGATGTTCTCAGCATCATATCTGTTGAGTATGCGCACCTCCTCGAGGCCCTTGATCCCGAGCAGAGTCTTCGCATCGCTCTTCAGCGCAGCAGCCTCATTGGCCAGCCCCGGCTTCTTCTCCACATATACTCTAAATACCATATAGCTCTCCCATTTCTCTTTTGATTTTATCTGCTGAGTCTACTAAGTTCAGGATCAGTCCGCTGAACTCCTTCAGGTCTCAGTATACCCCTCGTATTTTACTGCCTGAGTGCCTGATGCACCCGGCCGTTTCCCACTACCTGAGTGCCTTCAAAGCCTTCTGTCCGATATCCACTCTGTAGTATTTGTTGGCAAAATCTATTTCGTCCAGCATGTCGTACGATGCGTCGATCGCTTCTGCAAGCGTCGGGCGTACTGCCGTGACACCCAGAACTCTTCCGCCTGATGTCAGGAGCTTGCCGTCTTCCTCTGCAGCGCCTGCAACATATACATACGGCCACACCTCATCCGGCATCGTGATCTCATAGCCCTTCTCATAGCTGACCGGATATCCGTCCGAAGCAGCAACGACGCAGCATGCCGATCCGTCAGACCACTTCACCTCGACCTCATTGAGTCTCTCCTCAGTTACAGCCTTCATGATGGTCAGCAGGTCTGACTCGAGCAGCGGCAGTACGACCTGTGTCTCAGGGTCGCCGAATCTGCAGTTGTACTCGATGACCTTCGGTCCGTCCTTGGTGATCATCAGGCCAAAATACAGGCAGCCCTTGAAGGTCCTTCCCTCTGCGTTCATCGCGCGCATTGTCGGCAGGAATATCTCCTCCATGCAGCGTGCCGCCACCTCATCCGTATAGTACGGATTCGGAGCGACGGTCCCCATGCCGCCCGTGTTCAGTCCGGTATCACCGTCGCCTGCGCGCTTGTGGTCCATCGAACTGATCATCGGCACGACCGTTTTGCCATCCGTAAAGCTCAGCACAGATACCTCAGGTCCCTCGAGAAACTCCTCGATGACTACCCTGTCACCGCTCTTGCCGAACTTGTGGTTCTCCATCATCTCGCGCACGGCGGCTTTGGCATCCTCTCTGGTCTCAGCGATGATAACGCCCTTGCCGAGCGCCAGACCATCCGCTTTGATAACGGTCGGGATCGGCGCAGACTCAAGGTAATACAGCGCATCATCCATATCCTCAAAAGTCTGATATCTCGCAGTCGGGATACCGTACTTCTTCATCAGATTCTTGGAGAACACCTTGCTGCCCTCGATGACAGCAGCCTTCGCATCAGGGCCAAAGCACGGAATGCCGATATTCGTCAGCGCATCCACGCACCCCATTACCAGCGGATCGTCAGGCGCCACCACGGCATAATCCGGGTGCACCTTCTTCGCGAACTCCACGATGCCCTCGATATCCGTCGCTTTGACCGGCACACACTCAGCATCTCTTCCGATGCCGCCGTTGCCCGGCAGAGCATAGATCTTCTCCACATCCTTGTTTTCCTTGATCTTCTTGATTATGGCGTGCTCTCTGCCGCCTCCGCCTACGACCATGATAACCATGTGATCACTCCTTTTGCGCCTGTACCGTATTCCCTGTTCCGTTTACGCCACCAGAGTTTCTTCTCCAATTACCTGTTGGCGTAACTTCAGTCTTATCATCAATTCTTACGCCATCAAATCTGCCCTGAGGCATCAAAGATTGGCGTAACTACCCTTATATTTTATTATATTACGCCAACTATTACATTATTTCAGGCCAATATTTGTTTCTTTCCTGATTTTTATTGGCGTAACTTCCGCACTTTCTTCTGCACTTACGCCAACTTTTTCCTGTTATTCAGTCTGACAGTTGGCGTAAATACTGCCCACAGCTTTCGTCTTACGCCAACCGCCCCTCTGGTACTAGTGATGGAACAGCCTCATTCCTGTAAATGCCATTGCGATGCCGAGATCGTCGCAGCACTTGATGACCAGGTCGTCTCTGATCGAGCCGCCCGGCTCAGCGATGTAGCTGACGCCGCTTGCTGCCGCTCTCTGAACGTTGTCGAAGAACGGGAAGAAAGCATCGGATCCGCAGCTCACGCCTGTCAGTGTGTCGAGGTAAGCTCTCTGCTCCTCAGCAGTGAATCTCTCCGGCTGCTCTGTGAAGTACTTCTGCCATACGCCGTCAGCGCAGCAGTCCTCTTCATTCTTGTTGATGTATGCGTCGATCACGTTGTCCCTGTCCGGACGTCCGAGGTCAGGTCTGAACGGCAGGTTCAGTACCTTGTCGTGCTGGCGGAGGAACCATGTGTCAGCCTTGCCGCCTGCGAGCCTTGTGCAGTGAACTCTCGACTGCTGGCCTGCGCCTACGCCGATAGCCTGTCCGTCATATGCAAAACATACGGAGTTGGACTGTGTGTACTTGAGTGTGATGAGTGCGATGATGAGATCGCGTACAGCTTCCTCAGGCAGGTCCTTCTTTGCTGTGACAACGTTGCTCAGCAGCTCTCTGTTGATCCTGAAGAAATTGTGTCCCTGCTCGAATGTAACGCCGAATACCATCTTGGTCTCCTTCTCAGGAGGCATGTAGTCAGGGTCGATCTTGACGATGTTGTAGCCGCCCTTTCTCTTGGCCTTCAGCAGCTCGAGCGCTTCTTCAGTGTATCCCGGAGCGATGACGCCGTCGGAAACCTCTCTCTTGATCAGCTTTGCTGTGGTTACATCGCATACGTCAGACAGAGCTACCCAGTCACCGAACGAGCACATTCTGTCGGTTCCTCTTGCTCTCGCATAAGCGCATGCGAGCGGCGACTCGTCGAGTCCCTCGATGTCGTCAACGAAGCAGGCCTTCTTGAGCTTTTCAGGCAAAACGGTTCCTACTGCTGCGCTCGTCGGGCTGACATGCTTGAAGCTGGCAGCTGCAGGCATGCCAAGCTCTTCCTTGAGCTCCTTGACGAGCTGCCATGAATTGAGCGCGTCGAGGAAGTTGATATATCCCGGTCTTCCGTTCAGGATCTCGAGAGGCAGGTCGCTGCCGTCCTCCATATAGATCTTCGCCGGCTTCTGGTTAGGATTGCATCCGTATTTCAGTTCGAATTCTTTCATTTCTCTACCTTTCTATGTCTTCTTGCTGCTTGGTGAGTTGAATGCACGGAACGAGAACCCGCAGAATGCGCTCTCAGCAGCTGCGCATTCGAGGACTCGAGTGAAGAGCATTCAACTCACTATTTGCTGTGCTTATTGAAGAGTCTGCTCTCTGCCTCGCCTGTTGCCAGGTCAACATACTTTACATACAGCGAGATTTTGTTGTCCTCGTTCAGAGCGTTCCAGATCTCATTGGCAAAATCATCGATGTCATTCTTGATCTCTACTCTTGTCGGCTCGCCGCTGAATGTAGGCAGCGGATTTCCGTCATGCTCATACGTGTGGATGAAGTGGCCGAGTCCTGCGATCGGAGCATAGTCATAACCGAATCTGTTGCATGCGCTTCCCTCTGCATCAGCGCTCTTCAGGATGCTCATTCTGTACTTGAATCCTGCCTTCTCATCGAACTCGAGCTCAGCGCTGATTCTCGGAGTGAAGTTAGGAGCATCCGGCTCAAAGCATCTGCTCTCAAGCGCATGATAGAACGATCCGCCCTTTACCAGGTCCTCAACGACAGTGTCAGTCTGGTTGCCGTTGGTAACAACGAGGTGGTTGTTGTGCTGTCTTACAGCAGCATAGATGATGAGGCTCGGATCCTCGAGCTTTGCGATGTCGAACGGCTCAGTGTAAACAACGCCGTTCTTGACTGTGAATACTCTGTTTCTCGAATTCTCGGATCTGCCCATGATGAAATAGGCAGCAACGGCTTTGCCCGCATCCGGAGTCATGCCGACAACGATCCCGCGGCCCGGATAAGCATTGCCCTCTACCGCTTCACTGAAGCTGATTGTCTTATAAGTGTCCATACCTGATACCTCTAAACCTTTCTGATTAGTTCCCTCTTGGATCTTTGTATATATACTTTTGAAATTAATATCTTCTCCATTTTCCGTAATTGAGACACCTTCCGCCTGCGATCACGGATATTCCGCACTGACTACTCTCCCGCGCGGATCCTGCTGCACAGCTTTGCGACCGATTCAGGCAAAATCACCCACTCGGCCTGCTCCATGACGCGCCTCTGCAGCACCTCAGGAGTATCGCCGTCCTGCACCTCGACAGCCTTCTGCGCGATGATCTCGCCGCCGTCGGCGATCTCGTTGACAAAGTGCACAGTGGCACCGGTCACCTTGACCCCGCGCTCAAGAGCGGCCTCGTGAGGCTTCAGTCCGTAGAAGCCGTCGCCGCAGAATGCCGGGATGAGTGAAGGGTGTACGTTCACGATCCTGTGGTCATACCTGCTGACGAAGTCATTGCTGAGGATGTTGAGGAAGCCTGCGAGCACGATCAGTTCGATGCCCTTCTCCTCGAGCAGCTCAAGGATCCTCGCTTCAAATCCCTCCTGGCCTCCGCAGGCTTTTCTTGTGACGACCTCAGCGTCGATGCCCGCCTGCGCAGCGCGCTCAAGAGCATAAGCCCCCGTCCTGTTGCAGATGACCAGAGCGATCTCCCCGTCACCTATCTTCCTCGCGCGCTCCGCGTCTATCAGAGCCTGCAGGTTGGTTCCGCCTCCGCTTACGAAGACAGCGATTTTTACCTTATCTCTCATATCATTTCACCTTCAGCAGAAAAACAGATGCCGCGGCGCCTTTCACTGCGCCTGGCATCTGTCCTTATATGTTATACGATCTCGATCTTGTCAGCCGAAGCCACGATCTCGCCTATGATGTATGCGTCCTCGCCGTTGGCCTTGAGAATCTCAACCGCGCGGTCCGCATCTTCAGGTGCAACAACGATCGACATGCCTACGCCCATGTTGAACGTGTTGAACATGTCGTGCTCGCTGATGGCTCCCACCTCTGCGATCATGTCGAAGACCGGCAGCACTCTGACCGCGCTCTTCTGTATCCTTGCGCCGAGCCCGTCCGGAATGCTCCTCGGGATGTTCTCGTAGAAGCCGCCGCCTGTGATGTGGGAGATGCCCTTGACATCCACCTCTTCAAGCAAAGCGAGTACCGGCTTTACGTATATCTTCGTTGGTTCGAGCAGAGCCTCGCCGAGCGACTTTCCGCCGAGCATCGTGTTGCCCGCAGTCAGCGCCTTCATGTCGGCCTTCTCGAGATTGAAGACCTTGCGCACGAGGGAGAATCCGTTGGAGTGGACTCCGCTCGACGGCAGAGCGATCACAATATCGCCGGCCTTCATCTTATTGTTATCTATGATCTTGTCCTTGTCTACGATACCTGTTACATATCCTGCGAGGTCGTACTCGTCAGCAGGATAGAATCCCGGCATCTCAGCCGTCTCGCCGCCGATCAGCGCAGCGCCCGACTGCACACAGCCCTCGCACACGCCCGAAACGATCTGCTCGATCCTCTCCGGCACGTTCTTGCCGCATGCGATGTAGTCGAGGAAGAACAGCGGCTTTGCACCTGCGCAGATGACGTCGTTGACGCACATCGCAACGCAGTCGATGCCGATCGTGTCGTGTTTGTCCAGCAGGAAAGCCAGCTTGAGCTTGGTGCCGACACCGTCAGTGCCGCTTACGAGGACCGGCTTCTTAACGTCCAGTCCCTCGAGGTCCAGTTCAAACAGTCCGCCGAATCCGCCGACGCCTCCCATGACGCCCGGTGTGACGGTCCTTGCGATGTGGCTCTTCATGAGCTCGACCGCTCTGTAACCTGCAGTGATATCTACTCCGGCAGCAGCGTAGCTGTCAGATCTTGATTTAGTATTCATGAGTACCTCTCTGTGTCTTCTCCGGACCATTTAGTCCGCCGATACATTCTGTCTCAGAGCCTCCGCCCCTTTTTTATTCTTCTCCATTCCAGCAGTATGTGCACAGCTTGCATCTGTCGATGCCGATCGACTCGATGACTCCGTCCAGTGTCTGGAAGTCGAGTGTTTCAAATCCCATCTTCTCCGCGATGGTCCTTCGGAACTTCTTGCCTCTCTCAGTTGATCCGTCCGCATACTCCTCAAGGTGCTTCATACCCTCAGCGCCCTCGAGCTCAGCGATGACACGCCTCGACAGGAGATCCATCTCGCTGTTGTTTCTCGAGAAATTGAGGTATTTGCACGCGTACATGATAGGCGGGCAGGCCGATCTCATGTGTACCGACTTTGCGCCGTTCGCATAGAGGAAGTCGACAGTCTCGCGGAGCTGTGTTCCTCTTACGATCGAGTCGTCCACGAAGAGCAGGTTCTTGTCCTTGATCAGCTCAGTGACCGGGATCTGCTTCATCTTGGCGATCTTGTTGCGCTCGTCCTGAGTCTGCGGCATGAAGCTTCTCGCCCATGTCGGTGTGTACTTGATGAATGCGCGGGCAAAAGGCACGTGTGACTCGTTGGCATATCCGATCGCGTGCGGTGTGCCGCTGTCAGGAACTCCGCCTACGTAGTCGACGCTCTGGACGTCAAAACCGCTCTCTGCATCGTGCTGAGCGAGGATGCGTCCGTTCGCATATCTCATCATCTCGACGTTGACGCCCTCGTATGTGGTCGTCGGATATCCGTAGTAGCTCCAGAGGAAAGCGCACATCTTCATGCACTTGCCCGGCTCAACTACCGTCTTTATGCCGTCCGGAGTGAGCTCTGCGATCTCTCCCGGGCCGAGGTCCCTCTGATCTTCAAAGCCCATTTTGCTCAGTGCAAAAGATTCGAATGAAGCAGCTGTTGAACCCTTCGCCTTGCCGACCCTTACAGGCAGGCGGCCGTTTTTATCTCTTGCGGCGAGGATCGTCCCATCATCCTTGAGGAGCAGAATGCATGCCGTTCCGTCTATGACTTCCTGAGCGTATCTGATGCCCTCTACCAGTTCATCCTTCTCGGAAATCAGCGCTGCGATCAGCTCTGTCTGGTTGATCTTGCCGCCGGTCCTTGCGCCGAGATGTCCGTGAGCACCTTTCAGGACGAGGTCGATGATCTCCTCCTGGTTGTTGATGATGCCCGTCGTCATGATGGCATAGGTGCCGCAGACTGAATGGAACAGCAGCGGCTGCGGGTCAGTGTCACTGATGCATCCGATGGCAGCTTTGCCCTTCATAGAATTCGTGATGCCCCCGAACTTGGTACGGAAAGGCGAATTCTCTATGTTGTGGATGACCCTCTGCAGTCCGAGCTCCTCGTCATAAGCCGCAAGTCCGCCGGTCTTGGTCCCGAGGTGTGAATGATAGTCAGTACCGAAGTACACGTCCAGCACCGCTTCATGTTTAGATGTAATTCCGAAAAAGCCGCCCATAATAGGCCTCCTCCCTCTTTTTGCCCTTTACGATTTATCTCTGATCCCGTTTTGCCTGCGTTGCCCCCTGCAGGCTCTGTAATTCTTGCAGCTGTCAAACCGCTGCGGATACTCTCTTACTCTGCAAAGAACAGCTTGTTGAGTTCAAGCGGCTCAACATACTCGCCGTCCTTGTAAACTCTCATGTTGCCGGAAGCGATCTCGTCGATCAGCATTACCCTGCCGTCTGCGTCATATCCGAACTCGAACTTGATGTCGTAGAGGTCGAGTCCTTTTTCCTTCATGTCGTCAGCAACGATCTTGGTGATCTTCTGAGTCATGTCTCTGAGGTCATCATACTGCTCCTCAGTCATAACGCCGAGGACTACCAGTCCGTCCTTGGTTACCAGCGGATCGCCGAGTGCATCGTTCTTGAAAGTAGTCTCTACATAATAAGGAAGATCTGTACCTGCCTCGATGTATTCACCGTATCTCTTGATGAAGCTGCCGACAGCCTTGAGTCTGCAGATTACCTCGAGCCCGTGGCCGAATACCTTAGCCGGCTTTACTTCCATAGTTGTATCCTCGAAGTTAGCCTTTACAAAATGAGTTCTGATTCCTGCCTCGTTGATCTTTCCGAAGAAATAGTCAGTCATGCGCAGGTTGAAATCACCAACGCCCTCGATTGTCAGACCGATCTGGTTTTCACCCGGATCGAACTTTCCGTCCTTACCTGTAACATCATCCTTGAACTTCAGCAGATAGTTGCCGTTCTCCATCTCAAATACGTTCTTGGTCTTTCCTGTGTAAACAAGTTTCATAGTTTTCTCCTTTTTATTCCTGGTTGGTGAGAATCTGCTTTCTACGAGCCCGCCCCTCACATTGATTAACTACTTCAGCCTCTCAGCGGCCGACTACTTCAGTCTCTCCATAATACCTTCATCTTTTACGAGGACTGCCTCTGCCTCTGCAGACCTTCTTGCGTCGAGCACCTCTGCGAGCTCTTCGTCAGCTACAGCGAGTATCTCTGCTGCGAGCAAAGCAGCATTCTTTCCTCCGTCGACTGCGACTGTTGCGACAGGGATGCCGCTCGGCATCATGACTGTCGAGAGCAAAGCGTCCATTCCGTCGAATGCGGCACTCTTGCAAGGCACTCCGATTACCGGGAGTGTGGTGTTTGCAGCGATAGCTCCCGCCAGGTGTGCAGCCATTCCGGCAAAAGCGATGATGACACCGAATCCGTCTTTTCTTGCATTCAGCGACCATGCCCTTGCTTCGGCAGGTGTCCTGTGTGCGGAGTAAACATGTGCTTCGTAAGGGATGCCCAGCTCATCAAGCACGCCTGTTGCCTTCTTTACTACAGGCAGATCGCTGTCGCTTCCCATGATGATTCCGACTTTCTTCATGATGCAGTCTCCTTGTCTTTTGCTTATGTGAAAAAACTGAATTCAAAACAATTATCAGCTTGATTGTATCGAAAAAATACACGATAGATTTTCCCACTTTAATGATGTCAACTCAAATCTATTCGCCATGGAGTGCTGTGTTTTTGTCAGTACATATCATGCCGTTCGGAGTTGTACGACCATTAGCGGATCTTTTTTGAAATTTGTTCGGTTTTTTTAATAACTGTGGAAAAATAACGGTTCAGAAGCCCCTCAGAACATATGAAAGGCGCCCCTCTTTATTGAGAAATAGATTTATCGGAATAAGCTTTTGCTGCAATAGTTGTAATTCAGAAAAATGAGTGCAGGCCTTAATGCTTGCCTGCCAGCCGCCTGCGTTCTTCCTCGCGCTCTTCATCATGCCCGAGCAGGCTCTTTATAGCCAGGAACAGCCCGCGTATGAAGGCGAATATGAGGAACATTATAAGGAATCCGGCTATACCATACGCCATGTCCTCAGAGTCCATGCGCCCGGTGCCCGAATACCACTGCCCGATCTCGATAGCGAACGAGACCACCAGCACCAGCGTGAACACATAGAGGAACGCGATGACCATCTCGTGATCGTATTTTGCCAGAAGCTTGAACAGCGGATAGAATATGAATATTCCTATCATCCCCAGTACGCCTATAACTATGAAATGAAGCTGCTTGTCGTTGAAGTACCAGCCTCCACGGTCATTGATGCTGAGTATCTGATTGTGTATCTCCGCGACCCAGTAAATTGCCCTGTATATCCATTCTCTCATTTAATAAGAAACCTTCTTTCTGATCTGAGGATCCCCGGCATTCTGCCCGGGCCTCCGCACTGAATTCTTTTTCAAGATGTGCTGCGGCAGGTCTGAAACCTGCATCCTGTGCACACTGCTGTATTATGAGCCTGCCGTACGCATTTTTCAAGCATTTTCGGCTTTTCTGCACAAGAACCCAGTTGTGTTTAGATTATATAGGATTAACTCGCCGTAATGTGTAGATTGTCGGGATTTTCAGCGAGTTTCCGGCAATAACCATCGCCTCCACCTTACAGCATATTAATCTTTAAGAACGTAAAGTTTAATTGACCCTCTCCGCCCCGAAAAGAATAATCGTAGTATACGGAAGTATCGCTCCGGCGCGGTTTTCTATTACTCAGAACTGCCGCCGGAAAGCAGGCGAACGGGCCCTCTTTTCGGGTCCTTATGAACAAGTAAGAGAGAAACTGCCATGTATACTACAGAAATCAGATACAACGCAAAACGCAACAGCGTTTCCCGTACGCGAACAGTTCGCAGGAGGAGATCAGTCACGCACCTTCTGGTCATGCTGCTCGTAATGGCGCTGTGCTTTACGGCCGCTGTTCCGGGCCTTGGCGGCACGGATGTCAGTGCCGCGTCAGCTCAGGCTTCGGGCAAAGTCAATGCCCCGGGCGGTGCGTGCCTCAGAGCCCACACGACCACAAGCTCCAAACAGCTCATGCTGGTTTCAGACGATACCGGCGTGACCATCCTCAGGGAAGTGTTCGCGAGCAAAAGTACCAAGGCATCCAGCCGCTGGTACTATGTTTCGGTCAACGGAAAAAAAGGCTACATCAGATCAGACCTCGTTGACAGCATTTCGTATGCCAATATCCCGGCTACAGCGACAGCCCGGGCAAATTACAGGACAGGCCCTACCGCGGGCATGAAGAGAAAAGGATCCGTTTCAAAGGGCCAGTCCCTCACAATTCTTTCCGAGGCTAAGCTGAAGGGCAATAGTCAGAAATGGTACAGAGCTGCCATCAACGGCGGTACTTACTATATCCGCGACAAGTATGTGAAGTTCGGTTCCGGCACTGCATCTGCCGCAGCCACCAGTACTACAGCCGCCGCATCCACAAATAACACCGCAGCCGCACCTGCTGTTTCGTCTCAGGCGGCCAATGCGATCCTGTCAAAGATCACAGTGACCGGTCAGCGCAATCCTTCATTCCTTGAAGTCGGGGGAAGATTCACGGTAAAGGGCGTAGTCAATTCGCCTGAGCCTTTTGACAGCGTCACAGTCGGAGTTATCAATGCAAGCGGCCAGTGGGCATTCTCGCAGACCGCAAGTGTCAACGCGAAGAAGTTCGATATCTACAGCATCGATAATGCTCTGCCTTTCGGCACACTGCCGGCCGGCAAGTACACATACAGAGTCGATGTGACATTCGGCGGCCAGACTGCGACCAAGGTAAGCGCTCCATTCGAAGTCTCCAGCGACAAGCTTGTTGCAGGTCTTCTCAGCAACCCTACCAATGGCGGCAGCGCGCGTTACGCATATACTTTTGACAGCAGCAACTGCCGCAAGCTCTTCGAGATCACCGGCTTCAGCAAAGCTCTCGTTCCGCAGGCGATGACATTTACCGGATCGGAATACTACATCCTCTACGGCATGAACCCGATGCAGGCGATCGTCACCTATTCAGCCAACGGACAGAAGACGAAATCCGGAGGTTTTGCATTCAACATCGGTCACCCGAACGGCATAACCTGGGATCCGCAGACAGGCCTCTGCTATATTTTCAAAGGCGGCCAGACAACGATCTATACATGGAACCCGAGGACCAATAAATACGGCAAATCCAAAACGCCGTACTCATCATCAGGTCTCGCCTATGACAAGACGACCAATGTGATCTATGCTTCTTCGGAGACGGGCATCCGCATATACACCGCGGACGGCAGGTTCCAGCACCAGAAGCTGTTCAGCAGATGCAGGCACAGCGGCAAGACTCACGTTCAGGATTGCGGCGCTCAGGACGGATTCATCTTCCACGGCGTCAGTGGTGCAAACAAGCACAAGACTAATTACCTTGATGTATACCGCGCATCAGACTGCAAGTATCTCGGATCGATCCGCATAGCACTCGGCGAGATCGAGAGCGCAGTAGTCGGAAATGACGGATATCTGCAGCTGCTGGTCAATACCCCGCAGAGGACAGACTATATCTGGAAGACGCCGCTGAACATCAATGATCTCAAGAAGTAGGTACGGCTTGCATAATACTTAGAAATACGGCAAAATTAAGAGGCGGGAATACCCGCCTTTTAGTATGATTGGAGCAAAAGAAATGAAAATAGAATTCGGTTACGGAAAAGAAATACAGACAGTTGATGTGCCCGATGAAAACCTCGTCGGCGTTCTTATGAGCAACCCTGTCGAGCACGAGCGCCGCGGCGCTGATGCCGTAAAGTATGCCCTTGAGAACCCGATCGGCACCGGGAAGCTGAGAGAGATCGCGGCAGAGAAAATCAGAGAACTTGCATCACCTGATGCCGGCCAGCCGGAAAGCGTCGGAAGACGCCCTAAGGTCGTAATAGTCACCAGTGACGTTTCACGCCCGCTTCCAAGCTACGATGTGCTCCCGTCGGTTCTGGATGAACTGTACGCCGGCGGATGCAGGCCTGAAGATATAACGGTAATCATCGCGCTCGGTTCTCACAGGAACAATACAGAAGAGGAACACCGTCGTCTTGTCGGTGACCGCTGCTATAACGAAGTCACTGTAGTCGACAGCAGCCGCGAGGACCTTGTACACCTCGGCACTACCAGGAGTGGCACTCCGGTAGATTACGACCGCAGAGTTGTAGAGGCAGATATCCGCATATGTCTCGGCAACATAGAATTCCACTATTTTGCCGGCTACTCGGGCGGATGCAAAGCGATCATGCCCGGTGTCTCTACACCTGCAGCTATCCAGATGAACCACCGCATGATGATCTCCGAAGATGCGCGCACAGGCAAGCTTGAAGGCAACCCTGTCCGTGAGGATCTCGAAGAAGCATGTGCGATGCTGGGTGTGGACTTCATAGTCAACTGCGTCCTCGATGAGCACAAGAAGATCGTCTACGCCGTCGCAGGCGATGTCGTAGATGCGCACAGAGTCGGCTGCAAGTATCTTGACAGGATGTACCGCGTGTCAGTCCCGGAACCTGCAGATATAATCCTGGTAAGCCAGGGCGGAGCGCCAAAAGACGCCAACCTGTACCAGACTCAGAAGGCGCTGGATAACTCCAAGCACATTATCAAAGACGGCGGCACCATAATCCTGATCGGCGCCTGCAACGAGGGCCTCGGCAACGCGACTTTCGAGAAGTGGTTCACAGAGGCCGGCAAGCCGCAGGACCTCATCGACCGCATCCACGCCGACTTCAAACTCGGCGGGCACAAGGCGGCAGCCATCGCCATGGTCATGCAGAAGGCAGAGATCTACCTCATCTCTGAAATGGATCCGGAATTCGTGAAGAGTCTCTTCTTCATCCCGGCAGCCACGGCTCAGGCAGCCTTCGACGAAGCCATGAAAAAACATGGGCCGGGTGCCCGCGTCATCGCGATGCCGTTCGGCGGAGCAGTGCTTCCGTCAGTCGGTTAGCTGCATCCTGTCACAGTGCTGTTCCGGGCAGCAATGGAATAATTAGTAAGACCCACGGGACTAATAGCCAAGGGAGAAATAAGCAGTAATGAAAAGCAGAAAACCATACCGCATACTGGCACTTCTTATAGCATTTGCAGTATGCATCACTTCAGTTCTTGTACTGCCGCTGAACGATGTCAGCGCTGCAAGTATAAAGAAATCCAAAAAACAAAAACAGCGTACTGCCTCTTTGACTCTCGTCACAAAAGGCAGCGGTGCTTTTGACTACAGATCAGCCGCAGGCGAAAAGCTCTATGGCTACGACACCCTTCAGGGCGCATGCGCCAATGCGGGATATGCATATCTCACCCTGTACAACAGGAATGTCGAGAACTGCAAGATAGTCAAGGTCAATCTCAGCACAAGAGAGGTCATCAAGGTCTCTTCCCCGCTTCCTGTCTATCATGCAAACTGCCTGACATTCAACACGAGAAGGAATCTTCTCGTTGCGACTTGCTGCAGAGTCAAGGACAAGCGCGCCGTTTTCATCGACCCGAACAGGCTGACCGTCACTTCGTATAAGGACATACAGCTGACCAGGAAGGTCAAGAAGCTGCCGAAATCTGTCAGGCGCAAATACAAGGGCTTTACTGCAATAGCTTACAACGCCCAGAAAGACTGCTATGTCGGAAGACTCAGGAGCAACAATAACGTGATCATTTTCGACGGCAACCTGAACCCGAAGAAGTACGTCAAGCTTAAGGGCAAGCAGACCTCCCTTCTCAATCAGAGCATGGACAGCGCCGGCAACTACATCTATGATGTGCGCAGCTTCAAAGGCAAAAAGAAGTACAGCATGGTCACAGTTCATACGATGTCGGGCAAGCTCGTCGGTAAGGTCAAGTTCCCTTACGGACCGGCTCCGGGCAATGAGCTTCAGTGCATATTCCACGACGGCAATCAGTTCTACGCCGGATTCTACTACTCGACAAGTCAGATTCACGACTTTGCTTCGTACCATGTAAAAAGGACCAATACACTGTATTATTTGAACAATATGTACAGATAGCCAGTATCTGCTGATGGCAGCATCCAGTCCATGCCATTACAATAAACGCAACGAAAAATCCCGCATCATCTATGATACGGGATTTTTGGTGTTCATGTTTGATCTGTAAGATCGCTGGCTTACTGCTCTGCGTCGAACGGCAGGATAGCAACGACTCTTGCTCTCTTGATTGCCTTGGCAACTGCTCTCTGGTGCATAGCGCAAGTACCTGTAACTCTTCTTGGGAGGATCTTACCTCTCTCAGTGATGTACTTCTTCAGAGTCTCAGCATCTTTATAGTCGATCTTCTTGTCCTTATCAGCACAGAACTGGCATACTTTTCTTCTTCTCATGCCGGAGTTCATGCGCTTAGGTCTGTTGCTTCTTTCCATGATTCGTGCTTTTCTCCTTTCTTATAGATTAGAATGGAATATCATCTTCCGCTGCCTGGAAAGTATCCGGGAGATCATCGAATCCGCCAAAACCGAAGTCCTGGTTGCCGGATGTGTTGTCTGATCCGAATGTTTCCTCAGGTCCGCCGAAGTTACCGCTCTGCTGCGGTGCGTTGTTGTTACCGCCCTGATATCCGCCGCCGAATGAGCCGCCCTGGTTGAAGCTGCCCTGACCGCCGTTCTGGCCGCCCTGGCCGCCGCCGAGGAACTCAACTCTGTCAGCAACGACATCCGTTGTGTAAACGGTAACGCCTTCTCTGTTCTTGTAGCTTCCGGTCTGGATCCTTCCCTGTACAGCTACCTGTCTTCCCTTGGAGAGGTAACGGTCGCATGTCTCAGCCTGTCTTCCCCATACTGTGATACGGATGAAGTCAGCGCCGGCATCTTCGCCCTGCCTTCTCGGTCTGTCGACTGCTATTGTGAATCTGCACATAGCATTCTGGGTGTTAGGTGTGTAGCTGAGCTCCGGATCTCTTGCGAGTCTTCCGATCAAAATAACTTGATTCATCTCAGACCTCCTGTCCCTTGACTACTCTTCGTCCTGGCAAACGATGATATGTCTCATTACGTTCTCATTGATCCTGAGTCTTCTGTCGAGTTCCTTAGGGAGCTCAGCATCAGCCTTGAACGGGAGAACTACGTAGTAACCAGTGTTCTTCTTGTTGATGCTGTAAGCAAGTCTTCTCTCGCCCCATACATCAGCTTCACCAGCCTCGCCGCCTGCATTGATAACTGACTTAACAGTCTCGATCAGGTTAGCCTTGGTCTCCTCGTCCAGAGTCGGATCAAGCACGAATAGAAGTTCATAATCTCTCATGTTGACACCTCCTGTGGTCATATTGGCACCGTTTCGCACGGTGCAGAAAGTAATAAATTAACTGCATGCCCGTCCGGACACGCCCAATAATATTAAACTACTCAGCATGCAAAAGCAAGCCTTTTTTGCGTATATTTAGGGTGCTCCTCTATCAAATTTATCAGCCAGTCTGTACCCTTAACTGATAACAACCCAGTCCTCAAGCTTAAGATCAGGCACCCGCATAAATTCCTTTGTGTTGTGGGTCACAACCGTCATTCCTCGCACCACAGCCTGAGCAGCTATCATTAAATCGTATGGCCCGATTGGTGTTCCTTCACTTACCAGAAAAGCTCGTATGTTGCCTGCGGCAATTGCGTCAGTTGCATTGAACGGCAGTATAGTGAAAGGTGCCAGAAAAGCATGCATTTTGTCTCTGGTCCTCTCTCCCCACCGGCTCTTTGCCGCCCCATACTCCAGTTCATGCAATGTAATTGCAGAAACAGCTATCTGCTCAGGGTCATGGCGCAGCAACTTTTCTGTCAGCGACGGATACTTGTTTTTCATTACATATATGCATGTGTTTGTATCCAGCAGTATCATCACAAAGCCTCTCGTTCATTTATGCTATCCCAGGATGGCTGTTCCCTGTCCTCCATAAACTCTTCAGGAAATGTCCCTATAACCTGACGCAGCGGGAGCCACGGGTCATCAACGGGATACATGATATATGCCTCCCCGACCTGTTTTATAATGAATTCCTTTCTATCAGTGCGCATTTCGTTCGGAATGCGTATAGCCTGGCTGTTTCCGTTTTTGAACACTTTTGTAATTGCCATAACCGCCTCCTCTCAAATGTACATACATATCGTACACACATTGTAAAGAACAAGCTTTGTTTTGTCAATCATTCATACAACAGCTATCTGCTCTGGATCTATGCCTCGAGCAACCATATTGCCCGCTCACGGATCATCTCCTCGAGAGCCCTTGTCCTCCAACTTGGGAGATTAGACACGTCGCTCTCCGTAAAGCTGAACTCAATCAACTTGCGCAGCATTGCCTTCTGCCTTGGACCCATCAGTCGTTTTGCCAGAGGGATAAACTGATCCTCAAGTCCATATGGATTCGTTCTGGAATCTATATATTTCCCTATATTGTCAAAGTCATCTTTCATTCCATAGCATAGCAGCGACAGACCGTTATCGAACACCGGGGCGGGCGCGATGATTTCGCCTGTATGGTTGTCTCTGAGTACGCCGAAGTTGCCAAAATGCCTGTCCTCATTCAGTATCACCGCGTCGAACACAAGCATGTCCACCAGCTGCTGATAGAAATCTTCTCCCAGCTCCTTATAGTATTCAAGGCACGCATCGATGCCTCCGGTCCTCACTATCCTGCCGATAGGGATATATGATGTATCTATGTCCGTGAACAGCTTACACTTTGATGCAAGTATGCCCATCCACTGCTCCAGCTCATATTGCACACAGTTTATTCCCATGCGCTCTGCCACCTGGCATGCAAGGAATTCGGAGTGAGGCTCATTGCCTGTATTTGCAAAGCCAAATGTTCCCCCTTTATATAGCCAGATATTCCCTGGTCCGAAGAACCTCCACGCCTTGCGGAGCATTCCCCCGGTAGTCAGCTCAGGAGATGTTCTGAAGTGCTTGTCTACATAGCTGCCCCCTGTATACGCAATCAGTGAGAGAGCATGTGAGAATTCATTTTCGTACAGATTGTATTCGGCAAAGGTGCCCTCGAAGTTGCTCTGTGTTATCCAGTAGCTGTCATTAAGGGACAGTCCAAAACATATATCTATTATCCCTTTGATGTCCTTAATATTAAGATCAAAAGCAGCGAGTATCTTCTCAACCATTTCCCTGTTCTTTGGAATGGTTCTGTGACCGAGCCAGCTTTCCAGTCCTTCAGGCGTCGGCTCAAGATCCAGCGGCAACAGATGCCTGCGAGCCTCATTGATCCAGGTTATCTTGATGGTAAAACGGGGTTTCCTTGCCATCGTGAACTTAAGCAGGACTTCGTCATACAGCTTCAGTTCATATGCAGTCCTGTCTCCGTATTCCACAGGCGGTTCACAAACAGTAAGAACGGCCTCCTTGCCAAGTGCACGCGCATAGTTGCTGACATAGTCCACCGTTATATTTTGAGCCCCGCTCTCTATGCGGGATATGCTCGACTTCTTGGTCCCGAGCCTCTCCGCCAGCTCGGCCTGACTCACACCCGCCGACCATCTGGCAACCTGCAGAATCCTCGCGACCTTCTTTCTGAAGACCTTTTCGTCCTGTACACCGCCAGCCTCATGCTCAATGACCTTGTCACCGGCAACGAAATCCAGCCCCTCAGTTTCCACAGGCGTCATATTCTGTTCTGTATCGATATTCCGTGTGACGATTACAGGCATCTTCTTATTACTATCAGCCATTTTCCTTCAGCCTTTCTGCCGTGCCAATGGTGTGTCACCAGGGACGGTCCTTTTTGACACATTCCGGCAATTCAAGAGGTTATCACATATGATAACTCGCTTGTGCCGCTATGTTACCATATATGATAACTATCGTCAATCGTTTTTGCTAAACCATTTTGCCCGTATCTGTCATTTCCAAACTATCTGAATGTTTCCGGCCAGCTTAAGTGCACCCCCTTTTGAATTGTAATTTTTAAGTTGATTGCATGTTCAATAGCATTCACTTTCAGAAAATCTCTATCATATCTTCATTTGACTGAAAACCGAGCATTCTTTACCGTTTAATTACACATCATCGAAAATGAAAAGAAAAACAAAAGCAGCAGTTGATATACGTATTATTACGTGTTAACATAGAGGTGCTAAATGAAAGTTTCAGAGCTTATCAAGTTACTAAAAAGATCTGATTGTTACTTTGTTGAGCATGGAAAAGAGCATGACAAGTGGCACAGCAATCTGACCGGCAAAGATTTCAAAGTCCCGAGGCATAAGAGCAAAGAGATTCCGCCGGGAACGCTTAGTGCAATTCTCAAGGATGCCGGTATTGACTATAGGAGGAACTAAAAATGAAATATGTTTATCCTGCAGTATTTACGCAGGAAGGTCACCGCTACTCCGTGATATTTCCCGATCTTGAAGGATGCTATACATGCGGAGATGATCTGAAGGACGCACTCTATATGGCAGAAGATGTGCTTGCCTTCACCTTATTTGATTACGAAAAGAACGAAAGACCCGCACCTGAGCCTTCGGAAATCGGTTCAATCAAATTAAGTGCTGGTGAATTCGTCAATTATATTGTATGTGATACGATTGAGTATCAGAGACAGCATAACAATAAAGCTATCAAGAAAACTCTCTCAATACCGGAATGGCTCAATGAACTTGCTGTTGCACGGGGGATCAATTTCTCACAGGTACTGCAGGACGCCTTAAAGGCACAACTGGGGTTATAAGACTATCCAGGCTAAGAGGACTGGTTCTCTCAGTAGATATTTTGGCAAAACTGTAGTAAATTATATTTGTATGCGCAGTGACTGCTGCGCCTCATAATCAGCATAACAATAAGATAATAACTTCGGACAGCGGGACGTCTCCTGCATCCGGGAAAGAAGGGTATAAATGGCTGAATGGAAAAATCTTGATACACTTAACGCATACAAGGCTCTCACAGCATCTGACCACCGCGTTGACCTCAGAGAGGTGCTCGCCGGTGCAGCAGGCGCTGAGAGAGTTAAGGCATACTCCGTACCGATGGCATGCGGCCTTGCATACAACTATGCGGCAAAGCAGGTCGATGACGAGGTCCTCGCAATGCTCGCAGACCTCGCGAAGGAATCCGACCTCGCCGGCAAGTTCGAAGAGCTCTACAACGGAGCCATGATCAACACAGGCGAGAAGAGGCTCGTCCTCCATCACCTCACCCGCGGACAGCTCGGTGCAGATGTCGTCAAGGACGGCGTAAACAAGAGAGCCTTCTACACAGGCGAGCAGGCCAGAATCGCTGACTTCGCTGCAAAGGTCCACTCCGGCGAGATAGCCAACGCTGCAGGCGAGAAGTTCACGACAGTCGTTCAGATCGGTATCGGCGGAAGCGACCTCGGTCCGAGGGCAATGTACATCGCACTCGAGAACTGGGCAAGAGCCAATGACAAGCTCCTGATGGATGCCAGATTCATCAGTAACGTTGACCCTGACGATGCAGTCAGCGTCCTCAATACCATCGATGTGGCGCATGCGCTCTTCATCCTGGTATCCAAGTCAGGCACCACACTCGAGACACTGACCAACGAGGCATTCGTCAAGAACGCACTCAGGAATGCCGGCCTCGATCCTGCAAAGCACATGATCGCGGTAACAAGCGAGACTTCACCTCTAGCATCCAGCAGCGACTACCTCGCAGCATTCTTCATGGATGACTACATCGGCGGAAGATATTCATCGACATCCGCAGTCGGCGGAGCAGTTCTTTCACTGGCATTCGGTTCTGACGTATTCGCTGAGTTCCTTGACGGTGCTGCAGCTGCAGACAAGCTTGCTGCAGAGGCTGACCCGATGAAGAACGCTGCAATGCTCGACGCTCTCATCGGAGTATATGAGAGGAACATCCTCGGATACGAGAGCACCGCAGTTCTGCCTTACGCACAGGCGCTTGCAAGATTCCCGGCACACCTTCAGCAGGCAGACATGGAATCCAACGGCAAGTCCGTCAACAGATTCGGTGAGCCTGTGAACTACAAGACAGGTCCGGTCCTCTTCGGCGAGCCGGGCACCAACGGACAGCACTCGTTCTACCAGCTCCTCCACCAGGGCAAGGATATCGTGCCCCTGCAGTTCATCGGATTCAGGGAAAACCAGTCCGGAGTTGACGTAGACATCCAGGGCAGCACCAGCCAGAAGAAGCTCGGCGCCAACGTTGCAGCTCAGATCGTTGCATTCGCATGCGGCAAGGATGATGAGAATCCTAACAAGAACTTCGACGGCGGCAGACCTTCCAGCATCATCACAGGAGATCAGCTGACACCTGCATCACTCGGCGCACTTCTCGCACACTTCGAGAACAAGATCATGTTCCAGGGATTCCTGTGGAACCTGAACAGCTTCGACCAGGAAGGCGTACAGCTCGGCAAGGTCCTCGCGAAGAAGGTGCTCGCACACGAGACCGACGGCGCACTCGCAGAGTACGCAGAGATGCTGGGTATCTAGTATCCGGTGCACATATCCGGCATATGACCTGATAGTCAGCAGACATAACACAAAAGGCGCAGCGCATGAATTGAACATCATGCGTTACGCCTTGTTTTAATTCTCATTTTGCCGTTATGGCTGATCAGCTATGTTCTGCTTCAGACCTGATCATCACAGGTCATGCTCCTTCATATACTTCTCCAGCACCTCGAGCGAATCCGGTGTATCACCAAGCGATATATCGTTGTTCTTGCTGATAAGCCCGCCTGCCATATCCACAAGTGCATTATAGTATCTTACGCTGTTATCCCACGATGCCTTATCTTCGACGCTAAGCTCTGAAGGGCCGATCCCCATTTTGTTCTGAATGTAGCCACCGAGATAGTCCGTGATCTTCTGCTGTCCCCGTATATTCACGTGTCCGTGGTTGTAAAAATCCTTCTGCTCCTCAAGGCCCAGGTCATGGAACAGCGGCTGCATATTCAGCGCCGGATAACCGTTTTCTTCTGCTATCTCCAGTATGCGGTTTGCACGGAGATTGACCAGCATTTCATCTGCATCCTCATTTGTGAGAACGGATGGATATTTTATAAACAGCACCTGCAGATTTTCGCTCTTGCAGTAGTCGATGAATTCTCTGATCATCCTCTCCGCATTTCTGTCGAGTTCTGCCGTTTCAGTTGTAAAGCTTGCCTCATCAACATCTGCCAGCGTCCTTGTTCTTGTATGCGTTTCTATTCCTCTCATCGGAGAAGGTCCGGCAAATTCTATCTTAAGTCTGTTCTTCAGATTCCTCAGGTTGGACGGAACATTACTGTGGTATTTGATAAACGGGAACAGCAAACTCGCTACACTGGATTTTCCTGTGTTCCTGTTTATCTCCTTCGCCATTTCAATCTTTTCACGGGACAGAGGAACATGGTTCATTATCATGTATACCTGATTGCTCCTCGTTTCCATCAGTTCAGTATCGTAGCCACCGCCGAATACATCTACAACGACCAGCTTCGGCCGCTGTGTGCGAAGCGCATCCTGAAGAGCCGGTTTCCATACCGCACAAGTTGCTCCATCAAGTGAGTACGGATATGAGGTGAACCCGTATCTTTCATACGCATATGCAGATGCAAAATCCGCCTGCGTCGCGCTCGAGCCCACCATCAGCACGTCAATACTGTTCTCAGGCTGTTTATGCATCATAATAACTCTGTCTTCGTCAAAGTCGCTCGGTATGCACAGATAATACTGCATCAGCGCCACACTGAGCAGTACGAGAACCAGCATCGAGACGATGGCAATAGCTCTTCTACGGTATTTTCTTGATTTCTCCGCTTTTTCAGGCATTTTGTAATTTCTTCTCTTATCTTTTTCTATACCGGATCATTCCGGCACTAATCTCTTTATGTCTGCAAGTAATTCCTGCGGTTGTTGCCAATCAGAACTGCATGTATATGAATTCCGCAGGGTCGAAAGCCGGCCCGTAAGTTCCGAATACAAGTATTATCATTATCAGGATGAACAGCGCTGCCCACTGAATGAATCCGCTTCTTCTCTCGAGGAGCTCTGCCGGCGTATCCAGCTGAGTCCTCTCAAGCCTGATGCTCATGTACAGCAGGATCACCGAGCTCATCATGATCGTCAGATACATGGTCTTCCTCATCCCGAGCATCGGCAGCTGCTGCATGAACACACTCAGGTTCTGGTCAGACACTATCCTGAACATCATCTGCATCGCATTGGTGAAGTTGTCAGCTATGTCGAAAATATATCCGACAAGCACGATCAGGAAAGTCCTTGCCATCTGGAACAGCTTCCACCATGCCGCTTCCTTGTTTATATGAAAGGCTTTACGCATCCTGTCGTATACAGGCTCCAGCATCGCAGACAGCATGATGATGAATCCGTTCCACACGCCGAACGCGATGTATTTGCTGTTGGCACCGTGCCATATACCCACAAGCAGGAAGACGATGAACGATGCCATCGCTGTTGTGAACACCTTGGCCAGGTGCTTTCCTGCAGGAGTCTTTCCGAACGCTGAGCCCGCTATCGCCTTGCTTATATTCCTCGACATCTCAGACATCGCCACAGGATAGAATACATAGTTCTTCATCCATGCGCCGAGGGTGATATGCCATCTTCTCCAGTATTCGCCGATGGACTTCGAGAAGTACGGCTGCCTGAAGTTCATCTCAAGATCGATGCCCAGTATCCTGCATATTCCCCTTGAAATATCGATCCCTCCCGAGAAGTCCGCGTACAGCTGCAGCGCATACATGAGGGATATGAACAGCACCATGGTACCGCCGAATCCGCCAAAATCCACCACACCATTTATGCCGCCGTTGTCGTAGTACGCCTTGATGCCTATCCACGCGCAGTCAGCAATAACTATCTTCTTGAACAGCCCCCAGGCTATGATCATCACACCGTGCTTGAAGTTGAGCCAGTCGATGTCATGCGGCTCGATGAGCTGATGATGCAGCTTGCTGTACGAGCTGATCGGTCCCTGGATTATCTGCGGGAAGAATGAAACGAACAGCGCAAACCTGAAGAGGTTCTTCTCTGCCTCAGCGGTCCCTCTGTACACATCGATGAGATATCCTGTCGCCTGAAAAGTATAGAAGGATATCCCGAGAGGAAGGATGATGCTTATGATCTGCGCATCCTGTGCAGGAGCACCCATGAGATGCATGAGTCCGCCTGCAAGGAAGTTAAGATACTTTATGACAAACAGTATCCCGAAGTTTACGACCAGTGTGGCCGCAAGCAGCCTCTTTTTCTTCGTCTCAACGCTCTTCTTGAAAGCCTTCTTCTCGTCCCTGTCCCAGATTCCTTTGTTCGCCTTGAGTTCAGCCGACGCCTTCTCTGAAATGCCGCTCAACCAATTTCCTGCCAGATATATCGTCACCGTAGTGAACAGTATGAACACCGTATATCTGTAGCTGTTGTAGATATAGAAGAAGTAACTCGCTGCAAGCAAAACAGTCCAGCGGTACTCCCTCCGAGGAAATGCAAAATATATTAAGATCGTTATGCCTGCGAATAACGCAAACAGTAATGAGGTATATGTCATATCGATGTGTTGAATCCGTTGGTTTCTTTTCTGTCCCTGCACATGATGAGCTTCTCACCGTCATGCAGATATATCCGCGGCATGTCCCTGCTCAGGAAGAGCGACATGCACTCGTACAGCGCATAGGCCCCGGCCTTGTGGAAAACGAGCACATCCCCAGTCTTAAGGTCAGTGAACTCCGCATTCCTCGCCAGCACGTCTGCAGTCGTGCACAGGCTGCCGCAGATAGTCCACTTCTCAGGTTCTCCTTGACTCCCGGAAGGTATATGATCGATGAACGGGATCTGCATCCCCTGCATCTGCCCGTAGTATCTGATCTGATGAGATCCTCCGTCTATGATCGCATACCCTGTTCCATCATTGGTCTTCATGTCGACGACTCTTGAGAAGTAGTGCCCACAGGATGCAGCGAAAAATCGTCCCATCTCTATTGTGAGATCAGCCTTTTCAGCCATCTCATGAAGGGCTGGTGCTATCTCTCTGAGGAAAGTAAGTTCCTTCTCCTCCGCGTCAGAGATATTTTGTATCTCCTTGTCTATGAAGAGGTATGCCGGAAGTCCCGTTCCGTATTCGACCTTTTCAAGCTCAAGTCCGCTCAGCTCTCTCGTCTCCTCAAGATAGTTCCCGAGGAAGGTGAGCTCCCTTACTATCTCCTTAGACTTTCTCTTCTGAGTACCTGTGAAGAAGTGCAGTCCTGCGAAATTGATCGCAGGATACTCTCCGTGTGCCTTAAGTATCTCCTGCGCCTCTCTTCTGTCGATGCCGAACTGGCTGTCAGCCGAGATCCTGACAAGGACATTGCTGACAGTGCCTGCCTCAGCAGAGACCTTGTTGATCAGATCAAGATGCAGCCTGCTCTCCGCCGTGATGATACCGGCACCATAAGAAACGGCGCGGGCGATATCGTCAGCGCCTTTATTGAGTCCCGAGTATATTATCTTCTCTCCCGGAATGTTCCTTTTTATGCATATTTCCAGCTCGCCCGGGCTGCATACTTCAACAGCGCAGAAAGTCTCTGGCAGCACTTCCAGCAGGAAAGGATTGGCCTTCATCGAATAGCACAGCCCTATGTCCTTACCCAGGATATCCCTCACTGCCGCAGCGCGCTCCGCAAACTCTTCTCCCGAAAAAACGTATGCAGGGGTAATAATACTCCTGCTGATGTCCCTGTAGTTCAGATCATTCATATATTCCGCTCCGGTTCAGTCTTAGTGATGCTCTGTTAAGCTGCCTGCTTCTGAATTACCTGCTTCTAGAACTCTTCATCCTGAAGGCGCTGGATCAGTGCCCACATTGCCTCCACGGAGTCGAAATTCTCAGGTACGAGATCTGCCGGCTTGATCTTCACGTCAAACTCATCATCTATCTCGCTTACGAGGTTGATGATGTCGAAGGATTCAAGCAGTCTGTCAGTTACCAGGCTCTTCTCGTTTGCAAAATCTATGTCAGGTCTGAGACCTTCCAGTATCTCCATCAGTTGTTCCATTTCATACGCTCCTTACATTGTTCCGGCCCTTCGCCGTATATGATTACTTCTGCTTTAAGGCATATACTATCTGCCCTGCGTCAGTTCCTCTAACTTCTTGCGGTCGAGCTTGCCGTTAGGCAGTCTCGGCAGCTCATCCATGGCGGTGAGCTTGCGCGGAGACATGAATGACGGCAGCTCCGCCCTCAGGAAGAGGGATATCTCCTTAGGTGTCGCACTGCCCTTGTAGAAAAGGTGTATCGCCTTGCGCTCTGCGTTATATGTACATACGCACTCCTCGACCCCATCGAGAAGTGATGCTTTCTGCTCTATCTCTTCAGGCTCTATCCTGTGCCCGAGGTGCTTGAACTGGCGGTCCTTGCGTCCGAGGAAGTACAGCTGTCCGTCATCTCCCATGCGTCCGAGATCGCCCGTCCTGTACATAGGCTCCTTCCAGTGGCTGTGAACAGGGCTTATGACAAAGTTCTTCTCCGTCTGCTCAGGTGCATCGTAGTATCCGAGCGCAAGCGCCGGTCCTCTGACGCATATCTCGCCGGTCTCGCCCGGCTCTGCATGACGGCCGTCCTCTGTGAGCAGGTCTATCATGTAATGGTTGTACGGCTTTCCGATAGGTATGATCTCATCATCCTGAACAGCATGATCTATGACGTAGTATGTGCATGATCCTGTCGCTTCAGTCGGTCCGTACTGATTTATGAATGTCGTATCCGGAAATGCTTCCTGCCATTTTCTCAGAAGCGGATTGGATATGACCGACCCCGAGAATACTACCCTCTTAAGAGGTGGCAGCGCAGGCATGTTTTCCGTATCGTCGAACACGCCCAGTCTTGCAGGTATCTCAAGCCCTGTCGCGCTCCAGCACAGCGTCGTAACACCCGCCTTTTGCAGGCTCCCGATAAGGTTCTGCGGCATCGCGAACTCATTCGGATGGAGCATCACAGTCTTCGCTCCGGTCATGAGAGGCAGATACATGTCTCTTATGGCCGCTATGTAGTCAAGAGGAGCCTGGTTGCCCAGGATATCTGACTCTTTCAGCCGTATGACCTCCTGCAGACCATCGAGATAACATACCACAGCCATATGGGATGTAAGCACGCCCTTAGGCTTGCCTGTTGATCCCGAAGTGAACAGGATATACAGAGGTGTTGTCTCCGTGATAGCGCTTCGTCTATCAGCAAGGACAGCCTCATCAGCAGCAGTCTCCATGGCTTCCTCCATGATTATGATCCTGCCTGTATATCCGAGCTCCCCTGCCTTCTCCGCATGCTCCCTGTCTGCGATAAGAGTGTCCGGCTTAGCCACATCAAGTATCTGTCTGAGCCTTGAATCAGGCACACCAGGATCCATCGGAGCATAAAAACACCCGGCCATTGCTATCCCCAGATAGCAAGCCGGAGTGTATACATGTCTGCCTGTAAGAACCGCGACCGGTCTCTCTGCCTTTTCAGCAGCGGCTACAGCTGTGCCGATCGAAGCCGCAGCGCTTTTGAGCTGCGCAAAGCTGATCTTGTCAGACCCGTCTGTATAAACTGTCCTGTTGTTGTATATATCTGCCGCTATGTCCAGATATGAAAGAATGCTGTGCAGCATGGGGGACCTCTCAGTTTGTTTCTGTAAATTATTTCAGCAGCATACATTTGCGTGCTTACTGCATACTGCTTTTATAATAACAAACTAAGCTCCATCTTCAAAGCCTATTTTTTGGTCACTTGCTGTTTAGGCCATAGTCCTTTTCTATATAGCCCTTTTGCGCCTCCTGCGCGCAGCAATGCGGCTGATTATCAGCATTATCAGGCCCGCTCCGCTGACTACGCCGCCGCATCTGACAAAACGGTTGTTATACTTCAGTGTTATATCGTGTTTCCCTGCAGGAACGGCAACGCCTGTGAATGTGACGTCAAGGTCATCTATTCTCTCAGCCTTCTGTCCGTCCACATATATATCCCAGTTATCATAAGCCGGGATGGACAGGAACAGTATGCCGTCATCAGCAGTATCGACTGTGCCAGTTACACTGCGGTTGTCATATGAAGAGACATCAAGACTGTTCTCCATACACTCCTGAGCACATGCGTCGTAGAAGTCTGTGCTCATTGCAGAGAGATAGAAATCATCATAGGTATATGTGCCTGCCTCAGACAGAGTTACAGTTATCTCTTCATTGCCGCTGCAGCGGCCCATACTCATATCATGATCCTTTAAGCCGTCGATTCCCTGGCGGCTTTTCTCGTTCTGTACATATTTTGTGACGATGCCGTTGGATGCGGTCATGTCAAAAGCACTGCTGTCAATGCCGTCTTCAGAATCCCTAAGGAGATTGTCGAAAGATACCAGCAGCTGCGAGTCCGGGATATCCTGGGCAGCAATTGTAAAGGATCCGCCATCCTCACTTACGATGATTCTGCCGTTTTCAATATCCGCACTATTCTCACTTACAACCTCGAATGGTACTTCTCTTACCTCCAGGTCGATATCCTCTGCTGTGACCCACTCAACACCATCGAGTCTGTCAGTATCTGCATATTCATCCGGAACAACAGCAGCCACCATTAGAGCCTGCTCCTTTTCTGCCCTGTTCAGCTTGTCAAACTCACTTCTGAGCATCGCTGTATCACAGACAAACCCGAGGCCGGTATCATACTTATTCCTGAAAACAGTGATCCCGTCTATCTCACCGGCCTTTTCGAATCCGTAGTCAGCATAGTTGTTTGAGTCTGCAGTCTCAGGATTCTCTGCATCGCTTCCGAGGAAATACCGTACACCGTACAGGAAGTCAAGACCCATACGGTTACCGTTTGACACCATGAACACGCGACGCGCGTATCCATAGCTGTTGCCCATCGCAACATTGAAGTCCACCAGCGACTGCGGGATGCGGCTGTTGTATATGAAGAGATTGTTGGTCTTCCACCATATGTTCTCATTGGACGGGAACTTAATATCCGTGTGGCGGGATATGGCATCGACAGAATCGATACGGTAGAATCCGTCATCCTTTATCTCCGTACCGGCTCTCAGAGCCGATTCGTTCAGTTTGTTATATATAGTCGCATTCTTCGCAAAATCATCGATGTTGTTTCTGAATGCATATGACCATCCCGCAGAGAGCGGTATAAATGAAGCGATCAGGATTGCTGCGACAGCCTTACGGCTGACCTCGCCATGTTTCCTGACAGCTGCCAGAATAATCAGAATAGCGATTCCACCAGCCAACTGAAGCGGTACATACAGTCTGCCTGATTCATTTATAGATGTATGTCCGGTCATATACAGGCCCATTGTCCATGCAGCAATGAACACAAGACCGAGAGCAGCAAGCGGCAGAGTTGACTTTTCCCTTAATCTCTTTATATCCAGCTGTTCAACAGCAGTCCATACAGCGAACAGTACCATCATGTATGTCCACCTGAAAGTCTCATAACCGAACCCGTTGAACATACGGCAGAAGAACGGGATCAGCATCATGATGAAGAGGATCACTGTCATGATTGTGTTGGTTGTCCTGCGGTTTATGTGTCTGACAGCAACAGGCACCAGCAGCAAAGCCAGCAATGGGATCCCTATATCCAGATAGTCAGAAGTAGTACCTGTACCAAGCAGCATCTTACCGAATGTTGAGTACCAGCTCTTGCCGAACAGAAGGGCTGATTTACCGAGCGATACCGAGCTGCCTGTCGATGCGCGAGTGATGCTGAATGCTGAGAACGCTGAAGAGAAGGCCGACAGCATCATGCCGATGAGGCCGTATCCGATGAATACGAGCATGTCCCTGAAGTATTCACGTGCATTGAATTCATCATTATATGCGAACCATCTCAGAGCGATATATATGACGATCACTATTCCCGACATATATGCAAAGTAGATGGCAGCAATCATGTAGAATGCAACTGCCATCACGAATGGCACTGGGCTCTTCTTTTTATATATCCTCTCTACAGATGCGACCAGCAGAGGGAAGAGATATGCATTGACGAGATGCTCACTTTGGCGCAGGGCAAGTCCGATAAAGCACGCTGTGAAGACATACAGCACGGCGCCTGTGAGATTCTGCTTCCTGTTAAGGCCCACCTCATGGCCCATGATCATGAATGCAAGTCCGCCAAGATACATCCTCAGGAGAGCAGCGAAAGTGAACCCGAGCTCAATATATCTGATAGGGAACATCGATCCGATAATTGAACAAGGATCAACGAAGTTCTCCAGCGGTTCATCAAGCCCCGGTCCTTCATACCACGACCAGAAGTTGAACCCGTCACCGGCAAGAATACTGTGCAGCTGGTTTTGCAGTTCAAGCAGCCTGAACGCGCCCTGCTTGTACGCATCGTGGAACTGCATGAAGTTCCTGTGCGACAGTATAAGCACAGCAAATATCCCTGCTGTAAACACGCCGAACAGCAGCGTATACAGAAGAAACATTTTAAGTCCAGGATTTATTCCTCTTTTATCTGGTTCCAGACTATGCTTGGCCATTGTTATCCTTTCTCACTTGCGCTATTCTGGCTCCGAGCTTCATGAGATCGCTTGTCGGATGTTCGAATACCTTAAGGCTGAAGAATGCTGTCATCGCGACGCCTATCAGGCAGTATACCAGAAGTGGCAGCAACATCTTCATCTCCCCGCCGATGAATGCATGCCCTTTGATCTGTCCGGCGACCGCCTCATTATAGGTACCTCCGAACAGCATATACAGTCTCGGCAGTACTTTCCATGTCCGGAACAGATAACAGAGCGGCCTGTGCCAGAAGTATACCGAAAGAGTTCTCGCTCCGACAGTGGTGATGAATCCGAGATCCCTGTCCGGGATAAGTGCGATTATAGCGAATGTAATTATCAGGGCAACAGCCCATACCGCCAGTCTGATCCACCAGCCGTCTTTCACTGCATAGCTGAAGAAGTCCTGGAGGAACTCATATGAACGCCTTCCCGTGAACCACTTCCTCCAGCTGTACATTCCCCACTTGCCCGCATAGCAAACGAACATGGTGACAATGATAGTGATCCAGCTGAAAACGACGATCGCAATTCTCTTCGGAGTTCTTTTCTTTCTTCCTGTTCCATCCGGGAATGCCCCATTTACATTCCCTGTCTCGAGTGGTGCACCCGGCACTGCACTTGAGCTTCCGCCATATCCCTCACCGTTCAGGAAAGGCAGGAACTTCTTCATGTC
>Ga0256404_1002595_pt1 | contig 39495 bp, 30 predicted proteins | sample RumenRJG_01DNA_FD_185990 | JGI IMG/M metagenome (GOLD analysis project Ga0256404, IMG submission 185990) | Bovine rumen microbial communities from Lethbridge, Alberta, Canada - RJG_01 | ecosystem: Host-associated > Mammals > Digestive system > Stomach > Rumen | place: Canada: Alberta | collected...
CACGACGAAGACGGTGGGGCAGGTGAAGGTGGAGGCACTGATTCTGTTGGCCACATCCCTCCCCTCAGCAGGGGAAAACAGAAGGGGTCCCAAGTTCTATTCATCAATGGGTGCTGCCCTGAATCTGGACCCTACACGCATCCAGATTACGGAGTTCTGGAAAGTGAAGGGCGACCCCTTGGCACGTGCCCTTCGTAACAGGTTCAAGAAAGAGAAGCTGTTTCCCAAGCGCAAGTTCCAATGCGTCTATAGCGACGAACTGGTACAAGCAAAAGACGAGGGAAAAGGTTCCCTCGTCCATATCACTGCCATCTTTGGTTTCATGCTGGCAGGATTAGTCATTCAAGACGTCACAAAGCTATAGGTTATAACAGGGCGGGGAGCTCGTAAAGGTGGGTGCTGTTTGAACCCTTGATGAGGATATAGCGGCCCTGTGGCAACTCTTGTGCGATGGCAGATTTCACCTCTTCGACATTCGCAAAGGTGCGGAAGGGCGATTGACCATTGACCATTGACCATTGACCATTGACCGCTTTCTGGAACTCTGCACCGACGAGCCATACCTCATCGAAACCTGCCTGCTGCAGCTGGGCAACGACCTTCTGATGCTCCTCTTGCGAGACGTCGCCGAGCTCGCCCATCATACCCAGAATAGCCATCTTGGGCGACACCTCCATGAGTTGGAAATTGTCGATAGCCGCCTTCATCGAGGTGGGGTTGGCATTATAGGCATCGACGATGAGGTGGTTCTTCTCCGTCTCCGTCAGCTGTGAGCGATTGTTGGTGGGCACGTAGTTGGCGAGTGCATGATTAATCTGCTCGAAGGGGATGTTGTTAACATAGCCGACAGTGATGGCAGCCAGCATGTTGTCGAGGTTATAGGCACCAATAAGGTGGGTCTGTACCTCCATCCACTCGCTGGTGTAGCCCGCATCGTGGTCTTGCTCGCGCCAGCGGAACTTCAGGAACGGTGCACACGAGACGACCTCGCCACGAATCAGGATGTCCTCGTTGTCACTCTGGCCGTAGTAGTAGATGTCGGGCTGGTGATCATTGACCATTGAACATTGACCATTAATCATCTGCATCAAGTATTCATTGTCGCGATTGACGAAGATGGGACAGTCGTGAGCGATGAGGAAGTCATAGAGTTCACCCTTGGTCTTGCAAACACCTTCAAAGGAGCCAAAGCCCTGCAGGTGGGCACGTCCCACGTTGGTGATGAGTCCGCAGGTGGGTTCGGCCGTTTCTACCAGTGTCTTGATGTCGCCAGGATGCGAGGCACCCATCTCTACAACAGCTATCTCTGTCTGGTCGTCCAGTCGGAAGAGCGTCTTGGGCACACCCACGTCGTTGTTGAAGTTACCCTCCGTTGCCATCACGCTATAGCACTCTGCCAAGACGGCACGAATCAGTTCCTTCGTGGTGGTCTTGCCATTAGTGCCCGTGATGCCCACCATCGGCATCTCAAACTGGCGACGATGCTCACGCGCCAGGTCCTTGAAGGTCTGGAGGCAGTCGTTAACCTTTATGAGGTGAGAGGTGAGCGGTGAGGGCTGAGCGGACAGTTCCTCCACATCTTCATCTACGATGGCGTAGGCACAGCCTTTCTCCAGTGCCTGGAGAGCGAACTTGTTACCATTGAACGACTCACCCTTCAAGGCGAGGAAGATGCTACCCTCAGGACAGTTACGCGAGTCTGTCGTGATACACGGATGCTGCTGATACAGCTTATAGAGCTCTTTGATATCCATTCCCTTAATGATTATTTGTTCTTTTGGGGCGCAAAGATACTATTTTCTTCTGAAACTACCAAATGTTTTTGGAAGTTAACCTTAGTCGCCCACCCTTTCTACGATGAAGTCGCAGGCTGAGAACCAGTTGCTGGGCTTACCGTATTGCTGGACGATGTCGCTGTCGAGGGTGACACCATAGGTAAGATTGCCGTTGCTGATGTTATCGGGTACAGTGATGTCATCCAGATAGATGCGGTTCCATCCGTATCCCACTCCACCATGTGCTGTGGCCTTATTGACATCGAGAGCCAGGACACCCTCGTTGGAGTTGGCACCCTTCGAGAAGCGGTTGAGGGCTGAGAACCACACATTACCACCAGTATTGCCATCTGCAGGAATCTCCTTCTGAATGGTTTTGCCACCCACCTGTGCAAAAACCACGATGCCTGAGTGACCGCTGTTGGTTTGCTTGGCACGCACCACAGCCGACACACGATAGCGACCTGGGCGCAGGTTTTCAAGTGTGCTCTCGATACGGATGCCGTCGCTGTAGTTCTCGCTCCGCACATGGAGATAACCCGTCTGCTGGTCGGCGGTATAATGTTCGCCACGACCAGTGAACATATCCTCGCCGTTGTATGCCACGGGCTGGTGGGTAAGCTTCCAGTGGTTGCGGTTCAGGTAGTCCTGATCGTTGTCGGTCAGGCTGTCAATCTCAACCGTCTTGTTACGCAGCACTTCTATTGTGCGCTGAGCATCCTGAACTTGCATCTTCAGGTCATCGGGCATGTATTTGGCAATGTCGTTGGACATATTCATCAGCTCTTCAGCCTGACGATGGGAGAGCATGTAGGGGTAGCTGCCTATCTCTTTGTTGAGCGTGTAGCAGATGGCTTTCTGCTCGGTAGCCGTGGCAGTGCCGCCAATACTCGTCATGAGCCAGAACTTAGCCTTCAGGGCCTCATAGCTGGTCTTGAGGTTGAGCGTCTTGGGTGAGTCGCAGAGCTTCTGTGCCATCGTGATGAAATTATACTGGTAGAGCTCGGCCAGCGTATCAGTGTTGAGGGCTTTGGCACGTTCAGGTTCTTTTTTACGTATTTCAAACAGCCGGTTCTGCGCCACGCTGAGCGCCGTATTCGTGCGGTCGAGGTATTCCTCGCCATCGTAGGACTTCATCTGCGGTATAGCCTTGAGTTTGGGGCAATGGAACTCGTACATGATGCCTCTGGTCATATAGTATTTGTGCTTATTATCGAGGGCATCGTCCTCCTCATAGCTTGCCCATGAGAGCAGATAGGTGGAACGGAAACCGTCGTCATCCTTGAAACCAATGATGCGAACGTTCAAGGTTGGATGAAGTTCGAGTGGGAAGGTCTCGCCACTCTCGCCGTAGGCGATGCTGACGCCTGGGAAGACGGCCTGCTCATCGCCCGCCACATAGCTATAATAGCTGGAGGCGTAGGGCGCCTGCTTGTCATAGGTGTCGAGAATCTGGCGCAAGGGCAGATTGGGGTCGTCGGGCACGTTGTGGAACTCAAAGCTCCAGCCGTCGAGGTAGTTGGGGCCAATGTCTGCCCTGTTCTTCCCAAGTTGCACCACGTGAATCTTGTTCTTGGGCACCAGACCACCGCCATCGAGGGCCGTGTAGATGATGCTGAGACTATCCTTACTGCCAGGTACCCACGTGGACGAGATATATTTGGGTTGCCTGCGGTCGAGTGTTTCTCTGAAGGCCGTATGCATGGCCTGTGCGTGCTTGTTCTCCTGAGCGTGGAGAGTGGCTATGCTGATGGGCATCAGCAGGAGTGCTATGGTAATAATCAGTTGTTTCATCATTTCTTAAAAGTTAATGTAATTAGCGGTACTATCGTTTTGTATCTTGTTCATCGCCTGTTCGGCTTGTTTGCCAACAATGCGATATACCATCTGCTGTAGACGGGCATCAGCGGCGATGAGTCTTTCCACCTGTGCCGAACTGACGCTATCGTCCAGTTTTTCCATTTCGGACTCAAGGCGGGCAATGCAGTCGGCGAGGTTCTCAGCAGTTGGAGCGGAGACGGCTGTTGGGTTGTTGATCCGCTTGTCTGTCTGGGGCTTAGCGGGAATGGTCTGAGCCACAACGGCTTCCACCGTTTTCTCTGTAGGTATGATGGTCTCGTGCTTAGGCTGGATGCTATCCTTGAGGACTTCGGTTTTCTCTGCCACCAGCGAAGGCTGTTCGGCAGTGCTTCTTCCAAGATGGAACACCAAGAGCAATACGATGCTTGCAGCGATGCCAACCATGAGCCACCTGAGGGCGACTATCTTGGGCTTCTCCCTGACAGTCTTGGGAAGCATCTGAATCTTCGCGCTGTCATCCTTGATGGGTTGTTCTGACGTTCCGTCTTCTATCTCAATGTCCACCTGTCCGTTGTCGAACAGCGTGAACATCTCCTTATATTCGGTCCACTCCTCGTCCACCTCGTGGGTGCGGAAATACTGTGCCAGCACTTCTTCCTCGGCAACGCAGGTTTCGCCAGCCATGAACTTGCTGAGCAGTTGGGCTATCTCTTGTTTTTTTATCTGATTTTTCATTGTTGGTTCCTCCTCTTTAGTTTGTTAAGTAATTCGTTGCGGGCTCGTGAGAGCAGTGTGGAAACTGATGTCTGCCTGATGCCTAAGATGTCGGCTATTTCGCCTAACTCGCGGTGTTCCAACTGGCGCATCCTCAGCACCATTCCCGCTGTGGAAGGCAGACTATCTATCTGTTCACCTATCCAGTGCTCTAGTTCCGTATATTCCAGACGGTCATGTAGTGAGTCTTCATCTATCAATGGCATCGTGACGGCAATATCAGCATGCTGATGCGTCGTGCGCCACCTGTCGATACACACCCGTTTGGTGGTAATCACAGCCGAAGCATTCAGGTGAGCCACATCGTTGAGTTGCTCATGCAGGCTCCACAGCTTCAGCATCACGTCTTGCGCAATGTCCTCCGCATCGTCCTGGGCATAGCCGAACTGTCCAGCTATCGACAGGGCTTTTGCTCGCGTCTCACCTGCCAAATATGTAAACTCTTTTTGTGTCATTACACATATATAACGAACAAATCCTGAAAAAATAAACAAGAAATCATATTTTTTTTTATAAAAAGATAAAAATCTTTTGTTCTGCGCTCAACTTTTCGTAACTTTGCGGCTAATATGGAATATACACTGAATTGCAACGGCAAGCTATTAGCGTTGAGCGCGCCACAGGTGATGGGCATACTGAATGCCACGCCCGACTCGTTTTATGCGGGGAGCAGGTCGCAGACGGAGCAGGAGATTGCCGAGCGTACGCACCAGATACTGGACGAAGGTGCCACCATCATTGATGTGGGCGCCTGCTCTACACGTCCTGACAGCGAACCCGCTACGGAGGAAGAAGAAATGACGCGTCTGCGAATGGCACTCGCCATCGTGCGTCGTGAGGCCCCCGATGCAATTATCAGCGTGGACACCTACCGCCCTGATATCGCCCGCATGGTGGTGGAAGAGTTTGGTGCAGACATTATCAACGACGTGGGTGGGCCTGTCACCTCTCACTTCTCACCTCTCACCTCTGGCATGTTTCGCATGGTCAGCCGTCTGGGTGTACCATATATCTATATGTCACGGAAGGCAACGATGAAAGATATCTTGCTGGACTGTGCAGAGGTGGTGGACACCTTGCGCTCGATGGGACAGAAGGATATTGTGGTGGACCCAGGCTTCGGCTTTGGCAAGACGGTGGACGACAATTACCAGGTGATGAACGAGCTGGAGCGCATGCAGATGCTGCACCTGCCCATACTGGTGGGCATCTCCAGAAAATCAATGATATACAAATTCTTAGGATCATCTCCTGAGGAGTCTCTGAACGGAACGACGGCACTCAACACCATCTCCCTGATGAAAGGTGCTGATATTCTGCGTGTTCACGACGTGAAGGAAGCCGTAGAATGCATGAGGCTATTCTCTCACCTCTCACCTCTCACCCCTAACCCCTAATATTATGTTTTTTGAATTTGGAATAAAGGATATTATCGACATCGTGCTCGTCGCTCTGACGCTGTTCTATGTCTATCGCCTGATGAAGGAGTCGCGTTCGCTGAACGTCTTCATGGGTATCCTGATGTTTGTCGTTTTCTGGCTTATCGTCTCACAGGTGCTGGAGATGAAACTGCTTGGTAGCATCCTCGACAAGCTGGTGTCAGTGGGTGTCATCGGACTCATCGTCCTGTTCCAAGAAGACATCCGCAAGTTCCTCTATAATATAGGCGGTCACCAACGCATGCGAGCCTTGCGCCGCCTGTTCTCAAGTAGCGACAAGCAGAGCTCAGAACAGCTGAAACAAATCATCATGCCCATCGTGATGGCGTGTATGTCGATGAGTAAAAAGAAGGTGGGAGCACTCATCGTTATCCAGCGCGCTACCCCACTCGACGATATTGTGGCCACTGGTGAACTCATCAACGCCAGAATCAGTCAGCAGTTGATAGAGAACATCTTCTTCAAGAACTCGCCACTCCATGATGGAGCCGTAATAGTAACCCATCAGCGTATCCGTGCGGCTGGTTGTATTCTGCCTGTCAGTCACAGTCTCGATATTCCCAAGGAGTTAGGACTGCGTCATCGTGCAGCTCTGGGCATTACCCACGAAAGCGACTGCATAGCCATCGTGGTGAGCGAGGAAACGGGAGGCATCAGCGTGGCTATCCGTAGTGATTTCCAGTTGCGCCTCTCGGCAGAGAAGCTGGAGAGTATCCTGACACAAGAGTTGGCGTAAACGTAAACGCAAAATAATTCATCATGCATAATGCATAATTCATAATTATTTTGTACCTTTGCAGACAAGTAAAACATTTTTCAATAAAATACGAACAAACTATGGATTTATTAAGTCAAATCGTAGCGCGTGCTAAGAGTAACAAGCAGCGCATCGTGCTCCCTGAAGCAGAAGAAGAACGTACCCTATGTGCAGCCGACAAGGCTCTGGCTGATGAACTTGCAGACATCATCTTGATTGGTAATCCTGCCAAAGTGGAGGCTCTGGCAAAGGAGAAGGGACTGACCAACATTGGCAAGGCCACCCTCATTGACCCTGAGAACTATGACAAGAGCGAGGAACTGGCTGAGAAGCTGGCTGAGATTCGCAAGTCGAAGGGTATGACCATTGAGGAGGCTCGCAAGCTGATTAAGAACCCGCTGTACCTGGGTTGTATGATTATCAAGACCGAGGGTGCTGATGGTCAGATTAGTGGTGCACTGTCAACTACTGGCGACACGCTGCGTCCCGCTCTGCAGATTATCAAGTGCCAGCCTGGCATCACCTGCGTCAGTGGTGGTCTGCTGCTCATCTCTAAGCAGAAGCAGTATGGTGAGGATGGTGTGCTCGTCATTGCCGACGTTGCTGTTACCCCCATGCCCGATGCTAACCAGCTGGCTCAGATTGCTGTCTGCACCGCTCAGATGGCTAAGGCTGTGGCAGGTTTTGAGGATCCTCGCGTGGCTATGCTGAGCTTCTCTACGAAAGGTTCTGCTAAGCACGAGGTTTGCGACAAGGTGATTGAGGCTACCAAACTGGCTAAGGAGATGGCTCCTGAACTGAAGATTGATGGCGAACTGCAGGCTGATGCAGCATTGGTACCCTCCGTTGGTGCCAAGAAGGCTCCTGGCTCAGACATCGCCGGTAAGGCCAACGTGCTCGTATTCCCCAACCTCGAGGTAGGTAATATTAGCTATAAGATGGTACAGCGCTTAGGTGATGCTATCGCTATTGGTCCCGTTCTGCAGGGTATTGCCCGACCTGTCAATGACCTCTCTCGTGGCTGCTCTGTCGATGACATCTATTATATGATTGCCATCACTGCCTGTCAGGCTATGGATGCAAAGAAGTGTTAAGAATTAAGGATTAAGAAAATATGAAGATATTAGTATTAAACTGTGGCTCATCGTCTATCAAGTACGCACTGTACAACATGGACGATAAGAGTGTGATGACCAGTGGTGGCGCTGAGCGTGTGGGCTTGGACGGAGCCTTTGTCAAGGTAAAGCTGGCCAATGGTGAGAAGAAGCAGATCATGCACGACATCCCCGAACATACTGAGGGTGTGAAGTTCATTTTCTCATTGCTGACAGACCCAGAGATTGGCGTCATCAAGAGTCTCGATGAGATTGATGCTGTGGGCCACCGCATGGTGCATGGTGGCGAGAAGTTCAACAAGTCGGTAGTGCTGACTGACGAGGTACTGAAAGCCTTCGAGGAGTGCTCTGACCTGGCTCCCCTGCACAACCCAGCCAACCTGAAGGGCGTAAACGCTGTGAAGGAACTGATGCCTGGCCTGCCCCAGGTAGGTGTGTTCGATACCGCCTTCCACCAGACAATGCCTGCTAAGGCTTATATGTATGCCATCCCCTACGAGCTGTATGAGAAATATGGTGTACGCCGCTATGGTTTCCACGGAACCTCTCACCGTTATGTATCAGCCCGTGCATTGGAGTTCCTAGGCATGAAGGCCGAGGGTACCAAGATGATTACCTGTCACATCGGTAACGGTGGTTCTATTGCTGCTGTGAAGGATGGCAAGTGTATCGACACCTCTATGGGTCTCACCCCACTGGAGGGTCTCGTGATGGGTACTCGTTCTGGCGATATCGACGGTGGTGCTGTCACGTTCCTGGAGAAGAAGCTGGGACTGGATGCTGATGGTATGAGCAACCTGCTCAACAAGAAGAGCGGTGTGGCTGGTATCACTGGTGGCTCCAGCGATATGCGCGACGTAGAGAATGCTGCTAAGGCTGGTGAGCCTCGTGCGGTACTGGCTCAGGACATGTATTTCTATCGCATCAAGAAGTATATTGGTGCCTATGCTGCTGCTATGGGTGGTGTTGACGTCATTGTCTTCACCGCTGGCGTTGGCGAGAACCAGATTGGCATGCGCTCAGAGGTCTGCAAGGGCCTAGAGTTCCTGGGTGTGAAGTTCGACGACCAGAAGAACAACGTGCGTGGCGAAGAGGTGGTCATCTCTGCCGACGATTCTAAGGTGAAGGTGGTTGTCATTCCTACTGATGAGGAGTTGATGATTGCTACCGATACGATGAACCTGCTGTAAACAGCCAAACTGTTTACACACACTATAAAAGCGAGGCTTGACGGCCTCGCTTTATTGTTTATTGGATTTACGCTATTCGAAAGTCTTGTAGAGTGTCGAAACGGTATGGCGCCCTTCCATCACATCCAGAATCTCTTCCTCTGTAGAGAGGTTGAAGTCGCCAGGAATAGTGTTTTTCAGGGCTGCTGCAGCTAATGAATAATTCAGCTGCTTCTGTTTGTCATCAGGGAAGAGACTGATGGCGTGCAACCAACCGCCCATGAAGGCATCGCCCACACCCACAGGGTCAACGACATCAGGAATATCCATAATAGGTGCTTGTAGCAAACGACCGTCAGTCCAAAGCAGAGCTGTCAGCGTATGATGATTAGAGCTGACAATGTTGCGCATACCCATCATCCAATGTTTCAAGCGTGGATATTGTGCATGCAGCTCATCGAACCACTCGCCATATTCCTCCATCTGCATCTCGAAGTTTGAATCGGTAGCGGTAAAGGGTGGCTGAGGATGTTGTGAGAGCCAGTCGAACTCAATAGCGTCACCAAACATCATATCACAGCGCGACAGCATCTTACTCAATGTTTTGCGGGGCTCAGCACCCTCATACTTCCACAGATTCTTGCGGTAGTTGATGTCAAAACAAATGGTAACACCCAGCTCATCAGCAATATCGAGTGCCTCGAAGGTAGCCTCAGCAGCTTGTGGCGAGATGGCGGCAGTAATGCCTGATACGTGGAAATAGTCACAGTCTTTCAGGATTTCTCGCCAGGGAATCATGCCAGGCTTCAAGTCGTAATAGGCAGAGCCGGAACGGTCGTAGATGACCTTTGCCGCACGCATGCCTGCAGCAGGTTCAAAATAGTAAGTGCCAATGCGCTGTCCGCCATAAAGCACCTGACTGGTATCTACACCTAGCTGGGCCAGACACATTGCTCCCGCATGACCCACTGGGGTATCAGGCAGACGAGTGATATACGTCACATCCTCACCCTGTGTGGCCAATGACACAGCGACATTCGCCTCACTACCACCATACTTACTGGTAAATAGGTCGCCCTGTGTCAGTCGTAACTGCCCAGATTTTGAAAACCTCAGCAACAATTCTCCAAAAGTGACTATCTTTTTCATAACATCTTACTTCTTAGATCAGACATCTTCTACGGTTGGCTCTCACCTTCCACATATTCTTCCAGGAACATGTGTTCGCCATCATACACAGCATAAGTAAACTGGCTAATCCAGTCACCAAGAATCATCAGTCGGGTGTTACGCGCCAGCTTGATATCCAGTTCTATATGGCGATGGCCGAAGATGAAGTAGTCGATATTGGGGTGGTCCTCAATATATTTCCTGGCATAGAGCACCAAGTGTTCCTTATCCTCACCCAGATACACCACATCGTTTTTCTCCTTATGCTTGATGTAGCTATGCTTGGCCCATGTCAGTCCGAAGCTGACACCCCAACGGGGATGCAAACCAGAGAAAAGCCATTGACAGACCTTGTTGTGGAAGATGGCACGAATCACCTTAAATGATTTGTTGGGATCACCCATTCCATCACCATGAGCCAAAAAGAACTCATGACCATAGATTTCTGTGGTTTCTGGTTTCTTGTGCAGTATGACGCCACACTCCTTCTCCAGATATTCATATGCCCAGATGTCGTGATTACCCGTAAAATAGTGAACCTCAACACCCATATCTGTCAGTTCAGAGAGCTTGCCCAAAAAACGAGTGAAACCCTTGGGTACCACGTACTTGTATTCGTACCAAAAGTCGAACATATCACCTAATAGATAGATAGCGGCGGCTTTCTCCTTGATGGAGTCAAGGAAACGCACCAATCTACGCTCCTGCGTACGCTGGTGGGGTACTGCCAGCGACCCAAGGTGGGCATCGGAAAGGAAATAGACGTTTTTCATACAATAACCGTTAACCAATAACCATTTAGTCGAAGCCCAGTTCGACACGTGCTTCTTCGCTCATCATGCTCTGGTCCCAAGCGGGTTCAAAGACGAGGTTGACATTAGCTGTCGTGATGCCCTCAACGCTTTCCACTTTCGTGCGCACATCCTCAAGGATGAAGTCAGCCGCAGGACAGTTGGGGGCAGTAAATGTCATATCCATATCCACTGAACCGTCCTCTTGTACGTCAATCTTGTAGATCATTCCCAAGTCATAGATATTGACAGGTATCTCTGGGTCATAGACGGTCTTCAGGACGTCAACGATACGCTCTTCAAGCTTTGTTTTTTCTTCTTGTGTCATAATATTATCAGTCTTATGTTGCAAAGGTACGAATTTTTTTCGTATCTTTGCACCCATAATAAGAAAAAAGTTACATATTACAATGCATCTCGACATCTCTGACGAACAGGTTCTCGACAATGCAGGTATACGTGTTACAGCCGTACGACTGCTTATCTGGCGCAAGGTGCGTCATGGTTTCAGCGATGCTTTCAGTCTGGCAGACCTGGAAGCCGCCCTGCCTACCGTAGACCGCTCTACCCTATTCCGCACGCTGACACTGCTCTCTGAGGCGCATTTGTTGCATGATATCGATGATGGTTCTGGCTCGCAGAAATATTGTGTCTGTCATCTGGACGATACCCGACAGTGCTATGGGCATGTGCATCTTACCTGTCGTTATTGCCATCGCACGTTCTGTCTGAAAGATGTTCATATCCCTGCAGTGCCACTGCCCGCAGGCTTTTTGATGGAAGAGGCGGAGTATGTCGTGAAGGGTGTTTGTCCGCATTGTAATAATAAGGTACGCGCGCAAAATTAGACAAAGGTTTATGGATTTGAATGAACTGATAACTCTCGTAAACGATGCCATATGGGGCTACGTGCTCATCTTTGTATTAGTGGCGTGTGGTGTGTGGTTTACTTTTAAGACACGCTTTGTACAATTCCGGATGGTGGGTGAGATGTTTCGCTTACTGACAGATTCAGCTGTCAATACGGTAGAAGAACAAGTGAAAGAACAGAAGAAAGGTGAGACCAGTAAGCATATTTCGTCATTCCAAGCCTTTGCCGTCAGTGTAGCCACCCGTGTGGGAACAGGCAACCTGGCGGGTGTGGCATCAGCCATTGCCATTGGCGGTCCTGGTTCCGTCTTTTGGATGTGGCTCATCGCTCTCATCGGTTCAGCAACGGCCTTTGTGGAGTCGACGCTGGCACAGCTATACAAGCAGAAACACAAGGACTCGTTTATTGGTGGTCCCGCCTATTATATCCAGAAAGGTCTGAAGCAGCGCTGGATGGCCATCGCCTTTGCCATACTTATCACCTGTCAGTTTGGTCTCTCCAACAACTCCATACAAGCAAATACCATCTGTGGAGCCATGCAGGAGGCCTTTGGCTGGTCACCGATATGGGTAGGCCTCTTTTTAGCAATACTCGCTCTGTTCATTGTCTTCGGTGGCATTCAGCGCATTGCCCAAGTCAGTGCCGTATTGGTTCCCGTAATGGCTGTCGGCTATCTGCTACTGGCTATCGTCATCATCATCATGAACATTGGCTTAATACCAGATGTGTTTAAGATCATTGTAGAAGATGCCTTTGGCATCCAGCAGATTGCGGGTGGCGGTATTGGTGCAACCATCATAAATGGCGTCAAACGTGGACTATTCTCTAACGAAGCTGGCGAGGGTAGCGCGCCAAACGTAGCAGCGACAGCTAGTGTATCACATCCTGTCAAACAGGGCCTCATCCAGGCGCTGGGTGTTTTTACTGACACATTGCTCGTATGTTCGTGTACATCCTTCATCATCTTGATTAGCGGACTCTACAAGGTGCCTGAGCTGAACGGCATCGCTCTCACACAGACTGCTTTACAGTCAGAGGTGGGTGCCATGGGCCCAATCTTTATTGCCGTGGCCATTCTTCTCTTTGCCTTCTCCAGCATCATCGGTAACTACTATTATGGTGAGGCCAACATCCGCTTCATCACGCCCAACAACACGGTAATGACCATCTACCGTATCTGTTCAGCAGGTGTGATGGTGATGTTTGGTGCTTTGGCCAGCTTCGAACTCGTATGGAATATCGTCGACTTTTTCATGGCATTCCTCACAGCTTGCAACCTTATTGCTATTGTGATTCTTGGCCGTTATGCTTTCCGACTGCTTGACGACTATCGCCAACAGAAACGTAAGGGCATCAAAGAACCCGTCTTCCATCGCAGACAGTTGCCTGAGATAGAAGACGAGATAGAATGTTGGGAATAATTTTCCCTTAGTTCATTGCAAAGAAAGTGCCATTAGCGGCCATGCGAGCCTCATAAACACCAGCCTCGTTGAGGGTGAAGTTCTTGGTCTCACCATTGACGTTAGCCTGGATAGTACCATCAGCATTGAAACGGAAGATTTCCTTCTTTACACCGTTCTGCTCAACAGACCAAGAGTCGGTAGCGTCGTCGTGGATGAAATAGGTAATCTCACCAGTAGGAGCCTTTACCTCATATCCATTCTTCAGCGTGGTAACTGCATAGTAACGACCATCTTTACCCATCACCTGCTGGGTCTTGCCAATATTAGAAGCCATGGGGTTGCTGCCAGACCAGAACTCGATGGTGTTGAGCACCAGGATGTCAACAAACTGGCAGATACCACCAACGATGGGAACCAGGAAGAAACCAACGATAGCATTGACGAACTTGCTGCTTGTCATGTGATTCTGCCAGTTGATGTACTTGTTCCAGAGGCCATACTGACCAACAAAACATGAACTGAACAGGAATGTTCCTGCGAGGAGGCATGCAGCCACTTTCAAACTAATTTTCTTCATAATGTTTTGAATTTAAATATTAATAATTGGGTTATAGATAAAAAATAGATTCTGGTCCTAAATTAAAGAGAAGGTCAAGTATCGAGAGATTGGCTTGAAAGCCATGTTTACCCTCAAAGACCTGCCAGTAGCGGCGGGGATGAAAGTCTGAATCAACAAGTGGATGCTTGGCATTAATGACTGCCCTATAATCATCCATATTATCTGTCTGCCTCTGGTAATCCGTTGTTCGCTCAATATTAGGCTGGATATCGATAAGCTCACACACTTTCTGGCAGATAGCTTCGTTGAAATCTATCAAAAACTCATATTTCTTCTCAAAGAATGGACGGATATCATCGGCATAGTAGTCGAAGAAAGGGCTCTCGTTATAGGCAGATAGTAGGGCATTCCAATGTACACGCCACCATTGGTTATGATCGCTAATGCGAAGATCCTTAACTACGCATTTTTCGCCTGTCCCCTCTACGGGAACAGTCAGTGCCTGCAAACCGTTAGCAGTTGCTATAACGCATCGGTTGCGATAGGTCTGTTTCTGGTAAGTGTCGTACTGCTCAATCAGACATCGATCGTATCGGTATAGTTTCTGATACCACTGGATGGGACCGAAATAAGTGGTTTGGAGCAGTGCTGTACTCATTGTAGTCTGATATTATGACGATTATACAATACTGTCATTACTTTTCCGATAATGTCACTCTCGGGTATAAACCCTAAATGGCGCGAGTCGGCAGGATTCTCCTTATTGAGAGCCTCCAGCCAATAGTAATCAGTCTTAGCGCATGTCTTTAATCCTGGCACGACAGTCACTCCTTTGTGTGTATTAATGGTATCGCCAGGTACTGCTTTACAACGGGCAATATAGATTCCTGCAACAGAATCATTGGGCACTGTAAAGGCTACGACATCACCGCGTTTGACAGGACAGCGCAACAAACGACTATATGGCAGTAGGCCATTGCCTTCGATGCGAAGTCCATAGCTACAGCGATTCACCAACAGACAGTCACCATTACGGTAAAGAGGAGTCAAGCCATTACCACTGACACTGTGAATAGAAAAGGCCAGCGTACGGAAGGCTAGCATCAGTGCAAAAGCTGATGCCAGTACCATCACGTTCTTCAGCCATTTTCTCATCTCTTATCTCTTACATCATACCTCTACTTGATATTATCAACAAAGCGGAATAGACGATTCCAACGAATGCCCGAGAGACCACCTCGGTCGGGATCAGAACTCCACCAGATGAAAATGGGCTTACCCACGATATGGTCTTCAGGAACGAAGCCCCAGTAGCGGGAGTCGAGCGAGTTATGACGATTGTCGCCCTGCATCCAGTAGTAGTCCATCTTGAAGGTGTACTTAGTTGTCTCCTTGTCGTTGATATATATCTTGCCGTCCTTCACCTCCAGCTTGTTACCCTCATAAGTACGGATAGGACGCTCGTAGATGGGAAGGTTCTTCAATGTCAGGTCAATGCTCTCTCCTTTAGCAGGTATCCAGATAGGACCGTAGTTGTCGCGTGTCCAGTGCATATTACCATTCAATGGATAGATGTCTAAGTCGCTGGCGTCTTTGTTCAGCGTAATACTCTCCACAATATCTGAACGTTGCTTCAGAGCAGCAGCAGTGCTGTTGGTCATAGGCATATATCCGTAGTTATTCAAGTCGCGCAACTCCTCCATAGTAATACCCCACTCCTGCATCTCCTCGTCCGTGAAATGACGCTTTAGCTTAACGTGGTACGTATATTGTACATTGTCGGGCTCTTTATTAGCCTTGCCATTAATATAAATAACACGGTCTTTAATCTGCAAGGTCTGACCTGGAAGACCCACACAGCGTTTCACATAGTTCTCACGACGGTCTGTAGGACGGGTATCTATGAGTCCATACTCCTGTGGATTGGCCTCAATGGTTTGTTTACCTGCCTGATAAATGGTGTTGAAATAGAGAGGCAACTGTTCCTGCGTCAGTGAATCAGGATTAGGACGTTGTGGATAAGCCTGATAGCCTATCTGATAGCATAACTGATAATAGTCGTAAGCCTGATACTGTGGTGCGGAGCAAATCGTATCACCTGCAGGGAAGTTAAATACCACAATGTCGTTCAACTGTACCTTGCCCAAACCTTTCACACGACGATAGTCCCAATGAGGCCACTCAATATAAGACTTGCACTCGAAGATGGGCATCGTGTGCTGGGTCAGTGGCATCGTCAACGGTGTTTCAGGAATACGAGGACCATAGCTTACCTTGCTGACAAAGAGGTAGTCACCTGTCAACAGACTCTTCTCCAAAGAACTCGATGGAATGACGTAATTCTGGAAGAAGAACAGGTTGATGAAGTAGACTGCAACAAGGGCAAAGACAAGGGCATCAACCCACGACATGACCCAACGAACTGGACCTTCTGCGTCTTTCCACCACTGCCAGTTAATCTTCTTGGTAATATAGACATCATAGATGAAAGGAATAACGAGCAGACCCCACCATGAACCTACCCAGTAGAGGAACAGTAAGTAAAGCACCAGTACGCAAATGAACTTTGCCCACTGCACCTTCATATTCAGCTTTTTCTTTTCTCTTTTCTCCATTATCTTAGAACTTAAACATATCGCTAATAGTTAGCAATCCCTGATGTTCCTTGGTGTACTCTGCGGCCAGCACAGCACCCAAAGCAAAGCCCTGACGCGAGTGTGCATCATGGGTAATGGTAATGATGTCGGCCTCTGAGTCATAGCGGACAGTATGGATACCAGGCACCTCACCACGACGAATATGGTCTACACGCAGATATTTCTTATCGGTGGTATCTTCTTTCCAGGCCTCCTTGCGGTCAATGTTCTCCACAATCTGTTCTGCCAGTGTGATAGCAGTACCACTGGGGTGGTCGAGTTTATGCACATGATGCGTCTCCTCCATCTCTACGTCATACTGGGGGAACTGGTTCATAATCTTTGCCAGATACTTGTTGACTGCTGAGAAGATAGCCACACCAATGGAGAAGTTCGAAGCCCAGAAGAGTGTCTTGCCTTCTTCTGAACACATACGGCGCACCTCGTCACCATGCTCCTTCATCCATCCCGTAGAGCCAGATACAATCTTCACTCCTGCAGCCCATGCTTTCAGATAATTGCCATAGGCGGCCTGTGGTGCAGTAAACTCTATCGCAACATCCGCACTCTTGAAGGCCTCACTCTCGAAGTCTTGCTGGTTGTCGATGTCGATAATACTCACAATTTCATGACCACGACTAAGGGCTATCTGTTCTATCATCTTACCCATCTTGCCGTAGCCGATTAATGCTATTTTCATACTCTATCACGTATTAATACCGTGCAAAGATACGATAAATAATTCATAATTCACCAACATCATTCATAATTTAAAATATTTTTTGTACTTTTGTAGCATGTTTATTAATGAGGACACATGGCAGTATATTCGTCAGCATGCTGACGATGACGTTAGAAAACTGGCACTACAAGGTGTTGGCAATCCTTCTGTCGACCTGCCAACGGCTCTTCATCAGATAGCTGGTCGTCAGACTGCACAACATAAATTGCCTTCATGGGCTGCTAATAACAGCATCATCTATCCACCCCACCTGAATATGGAGCAATGTTCGTCAGAACAAACAGCACGCTATAAAGCACCATTAGCTGGCAAGGGGAATGTGTATGTCGACTTAACTGGTGGATTTGGTGTTGATTTCTATTGGATGTCACAAGGCTTTAAAAAGCGCATCTATGTGGAGCGTGATGAACAATTATGCGCCATTTCAACGGAAAATTTCCGCACACTCGACCATGATTGTTCTGTGATCAACAGTTCTGCTGTTGACTATCTCGCTACCATCGCTCACGCGGATGTTATCTACCTTGACCCAGCGCGTCGTAATGAGCATGGAGGGCGCACCTATTCCATTGAGGATTGTACACCCAATGTCCTGGAACTGCTACCTGTGTTGATGCAGAAAGCAGACCGCATCATTCTAAAACTATCACCTATGCTCGACTGGCGTAAGGCTGTCAACGACCTTAAACATGTTGCTGAAGTACACATTGTCAGTGTCTACAATGAGTGTAAAGAACTGGTGTTGGTACTTAAAGAGAATGCCGACGCTCTTCGGGTGGTCTGTGTCAATGATGACAGCATTTTCGAAGTGCCACCAATCCTCAACCATCAATCCCCAACCATCAGCCAGCATCCATCATACCTTTACGAGCCTAATGCCAGCATCATGAAGGCAGGATGCTTTGGTGCCGTTGCGAATAAGTATGGTATTCAGCAAATTGCCGATAATTCGCATATATTCCTTTCTTCCGATGAAATCGAGGATTTCCCTGGGCGTCGTTTTCAAATAACGGCCATTTCATCGATGAATAAGCGCGAATTAAAGGATGCACTAAAAGGGATGAACAGGGCAAATATTGCCGTTCGCAATTTTCCACTATCTGTTGACCAACTACGTAAGAAACTCAAATTAAAAGATGGCGGTGAGGTCTATCTCTTTGCCACAACAATGGCTGACGGACAGCATCGCTTGTTTATTTGCCGTAAAATAGGTTAAATATTTTGGTTTTCTCGCGTTTTTTCGTTACCTTTGCAAGATAGTTATTATAGATATATCGCAAATGTCACCAGTAGAGATTAGAAAAGTCACCAACAGGAAAGAGCTTGATGCTTTCATCCAACTCCACTACGACTTGTATCGGGGCAACCAGTATGATGCCCCTAATCTGTATGCCGATGAAGTTCATACGTTGAGTAAGGACCGTAATGCTGCCTTTGAGTTCTGTGAGGCCGAATACTTCTTGGCTTATCGTGAGGGCAAGGTTGTAGGGCGCATTGCAGCTATCATAAACCATCGAGCCAACGAGAGTTGGAAGCGCAAGAGCGTACGCTTCGGATGGGTCGATTTCATCGATGATTTGGAAGTTTCAAAGGCACTTTTCGACGCTGTCGAGCAGTGGGGTCACGAGAAAGGAATGACAGAAATCATCGGACCATTAGGATTCACGGATATGGACCCAGAGGGTATGCTCATCGAAGGTTTCGACCAATTAGGTACGATGGCTACCATCTACAATTACCCCTACTACCCTCAGCATATCGAGAAGTTGGGCGGCTTTGTCAAGGACAACGACTATGTAGAGTATAAGCTCATCGTTCCCAAAGAAGGTATGCCAGAGAAATTCCGTAAGGTGGCAGAACTGGTTATGAAACGCTACAACCTACACCCCATGCACCCCAAGCGTAGCCAGGTGTTTGGCAAGGAACAGTATGGTCGTAAGGTGCTCGATGTCATCAATAAGTCGTTTGGTCATCTCTATGGCTATTCGCAAATGACTGAGCGCCAGATTGATGAGTATCTGAAGATGTATTTCCCCATGCTCGACATGGATATGCTTTGTCTGATAGAAAACTGGAACACCCCTAACCATGAGGTGATAGGTGTGGGCATTTCGATAACTAATATGACACGTGCCTTGCAGAAGTGTAAGAACGGACGCCTCTGGCCTTTTGGCTGGTGGCATTGTATGCGAGCCCTGAAATTCCACAAAGCAGAGTGCCTCGACCTCATGCTCATTGGCATCTTGCCTGAATACCAGCAGAAAGGTGCTAACGCATTGCTGTTCTACGACCTCATACCTATCTATCAGAAGTATGGTTTCAAGTGGGGCGAGACGAACGTTGAAATGGAAACCAACGAGAAGGTGCAGTCGCAGTGGCAGTATCTGGAGCATATACAGCATAAACGTAGAAGATGTTATAAGAAAACGATATGAACGAAGAGAACAACATCATCGAAGAGCAAGTACAGTATAATGATGATAACATCCGACATTTGTCGGATATGGAGCATGTTCGTACACGTCCAGGTATGTATATCGGACGTCTGGGCGATGGCTCTTTGCCAGAAGACGGTATCTACGTGTTGCTGAAGGAAGTCATCGACAACTCTATCGACGAGTTCAAGATGAAGGCGGGTGATCGTCTGGAGATCACCATCGACGATAACTTGCGCGTATCTGTTCGAGACTATGGTCGTGGCATCCCGCAGGGTAAACTCATCGAGGCTGTCAGCGTGCTGAATACCGGTGGTAAATACGACTCGAAGGCTTTCAAGAAGTCGGTAGGTTTGAACGGTGTTGGTGTGAAGGCTGTTAATGCGCTGAGCACCCATTTTGAGGTGGCCAGCTATCGCGATGGCAAGGTACGTCGTGCTACTTTTGAGCGCGGTATTCTACAGACAGACAACACAGAGGACAGTCAGGACGAGAACGGTACCTATATCTTTTTTGAGCCAGACAATACGCTGTTCAAGGAGTATTCTTTCCACGACGACATCGTGGAGAACATGCTGCGTAACTATACCTACCTGAATACAGGATTGGCCATTATGTATAATGGGCGACGCATTCTCAGTCGTCACGGCTTGGAAGACCTGTTGAAGGACCGCATGACCAACGACCCACTCTATCCGATTATCCATCTGAAAGGTGAGGATATCGAAGTGGCCTTTACGCACTCCAATCAGTATGGTGAGGAATACTACTCGTTTGTCAATGGTCAGCATACCACACAGGGCGGTACCCATCAGAGTGCTTTCAAAGAACATATCGCCAAGACTATTAAAGAGTTCTTTGGCAAATATGAATATGGTGACATCCGTACAGGTATCGTAGCTGCTATTGCAATCAATGTGGAAGAACCTGTCTTTGAGAGTCAAACGAAGATTAAGCTGGGTTCTACGCAGATGGCTCCCGATGGCGATACTATTAATAAATATGTAGGAGACTTCATCAAACAGCAGGTGGACAATTATCTGCACATTCATCAGGATGTGGCAGAAGTCATCGAGGGTAAAATCAAGGAGACAGAACGTGAGCGTAAGGCGATGGCCGGTGTTACTAAACTGGCCCGTGAGCGTGCCAAGAAGGCAAACTTGCACAATCGTAAGTTGCGCGACTGTCGCATCCACTTCTCCGATGTCAAGAACGACCGAAAGGAAGAATCGTGTATCTTCATCACAGAGGGTGACTCGGCCAGTGGCTCTATCACCAAGAGCCGTGATGTGAATACGCAGGCTGTCTTCTCGTTACGAGGCAAGCCACTCAACTGCTTCGGACTGACTAAAAAGGTGGTTTACGAGAATGAGGAGTTCAATCTGCTGCAGGCTGCTCTCGACATCGAGGAAGGTCTTGATACGCTACGATATAATAAGGTAATTGTAGCCACCGATGCTGATGTTGATGGCATGCATATCCGTTTGCTTATTATTACTTTCTTCTTGCAGTTCTTCCCTGAACTCATCAAGAAAGGACATGTCTATGTGTTGCAGACCCCTTTGTTCCGTGTTCGTAACAAGCGCACGAAGATTAAGAACAAGAAGATGCTGGACGACACCAAGAAAGGCGACTTCGTCACTCGCTACTGCTATAGCGAAGAAGAACGCCAGAAAGCTATTCAGGAACTTGCCCCAGATCCAGAGATAACACGCTTCAAAGGTCTTGGTGAAATCAGCCCTGAGGAATTTGCCGGTTTCATCGGCCCCGATATGCGTTTAGAGCAGGTGACGCTCCACAAGAACGACCAGGTGCAGAAACTCTTAGAATATTATATGGGCAAGAACACCATGGAACGTCAGAATTTCATCATCGACAACCTCGTCATCGAGGAAGACAAACCCGAAGACTACGACTATGAGTAAGCGTGTTTTCTATGCAGCCATCCTATGGTTGCTTACTATAACTACCGTTCAAGCCCAAATAAAAATCAAGACTGGCAGTGATTCTCCATTGCGCAAACTACAGATTGCAGAGATGGCCATCAATGGATTGTATGTTGATTCTGTCAACGAACAGAAACTGGTAGAGGATGGAATCCGAGGCATGTTGGAAAAGCTGGACCCCCACTCTACCTATTCGACTCCCAAGGAAGTCAAGGAGATGAACGAACCCTTACAAGGCAATTTTGAAGGTATCGGTGTACAGTTTAACATGGTGGAGGATACGCTGTTAGTTATCCAGACCATCAATGGTGGACCCTCGGAGAAGATGGGTGTTCTGGCTGGTGACCGCATTGTCACGGTGAACGATACGGCTATTGCTGGTGTCAAGATGTCGCGCGAAGAGATTATGAAGCGTCTGCGTGGTCCAAAAGGTACGAAAGTACTTCTGGGTATTGTGCGCCCAGGTATTGCTGACCGACTTTCCTTTACCATTACGCGTGATAAGATTCCCGTCCATTCCATCGATGCTACCTATATGATACGTCCTACTGTAGGATATATCCGTATTGGCAACTTTGGAGCGACTACGCCTGACGAGTTCCGCGAGAGTCTGAAGAAACTACTTTCACAAGGTATGCAGACACTGGTGCTCGACTTACAGGAGAATGGTGGTGGCTATCTGCATGCTGCTGTGGAGGTTGCCAACGAACTGTTACAGCGCGGTAGCCTCATCGTCTATACCGATGGACAGCGTGTTGAGCGTAACGAATACAAAGCACATGGTGGTGGACTGTTTACAGAGGGCAAAGTCGTTGTGTTAGTTGACAGTTATACAGCCTCAGCGGCAGAAATTGTCTCTGGTGCCATTCAAGACTATGATCGCGGCATTATCGTAGGTCGCCGCACCTTTGGCAAGGGCTTGGTACAGCGCCCTATAGACCTTCCAGACGGTTCTATGATTCGTCTCACCATTGCACACTACTACACCCCCTCAGGTCGTTGCATCCAGAAACCTTATGAGAAAGGCAAGAAGAAAGACTACGCGATGGACGTTAGCAATCGTCTGAAAAGTGGCGAGTTGATGAGTGCCGATAGTGTTCATTTCAGCGACTCACTTAAATACTACACACTCCGTGAACACCGAGTGGTTTATGGTGGTGGAGGTATCATGCCCGATGAGTTCGTGCCCCTTGACACCACCAAATATACACGATTCCATCGGGAACTGGCAGCAAAATCTATACTCATCACCCAGAACTTGCGCTATGTCGATAATCATCGCAAACAACTGAAACAGCAGTATCCTGACTTTGCCGACTTCCGTGAGCGTTATGTGATTCCTCAAAAGCTCATAGACAACATCCTCGCTGAAGGCAAGAAACAGAAGATTGAGCCCAAGGACGATGATGAATTACAGCGTACTCTGCCGATACTCAGTCAACAGTTGAAAGCATTGATTGCCCGTGACCTTTGGACTGCAGATGAGTACTACGCCATCATGAACGAGCAGAGCGACATCGTGCAGCATGCCATAAAACTCATTGAGAAAGATAATCGTTAACTTAAACAGATACAAATGATGAAACTAAAGGACATCTTGAATGGTCAGCTAAATGCTGCTGAATGGGAAGCCAAGGGTTACCAGCTTCCTAAGTATGATATCAAGGCTGTACGCGAGAAGACTGCCAAAGAACCTACATGGGTACACTTCGGTGGTGGCAATATCTTCCGTGCATTCCCTGCAGCCATTCTCAACGATGCGCTGAACACGGGTAAGTACGACCGTGGTGTGATTGTTGCTGAAACCTTTGACTTCGAGGTCATCGACAAGGCCTACGCTCCTTACAACAACCTGTCACTCTGCGTCAACCTCTGCTCTGACGGTTCTATTGAGAAAAAGGTCATTGCTTCTGTAACAGAGGCTTTGAAGGCAGACTCACAGTTCCCCGACTGGAACCGCCTGGTGGAGATTTTCAAGAATCCATCACTACAGATGATTTCATTTACCATCACCGAGAAGGGTTATACCTTCAATGAGGCTGATTTGGCTCGTGGCATGAAACCTCTCTTTGCTATGGGTAAGGTCTGTGCACTCTTGCTGGAGCGCTATAAAGCAGGCAAGCTGCCGCTCACCGTACAGTCTATGGATAACTGCTCACACAATGGTGACAAGGTGAAAGCCGGTGTTTTCGCCTATGCTGAGCGTTGGCTGCAGGACGGTCTGGTGGAGCAGGGCTTCATTGACTACCTGAAGGATGAGACAAAGATTACCTTCCCCTGGTCAATGATTGACAAGATTACTCCACGTCCTCATGAGAAGGTAAAAGAACTCCTTGCTGCCGATGGATTCGAGGATAATGACTATATCGAGACAGAGAAACACACCTTCACAGCCCCGTTTGTAAATGCTGAAGAGGTACAGTATCTAGTTATTGAGGATAACTACACCAACGGTCGTCCGCCATTGGATTTGGGTGGTGCGCTCTATACTACTCGTGAGACCGTCGATAAGGTGGAGACCATGAAGGTGACCACCTGTCTGAACCCGCTGCATACCGCCATGTCTATCTATGGCTGCATGCTCGACTACACGCTTATCTCTGCCGAGATGAAGGATGACGACCTGCGTGCCTTTATCCAGAAGATTGGCTATATGGAGGCCATGCCTGTCGTCGTTGACCCAGGTGTGCTGAACCCCTACGAGTTCATTGGTGCCGTACTCAACAAGCGTCTGCCCAACCCCTTCATGCCCGATGCTCCTCAGCGCATCGCCATGGATACCTCTCAGAAGCTGCCCATCCGCTTTGGTGAAACGCTGAAGAAGTATATTGCTCGTGGTCTTGACAAGTCGAACCTCGTACTCATCCCTCTCACGTTGGCTGGCTATGCTCGCTACCTGAAAGGCCTCAAGGACGACCTGACTGCTTTCGAGCCCTCTCCAGACCCTATGCTCGCAGAACTGCAGGCTATCGTCGCTCCTTTGGAAATTGGCAAGGCCGACCAAGACTGGAGTCCGCTGAAGCAGCTCTACAGCCGCAAGGACGTCTTCGGTCTCGACCTCTACGAGGCTGGTCTTGGTGAGCAGATAGAAGGAATGGTCAAGGAACTCTACGCAGGCAAGGGTGCCGTACGAGCTACGCTACACAAGTACGTTGCCGCTAGATAATCTCGACATTAGAAGTTCTTGCAAGAAAACAGGGTTCACATTCACACGTAATCTATTGATATATTGTGTAATAAGTGTGAACCCTGTTTTTACAGCCCCTTCTCTGACAAATTAGAAGATAAACGCTGCATGCAGGGTGAAAGCCTTCGTCTTCGACTCACACAGGGTGACTTTAGCGGCCTCATAGTTTGCTGCGAGTCTAAGGGTATGATTTCCCAACTGCCAGTCAAAACCAGCGCCAACGTAATAACCGAAGCTGCCGCCGTTCTCGTCCATGTTGCCATATTGGAAAGCACTCATGTTCTCTGAACTGACATCAAAGAGGTATGCCGCCATACCGCCAGCACGCAGGAATGGCTTGAAGTTGTTACCCCCCAGGAAATGCCACGACAGACCAGCGTCCATCTGGGCACTATAGTACTTCAAACTACACTCATGCTGTAGTGCGGTATATTCTTTGCTCATATCCCATTTACTAAATAGTAGACATGACTGTATGGACAGATTTTTTACCAGACGGGGAATACCGACATCCAGACCAACACCAATGCGAGGCACAGTCATCTGGTAGCTAAGCGTCTCATACATATCTGAGAAAGGATGTGGTGCCAATTCTCCCATGAACAGTTCGGCAACAAAAAAGAATCTGGTAGGCAAGTAGTTGGCCACCTTAGCACTGTATTCAAACTGCGTACATTCGCCCAGCTCCGTACAGTATTCCTCATTATACTCCTTGACAATACTGCTCAGATTCTGCGACGTGGTGCGCTCAGCCCAGAGACGAGACTTCGCCTTCTCGCTCTTCTTAAGCATCTCAGCGGCATCGTGCAGTATTTTACGTCTGTTCTGCCTGTTCTCACTGGCCCAATAGGAAGTGACAAACTCTTCGTTCTTCAGCACTGCCAATTTACCGTCTGAGTCTTCAAAGAAGAAATAATCCAAGCCCTCTGTCTTATAATGATAAAGACTGAGTCCACCCTTTATCAGGAACTCAGCAAAGACCAAATGTTCCACACTATCAATGGGCAATGTACGCGTCACATAGTAGATGCCATTCTCCTTCAGACGATATCCCTTCAGTTGTTGTGGATGGTAAGTCTTATACTCCTGCTCACCATCCTTGCGAAACAGACACTTCTGTCCGTTCTGCGTGTCAGACCTATAGTCGATGACTCCCTGAATGGTATCTCCATCGTTAGTAATGATATATCCTTTATGAGGGTTCGTCTGTGCCTGACCAGTAATTGTCATAAAGACGAGTATCAGCGTTGCCCAAAAGTATTTGCTATTCTTCAATACCAATAAAAAACGTGGTTTCTTTATTTGTTCCATTCTATTGTGTGTTCTTATTTGTATCGCTTTGTTGAAAAACACAGCAAAGGTAGACATTTCTTACGACATATACAAATAATTTGAACACACTTTTTACGCCTTACAGAAGATAGTGCAAGAAAACAAGTGTCACTGTCACGTCTAACGTGTTGTATCTGTGTGTATTAGGTGTGACACTTGCTCTGGGTGAAAAATAATTATTCAAAAAAGATAATCGTTTTTGGATAATTGTGTATCGCCTAAAGAATCAAAAATCAGGATTCCTTAGATTTCAACTAGATCATCCTGTTTCCGTACTAGCCTATCCCATCGCGGTATTAGCTGTACTTTCTTTATGCGACGGATGTCGCAGATATTTGCGACGGCTTTCGAATATATGTTCGACGGCCGTCGAACGAAAAAAGAAAATCTGGATGGGGAAGTAGAGACGGTTGGGTTGGGAGAACAATGCGAATGTTGTGTAATGTGCAGAATGTGAGACGGTTGTACGAACGGAGTGTACGAAGAAAAGCCAGTTTGGGGAGCGTTTTAGAAGGCTGAAAAGGACGAAAAGCAAGCTGAAATTAACATTAATTTTGATTTCGTGTAAAGAAATCGGAACTGGCTGAGAATACAAAAAACAAGTGTCACACTAAACGCACTATGAAACAGGGAGTTACGCGTGACAGTGACACTTGTTTTTTAGCAAATATGCTTTTGATATGATTACTTGCAGAGACGGATCTCGTGGATGCGAGGTGTCTGCTTACCAGGCTCGGCAGAGAGGGTTAGCATGATGGTTTCCTTCTGCAAGGTGGCAGGCAGGTTCAGAACAGCCAGACCCTGACCATCCAGACGGACGGTGTCGAGTTGCTGGCCATCGATGCTAACGATGACACGCTCGTAGGCGGCAAAGCCCTGCAGACGCAGCGTCTTGGCATCCTGAGCCTTCATCTGGTAAGAGAAGGAGCCACGAGCAGTACGCCAGTGCATGCCTTCGTCATAGCCGTTCCAAGCGTTGTCGGCCTTGAAGAAGTGGTCGCTCTCCGACTGCTGCTCACCACAGAACACCTTATCAACGGTGTTGGCTTCCATCTCCATCTTGGCTTTCTCAGCAGCTGCCATTTCCTGTTGCTTGACAGCCCATTCCGACTGTGAATAGAGTGGGAAGTAAATCTGATAGCGGCACTCATAGAGCTGATAGAACGGCACGAGACGCAGACCCTCGTAGGCTGGTGTCGTCAGTCCTGTGAGGGTGAAGGTCAGGGGCTGGCCCTCTACGGCTTTCAGGTGTGACAGGACGTCGTTGGGCGTGCCGATAATGGCTGGCATCTGAGCCTGAGGCACCTTCGGACCATTGGCGATATGTCCACCACGACTGTCGTCAGCAAAGAGGCCATCCTGTCGGTCGGTACCCGTCTTAGCTGCCAGCACGATAGGACCATAGAGGAACGAATACTGTGGCTTGCCGTCAGGTGTCGTCATCGCTGTCAGGTGCATGGGCATATCCATGTGAATCTGGTCGCCATCCTTCCATGAACGCTCTATAACGAGATAGCCGTTGGCAGCTATTCGGTAGTCAACGGGAGAGCCGTTGACGGCAAGCTGCACGGCGTCGCACCACACGGGCTTACGAATCTTCACCGCAAACTTACGGGCTTTCTTCAGCTGCAGGGTGATATTGGTGGCTGGCTCCTGTGGGAAGCGGTTCTCCTGCTTGACGGTCATGCCGTCCCACGTGAGCGTTGAGGGGATGAAGAGGTTGACGATGAGGTCGTTACCCTCGTGGGCATAAATCATCTCACCATAGCGGGCAGGATTCTCCAGACCTGTACCCACACAACACCACATCGAGGTCTGCGGTTGTGAATAGACGCGATAGTGACCACTACGCATAGGGGTGAAATAGACGAAACCACCCTGCACGGGGTTCAGTATCGAGAGGATATGGTTGTAGAGCGCACGCTCATAATAGTCCATATAGTTCTTGTCTGCTGATGTCTGATAGAGCATCTTCGTCAGGCGTAACATATTATAGGTGTTACAGCTCTCTGGACCCTGCTCGGAAGCTAGCAAACCACTGAAGTCATTGGTGGGGTTGAAGTGCTCGCGCATGGAGTTACCGCCAATGCTGACACTACGCTGTCCGATGACCACATCCCAGAAGAAAGCAGAGGCAGCATCCCAGTCGTCCAGTCCTTCCAGGTCAGCAATACGCTTGTAGCCGATGACCTTGGGAATCTGGGTGTTAGCGTGCTTACCCGTCAGGTTGTCTTCCTTCTTCAATAGTGGCTGGAGCATCTGCTGGTCGCTGAACTGATGGGCCAGGCGCAGGTATTTCTTGTCACCCGTAATGCCATAGACATCTGCAAAGGTCTCGTTCAGTCCACCCTGTTCGCTGATGAGCATCTTCTGAATCTGCTCATCGCTCAACTTGCTCACCTCCTGAATCATCCAGTCAGTCAGCTTGATAAGCATCGCCTTAGCCTGCTGGCGACCAGCAATCAGGTAAGCATCGCGCAGACCCGCATAAATCTTATGGATATTGTATAGCGGTACCCAGCGGTTGTTCAGTCCAAAGGAGTTTGCACGGATGTCGCCCTTGGCTATCTGTCCCCAGATTTCGTTAGGGTTGGGTACACCTCCCAGATAACCGTCCTGACGGGCGTCCTGACAACGTTTCAACTCGCTGAGCACATAGTCCAGACGGGCATTGATCTCTTGGTTGCCAGTAGCTGCTGCCATGTAGCTCAGTGCCGACACATAGTGTCCACCGATGTGGCCATCCAGACCGGTGTTCTCCCAGTTTGTATAGTTCTCAGCCTTGGGCGTCAGTCCTGCACCTTTCAGATAAGGTGCCATGAGTCGGTCGGCATCCAGTCCAAGGAGGTAATAGATGTCTGCCTGCTGGTTTTTCAGGAACTGGCTGTCGTCCAGTCTGACACTACTGATGGGGAAAGTCTCGATACGTGGTGTGGGCGCTGCACTGGTTGTCAGCGTGATAGCCGTAAGGCTGATGATGAATAGTCGCTTCATAGATGTTTCTGTTAGTTTGGTGCAAAGGTACAAATAAGTGGTTAAAAAGCCAAATAAGTTACCACATTTGTTTGCATAGTGAAAAAAACTTGTTACCTTTGCACAATATTTCTACAACAATGAACACGATTTTTATAGTTTTACCGATACTTGTCCTGCTGATGTTCGACTTAGGACTGACGCTTCGCCCTGCCGATTTCCGTCTGTTGGTAGAGCGTCCTAAGGCAGTATTGGTGGGGTTGGCAGGTCAGATTATCCTGCTACCACTGATCGGTTTGGCCATTGGCTATGGGTTTCAATTGGAAGCTGTATTCTTCCTGGGTGTTATGCTGATTGCATGCAGTCCTGGCGGCAGTTCCAGCAACGTCTTCTCCATGCTGGCGGGTGGCGACGTAGCACTTTCTGTGTCGCTAACCATGTTAAGCAGTATTATCACGCTGTTTACGGGTCCGCTGGTGATGAGCTATGCCACCAGTCTGGTAGGCGAGAGTCAGTCGATAACCCTTCCCGTAGGCAACCTGCTGATACAGAACATCGTACTCATGCTGGTACCTATCCTTATTGGCTTGGCATTGGCGATGTGGCGCGAACAGCTGGCTCACAAGATGCATGGCGTGTTGAAGAAACTCGCCTTCCCAGCGCTGATACTACTAGCCTCGGTCTTCTTCATACAGAACCGAGAGACCATCGTCCGCGAGTTTCCACAGTTGGGACTGGCAATGACCGTGCTCATCCTGCTGGCGATGGGTGGTGGTGTCTTGTTATCATGGATGATGAGACTCTCTGGTCGTGAACAACGCACCATCATCATTGAAATAGGCATGCAGAACGCTGCCCAGGCTATCTCTATTGCCAGCAGTCCGTTTGTCTTTGCCAACGATGTGATGGCGATACCCGCTATCGTCTATGCGCTGATGATGAACGTCATCCTGCTGTCGTATGTGGGCATTCTCAAGACGGTCAAGGACCGTTCTTGATGCCTTTTCTTCTATGAAATCGAAAAAAATATCGATTTTTCTTTGAGGTTTCATTAAATTTCTTTATTTCTGCCGACTATTATGCAACATAGTAGTATACTATAGTGGCTTTGCGCCGATATAAGGAACGCTATGTGGACCCTGAAAAGCAGCATCTCATTGAGCAGATGGAGAAGATGCGTGAGGTAAACAACCGTCTGACAAAGCGCAATCAGGATCTAGCCAAAAAAGTCGCAGAAATGCAGTCACGCCTTAACTCCCAAGTGAATCAAGCCAGCGACCAGCACTGGTTCGGGTAAGGAGTGTCCGCACACAGTTGACTGCGCAGGGGTTCCTTTTGTTAATTTTCTATAAATAGAAGGGGCCGCTAACGTTACAAATATAGATTTTTGCTATATTTGCAGAGATAATATACCATATGCTAAAGCTGACAAAGAAAATCTCTGAAACTCTGTCGCTTAGACTCAGCCTAATAGTGGCCTGCGTGGTAGCGGTGTTACTCTTGGTGTCTCTGGCAGTCATGTTCCAATTCTCACGCCAGACATTAAGAGAAAGAGCCATGCATAATGCCGAGGAGACGTTGGATGCAACGGTGCAGGACATCGATAACATCCTGCTGAGCGTGGAACAGTCGGCAGGCAACATCTATTGGGAGGTGATGGCACATCTTGACGAGCCTGACCGCATGCTGAATTTCAGTCGCCGACTGGTGGAGTGCAATCCCTATGTTGTGGGCTGTGCTATCGTCTTCAAACCGAACTATTATCCTGGTCATGAGCTTTTCATGGCCTATGTTCACCGCAAGGGTCATAGTGTGACAACCAATGTGGCATCGGAACTGGTTGTTCAGGAGACGTTTACCAACCGCCCCTATACTGAACAGGTGTGGTACACCGAGCCGATGACTGTGGGACACGCCTGCTGGACAGACCCGCTGAAGAACGATGATACCGAGGACGAAGCATTAATTACCTTCTGTCTGCCCATCGTAGACCGCAGTGGGCACGCCGTAGGTGTCGTAGCTACCGACGTTGCCGTCGAATTGATTTCGCAGATTGTCCTTAGTGCCAAGCCGTCACCTAACAGCTATAGTATCCTGCTGTCACGCAATGGTTCATATATTGTCCACCCCGACAAGGAGAAGCTGACCAAGCAGAATGTCTCCTCTCAGTTTATCAATAAGAACACTCACCCCTCTGTCGTCAAAGCCGCCAAGGCAATGGTGAGTGGCGAGAGTGGTATGCTGCCCCTCATCATGAACGACCGCGAGTGGTATGTAGTCTATAAACCATTCGTACGTGACGAGGTGGTTGGTCGAAGCATGGAAAGCCTCAGTTGGAGCGTAGGTGTGGTATATCCTGAGGATGACATCTTCGGCGACTATAATCGTTTGCTCTACCTCGTGTTGGTGATTGCATTCTTCGGATTGATTCTGGTGGTCGTACTCAGCAGTATGTTTACACACCGCCAACTGTTGCCGCTGAACATGCTGACGGAAACAGCCCAGCAGATTAGTCAGGGCCACTACGATGTGCCTATCCCTGACACGGTGCGCACCGACGAGATTGGCCAGTTGCAGGACGACTTCCGTCAGATGCAACAGTCATTGGCTGCCCAACTGACGGAGTTGCAGCGACTCAACAGTCAGCTCAAGGAACGTAGTGTGGAACTGCAGCGGGCCAACCGCAAAGCTCAGGAGGCCGACCGCATGAAGACTAACTTCCTGCATCTGGTGACCAACAAACTGATGGACCCTGCCGAGGCGCTTACCACCCATGTTGCCACACTGTGCGACAACTATCATACTATCAGTCCTGAGGATGCCGCCCAAGAGATAACAAATATACGCCAACAGGGTAATACCATTGTCGACCTGCTGGACGACATGATACACTCTGCCGATAATGAAACAGGAAAGGAGGATGCCCATGAATAGCCTACGCCGACAACTCGCCGCCAAGCTTAGCATCGGCATTACGTTGCTGACTACCCCCATCTTCGTAGTGGCTTTGGGAATACTGTTCTTGTATTCTCACCACCTCCTGTATCAGGACACCGCGACACATGCCAACAACATTCTCCAGACAACATCGCAGCATCTCAGAAGTGAACTGGGACTGGTGGAGAATGCCGTCAACTCCAATGCATGGCTGATGGAGGAGAATTTCCGTCCCGACTCGCTGCAGTCCATCTGTCACCGCTTGCTCAGGCTGAACCGTACACCCGTCACCTGTCAGGTGGTCACCGATTCTGTTGAAATGAGCAATATCAAACTGGGGTTCTCTGTTGATACTACCGCTAACGGCGACACCCTTTTCTACTATTCCAGAGCTTTGCGTCCAGATGGCGATGCTGTCAAGGGCATTGTGACAGCAGGCCTTCCCATCAAGCGCTTGAAGACCATCATCAAACAGGCAGAGCAGCCGTTCCCTGTCTGCGAATTTCTGCTCCTTGAGAACGACCAGACATTCGACACCGAGGATGCACACGTCTTCTACGATGAGTTGCCCGACACCGACTGGACACTGGCTCTTATATGTCCTGACAGCGAATTCGAGAAGAGCTATCGCCAGTTGGCACACATTGCTTACTTCCTGTTTATCGGCGGTCTGCTGCTCATTCTCATTATCTGCTATCTGCTGACGCGACATACCATCAAGCCCCTCCACAAGTTACTGACCCATACTAAAAATATTGTCTCCGGCCAATATGCAGAGGTCATTCCCCGTTCCAACCGCAAAGATGCCATCGGACGCCTGCAGAACAGCGTTGTTGTCATGCAGCAGTCCCTCTTGGAACATGTGGATAGCATCCGCAAGACTGGCGAAGAGACCAAGAAGCATAACGAGGAGTTGGCTCGTGCCCAGATGCTGGCTGAGGAAGGTGTGCAGAAGAAAGCCATCTTCATCCAGAACGTTTCGCATCAGATGCGTACGCCCCTGAACATTATCATGGGCTTTGCCGATGTACTTGGTGAAAGTCTTGCTGCTCAGCAGGACAGCGCCTCGCAAAGCCTACTGCAGGATGCAGAGTTGGCCGACATCACCGAGACAATGACCCATAATGCCATCCACCTGAGACGTATGGTGCAGATGCTCTACGACAGTTCTGAGTATGGCACCTCGCAAGAACTCTTTTCTGGGAAGAGCGAGTATGTAACCATCAACAATATCGCCCAAGAGTGTATTGAATATACCCGTGAGCGCTTCCCAAAGACCACTATCAATTTCGAATCTAATATACCCCCTCGTGCTGTCGTCAAGACCAACCACCTTTACTTGATGCGTACCCTTCGTGAGCTTCTTTTCAATGCCGCCAAATACTCCGACGGCCAGCATATTATGTTGCGCATCTCAGAGACCATCTCCACTATTCGCTTCACAGTGGAGGATGTCGGCCCCGGCATTCCGTCTGATACACTGGGGATGATCTTCAAGCCATTTGGCAAAGTCGATGACCTATCTGAGGGTCTCGGTCTTGGTCTTCCATTAGCCAAACGCCACGCTCTCAGTTTAGGTGGCGACCTGACCTATGATGTCGATTACCACGACGGTTGCCGCTTCATCTTAGAGGTTCCGAAATAGTAATATTTTCTTGTTACTTTTTTGTGGTTTGGTAGAAAATGTCTACCTTTGCAACGTTTTTCAACAAAGGATAGACAAATTATAACACACAACAATAAAAGGAAACAAATGAAAAAGCAACTATTATTATTAGTATTTATGCTGCTGCCACTAATGGCAAATGCACAAAAAGCCGTAGAGATTGATGGCATTTATTACTATGTAAGTTGGAGTTCAAAAATAGCTGAAGTAAAACAGTCTCCAGACCAAGACAAATATAGCGGAGATATCGTCATCCCATCATCAATAACCTATGATGGTGATGATTATGTTGTTACTTCTATAAAATATCAAGCATTCTATGAATGCTATAATCTTACTTCCATAACAATTCCTAATACAGTTACGAGCATTGGATCTGAAGCATTCCGTAACTGTTGGAATTTAACATCTATCACTATTCCTGCAAGTGTAGAAGAGATTGGAATACAGGCATTTGAAAATAGTGGAGTAAAAAAAGTCGTACTAAATAGCAATGCGATAGTATCAAAAGATTATGGCAATATTCAGGTTGGAACGTCCTTAGAAAGCATTTTTGGAGGTCAGGTTGAAGAATACATTTTAGGAGAAGAAGTAACAAGAATTGGAAGAATGGCATTTGAAAGTTGTTATAATCTTACCACTATTAATATTCCAAATAGTGTGACAAGCATTGGAACAAATGCATTTCTATGGTCTAATCTGAATTCAGTCCATATTTCAGACATGGAATCGTGGTATAAAATACAATTTGAAAATGCTGAAAGTAATCCTGTCTATATTGCCAATCATCTGTATGTGAATGGTGAGGAAATAAAGGATTTAGAAATCCCTAATAGTGTAACAAGCATTGGCAACTATACCTTCGCAGGTTTTAAAGCTCCAACCTCTATTATTATTCCAAATAGCGTAACAAGTATTGGAGAAGGAGCGTTTCTGGATTGTACCGGTCTATCTTCTATTACAATTCCTAATAATGTGACAAGTATTTGTAAAGAAACCTTTAAAAACTGCTCTAATTTAACCTCTATTATTATTCCAAATAGCGTAACAAAAATTGAAGAAAATGCATTTGTTGCTTGTACTGGACTTACTTCTATTAACCTTCCAAATAGTTTAATAATTATTGGAAATGGTGCTTTCTATGGTTGTGAAAACATAACCTCTGTTACATTAGGTAATAGTGTAACTAACATTGGTAAAGAAGCATTTAGTGGCTGTACTAAAATAACCTCTATTGATATTCCTAATAGTATGACAACTATTGGACAAGGAGCATTCATGAAATGCGGTATAACCTCTGTCATTATTCCTAATAGCGTAACAAGGATCGAAGACGAAGCATTTGCATATTGTTGGTATCTCGCATCTATTGATATACCAAATAGCGTAACCAATATAGGAAAGAAGGCATTTAACTATTGTGATAAGCTTTCTTCTGTCAAAATAGGTAATGGTATAACAAGTATTGGAGAAAAAGCCTTCGAAGATTGTACAAATTTGAAATCTGTTCATATTACGGATTTAGAAGCATGGTGTAGGATTCAATTTAGTGATTCTCAAAGTAATCCTACAAAATGGGCGCATCGTTTGTATTTGAATAATGAAGAAATAAAGGATTTGGTTATTCCAGAAACCATAACTTCAATAAATGATTATGCATTCAATGGTTGCTCCAAACTAACTTCTGTTACTATTCCAAATAGTGTAACAAGCATTGGTACTTATGCTCTCTCATTTTATGATGATTTCACAGATTTATATTGCTATGCAGAACAAGTACCCTCTACTAAAAAGTATGCTTTCAGCAATTCTATCTGTGAATACGCTACACTTCATGTACCTGCTAATTCTATAGAGGCTTACAAGAATGCAGAACAATGGAGAAATTTCGGAAATATTGTTGCTCTGACTGATCCATCTGGAATCGAATCAACAACAGCCACACAACAGCCTACGGTTGTAGAGTGCTATACCATTGACGGAAAGCACATCAATCAGCCTCAACGTGGTCTGAACATCATTAAGATGAATGATGGTACAACAAGAAAGGTAGTGGTGAAATAAAAAAACAAGACAGTTTAAATTCTGTTTGACACAAACCATTTAAAAATAGGGTTCACACTTACTGCGCAATATATCAATAGATTACGCGTGAATGTGAACCCTTATTTTTGAAATATATTCAGAAATAATCAGAAATCGGGGATTCGAATCTGCGAGACAGAAAAAACTATTAACTATTGTCATTAAACTTTGGGGGAAGATTTACGTCATAAAAATGTAGACATAAAACCAAATGAAGACTATTCGTATCTCTTTTTTACTGATTATTTGCTTCTTTACAACGCTCCAACTATCAGCCCAGACAGCATCGCTGTCAGGGCGAGTAACTGATGCAGACACTAATGAGGCGTTGGCAAGAGCTACAGTTCAGCTCTACCGCATAGGCAAGGACACCACATTTGTCGGAGGCTCCTACTCCAATGCACAAGGTCAGTTCACGCTCAATGGCGCAGCAGGGTCGTATATGCTACGTATCTCATTTCTTGGCTACAAGCCCGTCGAGCAACACATCAGACTGACAGCCGGACAGACAAAGGCGCTTGGCAGAATATCACTGAAGCCAGATGCCATGCAATTGAAAGAGACGGTAGTGACGGCCAACGTACCGAAGATGGTTGTCAGGGACGATACCGTAGAATACAATGCCGATGCCTTCCGAGTTCCTGAGGGTTCGGTTATTGAGGCGCTTGTCGAGGTATTGCCAGGCGCAAAGATTGACGACGAGGGTAAGGTAAGTATCAATGGCAAGAATGTGAAGAGGTTTAAGATGGATGGTCGCGACTTCATGACGGGCAATAATGATGCGGTGATGAAGAACCTACCATCATACGTCATAGACAAAGTGAAGGCCTACGATGAGAAGAGCGACCTGTCGAAGTTGACGGGTATTGACGACGGTAACGACGATTTCGTGCTGGAGTTTGTCACCAAGCGTAGCGCACGTCGCGGTTTGCAAGCAAATCCTGACATTGGCTATGGTACAGAAGGGCGATACGGTATCCGATTGACGGCCATGAAACCTTTTGGCGATATACGCTACACATTCATGGGTAATGCCAACAACGTGAACGACCGTAACTTCTCTGGACGTGGTGGTCGTGGACGCGGCAACAATAACGGACAGCGGGAGACAAAGACTGCAGCGTTGGACATCAGCTACGAGAAACAGAATAAGCTGCAGCTGAGCGGTCGCGTGACATGGAACCACGGCGATAATGACAACTGGAACCGGACGGGTAGCGAAAGCTTTGTCATCACACGTGGCGGTGCCTTCTCGAACAGCGTCAGCCAGAACTACTCGCGCAACAACAACTGGACGGGCAACATGAACCTGCAATGGAAGATAGACTCCGTGACAACCCTTTCCTTCCGTCCCGACGTGAGCTTCTCCACAAACGACAACCGCGGCTACTCGCGATCGGCCTCGTTCAACGCCAACCCTTACGATTACGTCATCGACCCGTTGAGCGAAGGGGGACTGGCCGAGATGAACCGGCGCGGTTTGGCAGTTAACAGTCGTCCTAACAAATCACTTGGCTACAGTGATAGCAAGAACATCAACACTCAGGTGCAGCTGCACCGCAGGTTGGGCAGAAACGGTCGTAACATAGCTCTGAGCGGTGACTTCCGCTATAACGATGGCAACAACCAGAATGCCAACCTCTCAATGGTGCACCTCTATCAGGAGAAAGACCGCTACGGCAACGACTCCACCTATCAGACCAACCGCTATACTGTGTCGGCTAGCAATGGACTGAACTACTCGCTGGGTATCACCTATACTGAACCCCTCCTCACCTTCAAGACTCAACAGGAAAACGACACGGAGCGCGCTATGGGTCGCCAGCAAAGAAACAGAGGTCCCTTCGGTGGTGGCAACCAGCGTCGCCCATTTGGTCAACAGGGCCTTTTCCTGCAACTGAGCTATCGCTACAACTACAGTCACCAGAAGAGCGATCCCGCTACTTATGATTTCCCTTCTTTCAGTGATGAGGCCTTCAATGACGTCCTGGAAGAGTATCGCGACTGGACCAGACTCTTCGGCTATCTCCACAACCCCTACGAGAGCTACCTAAGTACTGAGTTGAGCCGCTACTCCGAACGTACCGAATACAACCATCAAGCTGACGTCCAGTTGCGCTATGTTCGCAACAAGATGAACATGAACATCGGTTTTACTGTGCAGCCCCAGAGGTCACACTTCATACAGAACTACCTAGGAAGACAGATTGACACCGTGCGTAATGTCACCAACATCTCGCCGACGCTGAACATGCGCTATCGCTTCAATCAGCAGACTAACCTACAGGTGCAGTTCCGTGGACAAAGCCAGCAACCAAATATTACACAACTACTTGACATATACGACGATACCAATCCATTAAATATTACTATGGGTAACCCGGGATTAAAACCGTCGTTCACCACCAATCTCACCACTAATTTCCAGATGATGCGTCGCACAACGTTCGTCACCGATAGTCTGGGTATGCAAATTCCCAAGGCGCAGCGCCACTGGAGTTTCAATGTCAACGCCGGCTGGCGAACCACCTATAATTCCATTGGTAACATCGTAACTTACAATGAGAGAACTGGTGCCCGCACCACACGACCTGAGAACATCAACGGCAACTGGAGTGCCAACATGGGCATGAGTTTCAACGTCGCCCTCGACACGCTGAACAGCTGGGACATCAGCGGTGGTCTTAATGGCAGCTACAGCCATCAGGTGGGCTATGTCAACCTGAACCGTACGGCCATTGCTGAACGAAACGTCACACACACCTATAATCTGTCACCTGACGTGTCGCTCAGCTTCCGCAACTCATGGCTCTACGTGTCGCTGAACTGCCGCGCTACCTATGCCCATACAGAGAATCGTCTGCAAGCGTCGAACAACCTTACCACGTGGAATTACAACTACGGTGGCAACACGCGCATCACCTTTCCGTGGGGTTCCAGCCTCTCTACCGATTTCCACTGTTTTAGCAGACGCGGCTACGACGACGAGACGCTGAATACCAACGAACTGCTGTGGAATGCTCAGCTGTCGCACAGCTTCCTCAAGGGCAAGGTGCTTACTGTGATGTTGCAGTGGTACGACATCCTGCGCGAACAGACCAACTTTACACGTACCGTCAACGCCAACGGTTGGCGAGACCAGGAAGTCAACGCCATTACCAGCTATGCCATGCTGCACGTCAGTTACCGTCTGAACCTCTTCGGCCGAGGCAATAACGGACGCGGTCGAGGACGCTGGGGTGAAGGCCCTGGTGGTCCCGATGGTCCTGGCAGACCAGGCGGCTGGGGAGGCGGTCCAGGCGGTGGAGCCTCCGGAGGCTTCGGAGGAGGCTTTGGTGGTGGTTTCGGTGGTGGCGGCAGACCATTCTAAATAAAACAATTAGTACACCTTGAAAAAGAAAAAGACGCTGCAAATATTTAATTTGCAACGTCTTTGCTTTCAAGCCTAGTACCCAGACCCGAACTACAAATATTATATTCAACTATTTTATAAACTATCTGCAAATCCTTTGTTTATAGGCTTTTATGGCTTTATACAATCAATGCAAAGGTAATAAAAAGTATTAAAATAACCAAATTGTTGCACCAATGTTGCACCAAATTGTTGCACCATACAATATTTTTTGTAACTTTGCACTTGGATATTTAATTTAATTAGTTATGGCAAACAAAGGAAACACAACATTTGGCTTTATGTTAGCCAACCATCCCAACAGATTTGGTTTCTATCCCGTAATGCTCCGTATTACAAGGGATAGGAAAACAAAGAGGGTAAAGACAGAGTTAGAAGTTAAGAAAGCAGATTGGAATCAAAAGGCTAAAGGCTACAAGCATTTTAGAGATACATTCCACAATGCAAGTGTGTATAATGATATGCTTCTTGGCATTCTGCAAAGGTACAAAGACACCTACCTTGAACTAAAAGAAGATGGT
>Ga0256404_1002600_pt1 | contig 39446 bp, 33 predicted proteins | sample RumenRJG_01DNA_FD_185990 | JGI IMG/M metagenome (GOLD analysis project Ga0256404, IMG submission 185990) | Bovine rumen microbial communities from Lethbridge, Alberta, Canada - RJG_01 | ecosystem: Host-associated > Mammals > Digestive system > Stomach > Rumen | place: Canada: Alberta | collected...
TTTGCTATCGCTTCTTTCAGCTATCGGATTACTCCGACCACCTTGCGATTCGCTAACTCTTCCCTCCAGCGGGCGAGTTCGGGACTTTCACCCTATAGTCAATGCTCATGCCGAGCACACAAAATAAAGCCCCGGCAGATTCCGGGGCTTCTCTTCAGAATTCTGCGGCAGAATTTTCAGACGCGCCGCAAAGCTCATTTGTCAGATTGTAGTGGGATGAAGAAGGCTGGTGTCCTTGTGCCTGTTTTCGAGACACTTTACCACCTCGGCCCAGGAGGCCTTCTCATTTCTCAGAAGCACAGTGAGATGAAACAGGAGATCCGCACTCTCATTGATGAGCTCGTCATGATCCTTTGACATGGCGGCAAGGGCGGTCTCAACAGCCTCTTCTCCCACCTTCTGCGCGATGCGCTTGGTTCCGCGGAGATAAAGCTTTGCCGTATAGGACTTTTCAGGATCCGCGGACTTGCGCTTCTCCAGGAGGTCCTCAAGCTCTGCAAGGAATGCGAAAGGCAGCTCTGGCTGGGCGTCAAAGCAGCTCTCGGTCCCCTTGTGGCAGGTCGGGCCGGCAGGCTCTGCGGTGACAAGAATGGTGTCGCTGTCACAGTCAGTGGTCAGGGCCTTCACGAACAGATAATTATGGGACTCCTCGCCCTTGGTCCAGAGCCTGTTCTTTGTTCTGCTGAAGAATGTCGCCTTTCCGGTTTCGATGGTCCGGTCAAGAGCCTCTCTTGTCATATAGGCAAACATCAGAACCTTGCCGCTTCTGAAGTTCTGGACGATTGCCGGCATCATGCCGTTGACTTTTTTCCAGTCCAGCTCTTCCGGCTTAAAACTTACCTTGATCTCAGTCACGAATAACTACTCCCTGTTCACGCAAATACTTTTTGAGCTCTGGAATTGCAATAATGTTCTTATGGAAAACCGATGCTGCAAGCGCTCCGTCACAGTCAGTCTTAATGAACGCGTCGGCAAAATGCTTCATCTCACCGGCACCGCCTGATGCGATGAGGGGAACAGAGCAGTGGGATCTCGCGAGACTGAGCTCCTCAAGATCATAGCCTTTGCGCATTCCGTCCTGGTTCATCATATTGAGGACGATCTCGCCTGCGCCGCGTTTCTGCACCTCGTCGATCCAGTCCATGGTCTCCCAGTGCGTCGTCACGGTCTTCGAAACGTCGCCGGTGAACTGCTTCACGAGATATTTCCCGGAGGCGCTGTCAAAATACGAGTCAATTCCGCAGACGACGCACTGCACGCCGAACTCATCAGCGAGGCGGGTAATAAGCTCAGGATCCGCGAGGGCAGGGGAGTTAATCGATACCTTGTCCGCTCCGTACTCGAGGACTGTCCTTGCCTCATCGACGGATCTGATTCCTCCGGCAACGGCAAACGGAATGTCAATTACCTCAGCTACGCGCTTTACCCAGCTCTTGTCAACAACACGGGCGTCCGAAGAGGCAGTGATATCGTAGAAGACCAGCTCGTCTGCTCCCTCCTCTGCGTAATGCCTTGCAAGAGGAACGATATCCCCGACAATTTCGTGGTTCCTGAACTGAACTCCTTTTACGACCTTGCCGTCTCTGACATCAAGGCAGGGAATTATTCTTTTTGCCAGCATTCTATTGCCTCTTTAACAGTAAACTTGCCATCAAGCAGGGATTTTCCGAGGATTATGCCTGAAACGCCGCTTCCTTTCAGCGACTCAATGTCCTTAAGCGAGCCGATGCCGCCTGAAGCCTGGAACTTTATTGCCGGGAACTCTCCGCATACCCTGCGGTAAAGGCTGACATTGGAGCCCTGCATGGTGCCGTCCTTCGAGATATCAGTGCAGAGGACATGGACGAGCCCGTACTTCTTATACTCCTCTATGACCTGCTCAAGTGAAAGAGCGCTTTCCTCCTGCCAGCCGTGCACGGCCACCATGGCCTTCCCGGTCTCCCTGCTGATGTTCACGTCAAGCGCGAGAACGATATGCTCAGGGCCGTATTTCTGCATCAGGGAGCCGACAAGCCCGGGCTCCTTTACGGCAAGCGAGCCGATCACTACTCTGTTGGCTCCTATGTCCAGAAGGTCCTTAACGTCCTTCTCGGAGCGGATACCGCCGCCGACCTGTACCGGGACCGGAGTGCTCTTTATGAGCTCCGCTATGACAGCAAGCTGCCTCTTTGCGGGATCCTTTGCGCCGTCGAGGTCGACCAGGTGCAGCTGCCTGGCGCCGTCCGCCGTATAGGTGCGGTAGCGCTCCAGGGGAGAAAACTCGTATTCGGTCTTCTCGGCATAGTTTCCCTTGAAAAGTCTGACGACCTTGCCGCCAATGAGATCGATTGCAGGAATTATCATGTTCTACATCCCCAGAAAGTTCTGCAGCAGCCTTGCGCCGATGGGACCTGACTTCTCGGGATGGAACTGCACGCCGAAAAAGTTGCCGTTATGGACGCAGGCGGTGAACTTCTCGCCGTAGGTGCAGGTAGCGGCAGTCTTCTCCGTCAGGGAAAGCGCATAGGAGTGGACGAAGTAGAAATAAGAATGGTTGGGGATCCCCTCGAAGAGAGGGCAGTCCCCGATGACATCCACCTGATCCCAGCCCATATGCGGCAGGCGGAGACCGCCGGCCTTAAGGAGGCTCACCGTGCCCGGGACTACTCCGAGGCAGCCGATTTCCTGGCTTCCGGTTCCTGCATTCTCCGATGACATCTGGGAGAGAAGCTGCATGCCGAGGCAGATGCCGAGGAGCGGCTTCTTCGTCTCTGTAATCAGCTCCTTCAGGTGATATTTCTCAATGTTCTCCATTCCGGCGGCCGCAGTGCCGACGCCCGGAAGAATCAGCTTGTCGGCGCTCCTGATGGTGTCTGCATCATCACTGACAACAGACTCGCAGCCAAGCCTTTTAAGGGCCATCATGACTGATGAGAAGTTGGCGCAGCGCGTGTTTATGATTACAATCTTCTGCATTACAGTACTCCTTTGCTGCTTGGCAGCTCACTGCCTTCAATTCTGACGGCATCGCGGAGAGCACGCCCGAAGCCCTTGAACAGGGCCTCGATCTGGTGGTGGGTATTTCCTTCCGTCACTGACATATGGAGGGTAAGCCCCATCGCCTCACTGAGGGATCTGAAGAAGTGGGGCACCATTTCCGCGGGGAACTCGCCTACGTGATCACGCAGAAAATCCGCATCGCAGATGAAATTGCAGTAGGGCCTTCCGGAGATATCCATCGCGCAGTCGATGTTTTTCTCAAGTAGAGACTTCGAGAACCCTTCAATCTTTGCCTCAACCTCATCCATCACGCAGACAAAGCCGAATCTCCTGATGCCTCTCTTGTCTCCGAGCGCCTCCCTGATGGCCTCGCCGAGAGCGATGCCGGTATCCTCCACGGAATGGTGCTCGTCAACCTGAAGGTCGCCGTCGGTCTTCACATTCAGGCTTATCCCGCCGTGGGTCGCGATCTGATCCAGCATATGGTCGAAAAAGCCGATCCCGGTCGAGATGGAATTATTTCCGGAATGATCGAGGTCAACCGAGATCCTGATCCTGGTTTCCCTGGTGTTGCGCTCAACTGTGGCGGTTCTCGGAAGGTGCGTCAGCTGTTCCGAGATCTTCTGCCAGCCGTTATTTTCCCTTGAGTACCTGATCCCGGCGATGCCCATGTTCTCCGCAAGCTTCATGTCGGTCTCACGGTCGCCTATGACAAACGAGCGCTTCCTGTCCCAGTCGGTTCTCTGCAGGTACTTGAGAACGAGTCCGGTCTTCGGCTTCCTGCACTCGCAGTTGTCCGCAGGGAAGTGAGGGCAGACCAGGATATCGGATAACTCTATGCCATGGGCCTTAAAGAGCTTCAGCATGAAATTCTGAGGCTTCTCATAGGACTCTGTGGGGAAGCTCGGTGTTCCGAGGCCGTCCTGATTCGAAACCATCACGATTCTGTAGCCGTTTTTTATAAGAGCCTGCAGGGCGTTGATTACCATGGGCTCGAAATCGAGCTTATCAAGCGAGTCAACCTGCTCGTCCGAGGGCTCTGCAATCAATGTTCCGTCGCGGTCAATAAAAAGGTATTTGTCCATATAATCTGCCGTCTGTCTCAGCTGATCTTACTCAGATCTTCCTCAGAGCTTTCCCAGCTCCTCAATTACTTCCCTCATCTCATCATCCGTGCCGATGGTAAGGCGGACACAGTCAGAGATGCGCGGCTTGTCTCCCCAGTTCCTGAGGATAATGCCTTTCTCAGCCATTTTATTGAATACTTCGTTGCCGTTTTTGAAACGGACCAGGACGAAGTTTCCGCAGGCCTCGAAAATCCCGCTGACACACTTCAGGCCCTTGAGCTTTCCGATGACTTCCTGCTTGGTTTTGTTGATGGTTCCCACTCTCTCACGGACCATGCTGATCCCATCCCCGGAGAGGGCCTGCTCGGCGATCTGCGCGACAGGGAAGGAAACAGGGTAGGGCTCGATAATCTTTAGGAGCAGCTGGATTATCTCGCTGTCCGCGATAGTGAAGCCGCACCTGATCCCGGCAAGGCCGAAGGCCTTTGAGAGCGTTCTGGTTACGACGAGATTCCTGTATTTTTTCTGCAGGGCAATGACGGTTCTCTCAGGGCAGAAATCGATGTAGGCCTCATCGGCCACGACAATTGCCTTTCCGTCTGTTCCCTGCAGGATCCGCTCAAGAACATCCTCCGGCACGGTGTTTCCGGTAGGGTTGTTCGGCGTGCAGATGAAAACAATCTTGACAGGCTCAGCCTCAACGGCCTTTACTATTGCCTCCGCGTCAGGGGTGAAGTCCGGAAGAGGCGGAACCTCCAGGGTCTCTATGCCGTTCGCGTCCGCGGAAACCTTGTACATGCCGTAGGTCGGAGGGCAGATGAGCACCTTGTCCCTGCCTTCCTCGCAGAACGTCCTGATGAGAAGCTCGATGGCCTCATCGGATCCGCGGCTCACCAGGCAGTTATCGGTATTTACGCCGGCATAGGCGGCGAACCGCTTCATAAGCTCGGGCGGCTGGCAGTCGGGATATCTGTTGTACAGCGAGGTGTCAATGTCAAATGCAGATGAGTAGGGCGACTCATTGGCATTGAGGAATATCCTTCCCTTTCCGCCGATTCGTCTTGCTGACTGATACGGAACAAGTTTTTTAACGCGCTCTGTTGCCAGATTTGATAACGACTTCATATTCAACCACCTTAAAAGGCCGGGCAGAAGCAAACCGCGGTCCGGCCTTGTGAACTGCATCAGGAGCCCGCGGCCGAACCTGCGCCGCCGGGCTCCCCATTCATTAGTTTCCCTGCTCGATCTTCCTGGCTCTGGTCAGTATGGCTCTCTGGTGGGCCATGAGGCCCTCGGCGTTCGTCATCTGGACAATGGTGTCCTTCAGGGCCTCCACGCCGTCCTTCGAGAGCTCCTGGACAGTGTAATGCCTCATGAAGTCAGTAAGGCCGAGGCTCGAGTAGGTCTTGGCGTAGCCATAGGTCGGCAGCGTGTGGTTGGTGCCGCTCGCGTAGTCGCCTGCAGACTCAGGAGTGTAGTATCCGATGAAGATGGAGCCGCAGTTTCTGATCTTCGGGAGATAGGCTCTCGCGTCGCGCATCTGCATGATAAGGTGCTCCGGGGCATACCTGCAGGCAATCGCGCAGGCCTCATCCGGAGTGCCGGCAATGATTACGCGGCTGTGGGAAAGAGAGCTCTCGGCGATCTTCCTTCTCGGAAGCTCGGCGACCTGTCTGTCAACTTCCTTGTTGACCGCGTCGGCAAGCTCCCTGCTCTCGGTAATGAGCATTACCTGGGAGTCAGGGCCGTGCTCGGCCTGGGAGAGGAGGTCCGAGGCGACGAACTCAGGATCGGAGGTGTTGTCTGCCATGACCATAACCTCCGAGGGGCCTGCCGGCATGTCGATCGAGGCGCCCTTGTAGTCGGTGCTTACCTGTCTCTTCGCCTCGGTGACGAAGGCATTGCCCGGTCCGAAGACCTTGTCGACCTTGGGCACGGTCTCGGTGCCGTAGGCCATAGCCGCGATAGCCTGGGCTCCGCCGATATTGAAGATGTCCTTTATCCCGCAGAGAGTTGCCGCATAGACAATCTCGTCGGCAATCTTCGGGGGCGAGCAGAGAATAACCTTCCTGCATCCGGCAATCTGGGCAGGAACGCCGAGCATCAGCACGGTGCTTACAAGAGGAGCGCTGCCGCCCGGGACATAAAGCCCGATGTTGTCAATGGCATGGTAGTGCATCTCGCAGGTTACGCCGGGCTCGGTCGTGACCTTTACCGATCCGGGGATCTGGGCCTTGTGGAATGCCGAAATGTTTCTGTAGGCATGCTGCAGGGCCTCCTTGAGAGCCTCGGGCACGCGGCTGCAGGCATCAGCAATATCCTGCTCTGTCAGCTTTAGCCTGCCGTCCTCGACGTGATCGAGCTTTGCCGTGAATTCAAGAAGGGCCTTGTCCTTCTCTGCCTTGATCCTAGTGACAATGTCAGTGACAATGCCGTGTATGTCAAGCTTGGAGGTAAGGGCAGGGCGGGTCAGCACCTGCTCCTTCTCGGATTCGGAGAGTTCATGCCATACTACTGTCTTCAATTGTAAGCACTCCTTAATGCATGAATGATTGACTGCTGATAATCCTTGTTGCGGGGCTCAGGCGCTTCATTTCCGGAGCCCCTCACGACATAATCCTATTTACTTGAGCATCTTCTCGATGGGGAGAACCAGAATGGAGCTGCAGCCAAGGGACTTGAGCTTCTCCATGTTCTCCCAGAAGTGGGCCTCCTGAGAGACCATGTGCAGCGCAACATGATCAGGGTTGCCGGCAAGATCCATGATGGTGGGGTTCTCGCAGCCGGGAAGGATCTTGATGATTTCATCGAGATTCTTCTTCGGGGCATGAAGCATGATGTACTTGCTGCCGTGAGCCTGAATCATGCCGTCGATTCTCGGCATAATCTTGTCGAGGATCTCCTGCTTCTCGGGATAGAGCTCCTTGATTCTCTGGATCATCACAGCCTTGGAGCGGAATACCACCTGGACCTCCTTGAGTCCGTTGGCCTCGATGGTGGCGCCGGAGCTGACCAGATCGCAGATGCAGTCAGCAAGCCCGGCCCTGGGGGCAACCTCAACGGAGCCGGTGAGAAGCACGGTCTTGAACTGGATGTGGTTCTCCTCCAGGTACCTTCTGGTGAGGAACGGATAGGTGGTGGCGACCTTCATTCCGTTGATGGTCTCAAGTCCGTGCCACTCCATCTCGTCAGGAATAGCCAGGGAAAGGCGGCAGCCGCCGAAATCCATTTTCTTCAGGAGCTTGTACTCGGTGGGAAGCCCGACCTTCTCTCTCTGGAGGCGGGTCTCCTCAAGGACGTTCTCGCCGACGATTCCGATGTCGATTACGCCGTCCATAACGAGGCCCGGGATATCGTCATCCCTTACTCTGAGGATATCGATGGGGTAATTGTCAACATGAGCAATGAGCCTTGCTTCACGCTTATTGATTTTCAGACCGCAGCTCTGAAGGAGCTCCTCAGAGTCCTGGCTAAGCCTACCTGACTTTTGAATGGCGATTCTCATGCGTTTGCTGCTCATGTCCTAATGCCTCTTCCGGCATCCTCCGATTTTGCTGATAAAACTAAAAAGCCCCTGGAAGGAACTCTTCCAAGGGCCTCAGAATGCTGATTCTTTTTCCTGGAAGAGAAAACCTTCCAGAGCCATGACTCCTGAAAGGTTCAAGAATTATGGCTATGGTGATGAACGCTGATTCTGCTTTCAACAAATTTAATCATATCGTCACCGCCATTTAACCTGTACGCGCTTATTATAAGGTGAGAGAGCCTTATTTACAATATTTATATTCAACCTCATCGCCTGACGGGCAGTGCGCCCTGAATGGAGAAAGCCGCCCGCATGCTGATGGGAGCGGCTTTCAGGGCATCATAGGGCGCGGCCGCGGCTGTCCCCGGGAGAGGGGTCAGAACAGGATCCTCACCACGTCATCAAAGGTCTTCACGTAATGGTAGCGTATTCCCTTCTTCACGTAGTCCGGAATTTCCTTTACTGACGGACGGTTGTCATCAGGAACAATCAGATCCTTGATTCCGAGCCTCTTAGCCGCGAGGGTTTTCTCACGGAGGCCGCCTATTGCCAGGATATGCCCGGTGAGGGAAATCTCCCCCGTCATGGCAAAGCCGTCCTTCGGCGCCCTGGAGAGGGCAAGCGAGAGGAGCGACGTAGCTATCGTCGACCCCGCGCTCGGCCCGTCCTTCGGCGTTGCACCCTCAGGCACATGGATATGAACCTTCGCCTTCTCGAAGAACTTGGCGCTGTCAGGGGCGTACTTCCCGATATTAGCGGAAATGAAGCTCAGGGCAATGGTGGCGGACTCCTGCATGACCTTGCCGAGGTTTCCGGTAAGGACCAGCCCTCCCTGCTCCCTGCTCACAACGGCGCTCTCAATCGGCAGCGTCGCTCCGCCCATCGAGGTCCAGGCAAGCCCGGTCATTATCCCGACGCCCTTCAGGCTGTCATCCTTTTTGAACACCGGCGTCTTGAGATAGCCCTCGAGATCTCCTGCCTTTATGACGGCCGTGTCCTTTTTATTGTCGATGAAGCCGATTATCACCTTTCTCGCAATCCGCTCAAGGAGCTTCTCGAGATGGCGCACTCCTGCCTCCCTTGCATATCCCTCGATTATCTTGCGGATGACCTGATCCGAGATTTTCAGCTGCTCGGGCTTGAGGCCGCACTTCTGCATAATCTTAGGAAGAAGGTGGTTCCTCGCAATCCTGATCTTCTCCTCGGTCAGATAGCCCGGCAGGCGGATGACCTCCATGCGATCAAGGAGCGGCGAGGGGATCGAGTCCGTGGTATTTGCCGTGCAGATAAAGAGGCACTTCGAGAGGTCAAGCCTTACGTCAAGGTAATTGTCCAGGAAGTCCCTGTTCTGCTCCGGATCGAGGGTCTCGAGAAGCGTCGCCGCGGGATCGCCGAACGCGCTCTCCCCGACCTTGTCGATCTCGTCGAGCATGATGACAGGGTTCATGACCTTGGTGTCCTTGAGCGCAAGCACAATCCTTCCGGGGAGGGCGCCGACGTAGGTCCTCCTGTGGCCCTTGATTTCAGTCTCGTCGCGCATGCCGCCGACGCTGAAGCGGAAGAACGGCCTGTTCATGGCCCTCGCAATCGACTTTCCGACCGAGGTCTTGCCCACTCCGGGAGGTCCGACGAGAAGGATAATCGCTCCGGATATATCCTTCCGGTATGCCCCGACGCCGAGGAACTCGACTATTCTCTGCTTCACGTCCTCGAGGCTGTCGTGGTCCTCCTCAAGGATTTTCCTTGCCTTCCCGAGATCAAAGTTGTCCTTGCTGTATTTCCCCCATGGAACCGAGAGAAGCCAGTCGAGGTAGTTTCTCGTCACGCCGTATTCGGGTGATCCGGTCTCAAGGATGTTGAGCTTCTTGATCTCGGACTCATACTTTTCCTTTACCGGTGCGGGAAGGGCAAGCGCGGCAGCGCGCTTCTTGAACTCATTGACATCGGAGACCTTGTCCGAGACCGAGTCGCCAAGCTCCTTCTGTATGACCTTAACCTGCTCGCGGAGCCAGTAGTTCCGCTGCTGCTTCTGCATCTCGCCGGAGACCTCTCCCTGGATCTGGTTCTGGAGCTTCGCGATCTCCAGCTCCTTGCCGAGAAGATGGACAATCTTCCTGAGCCTTGCGGTGATGGGGACAGTGTCAAGGATATCCTGGATTACCGAGCTGTCAGCAGTCGATATGGCGGCGGCGCAGTCCGCAAGCGGCGACGGGTCCTTGGGATCAAGCCTGTTCTGGTAGAGCTTGAGCTGCTCGCCGTACATGGGGTTGAGCACCAGGAGATTCTTGATGTACTCTATGACGGTATTGGATAGGGCCTTGATCATGTCGCTGAACTCAAGGTGATCCGTGACGGATCTGTCCAGTGACTCCGCGTCGTAGAACTCCTCGTCAGTTATGTACTCGAGATCCGCATAGGGGATCCTGCTGTTCTCCCTCTTGAGCCAGCCCCTGATCCTGACACGGCAGATTCCCTCGACAATGAGGTTTATGCTCTCATTGTTGGCGCGTGCGTGGATAATCTTGACAAGGCATCCCGTCCTTGAAACTCTCTCGCTTACCGGGGCAGAGCTCTTTACATTCTTTTTCGGGAAGAATGTGGCGAGATACTTCTCATTGCCTGACGCGAGAAGCTGCACCGAACCGCCCCATGCCTCGGCAGAGAGCTGCACGGGCTGGATCTGGGAAGGCAGCATCGGCCTGTTCTCGATGATTGTGACCGGAGCAATCATGGGATGGTCCGGCTGCATCTGCTGCTCTGATCCTGCAGAGCTTTCAGCTTCCGCAGAGCCACCGCCGGAGCCCTCCTCCTGCTGCGCTCCGGTGTTTTCCGGCGCGTTTTTCTGAATATCGCCGGCTTCCCCGGCCGTTTCTGATTTGTCTTCCGGCCTGTTTTCTGCGGCGTCTTTTATGCTCTCGTCTCTGCTGTCTTTTTCACTGTCGCTCATATTCAGAATCTCCGGTTGAACATACTACGGCAATATGAGGGCTGCAGGCGCTCTTTTCAATGAAGAATTCAGATGGAATTGATGATTTCCGCAAGGAGCTGTATATCCCTCACAAGCGATGACTCGTCCAGGTCAAACTCTGGGGTGTGGTGGCCGGAGCATGTATTGTTTCCGAGAATGAAATGAAGCGTGCGGCCTCCTTTTCCCCTGATCGTCCGCTCAATAAGGCTTGAGTCCTCGCTCGCGCTGAACGGGGCGGTCTCGAGAAAGCCGTGTCCGGTCTTTATGCAGGCTTTTCTCAGCATATCAACAAGCTCCGGTGAGTTGACAATCTCCTCCGACCTGCCGACGATTTTCAGATCATGCCGGCATCTGCTGCCCGCGATCTCGTCCTGAATGACATCGACAGCCTCTGAGTAGACCGCATTGTTCTCCGCGGAATCCTTCCCCCTCGTCTCGCACTGCATCGTGACGAGATCCGCGACAACATTCCTTCCGTTGTCCGACCTGAACTTCCCGATGTTGAGCCTTGCTGTCCTGGAGATGGCAGACGGGATCTGAAAGAGCTTCACGGCGATTCTCGCGGCGCAGTCAAGCGCGTTTATCCCCTTCCACGGCTCGATGCCGGCATGTGCAGCCTTCCCGTGCACGGCGAGGTTGAATTTCGTGGATGCCAGGAAATCCGTGGGATTGAGGGCAGCGAGGCCGCTCGGGACTTTCATGCCGAGATGAAATGATACGAAGTCATTGATTCTGCCGATGAGCGGGATGCGCGAGACCGCCTCGCCGCCGCGGCAGCCCTCCTCCGCCGGCTGGAAGATGAAGACATACTTTCCTGAGAGACTGTCAAGGTGATCTGACACATATTTCGCCATGGCAAGTCCGAGCGCCGCGTGGCCGTCGTGGCCGCAGGCATGCATAAGCCCCCTGTGCACGGAGCGGAAGCCGGCTCTTGAGGGGAGTCTTTCCGGATCCTGCGACTCCTCGACCTCCACGCAGTCGATGTCGAAGCGGAAGCCCTTGGTGCTTCCCTGCCTGGGGGCTGCTATCTCGGCAATAAGGCCTGTCAGGTGGAATGACTCCAGGACCTCGCGGTCCGCGCCTTCCCTCAGTGCTCTCTGCTTTTCGGCGAGCTCCTCATCGTCAGAAAGATCACGCCCGAGCACTGAATCCTTCGGGATAAAGTCATCAAGCCATTTGACCGAGTAGCCGAAACGGGAGAGCTCCCAGAAAATCATTGCAGTTGTCCGGAACTCATGCCATCCCTGTTCCGGGTATTTATGAAAATCGCGCCTTTTGTCTATGACGTAGCTGGACAGACTGTGAAATTCAAGGTTTGTCACTGTGTTTTCCTGACGCTATTCATATCTCAGCGGCCATCCGCCGAGCACTCTGTATCTGTTGACCATCCTGCAGAACAGCTCGGCCTCGACCTTGCTGTCGTAGAGCGCGCCGTGGGCCTCTGATGTGCTGTACTCGACTCCGGCTGCCGCGCACGCCTTGGCAAGGACCGTCTGGCCGTAGACAAAGCCGGCAAGCGTCGCCGTGTCAAATGCCGTGAAAGGGTGGAACGGGGACTTGGTTATCCTTGATCTTCTCGCAGCGGCATTGATGAACCCGAAATCGAACATGGCGTTGTGAGCCACCATGACAGCCCTGATGCATCCGGCCTTTTTTCTTTTTTTGTCAACGGCCTTGAAGAACGAGGAAATTGCCTCCTTCTCGTCAATGGCGCCCCGCAGCGGGTTGAACGGATCTATGCCGTTGAACTCAAGGGCCTCCTTGTCCAGGTTGGCCCCCTCGAAAGGCTTTACATGCGCATGGAAATGCTCCTCGGTCTCAAGCGTCCCTGTCGGAGTCATCCTGACAAAGTACGCCCCGATTTCCAGCAGGGCATCGGTCTGCGAGCACAGGCCGGCGGTCTCAACGTCAACAATGACGGGATAAAAGCCTCTGAACCTGTTTTTCAGCTGATCCCCGGGAGCAACCTGCGTTTCCATCTCTGAATCTCCTTTTTGCCGCCTATTGTATAAAAGTTTGGGATGATATGTCTTGATGAGCGCTCACAGCCTCTCCTGAATAGGGGCTGCAGCCAGGTCCGGAAGCCGTCTGCTCGCCGGATCAGGGAATAGGCCTTCCCGGAGGCTTTTCAGGAATAACTGCGGCAGAACAATTAAAATGGTATGAAATAAGCATTAAAGCACTGCAGTACATTATTATGGCAACGCATACGAGGCTTAAAGATGTTTGATTTCGCAAATCTGAGGAAAACCGGGATATTCGGCATCTCATCCGTCATTTTCCCGTCACTCTTCTCTGCCGCCTCCTGTGCCGCTGTCATCAATTACGGAGCCACCTACTCAAACTCATCATGGACCAATGAGAACAACGGCCGCCTGGTCTGCTCGCTCATTCATAAAATACCTGACTACGGCGAAGTACGGTTCATCTCGAAGGCCGGAGGAGTGCAGAACCTCCTTATGGAGCTGCAGCCTAAAAGGAAGGCGGCCAGGATCCAGAACGTCACCGTCCGCTCAAGATCCCCGGTGTTCCGGCCGGGCTATCCGGACGAGAAAATCGGCATCCTCAAATACTACAAGAACTTCAGCGGCGAGGTTGACGAGAAGACCGCCTGGAACATAGCATCGGATCTCGAGCGCGGCCGGCCGGTGGTCTTTTCCTATCACGACTGGTATTTCAAGGACAAAAGCGTAGACCTTACTGTGTCGCCCATCGGATACAAGAAAGCCTATGAGAATTTCCTCGGCTGCATGAACTCTCTGCTGCCGTTCAGCTTCGAGGATATTTCCTTTACTGTCCTCTCCTACGACCGTGATTCAGGAAACCTCACTCCGACATCACAGGACAAGCTCAGCAGGATCGCAGAGTACCTCAAGGAGGACAAGACCGTAACCAGGCTGCAGATCAATGCCTACACCGACAGCTACGGGACTGCAAGCGAGAACCTCAAGGCCTCCAATGAAAGGGCAGAGCAGATAAAGAAAATCATTGAGGGAACAGGAGTTGATCCGGCGCGCATTGAAACTGCGGGATACGGCGAGAAGCATCATATAGCCCCGAACAAGGATGAGGAGGGCAGGCAGCACAACCGGCGAATCATCATTTCGATAAAAAATGAGGAAAAGTAGGACATGAACACGTACGCCGGCGTTATCGAGGGTTTTTACGGGATCCCTCTCTGGGACAGGGAAAGCAGGCTGTCGTATCCCGCATGGCTCCGGGAGCATGGCTTCTCCTTCTATATTTATGCTCCTAAAAACGACGTGTTCCTCAGGAAGCAGTGGGACGATGACTGGCCGGAGAGCGAGAGGCGGCTTCTCGGTGAGTTCAGGGAGGAGTGCCGGATAAACCATATAGATTTCGGCATTGGGTTTTCTCCGGTAATCAGGGACGGCAGCGAGGCACGAAAAGCGCTCGCGGTCAGAAAGGCAGGGGAAATAGGATCTTTCCTCCGTCCGGATATTTTTGCCTTTCTCGCCGATGACATCAGATTCGAGAACAGAGACAGCCTTGCCGCAGATCAGCTCGGTCTTATCAAAAGTATGAGGGATGAGGTGCACTCGGAGAGGTTCATCTTCTGCCCGACATACTACTCATTCGATCCGATACTCGGAAAGCTGTTCGGCGCAGTTCCTGAAGACTATTTCAGCGTGCTTTCGGAAGCTCCGGAGTGCATTGACATGTTCTGGACCGGGGCCAGGGTCTGCTCGGACAATTACAGCCTTGATGATGTGGACTCCGCATCAAAGGCGCTCGGGAGAAAGCCCTTCATCTGGGACAACTACCCGGTGAATGACGGGAAGAGCAGGGCGGACAGGCTTCTCCTCAGGCCATATGAATGCCGTGACCGCAGGATAAACGGGAGAATATCGGGCTATGCCGTCAATCCGATGAGGGAGGCGCACCTCTCCAAGCTCGTCCTCTGCACGCTCCCGTTCGCCCTCGCGGAGGAGATGCTCAGCGCTGACGAGTGGAAGCGGCTCATCGCGGAGGAGGCAGGCTCAGGCAATGCTGATTTCATCGCACGTAACATCGGCCTGCTCCAGGGAGCAGGGCTCGGCCGGCTCAGTGATGGAGACAGGGACCGGCTGAAGGCGGAGCTTGCCAGGATAAGTCCCGATAAGTTCAGCGCCGAGATCTCCGCGTTCCTTGATGGCGCCTACAGGTTCAATTCCGAGTGCCTTACCTGATCCCCGTCCCAGCGGCCGTCCGGCCGCATTCAGGGCGCCGTCTCCCAACCGGCAGAAGAACCGGGACGCTGTCATGAATGTATCCTCCGGTCATATCAAAAAGACTCCTGCTGGTGTAAAATTACCCGGCCAGATAAATGTTGCAGCGATAGGTCAGCCATGCCAGATAAAATAATACTAGAGCCCGGAAGGGAGAAATCTGTTCTGAGGCATCATCCCTGGATTTTTTCACACGCAATAAAGCAGATCGAGGGAAATCCTGAAGAAGGCTGCGAGGTCGACGTATTCTCCAGCAGCATGGAGTGGCTTGCTGTCGCGGCATACTCGCCAAAATCCCAGATTACAGCAAGGATCTGGTCTTTCGACAGGAATGACACCATCGATGAGGCCTTTTTCAGAAACAGGATCTCCGCCGCGGACCTGAGACGCGAGAGCCTCAGGAACTCGGGCATTACCGCCTACAGGGTGGTGGCAGCCGAGTCGGACGGGATACCGGGCCTTATTATTGACCGGTACAATGACTTCATCGTTGTCCAGATCCTCTCGGCGGGCTGCGAGCACCACAGGAATGACATCGTAAATGCGATTTCCTCCCTGTTCCCCGGCCTCAGCATTTATGAGCGCTCCGATGTTTCGGTCAGAAAGAAGGAGGGGCTCGAGGAAAAGTCCGGCCTGATAAAAGGGGAGATCCCGCCGGATGAGCTCGTCATAAGCGAGACCGGCGGAATGAAAATCATCGTGGACATAGTCCACGGGCATAAGACCGGCTACTACCTTGACCAGAGGGACAACCGGGCCAAGGCCGCCATGTACGCTAAGGGCGCGAGCGTCCTCAACTGCTTTTGCTACACCGGCGGGTTCTCGCTTTTCGCGCTCCGCGGAGGAGCAAAGTCCGTAACAAATGTCGATGTCTCGGAGAGGGCGCTCGAGCTCTCGAAAAAGAACATTGTGCTCAACCACCTTGATCCGGGCAGGGTGAAGTTCATCCGGGAGGACGTCTTTGCCTTCCTCAGGAAGCAGAAGCAGAAAGGTGAGAAGTACGACCTCATCGTGCTGGATCCCCCGAAGTTCGCCGAGAACAAGTCACAGCTGATGAGGGCGGCGAGAGGCTACAAGGATATAAACATGCTGGCCTTCTCCCTTCTCAGGAAAGGCGGGGTGCTCATGACCTTCTCCTGCTCCGGCCTCATGACCAGGGAGCTTTTCCAGAAAGTTGTCGCTGACGCTGCCATGGATGCCGGCGTGAATGCCCAGATTGTTGACACCATGTCTCAGGCTTGTGATCACCCTGTCGGACTGCCATATCCCGAGGGCTTATACTTGAAGGGATTCGCGGTTAGGGTAATGCAATGACGGAAAATTCAAAGTTCGCGTATGACAGCTGTGAGGTCAACGCCTTTTTCGAGAACTGCTCGGTAATTTATGACAGGGACACGCTCGATGGCGCGATCATAGATCCGGGCGGATCGCCGGAGAAAATCCGGAACCTGGTTGATTATCATCACGTTGTTCCGAAATTTATCCTCATAACGCACGGCCACCTGGATCACATCGGGGCTGCGGAGGCTGTCTCCGCCATGTACGGCGGCATAGACATTTACGGTCCCGGGAAGGCGGATGAGTTCCTGTTCCAGACCATCGCCCACCAGTCAGAGGTGCTCGGACTTCCGGCCGTGAAGAATTTCCTTCCTGACCGCTTTGTAAAATCAGGTGATAAATTCACTGTCGGCAGCATATCGGTACTCGTAAGGGAATGCCCAGGCCATACCCCGGGGCACGTCATGTACGTCATAGAGAACGAGAATATTGTCTTTTCCGGTGACACTGTATTCAGGGGATCTGCAGGGAGGACCGACTTCAACGGCGGGAGCATGGAGCAGCTCTGCGAGAGCATCCGGAGAGAGTTCCTGACGCTCCCTGATGAGACGGTGATTGTCCCCGGACACGGCGATACGACCACCGTTGCCGAGGAAAAGGCCTCAAACCCGTATTTCCTGAACCTTATGGTTTAGCCTTCAGTGCCGTTCCTTTCCGGTGCGGCAAATATTTTTAACAGCCGGTCAAACTTTGTTAAAATAAGGCACCAGCAAAATAGGGGTATTTGAGTTTAATCATGTCGGATTTAAAGAACCAGATCCAGAGCGCGTCATTTGTCGTCCCTGTCCTGAAGCTCAGGGAGCCTGATCCGGCGGATGTCTATACCTTCCTGAAGAGCAAGGCCGAGTCAGCTCCCCACCTGTTTTCAGGGGCTCCGATAATAATCGACATCTCGGAGCTCGGCTCACTGCCGGATCTCCTGAGGCTCAAGGATGCGGTCGGTAAAACCGGCTTCCTGCTCGTCGGCTTTACCGGAATAAAAAATGACGCGGACAGGGAGCAGTTCGCCTCGCTCAATATCCCGGTGCTGTCGGCCTCATCAGGCTCTGCCTCAAGGCCCCAGCAGCCGCAGATCATTGAGAGGGTGAAAGAGGTTATCAAAGAGGTCAGGGTTCCCGTTGAGAAGCCTGTGCCTGTACCGGCTGCCAAAACCAGGATTTACCGCGGCAAAATCCATTCAGGACAGAAAATTTATGCCGAAGGCTCGGACCTCATAGTCATCGGCGATGTCGGGAACGGCGCCGAGGTGCTTGCGGACGGCTCCATCCATGTGTACGGGAAATTATTCGGCAAGGCGCTTGCCGGCATTAAGGATGACAGCGGGGCAATGATCTTCTGCGACTGCTTTGATCCTGAGCTGGTCTCGATTAACGGAATATACATTCTCAGCGATCGCATAGCTGATGCCCAGCGCATGAAGAGGGTTGCGGTAAGCCTTAACAGCAATAGGATTGAAGTTCAAAGTCTTTAATTTTCGGGAAAATAGTCAATGACAGAAGTTATTGTAGTTACCTCCGGCAAAGGCGGGGTAGGAAAAACGACAAGCAGTGCGTCAATCAGCACCGGACTGGCCCTGCACGGCCACAAGACCGTGGTAATTGATTTCGATATCGGGCTGCGCAACCTTGACCTGGTCATGGGCTGCGAGAGGCGTGTCGTTTATGACTTCATCAACCTGATTAACCACGAATGCAACCTTACCCAGACCCTCATCAAGGATCGTCATAAGGGAGTGGACAACCTCTATGTTCTCGCCGCCTCCCAGACCAGGGACAAGGATGCCCTGACCAAAGAGGGCGTAGGCGAGGTCATCCAGATGCTCAAGGATGACGGCTTTGAGTATATCGTCTGTGACTCTCCTGCCGGAATTGAGAAGGGAGCTCTGCTCGCGCTTTATTATGCCGACAGGGCAATTGTCACGACCAACCCGGAAGTCTCTTCAGTCAGGGACTCGGACAGGATCATCGGCATGCTCCAGTCAAAGACCGAAAGGGCCGAGAAAGGACTGGAGCCGGTCACGACCTCCCTCCTTCTGACCAGATACTCTGCAGCCAGATCAAACAGCGGCGAGATGATGCATGTTACCGACGTCGATGACGTTCTGGGAATTCCGGTCATAGGCGTCATTCCTGAGTCCAAGGACATTCTGACTGCCTCAAGCACCGGCGATCCTGTAATACTGAACAAGGATTCTGATGCTGGAAAGGCATACGACGATACGGTGCGCAGAATTCTCGGGGAAGACGTTCCGCTTCGCTTTACAGAAGAAAAGAAGGGATTCTTCAGCAAATTATTCGGTAGGTAATTTCATATGAGCTTCTTGGACAAGTTTTTTAAAAGCAAACAGAAAACCCCGGCAGAGCAGGCCAAGGAAAGGCTTCTCAGGATTGTTGTCGAGTCCAGGGGTATGAGAGGCGCTCCCGACTTCGTTCCCAGAATGAAGGAGGAGATTCTGCAGGTTATCAGGAAGTATGTACCTATCGATGACGAGCAGGTCAAGTTCGATTTCAGAAAGGAAGAGGACTGCTCGATGCTCGGCATGGAAATCAATCTCAATAAGGATCAGCTTTCCAGTTAAGGCCGGTCTGCTCTTACGCTGATGAATGCGGTACTGCTGTCAGATGACAGCGGCGCCGCTTTTTCTTTTCTCCATAACAGTGCCTGATCTGAGGAAGCTGCCCGGTGCCGGCTGTGAGATTCTCGGAACAGGCCGGTCTGACTCCATCCTCCGGACAGAAATAACACCGGCAGGCTGATATCCTCTCAGTTTCAATAAATATCCGGGCAGCTCAGGCCGCAGCAACCATACGTCCTGACAGACGAAAAAGCCCCCTTCCTTTCGGAAGAGGGCATCGCACTGAAGGGCAGCTATTCAGGCATTAGACAGCCCCCTTAGCTCCGCCGGCGGAATCATTGGTGTCAAACTTGAATTCCTTGACCCTGACATCAACCTCATGGAGGATCTGGAACGTATCGTTGACCAGGGCAAGAGTCTGCTTGGAGTTGCGGGTCACCTCGTTGCTGTTCTGGGTAATATTCTGGATATTGGTCGAGATCTCGGAGGTTGCGAGGGTCTGCTGCTCGGCAGCGGTTGCAATCTGGGTAATCTGATGGTTGACTTCCTTGACGCTGTCGCTGATGTCCTGGAGGATATCGCCGAGCTTGGTTACCTGATCCGCGAAGGATGCCATATCAGTCACGCTGACGTTCATGGAGTCGTTCGCTACACCCACATCGGTCTGAATGTTCTTGATGGTAGAGGTGATTTCGGTAGTGGATGCCGAGGTGCGCTGGGCAAGGGTTCTTACCTCGTTGGCAACAACCGCGAATCCGCGTCCGGCATCGCCTGCTCTTGCAGCCTCGATGGCCGCATTAAGTGCAAGTAGGTTGGTCTGGGCGGCAATCTCATCAATCGTCGACACAATTGATCCGATGTTCTTGGACTGCTCGGCAAGGTTCTGGACCTGAGCCGCGTTCTCCTTGGTCCTCTCGGCCTGGTTGTTGATGTTCTCGATGGTAGTGCCTACGTTCTCAACACCGACAGTGGTTCTCTCAAGGGAAGTCTGGGATGACTTGGCAACAGTCTCACAGTTCCTTGCGATTTCCTGGGTGGTGGAAACCATCTCCTCGGACGCTGCGGCAACCGAAGTGGTCTTGTTCTCGACGCTTTCCACAGATACGCAGATCGCATCGCTTCCGTCCTTGATCTTGGAAATCTTGTCAACAAGCTCCTCTATGCTCTTTGCGATAAAGCCGAAGTTTCTGCTCAGCGAGGCTCTCATCTTCTCGAACGCGTCAAACAGACGGCCGAACTCGTCGCTCCTCTTTACTGAAACCTTGGTCCGCATGTCGCCATGGGCGATAAGCTCGGATGCCTGTACGGCCTGGTTGATTACGGTCTTCATGCCTGAAGAGGTAAATCTTGCAAGGACAAACGAGATGATTATCGCAATGAGGAGTATGGCAGACATCCACCAAAGCACGCTGGGATCGGCCACATCCTTGGTGTGGGCGATGCACTCGTTCTTCTGCTCCCTGACAACCCACTCAATGTTGGTGACAATGGTCTTGACATCATCAGCCATCTGGTCGGCGTAGAACTTTCTCGCCTCAACCCACTTGCCCTGTTCCATCAGCTTGATGAGGGATTCGTACGCAACGAAGAAATGCTTGGAAGCCTCCTTCTGGGCGCCGATCTGCTTCGGGAACCTGGTCATCTGGGTCTTGTCGGCAAGAGTCTTGCCCTGGGAGATAAGGTCGTCGATCTGGGTCCTGTCAGACGAGCCGTAGGTCTCGGACATGAGCCTCTTGATCAGTGCATTGTTAATATCGTTGAAGATATTAATGACATTCTGCACTCTGACATTTCTTTCATTCAAAGTCCAGCGTACATACTCTGCCACCGTGGAAGAGCGATAAATATGCACAAAGGAAAGCGCCGCAACAAAACCCATGAGAACAACAACACAGGTAAATGAAAGAAACATTTTTGTGCCTACTGACCAGTGCTTGCCTATCAACATTTGGGACTCCAACTTAAATCATTTCTATGGCTGAAACTTCACAATACCCGTGAGGATAGCATCTCGCTCATCAGAATATTGAAAACCGATACAAAAATTTAAGAAAAACAGCAATTAAATTCCATGAATTGTGACCCACTCCAAAGAATAGCATGCAATATTTTTCTCAGTCAGCATTCCGCGAGGCTGAAGAGCGTCGTCCGGCGGCAGCTGAGCAGCCTGCCGGTCCGCCTGCAGCAGATTCTTTCAAAAATAACGTCTGCCGCCGCCCGGGCTGCCTGCAGCGCTTGTCACGGTCAGGATAAATTATGAATTTTTAGCCTTTCCCAAGGAACTTTTTGGCTTAAATTTAATCTAAAATAGATATTCAATCTCATGGGAAAATCGTGAAAAAGTTAATCGCACTCCTGGTCCTGCTGGCAGCCGTTGCCGGCGGCATTCTCTGGTACAAATCAATACATTCAGACAAAAAGCCCAATTACATGACCGTTGACGTCTCACACGGCGAAATAATCGAGCAGGTTCTGGCCACCGGCAGCATCTCCGGCATAAAGGAAGTCAACGTCGGTGCCCAGGTATCAGGTCAGGTGCAGAAGCTCTATGTTGACTACGGGGATCAGGTCAAGAAAGGCCAGCTTCTTGCCATCATCGATCCCCGCCTCCAGGAGAACGATTTAAAGACAGCAAAGGCATCATACGAAAGCGTCAAGGCAAACATCAGATCAAAGAACATTCTACTGAAGCGCCAGCAGAAGGAGCTCGAGCGCCAGAAGCGCCTCCGGGCAAAGGATGCCGGCTCGGAGTCAGATTACGATGATGCCGAGTCAGCCGTGCAGCAGACCGCCGCGGACATCGACGCGCTGAAGGCTGAGCTCAGGCAGGCAGAGATCAAGGTTTCAACCGCCGAGACCAATATCGGCTACACCAAAATCACCGCTCCCATTGACGGCATTGTCATAGCCATCGTCACCGACGAGGGACAGACCGTCGTATCAAACCAGAGCGCGCCTACAATCCTCAAGATAGCTGACGTCGACACGGTTACGGTAGAGGCCGAGGTCAGCGAGGCTGATGTCATCAAGGTAAAGCCCGGGCAGAAGGCCTGCTTCAACATCCTAGGAGATCCGGATACGAAATACTGCAGCACGCTCAGGAACATCGAGCCGGCGCCGGAGTCGGAAAGCTCCTCAACGACATCAAGCTCATCCTCGAGCGACAGCTCGTCAGCCATCTATTACAACGCGCTCTTTGACGTCAAGAACCCTGACCATATCCTGAGAAAATCAATGACAGCAGAGGTGCAGATCCTGATAAGCGAGAGCCGGAACGTCAAGAGGATCCCCATTTCAACCCTCAGGGACAGCCTTGGCAACCATAAATACACCGTAATGGTTGTAGGCAGGGACGGGCACGCTGAAAAGAAGACTGTCAACGTCGGCAAGATGGATGAGGTTTACGCGGAGATAACTGACGGAATAGAGGATAACGACAGGATAATCGTCGGTGATGACATAGAGAAAACCGAGGCTGAGACTATCCAGGCTGAGGAAGAGCGGCACAGCAAGCGGAAGCCGAGATAAGGAGAAGTAAATGAACAAGCCTCTTCTTTCTGTGAGCGGACTTGTCCGCTCCTACGGCAACGGCGGCTCAAAGGTTGATGTCCTCAAGGGCATCAGCCTGAAGATCTACCCCGGAGAGATGGTTGCCATTATCGGGCAGTCCGGCTCGGGCAAGTCAACGCTGATGAACATCCTCGGCTGCCTCGACCGTCCGACGGGCGGCGACTACCGGATAAACGGCATTTCCACAAAAAGCCTGTCAAATGACGATCTTGCAGCCCTCAGGCGCAACTATTTCGGCTTCATCTTCCAGCGCTATCACCTTCTCACGCATCTTTCGGCGAAGGACAATGTGGAAATTCCGGCCATTTATGCCGGGACATCCAGCAAAAACCGTGACGAGCAGGCAAAGAAGCTTCTGACCAGGCTCGGTCTTGGCGAAAGGATCGACTATATGCCGGGGCAGCTCTCCGGAGGCCAGCAGCAGCGAGTCAGTATAGCGAGAGCTCTGATGAACGGCGGAAAGGTGATTCTTGCAGATGAGCCTACCGGCGCGCTTGACTCAAAAAGCGGACTCGAGGTGATGAAGATCCTGAAGGAGCTGAACAGCCAGGGACACACCGTAATAATTGTCACCCATGACAGATCAATAGCGGCAAACGCTCCGCACATCATCGAAATCAAGGATGGCGAGATTGTCGGAGACGTCTGGAACAAGGACAAATTCTTCACCAGGGAGCAGGAGCAGGCCTACAGCGACTCTGCGGCAGACAGCGCCGGAGAGGGCGGCGCCGGTGAAGAGCCTGACGGGGAGACCGGTAACACCGGAAAAATGATTTCCGATCTCGATCGCAGTCTTACAGGCAGAACCGCCTTTTTCGCCGGACTCGGAAGGTTCGGCGAGGCGTTCAAGATGGCATGGATTGCCATGGTAAGCCACAGGATGAGAACCCTTCTCACCATGCTGGGAATTATCATCGGCATAGCGGCAGTAGTCAGCATAGTTGCCATAGGACAGGGTGCCACAGAGGAAATCATCAACAACATCAACTCCATCGGCACGAATACCATAAGAATCATGCCCGGCAAGGACTGGGGCGACATGAGGGCCGGCAAGATAAAAACACTGTCGACCAACGACATGGAGGCCCTTAAGCAGCAGGTCTACACCGACTCGGTTACGCCGAGCGTCACGTCAAGCCAGATCTTGAGATACAACAGGGCAGAGGCCAACGGACAGATCATGGGCGTAAGCAGCGAGTATTTCCGGGTAATGGGACTGTCGTTCGCCTCAGGCAGCACTTTTACCGAAAAGCAGGTGAAGGGGATAGCCCAGGTCTCGGTAATAGATGACAATACCAGGCAGAAATTCTTCAACGGCATCGACCCGATCGGAAAAGTAATCCTGCTCGGCAAGGTGCCGACCGTAATAATCGGCGTGCTGAAGCACGATGACGGCGGTTTCGGTGCAAGCGACAACCTGACCGTTTATATACCCTACACCTCGGCGCAGACCAGAATAACAGGCGCGCGATATCTTTCCACGATTATCCTCAGGGTCAGGGACGGAATGAGCAGCGCCGTTGCCGAAAAGTCAATCGTAAGCTTTCTCACGAAACGCCACGGAGCCAAGGACGTCTTCACCAGAAGCTCTGACACGATAGTAAAGACTATCTCCAAAACCTTCGGAACCATGACACTCCTGGTCTCTGCCATAGCGGTAATTTCCCTTATCGTGGGAGGAATCGGCGTGATGAATATCATGCTTGTCTCCGTAACCGAGAGAACAAAGGAAATCGGCATAAGAATGGCGGTAGGAGCCCGGAAGTCGGACATTCTCCAGCAGTTCCTTATAGAGGCAATCCTCGTGTGCCTGTTCGGAGGCATTCTCGGAATAATCCTCTCGTTCGGAATCGGGGTGGTATTCTCGATGCTCTCCGCAAGCATGCGCATGATTTTCTCTGTAGTTTCAATTGTGCTGGCTGTTACCTGCTCCACGCTTATAGGCGTTATCTTCGGATATCTGCCGGCGAAAAACGCGGCCAAGCTCGATCCTATCGTAGCTCTCGCAAGAGAATAGGCAGGTGCTATTTTGAATAAAGGTAATAACGTGTTTCACTTGCTCAAGATCACAACGATAACGGCAGCAGCTGCGCTGCTCTGCTCCTGCTCTCTGCTCAGGACCGAGTACGTGCGTCCCAGCCTCGACGTTCAGACAGCCTGGGAAAACGGAATATCAGAGTCTGTCAGCAGCACAAACGCAGACTCGCGCTTCTGGGAGAGCTTCAGGGATCCGGTACTCAGCGGGCTTATTGATACGGCCCTCAAGTCAAACTATGACTACCAGGCGGCGAGCGAGAGGGTACTGCAGGCTTTTTACAATGCGAAGCAGACTGGCACAAACATAAATCCCACTGCAAGCGCATCGCTGTCAAGCGGAAGGACCTGGATGTTTTCTGACGGCAAGGACGTCGCCAACTCGTCCTCTTCCTCATTCGGAGTTTCATACGAGGTTGACCTGTTCGGCAGGCTGAAGGCTGAAAGAGACAGCGCAGCCCACACTTACCAGGCCTCGGAGGAGGATCTCCAGGCAACCAGACTCTCGCTCATATACCAGACTGCCGATTACTACTGGAATATAGGCTATTACAATGATCTTCTCAGGCTTAACCGGGAAAACCTCAGGGACTCGGAGAATATACTGGAGATTATCCGGGAAAAGTATGACAGCGGAAGCGTTGCCAGGTACGAGCTTCTTGAAATAGAGCGCAATGTGCTTTCTGACAGGAAGACCATAGAGGAGAATTCCGAGAATTTAAAGAAGCTGAGCTACGAGCTCTCGTCTCTTATGGGCATGGTGCCCACGTCAGGCAATAAAACAGGGTATTCAGTAACAGGCCTGTTCGTTCCTGAGGTAAAGCCGGGAATTCCTTCAGATATTCTGATCAACCGGCCTGACATCAGGGCTGCCGAGGAAGAGGTCAAGGCGCAGCTTGCGAATGTCGACGTGAGCCGCCTCAGCTTTCTTCCGTCCTTTTCCCTGACAGGTCTTCTCGGAACAGCCAGCAATGATCTGATCTCATTTTCCGGATCCCCGAAGGGGCAGGTCGGAGGAAGCATCACCTTCCCTTTCCTGAACTTCAACCAGCTGAACTATGCCCTTAAGGGAGAGGAGTCGGCATACCGGGCAAAGGCAGCTGATTTTGTCGGCACCTACTATAAGGCGCTTTCCGAGGTTGAGTCAGCACTCGCGAAGCTCAAGCGCATCCGGAGCACCATGGAGCTTGTTAAGTCAGATCTTGAAAAAGCCCGGGAAATGGAGAAAATCTATCTCGAAAGATACAGAAGCGGGAACATCGAGCTGAAGGACTATCTCGAAATGAGGGAGAAAAGGCGCACCCAGGAAATAAACTATCTGTACGAGAAATATGAAAGTCTCTCCACAACGATGGAACTGTATAAAACCCTGGGCGGCAGGGCAGGTTAAATGTTTCTAAGAAGAATTTTTGTAAAAGGGTTCAAGGGCATTAATGAGCTGAATGCCGATTTTTCGCTCTCTTCCGCCTTAATCGGAGAGAACGGATGGGGCAAGTCTTCATTTCTGCGGCTCTTCAGGAAGGTTTTCTCCCCGAACGGAAAGATATCCTTCAGCAAGGAGGATTTCAATTCCTCATGCGCCTGTGCTGACAAAGTGAGCGGCAGCAGGGGTATCCTGATTGAACTCCTGTTCTGTGAGCAGTATTTCGGAGAGGTGACAAAGTCTGCCGCACTGCAGAAATTCAGCAAATACTGGCAGCGCGGCAGCGATGATCTTCTGTGCATCCATCTCAGGATCACGTCATGCCTGAGCAGGGAGCAGATAGCTTCATCGTGCGGCTTCGTCACCGGCAATGACTACGATACCAGCGATAATGACCTGTTCTATTCCTTCGTGCATCTCGTACCGGTGCTTGTCATCAAGGACAACCGAATGTCAGAGCTCCCTTCGGCCGAAGTCCAGACACAGGCCGGAGAGAAGTGGCGGAGGGATCTCATCAGGCTGTCAGAGAGACTGCTCGTGGAGGATGAGGGAAGGCTGAGCAAAAAGGAAGCTGACGAGGCTATTTCTGCAATTGACTATATCATGACCTCCTTTTTCGGAGAGCTCAAGCTCTCAAGAAGGTACAAATTCAGAAGTTACCGCGACATAGCGTCAAAACCTGTATCGCTCGGGGATTTCTCGTCACTCAGGAAATACGTAAATTATGCCAGCAGCAAATCGTGGAGAATTGTTCTCACAATAATCGCCGGCATGGTCCTGAAGACCAAATCCCATATAAACTTTTCGCATGAGGTATACCCGATACTTCTTATAGAGGACCCGGAAAGCCGCCTTTATCCGAACTTCCTTATCCTCTTCATGTCAATCATACTCAAGCTGCCGACCCAGAAGATCATTACGACGAACTCGAGCGATGTGCTTACCTGCATGAATCTGTCCGAAATCAAGAGGATAAGCCATGACGGTCCGGGACAGAAAAGCAGCTTCATCAACGAGATAAATTTTTCCTCAGATGAGATAAGGCGCCTTTCGTACCATGTGCGAATGACCAGACCTTCAAGCTTTTTTGCCAGAGTCTGGCTGCTGGTGGAAGGGGAGACGGAAATCTGGCTTATTCTCAAGCTCTCGGAAATACTCGGGTTTTCACTGATCGGGGAGGGCATCCGGCTCATCGACTTTGCCCAGTGCGGCATTACGCCTCTGGTCAAGGCCGCTGATCAGCTCCGGCTCGGCTGGTTCGTCCTCGCAGACGGCGATGAGGCCGGCAGGCATTACCAGGCCAAAGTGATTGATTTAATCGGCGACCAGGGCAGGGCTGATGAGCATATAACGGTGCTTCCTTCGCTTGATATAGAGCATTTCCTTTATGAAAACGGCTTCGAGCAGGTTTTCAGACGGGAGTCCGGCATCGGAACATCACAGAATTACACGGAAAATAAGATAATTGAGCTTGCCATACATCATAAAAGCAAGCCCGGGCTTGCGCTGTCTGTAGTTGAGTTCGCGGAAAGAAACGAAGGGAAAACCATTCCCCAGCTGTTCCAGAATATCTTTTCCAGACTGGTTGGCATGGCAAAAAACAGGGGGTAGTTTCTCATATGGGTTCTCCGGCTGTTTTTCTCGATCGCGACGGCGTTATAAATGTGGACGTCGGCTACCTTTACCGTCCTGAGGAATTCAGGTTTATCGAAGGTTCTGCCGAGGCCCTGCGGATCATGAAGCAGAAGGGCTGGAAACTGGTCGTGGTCACCAATCAGTCAGGAATAGCCAGGGGGTTCTACACCGAGCAGCAGTACCTGGTTCTTGACAGATATATGAGGGATCAGCTCTCCGGCATGGGAGCCGCTCTTGACGGCTCCTACTATTGCCCGCACCATCCGGAATTCGGCCCGGACAAATACAGGAAAGTCTGCAGCTGCCGGAAACCGAAGCCCGGCATGCTTCTGAAAGCTGCGGAGGATCTGGACATTGACCTTGGAAGATCCTATATGGTCGGTGACCGGTACTCGGATCTGCTCGCAGGGAGAAACGCCGGTGTCGCGAAGACTGTTCTCGTCAGGACCGGTGAGCCTGTGACTGGGGAGGCTGCCGCAGCGTCTGATTATGTTCTGAATAACCTTTTAGAGCTCGCGGATTTCCTGCCTGAAGTGAAACAGAACAGAAATTAATTGACTATCCAATGAAAAACTAATAGAATAGCGTCCGTTGAATGACAAATCGCGGGAGTAGTTCAGTTGGTAGAACGCGACCTTCCCAAGGTCGATGTCGCGGGTTCGAGTCCCGTTTCCCGCTCCAGTCAGTCATTCGTCAGTACATCATATTTTTTCAATTCGGAATATTCCTGCATTGTAAGAAAGATTTTTTTCAGAGCCGCATAATTTCAGTCCTGACAGGAAAAACATGATGCAGGGAATTTTCCCAGAATGCTGGTTTGAAGAATGAAGGCCGGATAAATATCATCCCTGTCACAGATTTTTACGTTTTATGTCATATTAAAATTTTCTAATAGACTAAAACTTCATTCATCTTTATAATATTGTGTGTTTTTCGTAACTTATGGTATGAGTGACAGCTCATAATCGTTTTATTGAGGTTAAAGATGCAGGCTACTGTTACAACTTCCAATGGTCTTGAGAGGGTAGTTAATTTTACCGTCCCCGCTCAGGATTTTGAGAAGGCTCTGGATGAAAAGATTAACTATTTAGCCAAGAACCGCCGTGTTGCCGGTTTCAGGCCGGGAAAGATCCCCAGATCAGTTGCTAGAAAGTATTTCGGTGCCGAAGCTAATAACGCAGCTTTCAACGATATTGTTGACAACAGCCTGAGAGAGTTCTTCTCCAACAACAATGTTAACCCTGCCGGAAGACCCTCCATCAAGGTTACCCAGTGGCCAGCCAACGACAAAGAGGCTATCTTCGAGGCTTCTTTTGAGGTAATGCCTGAGATCAATCTTGCTGACTTCAAGTCGGTAAATATCGAGAAGCCTGTATGCACCGTCAATGACTCCGATGTAGACGAGCTTATTGAGAAGCTGCGCCACATGCGCGCCACGTGGAATGAGACTGATGCTGCGATTGAGAACGGCAACAAGGTCAAGGCTGAGGTACAGATGTTCGTTGAGGACAAGCCTGTAGGAGCAAAGCCCGAGCCGGTTGAGCTCATCATCGGCAGCGCAAACATCATTCCTGAGCTGAATGCTGCTTTTGTCGGCCACAAGAAGGGCGACAAGTTCGACGTCAATATCAAGGTTCCTGAGTCCTATCCCAACAAGGAGTTTGTAGGCAAGGATGCAGTTTACAAGCTCGAGGTCAAGGAAGTTATGACCGAGATCCTCCCTGAAGTCAATGCTGATTTCATCAAGGCTCTGGACGTTAAGAGCGGCGAAGTAGAGGATTTCAGGAACACTCTCCGCACCAACATGGAAAATCAGCTCAAGCCCATGCTCAAGAGCCGCGTAAGAAGCGTTGTATACGAGGCACTTCTTAAGGCCAACAACATCGAGATGCCGAAGAGCCTTGTTCAGGCTACTGCACAGCAGAACCTTGACAACGATGTTGCAAACTACAAGAAGAGAATGAAGCACGAGCCCAAGCTTCCTGCTGACATCATCAATACCTACAAGGCCAGAGCAGAGAATGATTTAAGGCTTTCCTTAATTGTTGAGAACCTTATCTCCAAGAACAATATCGCAGTCAATACTCCCGAGGTAAAGTCCCTGATTGAAGATGATGCCCGCCTGTACGACACTCCGGATGAGTTCGTGAAGTATCAGCTCGGAGATGCCAATGCACTCGCCAGATACCGCGAGATCGCTCTCGAGAACAAGGTTGTTGATTTTGTTCTCAGCCAGGCTAATGTTACCGAGAAGAGTCTGAAGTTCAGTGATGTAGTAAATTCACGTCAGTAATTCTTTTCACCAAGTACGGCAGGGCGGGAGCAGTGTATCCCGTACCTGCTTTTTTTTAATAATTTCAGGTTGAATTTATGGAAAAGAAGTTACGTAATTTATATATTCCCATGGTTGTCGAGCAGACCTCCCAGGGCGAAAGATCATTCGATATCTACTCAAGACTGCTCAAAGAGCGCGTGATCTTCCTGACAGGCGAAGTCGAAGACCATATGGCGGATCTTATTGCCGCACAGCTTCTTTTTTTGGAGTCAGAAGATCCTTCCAAAGATATATACCTGTATATAAATTCCCCCGGCGGATCAGTCACAGCCGGCATGGCAATTTACGATACCATGCAGTTCATCAAGCCTGACGTATCAACCCTGTGCCTCGGCATGGCAGCTTCCATGGGAGCATTCCTGCTTGCCGGAGGCGCAAAGGGCAAGCGCTTTGCTCTGCCGAACTCAAACATCATGATCCACCAGCCTCTCGGAGGTTTCCAGGGACAGGCTTCCGATATCCTGATTCATGCCCGTGAGATTGAGCGCACGAAGGCTACAATGAACAGGATCCTGTCCGAGAATACCGGAAAGCCCCTTGAGGAGATCGTCAAGGATACCGATCGTGACAACTTCATGACTGCAGATGAGGCAAAGAGCTACGGTCTGATTGATGATGTCATTACTAAGAGAGTTAAGTAAGGGAAGATCATATGACTGATAAAATCGATCAGGATTCAGCTCCCTGCTGCTCATTCTGCGGGGCAAAAAAAGGAGAGTGCGGGGTGCTTCTCAAGGGTCCCGGCAATCTTTTTATCTGCGAGTCATGCGTCAAGAGCTGCTATGACTACGTCACGCAGGAACACGAGAAACAGAAGAAATCCGTTGGATTTTCTCAGAGCAGGCTGCCTACACCGGTTGAAATCAGGAAGCATCTTGATGAATATGTCATCGGACAGGATTATGCAAAGAAGGTTCTGTCGGTTGCCGTATACAATCACTACAAGAAAATAAGATCCAACAACATCAGTGAAGATGTTGAGCTCGAAAAGTCCAACATCATATTGATTGGACCCACCGGATCGGGAAAGACACTGTTTGCGAGAACGCTCTCAAGGTTCCTTAACGTTCCCTTCGCAATTGCTGACGCTACAACGCTCACGGAGGCAGGCTATGTCGGTGAGGACGTGGAAAATGTCATCCAGCGTCTCCTGCAGAATTGCGACTATGATCCCGAAAAGGCAAAGAGCGGAATTGTCTATATCGATGAAATAGACAAGATTGCGAGGAAAAGCGAAAACCCCTCAATCACCAGGGACGTTTCAGGTGAGGGGGTTCAGCAGGCCCTGCTGAAAATCATCGAGGGAACAGTCGCCTCCATTCCCCCTGCTGGCGGCCGCAAGCATCCGAACCAGGAATGCATCCAGGTAGACACATCGCATATCCTGTTCATATGCGGCGGTGCTTTCTCAGGACTCGACAAGATCATAAAGAAGCGCACTGCGGCAAATGTCGGAATCGGCTTTAATGCAGACGTGAAGGACGAAAATTCTGATGAGGAGCTTTCCGAGCTTTACAGCAAAGTTGAATCTGAGGATCTCGTCAAGTTCGGACTCATTCCTGAGTTCGTCGGAAGACTGCCGATAATCGCATCTCTCAATGAGCTGGATGAAAATGCCTTGGTCAAGGTCCTGACTGAGCCGAAGAATTCTCTCGTGAAGCAGTTTGTCGAGCTTTTCAAAATGGAAGGCGTCAAGCTTACCTTTACAGAGGACAGCCTTGTCTCCATTGCCAAACAGGCAATCAAGAAGAAAACCGGAGCAAGAGGCCTTCGCTCAATAGTGGAGTCGATCCTGCTTGATACTATGTACGAGCTGCCTTCCCAGTCAGACGTGTCAGAGGTAATAGTAAACGGCGAGGTCGTAGACAAGGGAATCAAGCCGATTATTGTACGAGGCACAGCAGCCTAGCAGGATACTGGCAAACAAGCAGCCCGGCCGGAGCCGGGCTGCTTGAGTCTGCGGATTGCTGAAGTGCGCAATTTGCGCATGCGTATAATATAATTGCCAAGTTTGTAAGTTATTTGAATTCCAGGTATGGCTAAAACCGGCTGTTAAAGCATAGTAAAATAACTTAAGTTTTGTCAGCCCTGAACGAGGTCTTCACGGACGGATCTCTGATAAAAAGGGTTTGTGTTTGGGAGATTTATCATCATGCTGATGATGGAACGAATGAGTGCATTCGCACATGGTACAACAGCAAAGATCCTTTTTGTCGTAATAATGATTTCCTTCTCCGTATGGGGCGTCGGTGCTTATGTTCAGGGCCATGCTGATCTTGATCCTGCGGAAGTCAATGGGGTAACCATACCGGGCAATTATTTCCAGAATAAATTTGAAATCAGGAAACGTGAGCTGAGACAGCAGCTCGGCTCCAATTATTCCAAGCTTGCATCAAACGAGCAGTTTATGCAGAGCCAGAAGGAAGCTGTCCTTGATTCAATGATTAATGACGAACTGATTACCCAGCAGGTCAAGAAGCTCGGAATCTTCGTCGGATTCAACCAGGTCAAGAATCAGATCATGCAGTTTGACGAGTTCAAGGAAAACGGCAAGTTCAGCCAGAAGAAGTTCGAAGAAGTCCTTCTGCGCACCAGCTACCAGAACCCTGATCAGTTCGGCGAGGCTCTGAGGAGCGATCTCCAGATTCAGACCTATACCAACGCATTCAGCAATGATGCTTTTGCTCTGCCTTATGAGGTAAAGCAGATTTCCGATATTCTCGGACAGAAAAGAGAAGTTACTGTCAGACAGATTCCCCTGTCCGTCGTTGAGGAATCAATCAGTGTCTCTGATAAGGAAGTTTCCGACTACTACAATGCCCATACCAGTGACTACATGAATCCAGAGTCAGTCAAGGTAAGCTATGTAGAGGTTACCGCAAAGGATCTGGCCGAGAAAAAGGAGGTCCCTGAGGAAGAAATCCAGAAGTACTACAAGGACAACCAGGCAAAGTTCACCAAGAAGCCTACTTATCATGTTGCTCACATCATGAAGGCTGTAAGCAGCGACAGCGACGATCAGAAAGCAAAGGCAGCTATCGACGATATCTACTCACAGCTTCAGAAAGGCGCAATTTTTGAGGAGCTGGCCAAGAATAACTCGGACGATAAGGTATCTGCCACCAAGGGCGGTGATCTTGGTGTTGTAGAGGAAGGAACCGAGCAGCCTGAATTTGAAGATGCTGTAAAGCTGTTAAGCAAGGACAATATCTACTCCAAGCCTATCAAGACCAAATACGGTTACCACATCATCAAGTTCATTGACAAAACTAAAGGTTCTGTCAAGCCTATTGCGGAAGTTCATGACGAGATAAAGCGTACTCTTCAGAACAACGGCGTAGAGGAGGCTTATGCAAAGCTCAAGAGCGATGTGGTCGACAAGTCCTTCTCGAATCCTGAGTCTCTTGACTCCCTGGAGGATCTCGGGCTTAAGGTCAAGACTTCAGAGTTCTTTGACAAAAATACCAGCGTTGCTCCTTTCAGCAACCAGAAGCTTTTGAATCTCGCATTCAGCAAGGAGTTCAGGGATGCAAACCAGAATTCCGAACTGATTGAGATCACTGATCATTCTTCTGTAATCATCCATCCACTTGAGTACAAGGCCTCTTCAGCAAAGCCGCTGAGCGAGGTAAAGGATTCGGTTGTTGAGTCTGTCAAGAAGGACAAGGCCAAGACCGAGCTGATGAATATTGCTGATAACTATCTGAAAAACGCTTCAGATGAGAAAGCTGTCTCTGAGCTGACCGCCAAATACAAGATTGAGACCAAGGAGCCTGAGCTTCTGGACCGCTACTCGAAAGAGTACGGAAGTGATGTTTCAGCTGAAATCTTCAAGATGGCCAAGCCTGCCGGAGACAAGAAGAGCACAATCAAGGTATACGATCAGTCGGGCAATCTCCTGATAGTCACTCTGAACAAGGTTGAGCAGGCAGACAAGGCAGGCACTTCTGAAAACGGTCTTATTCAGAATACGCTTACTCAGGTTAATTCCGGAAAGGATCAGCGCGCTCTGATCAGCCAGCTGCATGCTGATGCAAAGATTAAGATCAACAAGGCAGCTCTGAAGAGCGCCCAGGATTAAGCTGATTCAAATTCTGGTTTAATGAACTGCCAGCTTTTCTCATTGAAGCTGGCATTTTTGTCTTCAGGAACTTTGTCAGACAATTCGAAATGACAGGGCGGCGTTCATACCTGCTAAAAAGGACAGTGTCATTCAGTCAGATTTTTATGAAAAATTCAGATTTTGTGTAAGACATGGATCTAATTTTTCATAACGCGTATCTATACCGCCTCCAAATGTCTGGTTTATAATCTTTCAGTTAGAAAAGCAGCTATTTTTCTTAGGGGTAAAGCATTGATTTCAGTTTTTCTGGTTGATGACATGTCCTTGGTAAGGACCGGTATTAAGCTGATCCTCGGGACTACGCCAAACATCAAGGTCATAGGAGAAGCTGATTCCGGAGAGGAAGCTGTCGACTGGTGCAGGAAAAAACAGTGTGACGTGATCCTCATGGATATGGTCATGCCTGGGATTGGTGGCCTTGAGGCAACGAAGAAAATTCTCAGATACAACCCCGACGCCAAGATTATCGTTCTGACAATCCAGACTGAAGAGCCTTACCCGACCAAAATCATGCAGGCCGGAGCATCTGGGTTCCTGACCAAAGGCGCTGAGCCGGAGGAAATGATCAGGGCGATCAAGGATGTTGCCTCAGGAAAGCGCTTTATCTCTCCGTCCGTTGCCCAGCAGATAGCTTTGAGCAACGTTTCTTCAATTGATACAGAGAGTCCGTTCAAGTCGCTTTCAGAAAGAGAGCTGCAGATCACCGAAATGATAGCCAAGGGACTGAAAGCGGGCGATATAGCAGAAAGACTGAATCTGAGCCCGAAAACAGTAAACAGTTACCGGTACAGGATTTTTGACAAGCTGAATCTGAAGGGCGACGTTGAGCTTACACGTTTAGCTATCAGATGTGGAATTGTTGAAGATTGAATGAGATTTTTGACTACAAGTCCTTCTTAAAATTAGTGCCATCCAAACCTGGCGTTTACAGGATGTATGACTCGTCAGGCACAGTGATTTATGTCGGCAAGGCCAAGTCTTTAGTTAACCGTCTTTCAAGCTATTTCCAGAAAAACCTTAATTCTGTCAAAACGGCAAAGCTGGTAAGCCATATACATCACATAGAGTTTACGGTCACTTTCTCAGAAGCTGACGCTCTTATTCTCGAAAACAGCTTAATAAAAAAATTCAAGCCTCATTACAATATTCTGTTAAAGGATGACAAATCATATCCTTATATAATTCTGTCAAAAGACAGATACCCCAGGGTAGCGAAAGTCAGAGGCAAAAGAAGCCAGAACTACGAATATTTCGGGCCTTTTCCTGATTCAAGCTCGGTCAAGGCCAGCCTGAAGCTTATCCAGAACATTTTTCCAATAAGGCAGTGCTCGGATATTAATTTTCAATCACGCAAGAGACCGTGCCTGATGTATCAGATCGGAAAATGTCTTGCTCCATGTGTTCCGGGATACGTGACAGACAAGGAATATACAGAGCAGGTAAATCTCCTCAGGCTTTTTCTTCAGGGCAAGGACCAGACACTTCTCGAAAGCATCAGAAATAAAATGATTGCCTGCAGCGAGGAGCAGAAGTACGAAGAGGCAGCTGTTCTCCGCGATCAGATGAACGCGCTGAGGACTGTCCAGGAGCAACAGGTTATATCGGGCAATTCGGTCGATAAAATCGATATTATCGGCACCTCACTAATTGAGAACCAAGGCTGTATTTATGTGCTGTTCATCAGACGCGGAATAATAAACGGTACAAAAAGTTTTTTCCCTCAGGTTTTATGCCAGGAAACAGTTGAGGAGCTGCTTCTGAGTTTTATCCAGAGATATTATTTTGACAAATCAGCAGATCTCCTGCCGGATGAGATCATCATCGATAAAGAGCTTGATAATACCCAGCAGATCCAGGACGCGCTTTTCAAAACATCCGGGAAACATATCAGAGTCGCCTGGGACGTAAGAAGCGAGAGACTGAACTTTCAAAAGCTGGCAACATCAAATTCCTTGGAAGCGCTGAAACTTAACCTTGCAGAAAAATCTACCCAGCATGAGCGTATTGATGATCTTGAAAAACTTTTCCATCTGGATGAAGGAAAAGTCAGAAGGATGGAGTGCTACGATATCTCGCACATGATGGGAGAGTTTACTGTTGCCTCGGCTGTGGTCTTCGGAAGAGAAGGACCGATCCCGTCTGACTACCGCATATACAACATCAAGGGAATAAAGGGCGGCGATGATTTCGCTGCCATGCATCAGGTACTGACAAGGCGTTTCAGCAATATAACAGATTTATCGACGCTTCCTGACATAGTGTTCGTTGACGGAGGAAGCGGCCAGCTAACACAGGCTGAGGATGTAATCGGCAAATTCATTGAGGGAAAAAAGTACGGCAGCTGGCAGCCCCTGGTTATCGGAGTGGCAAAGGGCGAGGGAAGAAAACACGGTCTTGAAACGCTTATAAAGGCGTGGACCAGGGAAGAATACCATCTTCCGGAAGAATCTCCGGCTTTCCTCATGATTCAGCATATCAGGGATGAATCACACCGGTTTGCAATCACAAGACACAGAAACAAGAGGTCAAAGGGAAAGATCACAAGTGTACTGCTGAATGTCAAAGGCATCGGATCAGTTAAAAGGAAAAATCTCCTGGATTATTTCGGCGGATTCTCAGCGCTGAAGAGCGCATCTGTCGAGGAAATAAAGAAAGTCAGGGGAATCAATTCCGCCTTGGCTGAGAAAATTTACGAAACAATCCATTCCTGATCAGATACACCTTACCGGCTTAGGCAGTCCGGCGATTTTAGTTGCTATTTTGGCCGGACTGTCAGGAAACAGTTTCTGCAGGTACCTGCTGTTGCCGACATTCTCTCCGACCTCTTTCTTCAGCGCAGTGACCAAAGCACGGATTGACGGAGAAGTGTGGTACTTCTCATAAAAAGTTCTTAAAAAATTTATGACAAACCATCTTTCAGGCGTCAGGGCAATGTCAAGCTCTGCAGCAATGGCCTCTGCTATGACCGGAGTCCATTCCTCATAATTCTGTAAATATCCCTCACTGGTCCTTTTGATATCAGACAGAACGCTCGACATAAACCTCCTTCGGACTCATCACGCAAACAAGCCAATAAAATCACTGCTGTTTCAGTAAATAATCCTTCAGCCAGATTGACCATTTCCTTGCAATAGGCCTGATTTTTTTCTGATAATTCAGGTTGTATTCCGCAGTCCTTGAATGATAATTGGCGATTCTCTGCCAGTAGGTTCCCTTATCCTCGATCAAATGTCTTTTGATTTTATATGCAGCTACATAATAAGGAAAGCATCCGTCGGACTTCAGCATATCTTCTGTTATTCCATACTTTTTCAAATCAAGAAGATATGTTGAATTAATCTGCATTTTGCCTATATCGTAAGAGCCGTTTTTATTGTAATTAACTGAATTGACTTTGCCATTTTCTACTTTTGCCACCGCAATTAAAATGCTTGCGGGCACATCGTATTTCAGTGAGGCATCAATTGAACAGATAACTTCAGTCTGTTCGGCCGGAGGCAAGTCGCTTATCAGCATTGAAAACAATAAAACAAATAGTTGTTCCCGGAGGGAAATCAGAGATTAATCTATTATAGAAAGAACCGGGCTATATGTAAATTTGAATGAAGGTTTCTCTGTATCAGCTAAGATTCTTCTGAAAAGATATTGCAAATCCAGAATTATCTTGTATAATGTCCGCATTCGTTCTGCGGATGGGTGGTAGAGCGGTTGAATACACCGGTCTTGAAAACCGGCCAAGAGCAATCTTGCGTGAGTTCGAATCTCACCCCATCCGCCATCTCAAGTTAACTTCCGATTTCCTTTTAAATCATAAAGTTTCCCCCAAAAGGGCAATCCCAGATAAAGGTATCTATTCTCACTGCCTGAACATCCTTTTGCTTGCCAGCAGTGATGAATTACTCAAAAAGCCCCTCGCTCAAAATCAATAAGTGCCAAATAATTTCTGGGAGAATTATTCCTGCTGACAGTCGACTAAAAATTTAACTTAAATCCAAAAATAGAATAAAAATTGTCTAATTCAGCAGATTAATAATTGTATAATCAGCCAAATTTATTTGATAGCAACTGTTGTTGAAACTTATGAACAAATATAACGACTTCAAGGCTGAAGTTTTCTTCGGTCCTGCAATAATAGGCGGAATAATCGGGATGTTTGTCTGCAGCTTCATAACAGTTATTTTTCTGTCAATTCTGTGCAATATCGCTCCGTCGTTTATCGGTCTTCCTGAACTAAGCTATGACTTTCTGCAGCAATCCGCAGTGCTGAGCATGATTGTCGGATTGTTCCTTGGCGCAACAATCGTTGAACGGATCGCAGAAGCTCATTCCTACAGATGAATCAGCTGGGCAAATCCAGAAAATCCAAAAGTTCAGTAAATCCCGGTACAGGCAGCAGCCTTTCCTTATTCAGTCTAATTAAGTTCGTATAATATACATTATGTTAAATTACGAATATAAGCGCATGGATAGTCTAACCAGTACTTTACCCGTTCCATCGATCACATTCCTCTGCTGATTTACCATAGGCCGCGAACTAAAACTCCATCAGCTTATCTGTCAGCCTCAGACAAAAAATTTCCGATTCAATGCCAGCATCTGAAACCGGCTCTTTGCACCGCAGGTGTCCTCAGGATTATTTATTTATCCAAGGCGTCCGCCTTGCATAAAAAACACAGGCCAGGCAATTATTTTTTCAGCAGCAGGCAAATTTTTTTGCAGTTCATTTCATGGCAATTCAGCCCTGATGTGCGAATGTTTGGATTACGGTGGACAAGCAGCAGGACATCCAGCAGCTTTCGGAAAGGCAACGTGTCTGTCAGACATTAAATCCTGAATACATGCTGGCCGCAGAAGAACCCATTGCGCCAGTGATGCTGAAAGCAAAAATTCCCCTCTCTAGTTTTGATGCAATTGCGCATGAACTGCTTAATACCAAGCACGTTTATTTGGAGGACCCCGGAAAGACTAGACGAACTGGATCTGCACCAGTAGCCGAAGAAATTAAGAATTAAGGGAAATCAAAAGATAGAAATTAAAAATCAGGAAGTGGCGGTGAGAGAGAGATTCGAACTCTCGTTACCTTTCGGTAAACACACTTTCCAGGCGTGCTCCTTAAGCCACTCGGACATCTCACCAACGCGGTACATTTTAACCTTTTATTTTAAGATTTCAACCCCTTTTTAACATTTTTTCGTAATACTGGGAAAAATCGTTGCTGCAGCTGGGAAACATCCACCTTACGAACGCAGTCAGACTTTGCTAGAGACGAGCGTTCTCTCTTATTTAAGGCGACTTCAATGCACTGCCCTTTTCCTCGTTTTTCTCAGCCGTCCTATGCAAAAGCGCCAGAACGCTCAGAACTTAAAACCACCGGTTCCAATCTGTCAGTACGATTTTCGCAATATCGGCAAGAAACACGTTCCTCCCTTGGTAAACAACAGCTGTTCTTATTATCGAGCACCGACGGTCCGCTGAGGCCGGCCGATCCTCGCCCTGCCCGCTCTGAGAAAATCACCTGCGCAGCAGCCTGGTTTACAGATTTACAGTGCCTTATTTCAGAAACAGCAAAAATGATCGTATCAGGAGCAGCAGTAAACCAGACACTTGCCAGCTCCAGACAAATGCCTGATCAGTTTCACCTAGT
>Ga0256404_1002602_pt1 | contig 39430 bp, 34 predicted proteins | sample RumenRJG_01DNA_FD_185990 | JGI IMG/M metagenome (GOLD analysis project Ga0256404, IMG submission 185990) | Bovine rumen microbial communities from Lethbridge, Alberta, Canada - RJG_01 | ecosystem: Host-associated > Mammals > Digestive system > Stomach > Rumen | place: Canada: Alberta | collected...
TGCAGTGTATCCGGGAGAATTCGAGCAGGAAGCACTGGCGTATAATGCGCTTAAGGTGTTAAGAGGCGAGATGGAGCCGAAGCACTATACCGGAAAGCCGGTATGGACAGGCTTCCATGATGAGGAAGCGAAGTAATTCTTTATGGAAAAGAGAAAGTGGGAGAGTGTGCAGGAATATCTGGATGCGGCGGATGAGAAAGAGAAGCCATATCTGGAGAAGATGAGAGCACTGATCCGAGAAGAGCTCCCGGATGCAGAGGAATGCATTTCCTATAACATGCCTGCATATCGGAGAAAGAAGGTTCTTGTCTACTTTGCGGCAGGAAAGAATCATCTCGGATTCTATCCCACGCCAGGCCCGATTGAACAATTTGCAGAAGAGCTGAAGGAGTACCATACCTCGAAGGGAGCAGTACAGTTTCCATATGCGAAGCCTCTTCCGGAAGAACTGATCCGGAAGATGATCCGGTACCGGGCGGAAGAAGAGAAATAAGAAAAGCAGCTCCGGATTTGTTCCGGAACTGCTTCAGGCTTAGGCAAAGAGCATTGTCCGGATGGGCAGTGCTTTTTCAGTGCTTCATCTTTGATACTGCGTAGAAGTAGGTGATGCCCATGTAAAGGCAGTATGCCAGGACGCCGAATTCGCAGATGATTGCAAATAACGGCTGATTGGATACAAAGCCATTTGCGACGAGCAGGATGCCGAAGATGATATACAGGAAGCCGAGCAGGATGCAGCGGCCGCTGTCATTGGATTCAATGACGCCCTGCAGGAATGTCTTCTTCTTTTCGGGGCGGAACTTCGTGCGCTTGGTCAGGGTCGGCAGCCATCTGCGGTAGCGGACTTCAAGCAGGGCGGCAAGGATCACGCCGGCAATCAGCGGAAGCTTCCAGTCATTGAGGAAACTTGTCAGCAGCATAAATACGGCGATCGAGATGGCGATGCGGTTCTGATAGAGCCGGTAGCTTTCTGCGTCGCTTTCCTTGATGACATAGCCGATCTTCGTCTTCTTGTCATAAAGGACTGCCTGTCCCTTGTCATCAATATAGATGTTTCTGCCGGATACGATACGGCGGTTGTCTGTCTTCTTCTGAGTCATTGCAAACTCTCCCTGGGAATGATTATAGCAGAGTTCAGAACTGTGCAATTCCCTTTGCGTAGGTTTCTGCTACGGTGTAATCGTCATTCAGGACGACTGCATCTGCGTCATAGCCGACCTGGAGCTTGCCGAGATGATCATTGAGGCCAAGCAGGGTTGCCGGGTTGATCGTGCAGGAATTGATCGCAGTCTCGAACGGTACCTGAGCAACTTCAACGAGATTGCGCAGACCGACATTCATCTGCATCGTGCTGCCGGCAATGCCGCCGGTTTCAGTGAGACGTGCAGTTCCGGTTTCATCGATCACGACTTCATGGCCGCCGAACATGAACTTGTCGCCTGGCTTTCCTCCCTTGCAGAGCAGGGAATCGCTGATCATGATGCCATGGTCCTTGCCCTTGCAGGTGAAGAAGATGTTCAGGGCTTCCGGAGTGCTGTGATGCGTGTCGCAGATGACTTCGCTGTACAGATCATGATAGCGGAATGCGGTTCCGACCAGACCGTTTGCACGGTGCAGGAACGGAGACTGGCCGTTGAATGTATGCGTGATGGACTTGGCACCATTGGCAATTGCCAGCGAAGCCTGTTCCAAGGTAGCGCCGGAGTGGCCCATGGAAGGAATAACGCCATGTTCTGCACAATAGCGGGTCAGGGCGAAGTCCGGGTCATGTTCCGGTGCCATCGTGATGATCTTGATCAGGCCGTCAGCAGCGTCCTGATATTCCTTGAATTCTTCGACGGAAGGCGGAACAATTGCCTCCGGGGGCTGAGCTCCTTTGTACTTCATATCGAGATAGGGGCCTTCGAAGTGGATACCGAGAATATCAGCACCGTCTTTCCCGGCGATGTGATTCTTCTTGACTGCAGCAACGTTGCGGACTGCCTTTTCCAGGACCGGATGCTTTTCGGTGACGGTCGTAGCGAGGAATCCGGTCACGCCTTCACGGACAATTCCTTTTGCCCAGTTCTGAAGTCCTTCCGGGGTTGCATAGTTGGTGTCCCAGCCATGATATCCATGACAGTGGATGTCCAGGAATCCCGGAACGATTCTGAGATTGCCGTAATCCTTGTCGGCAGGCTTTTCGCCATATCCGTATACTCTGACAATCTTTCCGTTTTCAAATTCGAGTTCTGCCGGAATGAAGTTCCCGGCATACCATACACGTTTGCTCTGAATCAACATTTCATATGCCTCCTTTTTTCTTTATTTTCCTTGGTGATTCATGATTTCTGCTATCACTGTAGCATGAGTTTTTCCGTTTGTCTTTGATGCTGCTTGCACTTTTCGGTATACCTTTAGCATCTTTCAACTGAAATGTTCCCACAGCAAAATGGCATTGCTATAATGCGAGTGCAAGTAATCAGGAGGAGAGATCATGAAGATTTTCAATTATTCACCCGAAGAGCTGAAGGAAATGAAAGCAGTATTCACTGCAACGGAGATTCATCAGCAGCCGGACACCTGGGAGAAGACCATTGCCCAGATCGGTTCCATGAAAGACGAGATCCGGACATTCCTGTCCAAGGTCCTCGATCAGCCGGATTATGACATCATTCTGACCGGTGCAGGAACCAGTGAATTCGTCGGAAATGCACTGTATTCTTATCTGAATCGTTCGCTGAACTATAAAGTGAAGAGCTATGCAAGCACGGATCTGACTCCGACTCCGGAGAACTTCGTCAGTGCACATAAGCCGACGCTGCTCATCAGTTTCGGCCGTTCTGGTGACTCTCCGGAATCCATCGGGGCCATTCAGTCCGTGGAAGCAGTGAATGATCAGGCTTATCATCTGTTCATCACCTGCAACAAGGATGGGGCGCTTTCCAGACGTGCTGCAGAAGAGGGAGATCGCTGCCTGGCCATCGATCTGACTCCGGAAACTCTGGATCAGAGCTTTGCGATGACTTCCAGCTTCTCGAATATGTATCTTGCCTGCCTGCTGTGCTTCAGCCTTGATCATTTCGATGAAACGGCTGCACTGATGCGTGAGGTGATTTCCTCAGCTCGCACGCTGCTGGATGAGAATTACGGACAGATGCTGAAGGTTGATGAAGACTTTGCGTACAGCCGCATTGTATATCTCGGCACGAACTGTCTCAAGGGAATTGCCCAGGAGTCTGCTCTGAAGATGCTGGAACTCAATTCCGGCAAGATCGTCACGATGTACGATACACCGATGGGATTCCGTCATGGCCCGAAGTCCATCGTCAACGATGAGACCCTCACAGTTGTCTATCTGTCTGATGGCGCATATCAGAGACAGTATGAGACGGATCTGATCCGCGAGATGGCTGGCCAGCGCAAGGGCAACAAAATCATGGTGGTGTGCAATACGCCTTGCAAGGAGGCAGAAGAGCTCGCAGATTACTATTACTGCTTCAATACTTCTGCAAAGGATAATGTCTTCCTCGGACTGGACTATGTCGTCTGTGCTCAGCTGATTGCGCTGTTCCGCTCGCTGCAGAACAAGAACACTCCGGATAACCCATGCCCGACTGGCGAAGTGAACCGTGTCGTCAAGGGTGTTACACTGTATCCATACGCAAAATAAGGAGAATAAAGAAATGATTGGAGTAATTGTCACAGGCCATGGCAACTTCGCAACCGGTCTGACCTCCTCGGTCAAGCTGATTGCCGGTTCTCCGGAAAATTATGTTCCGGTAGACTTCACCCAGGATAAGTCCACGGATGATCTTGAGCGCGAACTGCGTGAGGCAATTGATCTTCTGAAAGCTTCCTGCAGCGGCATCCTGATTTTCACGGACCTGGTCGGCGGCTCTCCTTTCAAGGTCAGCGCAGAACTCTCCGTTGAACTGAAGGATTCTGTTCCGATTGCAGTGCTTTCCGGAACAAACCTCGGCATGCTGGTGGAAGGCAATATGTCCCGCAGCTTCATGGAAGATCTGAATGACCTCGCAGACAGCCTGGTCGAAACCGGCAAGGCACAGGTCATCCACTATGAGTTCGCCGCTCCGGCTCATGAAGAACCGGAAGACGGAGACGGAATCTGAACCATCAGAAAAGGCATCCTGCTTCAGAAATGATATTCTGCGGCGGATGCCTTTTCCTTTGCATGCATGATACCTGCATGCAGGATATTCTACTCTTCTGATTCCGGATAGATCTTGCGTGCGTATTCGGATGGGGTGATGCCGTAATAGCTCGTGAATCTTCTGGAGAAGTAATGAATTGAGGTGAAGCCGAGCATCGAGGCAATCTCAGAGATTGTATGATCACCCTTGCGGATCATAGCTCTGGAATGACTGAGCTTGGCGTTGTTGATGTACTGCTTCGGCGGAATCTGCAGGTTGTTCTTGAACAGATTCTGAAGCGTGCTGCGGGAAATTGAGAACTTGGCGCAGATCTGCTCGATGGGAAGCGGTTCATAGAGATGGTGATTGATGTAGTCGATGATTTCTTCCATCAGGTTGTCTTCAAAGTGCTGGTTGATCGGAGAGATTGGTTTCGGCTGATATTCTTCCTGATTGGAGACCAGCATTTCGATGAGAATATACTGGAGTGAGATGATCATCGCATCATTGTGATATTCGCCGGTATCATCGGTTGCTTTGACGAACGTGTTCAGATCGTTGACCATTTCCCGGTTGCAGGTGAAGACGCGATTGAGCACTTTGTCACGGTTGATCCCGTCGGCCTGGAAGATGACCGTCATATAGGAACATGCTTCCGAGGAAGTAACCTGCTGATTGTGGAACTGCCCTGGCCCGTACATCATGACCTGGCCGCTGCTGATTTCATAATCGACTCCGTTGACGTGGGTCAGAAGCGAGCCATGATCTACATAAGTGAGCTCGAAGTAATTATGCACTTCGCCAGGGAACACGTATCCCGGCCGCTTGACGACGTAATAGTAGGCAATAATCTCATTGATCCGCAGAGTCGGAGTGATGTGATTGTACAGAATGGGTTTATCCAGTTTCAGAACCTGGCGTTCTGCATTCTCCGGAATGTAGAGGTTATAGATGGTGTAGCTGCTCATCGGGGCGAGGGCAAACCAGTTTCCTTTATTGATCCGGATGTCCCGGTGCAGGGCAAAGTTTTCAATTTCTTCGATTTCCGGGTTCCGGGTGATCCGGAGCATTGCCATGCCTTCCATTGGTTCTACATAGACAGGCTCATTATAGGAATAGAGACGGTAGATCGTATCATCACTTAAGGTATATTCCTTCTTGATGAACCCTTGCTGTCCGCGAAAAGCGCTGGATACAGCGCCGAATTTGAGGAATGTGGCACTTGTTGTTTTTGCGAGCATGATAGAATACCGAAAAGTGAACCTTTCTGACTGGAATATAACACAAAATTCCCACAAAATAAAAGAATCGAAAATAAAAATATTTTTTGTACCGAAAATTGCAAACTCGACAATAAAAAAGATAATGATTCAGGTTTGCCTTTGGAATACTATATGGTCATGGAAAGCGCTTACCCCCGAAGTTGACAGGGTGCAGGCAGTCCAGAATATCACGTGATAATCAAAGAAAGGAGATAGCAAGAATGCCCGACATTGTACTTACAAGAATTGATAACCGTCTCATCCACGGTCAGGTGGCAACTCAGTGGGCCGGATCGGTGGGAGCGAATCTGCTTCTTGTGGCAAACGATGCGGTTGCCGGCAATTCCTTGCGGCAGGGCTTGATGGATATGGCTGCTCCGTCTTATGCACAGACTCGCTACTGGACTCTGGATAAGACCATCAGCACAATTCATAAGGCTTCGCCGAAGCAGCACATTTTCCTGATCTGCGAGACCCCGGAAGACGTACTGAAACTTGTCGAAGGTGGTGTTCCGATCAAGAAAGTCAACATCGGAAACATGCACATGGCAGAGGGAAAACGCCAGGTGGCAACATCCGTTGCGGTCAACGATGAAGATGTAGCAGCATTCCGCAAGCTTCGCGATCTCGGTGTTGAACTTGAGATCCGCAGAGTTCCGCAGGAAAAAGCTGAAGACGTCGAAAAGCTTTTCCAGTAACACTCTCACAGCAGTTCTGAAAATTCATCTTATTTGAGGAGGATTGAATCAAATGCAGGTTATTTTGCTCGCAATAGTAACATTCATCTTTGCAATTGACCAGTTCTCGCTGACAGAAACACTGTATCGTCCGATCTGCGCCTGCCCGATTATCGGCGCAATTCTCGGCGATGCACAGACCGGTCTGGTCGTAGGCGGTACCTACGAACTCATGATGATCGGCAACATGCCTGTCGGCGGAGCTCAGCCGCCCAATGCGGTATTAGGTTCCATCGTTGCAATGATCTTCGCAGTCAAGTCTCAGCTTCCGGTTGATCAGGCTCTCGGTCTTGCAGTCGTATTCTCCATCTTCGGACAGTACGCTGTAACTCTGACCTTCACGGTTATGTCTGGTCTCATGAAGCAGGCTGATGAAGCTGCTGAAAAGGCAGATCCGAAGGGAATCACTCGTGTCAATGTGATCTCCTGCTGCATTCTCGGCGGTCTGTTCGCAATCATTGCTGTAGTTGCATACTTCGGCGGTGAAGCTGCAGGAACAGCTCTGCAGAACTTCTCTGAGAGTGCTTCCTGGTTCATGGGCGGTCTCGGCGCAGCCGGCGGAATGATGCGTTATGTCGGATTTGCAGTTCTTCTGAAGATCATGCTTGCAGACGATATGTGGGGTATCTACCTTGCTGGTTTCGCTGCAGCAGCACTGTTCGGAAATGTATCGGCTACTTCTGGTGCTACCCTGATCCTCGTTGCATTCATCGGTATTGCAATTGCGCTGTATGACTATAATACCAACGTAAAGATCAAGGAGCTCAAGGGAGCTGGCGGAAACGGAGGAGACGAAGATGGCATCTGAAGCACTTACTTATAAAGATCTTACCCCGGCACAGCCGCTTGATAAGAAGACCCTCAATCAGATGGTCTGGCGCTGCCTGATGCTGCAGGCGTCCTTCAACTACGAACGCATGCAGGCTGCAGGATGGCTGTGGTCCATTCTTCCGGGTCTGGAAAAGATTCATACCAACAAGGAAGATCTCTCGATCTCCATGCAGCATAACCTGGAGTTCTTCAATACTCACCCGTTCCTCGTAACGTTCGTTATGGGTATTGTCCTCTCCATGGAGCAGAACAAGGCTGATATCAACTCCATCCGTGCCGTACGTGTCGCAGCAATGGGACCTCTGGGCGGCATCGGTGATGCACTGTTCTGGTTCACACTGGTTCCGATCACTGCTGGTATTACCGCTAATCAGGCAATCAACGGCAGCTGGGCTGGACCGATCATGTTCTTCATCATCGTCTTCGGCGTAGAAATGCTGCTTCGCTTCTACCTGATGTACTGGTCTTATGACATGGGCATGAGCGCAATCGAAGTGCTCACGAAGAACGCACGTGAATTCACGCACGCTGCTTCTCTGCTCGGTGTCTTCGTTGTCGGTGCTCTGACTTGCAACTATGGTGCTACGACGCTCGGAATGTCTGTCCCGAATGGTGATGCTCCGGTTGTCATCCAGGAGAAACTGGATGGAATTCTCCCGGCTCTCATCCCGCTGGCATTCACGCTGATGTGCTACCAGCTGATCAAGAACAAGAAGTGGACTCCAACCAAGTGCATCCTTCTGTTCCTTGTCATCGGTGTTGTCGGCTGCATGTTCGGTATCTGGTCCGGTAATTATACCTCTCTGGTTCCGGTTCCCTGGCACGCATAATTCACTTCAGTGAATCATAAGAGCAGCTTCAGATCGAGGCTGCTCTTTCTTTAAAGAAAAAAGACAGAATCATCTGCCTTTCTTCCTTAGAGATCCTGCAGGGAATCGTGTTCTTCGGAAGACCGGTCTTCCTTCGGCTCCTGTTTCTGAGCATTCTGTTCTTCCTGCATCTGCTTCTCATACTTCTCGAAGTAGATCTTCTGAACATCATCGCTCAGCGGAACCTTGTAATCGGTCTTCTTCTGTTCTACCTGCTGTTCCTGCTTCTTGCGGTTCTTCGCAAACGAGAGCAGAATGAGCACAAACAGGATCGCTGCAATGATTACAGCACTATTCATATCAGCTTCTGCCTTTCAGAGACAGTGTATCACTAGAAGGCATGTTTTCCAAAAATGTCCTTACGGAGGAAATTGAACTTATGAACTGGACAGTATTCTGGGTAGCACTTGCTGCAGGTGCAGCATTGGTAGTTGCTTATCTCTTCTTCTCTCAGAGACAGGCTGCTTATCTTTCCATCCTGCTTTATCAGCAGGGAAACGCAGATGCGTATCTGAAGGAGCTTGATTCTTTTTCCAGCAAGTTCTTCTTCGGAAAGCGCCTCCGCACGCTCATGACCATTGATGCCTATCTGCAGAAGAATGATAATGATGCACTGGAAGTTGTATTCAGCGAGGTGGATGATAAGCCGATGGCAGCAGGCGATAAGCTTCTTGTTCTGCAGAAAGAAATGTCCTGGAGACTCGGACTGGGACAGATGGACAAGGCGGCAGATGTCTATGCAAGAATCCAGGATCTGAAAGGCCGCATGAAGGAAAAGAACCGGGAACGGTACACTGACTCCTTCCTGGAAGCAGATTACATGAATGCGATCTATCTGGAACATAGCGGCAAGTATGCAGATGACCTTGTCAGGAAGGCCAAAGAACTCAAGGATGACATTCCTGCAGGGGTCTACTACTACAAAGCAGCACAATCCTACTATCTGAAAAAAGATATGAGAAAGTGCACCGATGCTTTGAAGAGAGCCCAGACCAGATTGAAAAATACTTCCTATGAAGCAAAGATCAATCGTCTGCTGAAAGACGGAATCAGCGATGACCTGCTTGATCCGAGAGTCATCTAGATATCCAGAAAGCCGGAGAGTTCCGGCTTTAAAACGCTTTCTTGCAGAAGCTGAAACTTGTGATTTTCTGCACGGTCAAATCCGGTCTGATCAAGCTGAATTTTCTGAAGGATTTTTTCACCTTTGAAGACTGATTTTACGTGAGAAAGCATCATGTCGGAAATGAAGTAAATAATGAAAAAACCCGATTGCAAATCACTTGCATCATTCTTTCTGTTTTCGCTATGATGTTACCGAAAAAAATGACTGCAAAGTTCTGAATGATCCAGAAGAGAGGAAAATAACTTGAAAAAGATGAATAAACTGAGGACGCTGGCAATGGTTCTTGCGCTGATGTCGGGCGGCCTCCAGCCAGGCGTGCTTGCAGAAGAGAATACTGAAAATTCAAACCCGTCCGCTGCTGAGACAGCAGCCGGTTCACAAGAAGAGAACCATACGGAAGGTTCAACCGGTGAGACCAGCGAGAACACTGTCAGTTCTTCGGATTTTTCTTCTGCGGAAGCAGGTGGAGCTGCTGAAAATACCTCTTCCTCAGAAGAGAATGGAAATGGGTCTCAAGGAACTTCAGAAGATATCAATGAACTGAATCAGAACACTTCTGATTCGGAAAACCGTTCTGACAAAGAACCTGATGCAGAGCCTGAAACAGCAACTGAAGAAACAGATACCTCAGCCGGAGATGCTGAGAGCAATTCTGAAGCTCCAGTCGTAAACCTGCTGTCGTCATCTGGCACTTCAAATAGCGGTTTAACCATTGCTTATGATCAGAAAACGGATATTCATTCCATTACGTATGAGTCAGGGAATACCATTATCCTTTTCTGCATGAATAATGAACTCCACTGGCCGCACACCACTCCTTCGATTCCAGCTGTTCCGACTTATACAGAGGTTTCCTTTGAAGACTTCTTTAATGCGAATCCGATTAATGTTAATGTTCAGGACTTGAAAACTTGGATTGAGAATGTTCTCTATGCTGGCTATCCGTATAATGGATTTGGATTATATCAGGTAGTTGAGACCGCCCCGGCTATTTCTGAAGCTGATTTCAATGCATTGCTTGTTCCGCCGCAGTATCTGAGAGCTGATTTCCCTGATAGTATCGGGAATAATACCTTTACTTATGCGGATCGTACAGACAGCGCCAAGATGGGGCTCCTTTCAAAGTTCCTTGTGGAAGCTGGAAGCTATTATTCCGGAGGCACGACTCCTTCCGGGCTGACTTATCAGCAGCTGATCAAGCTTCCGTTCTGGCGTGCGGCATATTCCATGGCAGGTTTTTCGGGAGATCCGATCGCCAGTTACTCTGGCACGTATCTGGCAAATTATTATGTTACGCAGACTCAGGCATATGGGAGCACACGTGATGCAGTCTGGACTCTTCTGAAGAATGCTGGTCTCAAAAATAATGGAACAGAGGTTCTGAATACAGATCTGACAGAAAAGATTGCTAATTCGAGCACTGCAAAGGATTCTGTATTAAAAGAAACACCTGACGCAAATCGCTTAACAGTTCTGGGAGATCTGACTTTCTACTATAATCCGGATGATCAGAAATGGCATACTGGCACCCTGATAGTCTCTGCTCCTGAGAATTATCATGCGTTGTTCTTGCTTGATCTGCCTGCAGGTGTTTCTGAAGAATCAGGCAAAACACAATTGCAGAATGGTGATGTCTTTTCTCTGGTTTCTTCTCAGAAACCGGCAGACTCTGCCACTTTGTCGCTGTCTGCAGAAATCCCCTGGATGGATCCGAATGAGGATCTGAAAGTATATGTGGCGGATAACAATGTAACGGCTCCTGATGGAAAAGCATTTCAGAACATGATCGGAGCGGTGATCCATAAGACTGTTATTTCAAATTCCTTCGAATTGTCAGCTGCAGAAACTGCATTCTCATTCACCAAGGTATGGAACGATAGCGGCAACCAGTATGGAAACAGACCGCTTGCTTCAGAATTTGCTTCTAAGCTTACGCTGCAGGCAGACGGAGTCAAGATGGAAGGATACGAGCCTGTGATTACGGATCATGGAGATGGTACATGGACTATTACGTATCAGCAGCTTCCAGGCCTGAGGAGCAGAAGTTCATATCAAGTTACAGAAGGTGATATCCTCGGCTATAGCAGTGATAAAGCTTCAGTTGAAAATGGCGGGACACTGACTAACAGTATGGAAACGGTCACCATCTCGGGTACAAAGACCTGGAATGATCAGGGCAATCAGGACGGCAAGCGTCCTGAGAGTATCACCGTGAACCTGTTTGCGAATGGTACGAAGATTGACAGCACCGTGGTAAAGGCAGATGGAAATGGGATCTGGTCTTATCAGTTTCAGAATCTGCCGAAGTATCAGAATGGGAAAGAAATCACGTACACTGTTACGGAAAATGCAGTGAATGGCTACAGCATAGAGATCAATGGCTACAATATTACAAACAGCTATACGCCAGGCAAGACGAGTGTCACGGTGACGAAGTCCTGGGCAGATAGCAATAACCAGGATGGAATCCGTCCTGCAAGTGTTCAGGTACAGCTTTATGCAGATGGCGAAAAGTCTGGTGATGCAATCACCTTGAATGATGCCAACAGCTGGACTTATACCTGGAACAATCTTGACGAAAAGAATTCTGGCAAAGAGATTGCCTATACCGTTGAGGAGGTACAGGTACCTGTTGGTTATTCTCCAGAGATTTCCGGAAATGCAGCAGATGGTTTTACCATTACGAATACGCATGTCCCTGAAACAGTTGTTGTTTCAGGAACCAAGACCTGGGATGACGGAAATAATCAGGATGGCAAACGCCCTGAGAGCATCACTGTGAACCTGCTTGCGGATGGTACAAAAATTGACAGCACCGTCGTTAAAGCCGGAGCAGACGGAAGCTGGACCTATTCCTTTGCTGGTTTGCCAAAGTACCAGGATGGCAAAGAAATTGTCTATACGGTTTCGGAAGAAGCAATCGCAGACTACAGTACCACGATTGAAGGTTATCACATCACGAACCGCTATACCCCTGGAAAGACCAGCGTAACGGTATCCAAGGTATGGGCAGATAGCGATAACCAGGATGGAATTCGTCCTGCGGATGTTCAGGTACAGCTTTATGCAGATGGCAAAAAGTCTGGTGATGCAATCACCTTGAATGATGCCAACAGCTGGACTTATACCTGGAACAATCTTGATGAAAAGAGTTCTGGCAAAGAGATTGTCTATACCGTCGATGAGGTACAGGTACCTGTTGGTTATTCTCCAGAGATTTCCGGAAATGCAGCAGATGGTTTTACCATTACGAATACGCATGTCCCTGAAACCGTTGATATTTCAGGAACCAAGACCTGGGATGACGGAAATAATCAGGATGGCAAACGCCCTGAGAGCATCACTGTGAACCTGCTTGCGGATGGTACAAAAATTGACAGCACCGTGGTAAAAGCCGGAGCGGATGGAAGCTGGACCTATTCCTTTGCTGGTTTGGCGAAGTACAAGGATGGGAAAGAGATTATCTATACAATTTCCGAAGAACCGGTTGCAGACTACAGCACCACGATTGAAGGTTATCACATCACGAACAGCTATACCCCTGGAAAGACCAGCGTGACTATAACGAAGATCTGGAATGACAGCAATAACCGGGATGGTCTTCGGCCGAGCGCAGAGCGCTTTGCGGCAGCGCTTCATCTGTATAGCGGTGATACGGAAGTGACCGGATTGACACCGACTGTAACGGATAACGGGAATAACACGTATACTGTGACCTACCGTGATCTCCCGGAGTATGCAGATGGATCTGCAATTATCTACACCGTTAGAGAAGATTCCATTTCCGGATATACTGCGGACAAGGAATCTGTCAGAAATGGTGAGGCACTGACGAATACGCATGCGGTATCTCCAGCTCCGACGCCGACAAGTACCCCAAGCTCCCCGGCTCCGTCAGATCCGGGAAGCGGGAAGGTTTATACGCCGAACACTTCGGCAGCTGCAGGCACAAGTACTGCTGCACGGCCATATACTCCGAATACAAGCGACCAGACTTCAGTGCCGCTTTATGCAGGCATGTTACTTGTCTCTTCTGCAGTGATTCTGATGATGCTGACAAAGTGGAGAAAAGAACTGTTCCGGAGATAATCAGATAGAATTTCAGCCGTCGGATGCTTCTGGGATCGGAAAGATCTGAAGCAGCGGGCGGCTTTTTGTATGCATGAAAGTGTTAAAAAGATTGGAAAGAAAAACCCGGAGACAGGCTGTCTGCGGGCATTTCATTGTTCAGGGGTGTTCAGCAGCCTTTTCCGTCAATGCTGCATGCCTTTCCGGTTTCTTCTGAGCCATATTCCTTCAGACCGAAGTCTTCCGGCTTCAGAGAGACGGTGCCGTCTTCTCGTACAAAGCATGGAATGCCGACATCTCCGATTGCCTTGGAATGATCGAAGACCGGGTCGTGGTCGCGCAGTTCCAGGAATTCATGCATATATCTGACATCAGAGCCGATGTCAATATACTGAAACTTGCTGCTGCCTTTGATCTGTGCTTCTACATAGCTGCAGTATGGGCAGGTAGGCATTCCGTAAATTCTGATCATAATAGTTCCTCCTCTGATCTTTCTAAGTTCATTTTAAGGAAATCAGATTGCTTCTGCATAGAAAATGCTCAGCCTCTGCATGAAAAAAGACAGTGTGAAGAAGGTTCGCACTGTCTTAAGAGAGGGGCTCAGAATCTGATTTCCTGCTGCTGGCTTGCGTAGAGATATTCGTCTACGGTATGAATGACGCGGTCCTTGACAATGGAGATCGGGTCATTGGACAGCTTGCCTTCGCGGACTTTCGTGTAAGCATCCGGCATGAACTGGCTCAGCAGTCCTAACGGGACTCCGCCCTTGAAGTTATCGAACATCTTCTGCATCGCGGCCTGAACGTCTTCCTGCGGCAGGTAGTAGCGGCAGCGGTCACTGAAGGAGAACTTGCGCTTGTAGGCAATCTCGGAATCAGTTCCGTGATAATGCTTCTGATAATACTTCGGATCGCGGACCATTGCAGCATCCAGCACTTCCATGAAGTGAGACTGCTGCTGTGGCTTGTCTTTCAGCATTTCTTTTTCTGCATAGGCAAGGGAGAACAGGCCTTCACGCATGGCAAAGGTGAGTCCTGGTCCGACTTTCAGAATGCCGACACCGTCTTCGACGAGTTCGCGGAGCTTATACTTGGTCTGATAGTCGGTGGAATGTCCTTCGAAGACAAAGGAATCATAGTCTTTGATAGAAGCCATCAGGTCAACTGCTTTGGAACGATCATATTCGGTGCAGCCTGCGTCTTTTTCTTCTACGCCTGGCTGAACGACAAAGCCGATGACCTGGTTCCATGCATCTTCCAGTCCGTGTTCCCGGAAGGACTTTTCAAAGATGGAAACGGTGTTGCGGAAGTCTTCCGGTTTCGTGACCTGAAGGCCCATATCCTTGGCTTCCTGGGAGCCGCCCGGAATCGGCACTTCTGAACCGACGATGTAGACCGGATGAATGGCTTCCGGGTTCTCTTTCAGAAGTTCCTGGTAGGCATTCTCTGCAACCTGAGCGAGTTCCGCACCTCTTCTCGAGATCACGTTATCAGAGAGCCGGGTATCCGGGTCATCGCTGGCAACTTTCATTGAAGTATCGATATGGATCTTCGTGAAGCCGGCAGCGACGAACTGGCGGATCAGCTCAGAGGCTTCTGCCATTGCTTTGTCTTCCCCATACTTCGTGAAGGTCAGCGGGCCGAGATGGTCGCCGCCGAGAATGATCTGATTCATGGAGATTCCTTCTTCTGCTGCGAGTTTCTCGACAAAGCGGATGAAGTCTTTCGGTTTCATGCCGGTATAGCCGCCGTACTGGTCTACCTGGTTGGCGGTTGCTTCAATGAGCAGGATGGAATTGGTTTCTTTCGCTCTCTGCATGCAGGCGCGCAGGACAAGGTCGTTGGCGGTGCAGGCAGAATAGATGCCGATGGCCTTTCCTTCTTTCTGAAGCCGGACGATGTTCTTCAATGGATTTTCTCTTGGCATAATAAAGGTTCCTTTCTTCTTCATTATAAGAGGAAGATAGGAACCTATTGATTCATCTGGTTGTACTTTTCGCTCAGTTTTGAAAAACGTTCTGCCGAAAACTGCCTCAGGCAAGATTTCTCAGAGAATGTTCGACGAGATCCCAGAACCGATCCAGATCAAGTCCGAGCCCGACGGCTGCGTTGGCGGGGTGATGGAAACGGTTATTATAGTCGCATACCGTTCTTCCGTAACATGGTCCATGCGTGAGATCGATTTCGACATAGAGATCTCTGGTCTGGAAGATGGAAGGATCGATCAGCCAGGCAATCGTGGTGACGTCATGTACCGGACCGGCGGAAAGGCCGTTGAGCGCCTGACTCTTCAGCGTGAAGCTCATGATGTCATGGAATAAAGCCCCGGCCTTGTTGCCGATGGCGGCCATGCGGGAGATGATCTCCGGAGTTGCCAGGGCCTGATTGGTGAGATCAAGTCCCATCATCGTGATCGGAACTCCGGAAGTGAAGACGACATGCGCTGCTTCCGGATCTGCCAGGATGTTGAATTCGGCAGCCGGAGTCGTATTGCCAAGACCGACTGCACCGCCCATTAAGACAATGCGACTGATCTTATTAGCGATCTTCGGTTCCATGCGCAGTGCCATCGCAATGTTGGTCAGCGGTCCGGTCGGGCAGAGCGTGATATCACCGTCGGATTCCATCAGCGTGCGGATGATGTAGTGTACCGCGTGCTCCGGTTCCATCTTCCAGGTCAGTTCTTCAAAGACAGGTCCATCGAGGCCGCTGCTGCCATGGATGTCGCTGGCAGTGATCCGGTCGCGGACCATCGGGCGATCGCAGCCGGCATAGACCGGGACATGGATGCCGAGATGCTGGCAGACGTGCAGGGTGTTAGGCAGCGTGTGCTCCAGGGTTGCATTGCCGGCTACGCAGGTGACGCCGATCAGATCGATCGCAGGGTTTCCTGCAGCGGTCATCAGGGCTATGGCATCATCGTGTCCGGTATCGCAGTCAAGAATGATTCTGGTTGGTTTCATAGGATCTCCTCCTTTGCCGATATGGCTTCTTTCTTACGGGATCAGTATAATTGGAGTCAGAACTTCAGAAATAGGAGAAATCTCCTGTTTCTGATGATTCCGGAGGCTTATGCAGCAGACTGATCATCTCAGGGACTTATTCCCGGAAGGATTTCTGAAACGAGGAACCGTACGGTCGGTTCCGGATGGAAAGTGTCTGGTCAGACAGGGCAGTCATATGGACACGTTCTATTTGATAACGAATGGAAAGTGCGGGATTTCGTGCGACTTATCAAATGGGAAGACAATTCTGATCCGCACCGCTCATGCGCCATGTCTCATCGGGGAGATGGAGCTGCTGAATGATGAACCGGCGATGATGACCGTCAGGGCCATCGGGGAGTGCAGCCTGCTTGCCTTTGACATGAAGGAGGCCCGGAGGATTCTGTGTGCAGATCATGCGTTTCTGCAGAAGCTGAGTGTGCTGACGATCCGCAAGGAACATGAGAATGCCGTGAAGCTGATCTGTGCTGAGGCGTATCCGCTGGCAGATCGGCTGGCGTTCTTCATTCTCGAGCATTGCCGGGGTTCCGTGTTCCGGGTGAAGAAGACGGAGATCGCGGACAGCCTCGGTGCGTCGTACCGGCATATCGAGAAGCTGATGGATGATTTCGTGAAGCAGGGGGTGCTGCAGAAAGAGCGGTGCACGTATCTGATCAGAGATGAGGCCAAACTCCGGGAACTGTCAGATGGGCTTTCTGAACTGATGCAGAGAGAAACCGAACTGGAGTAACATGAAGGGAAGGAAGGGGGATCTGTGCGGATGGATGATCATAGCTATTCGGATGTGCCGATTCCCCGGGCTCCTGCTTCCTGGCAGAAGGAAACCGTGCCGGTACAGATCCGTAATATGGAAGCACTGTTTCAGCCTGGAACTTATACGGCAGAAGATAGGAAACGCAACTTCTATGTGCAGGGAAAGTTCATGGAGAACTATGAAGACCATTATGAATGGAATGGATTCTTTGAACGGGCCTTCCCGGTCTATCATGATATGCGGGTCGATCAGCTCAGAGGGTATTTCTCCTGGCGTACGGACTACCGGCATGGAACAATCCGGGAGACCTGCGATTCGTTTGCCCTGGTCTATCTGTATGAACTGCTGAATCAGATCGGCGTGAAGGATCCGGAAGATGGATATCATAAGATCCAGGTGTTTCTCGAAACGTATCTGCTGCAGTTTCAGAAGACGGTGCTGATCCAGTATGTGCGCAGATGGATGGCCCAGTATACCGTGTATTACGGACTGTATGATCATGTGCAGGAATGTTTCCGGGAAGAAGTGAAGGTGGATGATCTGGCTTCCGTGATATCCGGAAAGAAAGAAGCAGATGATCATATGCTGTCGATGTCGCTGAGACAGTATGCGATGTATGAACCGAAGGGAAACCTCTGGTACAGACATCAGCCGGAAGCTCTTGAACATGCCGAAGCAGAGATCTGGAGAATGCTGGGAGAAGACTGGCAGAAGAATCATGGAATCGATCTGTCAGACGAACTGATCGGCAGCCTGAAACCATATCCGGAAGCCATGTTCTGGAATGCGATGTTCTATGATCAGAAGAAGGAAGACCGGACCTTTGAAGTCAGCCCGATCCGGATCTATGAATGCAGAAACGGCCGCTGGACTTCTTCGGCATTCCGGAAGAAGAATGATTCCGAGAAAGCCCTGAAAGACGTGCTGAAGTCCATCGACCAGGAATTGCGGAAGTGTTGCGGTGCAGGCAAGGTGCTGAAGCCCGGAAAGATGCGCATCAGCCAGGAACTGCAGCAGCTCATTCATGAAGAAACGATCCGCTTTCTGAAAGAAGAGGAAGAGAAGAAACGGCCGAAGATCGAGATTCATATGGACGATCTCGGCAGAATCCGCTCGGAAGCAGGCATCACGAGAGAACGCCTTCTGACCGATGAAGAACGGGAAGACGATGCGGAACCCATTGAAACTTCGCAATCAAGTGAGACAGAAGCAGAGATGAAAACGAAATATGATCTCAGCCCTGCCGAGCAGCGCTTCCTGAAGGATCTGATTGAGGGAAAAGATTATCAGACCGGATTGAAGGAGGCGCATCTCTTAGTGACGGTGGCTGCAGATGCCGTGAATGAGAAGCTGTTTGAGGAGTTCGGAGACAGTGTCATCATCTTTGATGGAGATGATCCGGTGATCGTCGAAGACTATGCAGAAGAACTGAAGAAGGAGTTTTCAGACTGATATGGAAGAACAGAAGAATCGGAAAGTACCACGGCGGATTGCGCAGACGGTGCTGAATTCCCTGAAGGGCGGCGTGGTTCCGCGGATCGGCCTTCCGTATATTACCGTAGGAAGAACGCATGAGATTGAAGCACTGCTTCATGATGTGGATATCATTTCAGAAGGAGGTGCTTCCTTCCGCTTCATTGTCGGCAAGTACGGATCAGGAAAGAGTTTTCTCCTGCAGACGATCCGCAACTATGTCATGGACAAGGGTTTCATTGTGGTGGATGCGGATCTTTCCCCGGATCGCAGACTCCAGGGAACCAATGGCCAGGGGCTTGCAACTTACCGGGAGCTGATTCGCAATCTCAGCACGAAGACCAGACCTGAGGGCGGAGCTCTAGGACTGGTGCTGGATCGGTGGATCAGTTCTGTGCAGACGGAGATTGCGAAAGAGACAGGTCTCTCTGCAGACGATCCGGCGTTCTCAAAAGCCGTGGAGCAGAAGATCTATCAGGTTGTGTCGAGCGTGAGCGAGCTGGTTCATGGCTTTGATTTCTCGAGGCTTCTGATCCTGTACTACCGCAGCTATGCAGAAGGCAATGAGCAGATGAAGGCAGCGGTGCTGAAGTGGTTCCGCGGAGAATATGAGCATCGTTCTGATGCGAAGAAAGAACTCGGCGTGAATATCATCATCGAAGATGATGACTGGTATGAGTATCTGAAGCTGTTTGCATTCTTCTTCCGCCAGGCTGGGTATGCAGGCATGATGATCATGATTGATGAGCTCGTGAACATCTCGAAGATTCCGAATGCCATCAGCCGGCAGTACAACTACGAGAAGATTCTGATGATGTACAACGATACGCTGCAGGGCAAAGCAAAGTATCTCGGCATCCTGATGTGCGGAACTCCGCAGGCCATCGAAGATCCTAGAAGAGGAGTGTATAGCTATGAGGCATTGCGCTCAAGATTAGCTGAAGGAAAGTTCTCCAGAGAAGGGGCAAGAGATCTCCTGGCGCCTGTGATCCGGCTCGAACCATTGACGGCGGAAGAGATGATGGTGCTGACCGAAAAGCTGGCTGATATGCATGCAGGGTTATACGGGTATGAGAGAAAACTGCAGGCGGAAGATCTGGAGACGTTCATCCGGATCGAATACAGCCGGATCGGAGCGGATGCCAATATCACGCCGCGCGAAGTGATCCGGGATTTCATCGAGCTGCTTGATATTCTCTACCAGCATCCGGAGCTGACGGCGGAAGAGCTGCTGAATTCGGATCAGTTCAGCTATGCCAAGCCGGATGCGGTGAGCGATCAGAAAGACGAAGCGTTTGCGGAGTTCAAGATCTGAGGAATAGCTTATGGATGTGTTTTCCAGATATGCACCATTCATCCAGGATTTCATCTATCGTCATCAATGGCAGAACCTCAGAGCAGTGCAGGTGGCTGCCGGGGATGCAATTTTCAATACGGATCAGAATGTGCTGCTGACTGCGTCGACGGCTTCGGGCAAGACCGAGGCCGCATTCTTTCCGATTCTGACGCTGATGGATGAAGATCCTCCTTCTTCCATCGGCGTGCTTTATATTGCGCCGCTGAAGGCGCTGATCAATGATCAGTTCTCCCGGCTGAATGAGTTATGCGAAGAGGCAGATATCCCTGTCTATCGCTGGCATGGCGATGTTTCGCAGAGCCGCAAGCATAAGATGCTGGCAAAGCCGATAGGCATTCTGCAGATCACTCCGGAATCGCTCGAGGCGATGCTGGTGCATAAGCACATGGATATTCCGAGACTGTTCGGAGATCTCAGGTTCATCGTGATTGATGAAGTGCATTCGCTCTTACGCAGCGATCGAGGCGGGCAGTGTTTCTGCCTGATGGAACGGCTGAGTCATCTGGCTGGGGTCAATCCGCGAAGAATCGGCTTATCGGCGACAATCGGGGATCCGAAGCTGGCGGGGGAATTCCTGGCTGCAGGAACGGGCAGAGGCACGGTGATCCCGAAGCTGAACGCACCGAAAGAGACCTGGCGTCTTTCGATGGAGCATTTCTATCTCAGCGGACCTCAGGAAGAGGGGGCAGATCCGATGAAGGTGCAGCAGGAAATCGAGCCTGCATCGGATGAAGCACCGAAGGCGGCAGATCCGGGGCTTGCGTATATCTTCGAGCATACGAGGGGGCATAAGTGCCTGATCTTCACGAATTCCAGAGAAGAGTGCGAGAGTGTCTGCCAGTCTCTCAGGGCGTATTGCGAGGCAAGGAAGGAACCGGACAGGTTCCTGATCCATCATGGCAATCTGTCCACTTCTTTCCGGGAGACGGCAGAAGAGGATATGAAGAATGCAGACCGGAATCTTTCGGTCTGCACGACGGCAACGCTGGAACTCGGCATTGATATCGGCAGACTGGAACGGGCATTCCAGATTGATGCGCCGTTTACGGTTTCATCGTTTCTGCAGCGAATGGGCAGAACGGGGCGCCGAGGCGAACCGCCGGAGATGTGGTTCGTGATGCGGGAAGAACAGCCCGAGCCTAGAGCACTGCTGCCGGAGATTCTGCCCTGGAAACTGCTTCAGGGAATCTCGCTCGTGCAGCTGTATGCGGAAGAGCGCTGGGTGGAACCGCCGCGTCTGGATCGTCTGCCTTACAGCCTGCTCTACCATCAGACCATGAGCACGCTGGCGGCAGATGGAGAGATGTCGCCGGCTGAACTTGCGACCAGAGTTCTGACACTTTCTCCGTTCCGGAAGATCACGCAGGACGATTACAGAACTCTGCTTAGGCATCTGATATCGATCGACCATATCGAGAAGACGGAAAACGGCGGCTTGATTGTCGGACTGGAAGGAGAGCGGATCACGAATTCGTTCAGGTTCTATGCCGTCTTCCAGGAGAATCAGGAGTTTCATGTGCGCTGTGATTCCCAGGAGCTCGGTACGATTGTGGCTCCGCCCCCGGCTGGCGATAAGATTGCGATTGCCGGCAAGGTCTGGGTCGTCGAAGAGGTGGATCTGAAGCATTTCCAGGTATACGTGCATGAAGTCAAAGGCAGGATTCCTGCTTATTTCGGAGATGTGCCGGGAGATATCCATACGCGGATCATCGAGCGCATGAAGCAGGTGCTCGATGAAGATACGATGTATCCGTATCTGATGGAACACGCCGCTTCCAGACTGATCACCGCAAGAACGCAATGGCGGGATGCTGGCTTGTCAAGAAAGCCATTAGTGAATATGGGCGGACGGATGTGGTGCTTTTTCCCATGGCTTGGCACGTATGCATTTCTGACGCTGGAGAGACTGCTGAGAATCCGCTGCAAGTCCCGTCTTGGCCTGAAGGGCTTTGACAGTGCGAGACCGTACTGGATGCAGTTCACGATGGAGGCGGGCGAAGAAGAATTCTGGCAGGTACTTGGAGAAGAAGCAGAGAAAGAGAATGATGCGATGGATCTGCTGTATCCGGAAGAAGTACCGTTATTTGAAAAGTATGATCAGTATCTTCCGCCGGAACTTGTCCGGAAGGGATTTGCGTATGGCGTGCTGGATCTGAAGCAGATGAAAGCGCGCGTCAGTCAGCTCTGTGCTGACGCACAAAGGAACAGAATTGACTCAGCAGCGGGGAGGGATATTCATCTTTCCGGGCCGCAAGCAGGATCTCTGTTGAAAGACGGGAGTCATTGATCGGGTGGACCCGAAGATCTGTGCAGGAGGACTTCATGGAACTTGGAACGATGGCGGTTCCGGTTCCGCCTCTTACCCAGCTGAGACAGTCTCTTGCGTCATCCGTCAGAACCAAGATATCCGGTTCTGCATGATCTCCTGCGAAGGCATCCAGAATGAAAGATTCATAGCGACGATATAATACGAGCTGCCGTTCTGACAGCTCTTTTAATGTCAGCGGGTCTTCATCTGCAGACCACTGGTCCACCGCAATCATCGAATCCGAAGAAATCCGGATCGTTTCCAGGCCGGTCAGCTTGGCAGGAGTGCGGACGATGCCGGCATCAAGGACACGTTCTTCCAAAAGATCAAGCATCTGGAAGGAAGTGGCATCGGTGATTTCATAGCGGACATCCGGGTGGGCAAGCGAGAATGCATGGACGAGCAGCAGCACGATGGCAGAGGTGGAACTCGTGACGCCGATGCGCAGCACCCGGCGTTTTCCGGTTTCAGCGACTTCGCGCTTCGTGCTGTCGGCATAGGACAGGATGTGGGTGGCCCGTTCATACAGGAGCTTTCCGGCAGCAGTGAGCTCGATTTCATGGTGGCCGCGCAGAAAGAGCGGACAGCCGAGTTCGGCTTCAAGCTGTTTCATCTGATACGAAAGCGGCGGCTGGGAAAGGTGCAGACGGCGGGCAGCTTCGCTGATACTGCCGGCATCCGCAATGGCCACGAAGTATTCGAACTGTTTCAGATCCATAAGGTTCCTCCTATACAGAAATTATATGGCAAATGATTAAAAAGAATAGTTTCTGTATTTTTGAAACATGAGTATGCTGGAGAAGAGAAAAGGGGAGTTTTATGAAACGGCTATGGCTTTTTCTGCATGATTATCGCAAGGAAAGCATCTTGGCACCACTATTCAAGATGCTGGAAGCGTTCTTCGATCTCCTGGTGCCGATCGTGGTCGCACGGATCATCAACATCGGCATCGCCGGAGGCGATCAGGCATATATTCTGCGGGAAGCAGGCGTGCTGATCCTGCTGGCGGCAGCTGGCATGCTGAGCAGCTTCACGGCTCAGTATTTCGCCGCAAAGGCGGCAGTCGGCTTCGGCACGAAAGTACGGCAGGCAGTCTTCGATCACATTCAGCATCTCTCATATACCGAGCTGGACCAGCTCGGTACCGGAACGCTGATCACCCGTCTGACTTCGGATATCAACCAGGTGCAGACGGGTGTCAACATGGGCTTGAGACTTTTGCTGAGAAGTCCGTTCATCGTATTCGGATCGGTGATCATGGCGTTTACGATCGATGTGAAGTGCGCATTGATCTTCTTGGCAGCGGTGCCGATTCTGCTTGCCGTGGTGTACGGGATCATGGTGGTCGCGGTTCCGATGTATCGCAAGGTGCAGATGGGACTGGATCGCATCACGGGTCTTACCAGAGAGAATCTGACTGGTGTCAGAGTCATCCGGGCCTTCGGGCGGGAACGGGATTCTGTGAAGGAATTCGATGAAGCCAACCGCGTGATGACGATGCAGAACGAGAAAGTCGGAGCAATTTCAGCACTTCTGAATCCGGTTACGTATGTGCTGATCAACCTGGCAACGATTCTGCTGATTCAGAGAGGGGCCATTCAGGTGAATCTCGGTTCGATCCAGCAGGGCGATGTCGTGGCTCTGTACAATTACATGGCGCAGATGATCGTGGAGCTGATCAAGCTTGCTTCGCTGATTATCACGCTGAACAAATCTCTGGCCTGTGCAGACCGAGTGGCAGATATCCTGGATGTAAAGTCTTCCATGCAGTATCCGGAAGAGAGCAGAGAAGGAGATCATAGCGGCAGCGTCGTGTTCGATCATGTCTCGTTTTCCTATCAGGGAGCAGGGGCAGAGTCGCTGACGGATATCAGCTTCTCGGCAGCGCCTGGTTCCACGATCGGCATCATCGGCGGCACCGGTTCGGGCAAGAGCACGCTCGTGAATCTGATTCCGCGTTTCTATGATCCGGAATCCGGAACGGTTAGTGTAGATGGTGTGAACGTGAAAGACTATGGGGAAGGCGAACTGATCGCAAAGATCGGAGTTGTTCCGCAGAAGGCAGAACTGTTTGCCGGAACGATCCGCGACAACCTGAAATGGGGCAATGAGTATGCTTCAGAGGAGCAGCTGGAAGAAGCAGTCCGGACGGCGCAGGCGGAAGAAGTGGTCAATGGCAAAGCCGGAAAGCTCGATTACATGCTGGAGCAGAACGGCCGGAATCTGTCCGGTGGCCAGAAGCAGCGTCTCACCATTGCCAGAGCTCTTGTGAAGCGGCCGGAGATCCTGATCCTGGATGACAGTGCAAGTGCGCTGGACTTTGCGACGGACGCCAGACTGCGCAAATCTCTGCGTTCCCTTCCGCATCCATGCACGACGTTCATCGTCTCGCAGAGATGTTCCTCGATCATGCAGGCGGATCAGATCCTCGTGCTCAATGACGGAAAGCTGGCAGGAAAAGGCACGCATGAAGAACTCATGCAGAACTGCGAGATCTATCAGGAAATCTTCTATTCTCAGTTTCCTGAGAAGAAGCCTGAGGGAAAGGCGGTGCTGGCATGAAGCGGAAATCGATTCTGAATCAGACCGTGGAGATGGAAGGCGATCAGGTTTCTTCGAAAGAAGTGCTGAAGAAGGTGATCGGCGTCATTTCTAATTACCGTCTGCTTGTGATTCTGAGCATTGTGCTGGCAGCTGTTTCCGTGATTCTGCAGCTGTATGTGCCGGTTCTCTTCGGGGATGCAATTGACGGCATCATCGCCGCCGGAAAAGTAGACTTCGCCTCAGTTGCAAGGGTTCTCACGGAAATCCTCGTGCTCGTTGCTGCGGCTGGAGCGGCGACATATGTCATGAATCTCATCAACAACCGCATCACTTACCGGACAGTTCAGGAGATCCGGGCAAAGGCAATCCGGCAGATCCAGTGCCTTCCCCTGAAGTATCTGGATGGTCACAGCACCGGTGATCTGGTCAGCCGCGTGATTGCGGATGCGGATCAGCTGAGCGACGGACTGCTGCTCGGATTCACGCAGCTGTTTTCCGGTGTCATCACGATTCTCGTCACGCTGATCTTCATGTTCCGGAAGTCGCTGGAAGTATCGCTGCTTGTCGTGGTTCTGACGCCGCTGAGCTTCTTTGTAGCCCGCTTCATTGCGACGCATTCGTATACGATGTTCCGGAAACAGAGTGAAACAAGAGGAGCAGAAACCGCCCTGATAGAGGAGATGATCAGCGGGGCAAGAGTGGTAAAAGCCTTCGGTTATGAACAGAGAAGCTCCGAGCGCTTTGAGAAGATCAATGAAGAACTCAGAGTTTACAGCCAGAAAGCAATCTTCTATTCTTCGCTGACAAATCCTTCCACGCGTTTTGTGAATAGTGTGATCTATGCGGCAGTCGCACTGCTTGGCTCCTATCGGATCCTGGATGGAAGGCTGACGGTCGGCGGGCTGTCGGTGCTGCTGAATTACTCCAATCAGTACATGAAGCCGTTCAATGACATCAGCTCCGTGGTTACGGAACTGCAGAATGCAATGGCTTGTGCGGCAAGAATCTTTGCCCTGATTGATGAAGCCCCGGAGAAGGATGCGATTCCTCTGGAAGGAGAAACCGAAACGCTGCCGGATCTTCCAGCTGCGAAGGGAACGGTGGATATCGACAATGTGTATTTCAGCTATGTGCCGAACCAGAAGCTGATTGAACACTATACCCTGCATGCAGAACCAGGCATGCGGATTGCGATTGTCGGTCCGACCGGATGCGGCAAGACCACGATGATCAATCTCCTGATGCGGTTCTATGATGCCGATCATGGTGATATCCGGGTAGATGGAAAATCAATCTACCAGGTCAACCGCAGAAGCCTGCGCAGGAACTACGGCATGGTGCTGCAGGAGACATGGCTCAAGAATACGACGGTAAGAGAAAACATCCGGTTCGGAAAACCGGATGCGTCTGATGAAGAGATTATTCATGCGTGCAAGGAAGCACGCAGCTGGGACTTCATCCGCAGACTCCCTGAAGGCCTTGATACGGTGCTGAAGGATGACGGTCTCAGCCAGGGCCAGAAGCAGCTGCTCTGCATCACCAGAGTCATGCTGTGCCTGCCGCCGATGCTGATTCTGGATGAAGCAACTTCTTCCATCGATACCCGCACGGAACTGCTGGTTCAGAATGCTTTTGATAAGCTTATGACCGGACGCACAAGCTTTGTGGTAGCGCATCGTCTGAGCACGATCCGCAATGCGGATCTGATTCTGGTTATGAAGGATGGAAAGATCATAGAGCAGGGAACGCATGATTCCCTGATGGCAGAGAATGGCTTCTATACCAGTCTGTACAACAGCCAGTTTGCAAAAGTGAATTAGGTGCGCGGTGTCTCGAAGAGATGACGGATGAAACTCACGAACTTCTGTTCGGGAACAGAAACGCGGGACTGATATTCCAGCCCGAATACATAACTGATGTCTTCTGCAATAGGAAGCAGAACCAGATCATCGGCAAGATACTGGCCTGCTTCTTTTTCATCGGCAAGCATGATGCCCATATGAAACTTGAGAAACCGGATGCCTCCCTGCGTACTTCCCTGATAGATGATGCGCATAGAAATTCCTTCCCTCTCAAAGCAATCGAGAAGTTTTTCGGTCAGAAGCGAGTTTTCCGGAGGAATGATCAGCGGAATGCCGCTAAGGGAATGAATGCTGATGACTTTCCGATCAGCAAGGAAGTGCTGTCTTGGAACCAGGGCAGCAATCCTGCTGATGCCTGCCTGGATGAACGGGGCAGGAATCTTTTCGCCGCTGCGGAAGCCCATCGTGACAAGTGAAAGACGGTGTTCCAGAAAGTCTTTCTGAAGTTCGTCCAGATCCTTTTCGATCATTCTGATATGGATATCCGGGTATTCGCTGCAGAAGCGGATGATGGAATCCGTGATGAGATACAGGTGAGGGTTATGGGCCGTTCCGATCAGAATGGAATTCCGATCCTGGCTCAGAAGCTGTTCGGCTTGTTCAGCAGACTTCGTGATGTCTTCGGCAAACGGCAGCAGCCGGGTTCCCAGATCTGACAGTGCCATCTTCCGGGTGGAGCGGATGAAAAGCGGTTCTCCGAGTTCCTTCTCCAGGGCCTGGATATGACGGCTGAGGGCGGACTGGGAAATGTGCATCTGTTCGGCGGTCTCACTGAAGCTTAACGAAGAAGCCAGTGCGACGAACTCTCTGATATAGGCAAGATCCATAGCTGTTTTCATTATTTATGCAGAAGCTGCAATAATCAAGCTGAAACAGGCATGAATCAGTGAAAAATGACGCGGAAACCAGAGCATGGGATGCTATGCTGGAATCAGGTGAAGAGTTTCACAAAAAGGAGAACATGATCATGATCCCAGAAAAGTACAGGAACTATTTGTTCAATGACAATGACTTTCTGCCTCAGGACTATCATTGCGATGATGCGGAGAAGGCCGCGCTTCTGAAGAAGCTGGTCATGATGATTGCTGATGACCGAGATCTGCACAAAGCGGCAAATGTGACGGAAAATACTCCGGATTTCTGGCTGCTGGACCGGCTGCTGACGAAAGAGGAAGTGAAGTTCATGCTGAGCTTCCGCAAGAAGCGTACCGTCAAGCTGACCGCTGCTCAGCTTGGCGAGCGCAACCTGATGAGCACTTACCGGGCAGAGACGATCGCAGAGCACATTGCAGAGATCGGTCTTCTGGAATTCGACTTCGAGAACAAGGATCATGCAAAGCAGTATTTCGTGCCGAAGTGGGTAGTCGGTTCCGGCGAATACATGATGATGAATGGCAGACTCACAGAAGAGCACCCGGAAGTCGCAACGTTCTTCAATTATGCAAGCATGGTTCCGGTGGGCAAGAATGCCCATATGGTTCCGCCTGGCGGCGGAGGCTTGGGCATGCATGTCATCCCGGTCGAGAAGGCGATCGAGCATGTCAGTGAATCCGTATCTCTGGAAAAGCTTTCGCACTGGCTGAATAAGTATGACAAGTATGCGGTGGATGTGTGTTCCTGCCGCAGACAGCAGCGCATCCGCGGCGAAGGCGGTGGTGACATCGAGGATTACTACTGCATAGCAGTCGGCGATATGGCGCAGTATCTGATTGATACGAAGAAAGATGCGAAACCTGCTTCCTATGAGGAAATCATGGCATTGCTGGAACGTTCTGAGAAGAGCGGCTTCGTGCATCAGATCACCAATCTCGATGGCGAAGATAAGATCGTTGGCATCTGCAACTGCTCGAATACGACGTGCAATGCGCTGCGTACTTCTCAGCTGTTCAATACGCCGAATCTCTCTGCCAGTGCATATCGGGCGCACGTGGATCATGAGAAGTGCGTTGCCTGCGGAAAGTGCGTTGAGGTGTGTCCCGTCGGTGCGGCAAAGCTTGGTCAGAAGCTCTGCCGGAAGGATGGTTCTGAGGTGATCTATCCGAAGACAGAACTCCCTGATGAAGTGAAATGGGGTCCGGAAAAATGGAATAAGAACTACCGCGATGATGCGAAGATCAATTGCTATGAGACCGGAACTTCGCCTTGCAAGACGGCCTGCCCGGCACATCTTGCCGTTCAGGGCTATGTGCGCATGGCTGCAGAGGGCAGATACCTGGATGCCTTGAAGCTCATCAAGCAGGATAATCCGCTGCCGGCAGTATGCGGAGCGGTATGCAATCGCAGGTGTGAGGATCGCTGCACGAGAGGACTGATTGATTCGCCGGTTGCGATCGATGAGATCAAGAAGTTCATCGCTGCTCAGGAGCTGAAAGCAGAAAACCGGTATATACCGGAGTGCTGCAATGAACATGGCGATCAGTGGGGAGAGGAATTCAGGGTTGCAGTCATCGGAGCTGGTCCTGCCGGCTTAAGTGCTGCGTATTATCTCAGAGAAAAGGGATATCCGGTCACCGTATTCGAAAAGAATGCTGAGCCTGGAGGCATGCTGAGATATGGCATTCCTTCATTCCGCCTCGACCGCCGGGTGATTGATGCCGAGATCGATGTGATCCGCACAATGGGAGCTGAATTCCGCTTCAATACTGAAGTGGGCAGGGATGTGACCCTGGATCAGCTGAGAAAAGAAGGATACAAGGCATTCTTTGTTGCCATCGGCATGCAGACAGGAAGAAAGGCAGGCATACCGAACGAAGAGCTGGCAGTATCCGGCGTTGACTTCCTGAGACACAGCGAAGCAGATCATGGAAAGATCCTGAGCGGAAAAACGGTAGTCATCGGCGGCGGAAATGTCGCCATCGATGTGGCAAGAACTGCTCTCCGTGCCGGTGCAGAATCTGTAGATCTGTATTGCCTGGAAGGCCCTTCTGAGATGCCTGCCGCTGCCGATGAAGTGGCAGAAGCGAAGGAAGAAGGAATCGTCATTCATAACTGCTGGGGACCGAAGGAAATTCTTGCGGAAGACGGAAAGATCACCGGCATCGTTCTGAAGCAGTGCACGGAAGTGTTCGACAAGAACCATGCATTCCATCCGATCTATGATGAAACCAACATCGTTACAGTCCCATGTGAGAATGTGCTGATCTCGATCGGTCAGGCACCGGTATGGGGCAATCTGCTGGATGGAACAAAAGTGGAGCTCAGAAGAAACGGAACTGCAGTTGCAGATCCAGTAACGCTGCAGACTGCAGAGCCTGATATCTTTGTGGGCGGCGATATCAATCATGGTGCGAAGTTTGCGATTGATGCGATTGCGGATGGCCGTGAAGGCATGGTGAGCATGCATCGGTTCGTGCATCCGGGACAGGGCGATCTGAAGCTGGGAAGAGATCTCAGAAATTTCATCGAGCTTGACCGGGAGGATATTCACCTCGAAAGCTACGATAACGCTAAGCGTCAGGCACCGGGCATGAAGCCTGGTGACGCAGCGCACAGCTATGAAGACTTCCGTCTGGCATTCACCGAAGAGCAGGTCAGAAAAGAAGCGAACCGCTGCCTCAAGTGCGGCGCTACAACGGTTGATGTGAATCGCTGCATCGGATGCGGTCTATGCACGACGAGGTGTGAATTTGATGCGATTCATCTGCAGCGTGATATGCCTCAGAACACCAGGATGTATTCCGCAGAAGATGGCATGGTCAAGGCAATTCTGCCATATGCACTGAAGCGGGAACTGAAGATCAGGTTCAGCAAGAAACAGTAATCAGATAGCACTGAAGAGAAGGCGCTTCCGGAAACGGAGGCGTTTTCTGAATGAATGCCAGATCCGTGGTTTCATGGTAGGATTATGGCATCGGAGGAATTCTCATGAGTATAACCATGATTGTTCTGATCATCTGCATTGCGAATTTCCTGTGGATCCATTTCGGATCGGGCAGTGATCAGATCTACAAATACACACTGATTCCGATGCAGGTAAAGCGGGGACAATGGTATCGTCTGATCACGTCAGGGTTTCTGCATGTGCAGCCCTGGCATCTGATCATGAACATGTATTCGCTATACAGTCTCGGTTCTTACATGGAATCGATGTTTGGTTCGCTCTGGTACTCGATCATCCTGTTCGGTTCCATCATCGGGGGTTCTCTGGTGACGACGTTCTTCGGAGATGATGGGACAAGCACGATCGGAATCTCCGGAGGCCTCTACGGACTGATGGGTGCTTATCTGTTTCTGCTCGTCCGTTCGGGTTCCCTGAGCAATCCGTATGTGCTGACCAGCGTGCTGAGAATGTGCATTGCGAACCTGATCATCAATTTCATGCCGAATATCTCCAGAACCGGACATCTGGGTGGACTGATCACTGGAATTCTGCTAGCAGTGCTCAGAATTTATGTGTTCTGATTCCTGAATTTGTGAATTTATACAATGTTCTGAAGGTCTCGGTAACTTGCCGGGACCTTCGGTATCATTAAAATAGAAGCAGGCTCATATTCGAAAAGGAGTTCAGAAAATGGAACAGCAGGATCCTGTTTACATCACCGGCCACCAGCATCCGGATACGGATTCCGTGGCTTCGGCAATTGCGTATGCGCTTTTCAAGCGGGCGATGGGAGTCAAGGCAATTCCCTGCCGGCTCGGCAAGCTGAGCAATGAAACCAAGTATCTTCTGAAGCGCTTCGGGTTTGAAGAACCGATGCTGCTGGAAGATGCCAGAAAGAAACTGAAGGAAATCAATCTCGATTCTCCGGAGGCGATTTCTCCGGAAACTACGGTCTACGAGACGATCCGTCTCATGCATGAAACGGAACGTTCTGCCTTTGCAGTTACGGATCACGAGAAAAAGGTCATCGGTTTCGTGTCAAAGAGCGATCTTGCCAAGATCGGACTTGGCGATACCGCAGTCGGCATTGATCTATTGCAGCAGACTTCCACGGAAGATATTGCGAAGACCATCAGCGGCAGAATCATCTATGATGATCCTGAAACGCATCTGAACGGCAAAGTCTCGATCATTGCGATGACAAAGTCCGGAACGGATAACTACGAAATCAAAGATCGAATTGTCATTGTCGGCAATGATCCGGTATCTGAACGGAAGCTGATTCAGAAAGGCGCCGGGATGCTGATTGTCGTATGGGCAGAGGAAATCGAATCCGAAGTCCTGGAAGAAGCCAAGAAGTATCACTGTCCGGTCATCATCTCCGGACATGGCAGTATGAATACGTCCCGTTATATCTTCTTTGCGCCGCGCATTGAACTGGTCATGCGCAGAAAGCCGGTCGTTTTCCATGAAGATGATCTTGCGGAAGAAGCTGGCGCAAAGATGGCCAAGACCCGGTTCCGCAGCTATCCCGTCATTGATGAAGAAGACCATCTGGTCGGCTATGTGACCCGCAGCCATATCATGGAATACAAGAATAAGAAGATCATTCTCGTCGACCATAATGAGTTCTCCCAATCCGTAAGGGCAGTTGAGAAAGCGCAGATTCTTGAGGTCGTGGATCATCATCGCATCAATGATTTCGCAACAACCCAGCCGGTATCCTTCCGCAATGAGATCGTCGGTTCTACCGCAACGATCATTGCCACGATGTTCCGTGAGAATCAGATCCCGATTCCCCGGGAACTTGCGGGTCTGATGCTTGGCGCGATTCTCTCGGATACGCTGATCTTCCAGTCTCCGACTACGACGAAGAAGGATATTGACACTGCAAATATCCTGGCAGCGCTTGCAGATCTTGATATCGATCAGTTCGGCCGTGAAATGTTCTCTGCTTCTGCAGCGAATATGAATCAGAGCATTCATGAGATGATTGTGCAGGACATCAAGTATTATGACATCTCCGGCTGCAGCTCAATGATCAGCCAGTGCATGGTTGCTTCTGTGAAGGATGTGAAGGGCAGAGAAAAAGAAATTCAGGAAGCCATTGACCGTCTTGTGAAACAGAAAGGACTGGACCTGCTCGTCGTTGCATTCACTTCCGTTGCGGATGAGGGTTCTGTCTTCTTCTATGCAGGAGAAAAGGGGGACAAGTGCCAGGAAGCGTTCCCGGATCATTCTGAAGGCGGTCATGATCTGCAGAAGGGAATCTTCTCCCGCAAGAGCCAGATCCTGCCGGCTCTGACCAAGGCAATCTCAGAATAGAAACCAGAAAAAAGCCTCTGCATCGCAGAAGCTTTTTCAGTAATGATAATCAGTCTGTCTGGGAGGAAAGATCTGATGTCTTCTTATGGAAGACATGGATATTCTACCAGGTGTTTGTGTCAGACTTGTGAAAACCGGAAGATTTTTTATCCAAGAGATCTCTTCCTTGTTTTTCTCTCGTCCTTCCTGTTTTCGGCAATATTCAGCATCATCAATCCTGCGCAGAGGATGGTGAAAAGCAATCCGACCGTGACACCCAGATTCCCCAGAATCCGGATACTTGCAATCCATACTGTCAGGACAAGCCCGCATAATGCAATCAGCTCTATCATTCAGCTACCTCCTGAATCACGGCTACAGAGTATACACCAGAAGTGAATTCTATGTGAATTCCGGTGGTTATCCTCATGAATTCTTAAGAATTGAAAGAATATCTTAAGAATTTTTCACAATTTCAAAGTAAGCGCTGTCATTGGAACAGACGATGTGCTTGGAACACGCATGATCATGCGGAAATCCTCAATTCATTCAACAAGCGGAAAACTATGCATGCATGGCTTATATCAGACCTTGCTTATGCAGAATGACGGTGGTAGAACAGAACACGCTGCAGAAATATTCAACGCAGATAAAAAAACTGGAAGGAAGATCAAGAATATGAAAAAGATTGTTGCAATTGTTACTGCTGCTGTGATGACGATGTCACTGGCAGCTTGCGGAAGCAATACTGCTTCCAAGAGTGCTGCATCTGCTGCAACTTCAGCTCCGGCTGCTTCGGAGTCCGCTGAAGCTACGGAAGAGGCTGTCAAGGAAGAGACTGCTGCTCCAAAGGAGTCTGCTGAAGCATCTGCTGAAGCAACCGCTGAAGCAAGCGCATCTGCAGAGGCTACTGCTTCTGCTGCAGCTAAGAACTGAATTTCTCGCTGAACAATCCATTCATATTTCTGCAGAAACCGCATCGAGTATTCGCTCTTTGCGGTTTTTTATGATCATGCAAAGAAAATACTTGCATTGGAAGAGTATGTGTTTTCATAAAAATCGTCATTTGCACCAGGGTGGTAAATTCCCGTCAGTCTTCTGGAAATAGACTATAATTCCTATGTCCGAGAAATGGACATCAGGAAGTTCCCAGGAACCGATTGACGCTGACTTGGCGGTTTCGTCATTCGGCTCCTGGAAGCTCCAAGCCGCCAACAAATGAATCATGATGATAAGGATGCGTGGGGTCATTCCCTGCGTACGCTTTCATGGGATAAAGACCCGGATATTTCGAAATCCCAGAAGCTGATTTCAGATACCGTGCATGAATGGTATGATGCAAAGCATCCTCCTGTCCGAAGATCTGAAGTTCAGTTTCTGAACTCTCTTCCAGTCAGTCATTGCCCGATCTGCGGATCCGAGCATTTTATCAGGTACGGCTTCTATAAAGACGGAACAAAGTGCTATCGCTGTATAAGCTGCGGCCATAAGTTCAGTGTTCTTACAGGGACAATCTTTCAGGATCGGAAGATTCCGATTTCAGAGTGGATTGAATATCTTCTTTATCTGTTTGAATTCCATTCCATCAGCACTGCAGCACGCGATAACAGAAATGCAGAGAGCACAGGCAGATACTGGTTGATCAAGGTATTTGCTGTACTTGAAGGAATACAGTCTGAGGTAATGCTGGAAGGAAACATCTACTTTGACGAGATGTTCTTTCCGGTAATCAAGCACGAAACAGAAATCGTGGATGGGAAGAAGCTAAGAGGCATTTCTCGTAACAAAATCTGTGTCGCAGCTGCTTATGATGATCATGGGCATATGTATCTGGCCGTAGAGGGAAACTCAAAGCCATCCAGAAAGACAACATGGGAAGCTCTCGGAAAACATATCAAGCCTGGATCAAAACTGATTCATGATGGAGATAATTCGCATGGAATACTTGTCGAACGACTCCATCTGACAGAAGAAGTGCATACTACGAGTGAGACCAAAGGATTATCGGACAAAGACAATCCTCTGGATCCGATTAACAATCTGCATTCACTGGCAAAGCAATATATGCGTGCACATGGCGGTTATGACAGGGACAATCTTCAGGACTGGATGAATCTGATCTGGTTTGTTCTGTCAGAGCCTAGTAATCGATATGAGAAGGTCGACCTTTTCATCAGACGGGCAATAATGTCGCCACATGTGGTGAAATTCAGAGATGCGATGTCAAAAAAGTCCGCTGATTAAGCCTATTGGCACCACCCTGCTGCAAATACGGATTTTTTCATAATCAAATCATGCAGAGATGCAGGGTTCTGAGCATGTGATCTGCTGACAGGAGGAGGTTTTATGAGCAAGCATTTATCGCCTGAAGTTCGTGTTCCGATTGAGCCGGGAAATCCTTCGATTGAACGGATTGAGGAGAAGTGCATCAAGTGCGGGAACTGCCGTGATGTATGCAGAGACTATATCTCAGTTCTGGGATATTACGATCTTGCTAAGACAGGAGACACAGCAGTCTGCATTCATTGCGGGCAGTGTGCAAATGTATGCCCGACTGGTTCGATTCAGGAGATTCCGGAAGCTGATTATGTAAAAGCGGCGATCAAGGATCCTTCGAAGATCGTCATTTTCAGCACGTCGCCATCTGTGCGTGTTTCGCTCGGAGAAGAATTCGGCATGGCGGATGGCAGCTTTGTGGAAGGAAAGATGGTTGCACTGCTTCGCCGTCTGGGGGCTGATTATGTGCTGGATACCAATTTTGCAGCAGATCTCACGATCGTGGAGGAGGCAAGCGAACTGGTGGAGCGTCTTTCACATGCGGATGCGTCGAAGCCGCTGCCTCAGTTTACTTCGTGCTGCCCGGCATGGGTGAAATTCGCAGAGATCTATTATCCGGAGCTTCTTCCGCATATCTCTTCAGCCAAGAGCCCGATCGGCATGCAGGGGCCGACCATCAAGACCTATTTTGCAAAGAAGATGGGCATTGATCCGAAGGCAATTGTCAATGTCGCGCTGACGCCGTGCACGGCAAAGAAGTATGAGATCCGCCGCGAAGAAATGAATGCGGCAGGCAGATATCTTGGCATTGATGGCATGCGCGATATGGATTATGTGATCACAACCAGGGAGCTTGCTGCATGGGCAAGGGAAGAGCATATTGATTTTCCGTCCTTGAGTGACAGCCCTTATGATCCTCTGATGTCACAGGCATCCGGTGCCGGGGTCATTTTCGGAAATACAGGCGGTGTGATGGAAGCGGCACTGCGGACTGCTTATACGTACCTGACTGGCTCACCGGCGCCTGAAAAGCTGTATGACCTTAAGCCGGTTCGAGGAATGGAAGGGTTCCGCGAAGCTTCTCTTTCGATTGCAGATAAGAATATTAATGTTGCTGTCATCTATGGGACGGCGAATGTCCGCAAGTTCCTTGATCGGCAGAAGAAAGAACCGAAAGACTATGCATTTGTTGAGGTCATGACTTGCCCGGGCGGCTGCATCGGCGGGGGCGGACAGCCGAAGGGAACCCAGGAAAAGGGAAATGCGCTGCTGCAGGAGCGGATTGACGGGCTGTATCGGCGAGATGCATCTATGGAAAAAGCAAGACGGTCAAGCCATGAAAACCCGGAGATCATCGCACTCTATCAGGAGTTCTATGGCAAGCCGCTGAGCGATCTTGCTGAAAAGATGCTGCATACGCAATATACCGATCGCAGCGATCTGCTAGGCGAAGAAGCTGGAAAGTATCGGCAGTACCGCGATCTGAAGCCTTCAGAAGAAACAGAAAATACCAGAAAAGACAATGCCCCAGCAGGCGAGGTGATTGCTCATTTCCGACCGGAAGAATTCAGAAATGTCAGGGTCTGGAAGTGCAGAGTGTGTGGTGATGTCTATATCGGCATCCTGCCGCCGGCGGAATGCCCGTTCTGCCATCAGGGAAGCGATGTGTTTGAAGACATCACTGATCAGGTGACATTGCGGAAAAACGGAACAGGCCGGAAGATCTGGCAGTGTGATGTCTGCCATTATATGACAGAAGGAGAGGAGCGCCCTTCTGAATGTCATATCTGCCATCAGGATGGCAGCCACTTTGCCCAGGTCTGTGCCTGGAGGTGCACCGTGTGCGAGGAAGTGGTAATCGCGACGGCACCCCCGGCGGAATGCCCGATCTGCCATCAGGGGAGCAGCGTATTTATCGCGATGTGATCGCCATTAGTCGATTCAGAAAAACGATCGGTTTATGATCTGCCGGGGAATCAGCTTCAGGATTCTCCGGCTTTTCTGATCTTATAAGAATTTCAATTCGGTTTGATAAAACGAATAAGGTGACCACAAGGTCATCTAAAATGAGACGGTACGACAAAAACATGTCTAGGATTGATCTGTCTTTGTCAGTAGTGATTGTGATTTCTGAAATGATAAGAATCTTTGCGGTACATGTCGCTTAAGCAGAACGGGCATAGGAGATCGAGATCTTTCTGCGGTACTTCTTCTTCGTAACCGCATCTCTCGCATTTCATCAATACAGTTTTCTCGGTATTGTCTGTCATTGGATATTCCTTCCAGCGGATTATAAGTTTCCGCATATAACATGATCTCGCCGCATCTGCAGCGGAGAACATCGCGATTATAAGAATCAAGGCACATCGTACGGAAACGAAGCTTATGAAGACGGGAAGTCAGCTGCTTCTTCCGCTGTTCCTTCGTCCTGGCATCATTTTGTTTCTGACTGTTCAATGCATAGATTTTTTCCGGATGGTCCTTTGATCTGGGATTATAAAAACCATAGTAGCGTACGGTCCTGAAGTTTTCATCCTGGATATGAATGATCATCTTCTTGAGAAGATCGAGACCGGTTTCGTGAACAGTGATTCTCTTTCCGGTCGTGTGGTCATCATAGAGCCATACCACTTCATCGGTTTCTTTGCTATAGGAAATAATACGGCTTTCCGCCATTGCCGGCCGTGAGGCATATCGCATCATATAACTGACACAGCCCTGAACGTCTCTGGAATGATCGCGTTCTTTCTGTCCTTCTTCATCCGGATCGCGCTCCTTGGCATATACGTAAAACCCATCTGTGTTTTTCCGATAGGCGAGGTTTTTCAGGGTCTTGAACTGAGTGCCGAAATGTTCTGACATCAAGCGGGCTACTTCGTACTGCCAGGTTTTCCGAAGACTTTCGAAATTAAAATAGCTGAAAATAACCAGAAACTGCGAGGCTATTCTATCAATCAGATGTGCATTGCGACCATTACAGATGGTAAAACCGTGTTTGTAAAATACATTAGCTTGGGCGAGCCAGCCGGAAGACAGGTATATGAAGCTTTGAAGGATCATATCAGGAAAGGATCAAGATTGATAACTGATAAAGATCCATGCCATAACATGCTTGTCAGGAAGCTGGAACTGGTAAACATCCAATATGATTCCAAGAAAATGAAAGGGTTGCCCGACAATAAGAATCAGATGAATCCCATCAACCAGGTTCATAATAGGCTGCAGAAGTTTTTAAGAGCACACAGCGGCTTCAGGAGAGATGAACTTCCGGGCTATCTTAACTTATTTGCATTCAGTTTCAATGCTCCATTAGACCAGCTGCCGGATTTAAGTTTTGAAAACCCAAAAACACTTCGCTACAGAGAGCTATATTGCAAGAGTAAACCAGATTGATAAGATCCTCAGCCCTTGTGCAAATACGGCTTTTTAATTTATTATGGTTCTATACAAACATTATTTTGTGAATATGAAAAAGTGAAAATGATCAATGAACTCATTCAAAAAAAACTCCATGGAGAAGAAATCTAAACTGGTTATTCTGATCTTGCTTAATATGTTAAGCAAAATTCTTGTCATTTTCACTCCATATTGTTTAGAAAGAATGATTGATTCTGCAGTGTCAAAGAGCGTTAGTACTTTTAATTATTATGGAGTGTTAATGTGTATTTTTTCTATTACAAACATTCTGCTGCAAGCTTTTTATTCCTTTCAGCTAGACATGGCTCAGGAAGAAACGACATTAAGTATTAAAGAAAGAATTATTCTAAGTATCCGTGATCAGCCTTTTGATAAGCATAAAAGCCATAATATCTCGTATTATTATCAGAGATTCACGAAAGATTTAGAGGAATGCCGCTTCCTATTCTATGAGAAAGCGGTTACCGAAATCTGCAATATAATTTTTCTGATACTGCTCTTATTAAGAATGTTTTTAATGTCTCCGGAACTGTCGCTGATTATTATAATTCTCATATTCTTTTTCCTTATCCTCAAGAAAATAATGCTTCCCATAATTGAAAAAAGGCAGACGAATACTATTCAGAGCGATGAGAACATGAATTGCTTTTTTGAGGAGTATGTTAGCGGGCAAGAGACGATCCGCAATTATAAAAAAAGCAATAATTTTCTCAATAGGTTCAGTGACAGAAAAATCAGACTTTATAAATCATATAAAGAAAATACAATCATAGAAACTCTTTATGATATTGGCATGATGACATCAGTCTTAACTGCAGCAGATATTCTGATTAATTGGATTGGCGGATATCATATTATTCTGGGAAAAATGACAATTGGGATGTTAACTGCATACACTGTGTATTTCTACAGACTGTGGGATATTGCCAATTCAATAATGTCCTTGCCTAAAAAAACAATAATCGCTAATGTTTCCCTGAAAAGAATAAATGAAATTCTGTACTCGGGTAAGGAAAATTTGCCAAATTCAGAATCGAGATTGCTTCCAGCATTAAAGGCCATCAGATTTGAAAAAATGAGTTATGCGGTTGATTCTCAACTGATTTTTTCGAATTATTCTTCATTAATATCTTTTGGTCAATCAGAAGTCATTGGAATGTTACGCCTCTAATATGATGTCAATCTTCAGCTCAGGTTGTTTGTCCCTGGGCTGCTCTTTATAATGGGCATTAATTGAGAAAGGAAAAGTCCCGGAGTGACCTTTTATCTGGGCGATAAACACTC